>Ga0115002_10000580_pt1 | contig 51345 bp, 53 predicted proteins | sample ArcticOcean_MG_C_8_FD_89576 | JGI IMG/M metagenome (GOLD analysis project Ga0115002, IMG submission 89576) | Marine microbial communities from western Arctic Ocean - ArcticOcean_MG_CB11_86 | ecosystem: Environmental > Aquatic > Marine > Oceanic | place: Arctic Ocean: Canada Basin | collected... | reverse complement strand
TGATGATCTGCTCCGGCGTGTGTCGTCTCCTGCTCATTGCTGACCTCCTCGCTGAATCTCCGACCAGCTCAGATCCTAACATCCGCTCTGGTCTCCTTTCAGGGGGTCACGCCATCGCTGGGATTCTCCTTCGCCATCCCCACTCGGGCGGTGCTTTTTAGCCCGCTCGTGCAAGGATCGATCCTCCCCCAAGCGACGTCCGTCGCCGAGACCATGCCCTGGCGCCAAATCGGGCTCACTGTGGTCGTGGCGCTCGGCACTTGGCTCATCCGGAGACTCGCCGGTAAGGTCGTTGCCCGGACGATCGAAGATCGCGTGGTGCAGTACCGGTGGGGGAAGACGGTTGCTTACCTCACGACCGCACTCTCGGCCCTTTTTATCATCGCGATCTGGGTCGACGGACTTTCTCAGGTCGGCACTTTCTTGGGGTTGGTGTCCGCGGCTGTGGCAATCGCATTGAGCGACGTCCTGGTGGATGTCGCGGGCTGGTTGATCCTGATCACGAAGCCGCCCTTCCAGGTAGGAGACCGTATCCAGATTGGCCCCCACTCGGGCGACGTGGTGGACATATCGGTCCTGCACTTCCACCTCCTCGAGATCGGGAACTGGGTGGACAGTGACCAAAGCACCGGACGGCTGATCCAGGTGCCGAACTCAAAAATCCTGACCGACCCGATCGCCAACTACACGTCCGAGTTTCCGTTCCTGTGGCATGAGGTGCCGGTCGTGCTGACCTTCGAGAGCGATTGGCGTAGAGCCAAGGCGATGTTGCTGGAGATGGTTGCGGAAGCGAGCGTGGACATGAGCGAAAGGGCGGCCGACTTTTTGCGGAAGCAACCGAGCCGGATGTTGATCTCCTACTCGACGGTGACAGCCACGGTGTACACCTCTGTGCTGGACCATGGCATCTGCTTGACCATGCGTTTTCTTACGGAACCGAGGAGGCGCCGGGCCTTCGACCAGACGCTTTGGGAGGGTGTCCTCGACATTGTGTCCGCGGAGCCGGACATCGAGTTGGCCTACCCGACTCAGCGGCTGGTTGGTCTCGAACCGAGGACCCAGTCCTCCGCACGCTTCCCTGGTGGACTGCAAGCCGAACTGGTGGAGCGATAAGCCTCACCCCAGTGCGGTGGGTGTGCGTTCCTAACGCTTGCGCCCAGTTGTACGGTTCGACCCATCCCGATAGTTTTGGCCATGCACTTCCTGGGCTTCCTCGACATCTCCGTACGGCCTCTCGCGCTCGACACGACTCCCCTCTCGGATCTTGCGGCCCCGCTATGCGTTTATTCGTAGCGCTGAACTTCCCGAAGAAGGAGCGCGACCGGATCTACCGGGCCTCCAAAACTTTGCGGGAATGTGACCTTCCCGTGCGTTGGGTGGAGCCGGAGCACTTCCATGTGACCCTCAAGTTCCTCGGCGACGTGGCGGAGGACCGTATTGGGCCGATACAGGAGGCTCTAGATCACGTGGCTTCGACGAGCCGTGCTCTCGATCTGGCTGTGGAGGGGTTCGGGGCTTTCCCAACCATCCGTCGACCTCAGGTGATTTGGGTCGGTGTCGAACCAAGTCCGGCACTTCGGTGTTTGAAGCAGGACGTCGAATGGGCGCTGATGGCGTGCGGCTTCGAACGTGAAACCAGGGCATTCCATCCACATCTCACGCTGGGACGAGCCGACCCCCAGGATGGAGCCGGAGCGTTCCGTGGACTGGATGACAAGGCGGCGAATTTGACCTATCAAGGTCAGGTCAAGGTGCGGAAGCTCGATTTGATGCGTAGCCAACTGTCCAAAAGCGGCTCGGCTCGGTATACACTGCAGCACAGCACAACTTTCGTGCGCTGAATTGTGGCGGGAACGGGCTGTCTAAGGGGGTGCTTGAGCAGGGCCTGGCTCATGGGCCTTCTCGTCGCAGCGGCCGTCTTGGGATGGAAGCGCGGCCCCGACATTTTTCCGAGGGTCCAGGGTTGGTTTTCCGAAGAGACGGGTACGCTGGAGGTTTTGCCGTCTCCTGAGTTGGCAGATGCCGCCTTGGATCGTTTCGAGCGCTTTCGGCGCGGTGAGGGTGGTGACCAACTCAGTCTGAGTGCTGTCGAAGTCGTTTCCGTGATTCGGTATGCGGCTCCGGGCCTCGTCCCGAGTGGTGTGGCCGATCCCGACGTTGAATTCCGGGACGGACGGGTGACCCTAACGGCTCGCATGGCCGTGGCCGCCTTTCCGGGGTTGCCCACGCTGGATGGGGTTCTGGAATTCGTTCCCGACACGGTCTCCATGTCCGTTCAGGGCACTCTGGCCCCGCTGAACGAAGACCGCGTCGCCCTTATTGTGCATGGCGTCCACGCTTCTTTTGTTCCTGTCCCGCTCCCGGACGGAATGATCCCGTCCATTCTGACTGCGTTGGGTAGAAGGCCTAGGGAAGGGTTGCCTGATGATGGGCTGGTATTTCCGTTACCGGATGGGGTTGAGTCGGCTCACGTGGTCCGTGACCGCCTGATTCTCGTGAGGGAGGGTTGAAGTCTGACGCTACGGTGAAATCATGCCCCGAATCCTGATTGTCGACGACGAAGAATCGATCCGAGGTGCGCTGAGGCAGGTCTTCGAATACGAAGACCACGAGGTGGCCACCGCCGAGGATGGGCCGGAGGCGTTAGAGCTTTTCGAGTCGTTCAACCCGCAAGTGACGTTTTTGGACGTGAAGATGTCGGGCCTGGACGGCCTCGAGGTGCTGACCCGCATCCGCGCCCTCGACGCGAACGCGTGCGTGGTGATGATCAGCGGCCACGGGACGATCGATACCGCGGTCGAAGCGACCCACAAAGGGGCTTTCGATTTCATCGAAAAGCCACTGGACACGGGTCGCCTGCTGGTGACGCTTCGCAACGTCTTAGAGCTCAGAGGGCTCACCGAGAGCGTCCAGCTTCTTCGAAGCGAAGTCGGCAATCGCCACCAGATCGTGGGTACGTCTCAGGCGATCGGTGACGTGATGGAGCGGATCGATCGGGTCGCACCGACTGACGCTCGAGTGCTCATCACCGGCGACAACGGGACCGGAAAAGAGCTCGTCGCACGAGCACTTCACCATGCCTCGTCACGGCGCGACGCTCCCTTCGTGGAAGTCAACTGTGCGGCGATCCCCTCTGAGTTGATCGAGTCGGAGCTGTTCGGACACATGAAGGGCTCGTTCACGGGGGCCGTGGCCGACCACGTTGGAAAGTTCGAGCAAGCCCAAGACGGAACCCTCTTTCTCGATGAAATCGGTGACATGTCCCTGGATGCGCAGGCCAAGGTACTGAGGGCCCTCGAGGAGGGGGTGGTCACGCGAGTAGGAGGGTCGAAGCCGATCACGGTGGATGTTCGCGTGTTCGCCGCGACGAACAAGGAATTGTCTAAGGAGATCGCCGAGGGTCGTTTTCGTGAGGATCTCTTTTATAGGCTCAACGTAGTCCCGATCCTCGTGCCCCCGCTCCGGGAACGGCGTGAGGATATCCGGCCCCTGATTTCGTATTTTATATCGCAGGCCGTGCGTTCGAACCACGGACCGCCCAAGACCATCGAGGATGGGGCGATGGCACGGCTCGAGGCCCTCGATTGGCCCGGAAATGTTCGTGAGCTCAGGAACACCGTGGAACGGCTCTTGATTCTTTCGCCCGGCGACGGCGTTCGTCCGGAGGACGTGGACGCTCTGGTCTCGGGTACGGCCAGCGCGGACGCGCTCGGCAACGCGCTCCTCAACGTCGAGGTTTTTAGTGAGTTCAAGGAACGTGCCGAAATGGCTTTTATCGAGCACAAACTTCGCATCAACGACTGGAACGTGAGCGAGACGGCGCGCCAGATCGATATGCCCCGGTCAAATCTCTACAAAAAAATCGAGAAGTACGGGCTCAACCGTACCGACTGACGAAATTTCGCCTACAGGTCCTTTTTGATCTCGACTCCGACGGGCAGACGATAAAGGGCGTCTAGAGTCCGGAAGTCGCGGTTGGAAAGGCTACGGGCCGTGTTCGTTGGATACATGACATCACGCTCGGAGTCACTGTGTGGTAATCCGAGGGCGTGCCCCATCTCATGGGCCGCGGTGAGTAGCACCTGCTCCGGCGGTAACGGGTAGCTCCGACTTCCCGGGCTGCGTACCGCCAGTGAGATCCCTTGAACTTCGAATACGAATTCACCTCGTTCTTGGCTCAACCGAAAACGGGTGAGCCCGAGCTGGGATCCGGAAAGGCCCTCTCCCCACGTGATGGTGATATCGGCCGGCTCCGAAGACATGGGCCGCGCGTCGATCAAGAGTTCGAAAGGGCGCCGTTGCCAGTATTGTATTCCCCGTACTGCGGCGCTCTGAAGCTCCAGGGCCCGTGTTGAGGACATTCCCGTTGGAAGAGGAACCCGAATTCGGAGGCGGCCCGTACGTTCAGGCCACCGGAGGATGTGTTGGGAACCAGTGCTCTCGACTTCGGTGCACAGATACCCGACATCGCCACAGACGGAGGCTGCGCTGAGGACGCTTTCGCCGCCGGCCCGTTGGGCTGCCGCCATGGGAGCGCAGGTCTCCCGCGCGGTCCGCGGGCAGGGCCCGTCGAGTCCGGAGTTGATGTCGGTCGTGGCCGACACCGGGCCACGTTCCTGTAGCGAGGTCACCACGACGACACCCGTCACAACGAGAAGCAAAAACGAAAGCCGGGACTTGGTTCTAGCCATCGAATTCGTCTTCAGTCTGCCCAGAGATTCCATGTCCGACCACGACGTATTCACCTCGCTAAAAAAATTCCTTGCCCCTTTGACGGGCGATGGACTACTCCTACAACAGTAGGACGGCCACTGCTCAACGGGGTAGCGTTTCATTCCGGGCGCTGGAACTAGGGTTTAGCGGTCTGGGTATCCGTGCTCTGTGCCTGCTTCCCGGAGATCCGTGTGGGCGGGTGGTTTGACAGTTTTTCTGGAGGAACCACTTCGAAAATGGTGGGGCGTCGAGGAAGCGCATCGGGAGGGTTTACCGGCTACGTCCGTGTCGTTTTACGGTGGGCGAAGTCCGTGGTTCTTGCGGTCGTCCTCTTTCTGGCCGTTCGAAGCTTCCTTGTCGAGGCGTTCAAGATTCCGACCTCGTCGATGGAAGGTACCCTTTTGGTGGGTGACTACCTGCTCGTCAACAAAGCGGTGTATGGCGCGGAGGTGCCGTTCCTAGGACTGAGACTGCCGGCTTGGCGTGAGCCTCGTCGCGGCGAAGTCGTTGTCTTCCACCCGCCTCACGATCCCGAAAAAAACTACGTAAAGCGTTTGGTAGGACTTCCAGGTGACACGCTCGAGATGAGGGATAAGACCCTTTTTCTGAACGGGCGGCTGATGCATGAGGACTACGTTCGTCATATCGATCAGAACGGTGATGCCACCCATTCGAAGATGAGGTGGCAACGGAATCATCTACTGGCCGTCGGTCGTCGGGGACCCTCCCGATACGACTACAGCCGCTCGGGGGCTGACGAAGGCGGGTCCTCTTACGACGATCGCTCGTCGGTGGACGGCTATCGTCCCTCCAGGGACAACTGGGGCCCGATCTCGATCCCGGAGGGCGGTTATTTCGTTCTTGGAGACAACCGGGACAATAGTGAAGACTCGCGATACTGGGGCTTCGTCGACCGACGTTCGATCCGGGGCCATCCGTGGCGTCTTTACTTCTCTTACGACCTCTCCAGCCCGGGCGGAGTGCCGCGATTTCGGTCTGTTCGTTGGGAGCGGGTTGGACAGCAGATCCTTTGACGGCGGAGGAGCTGGATGGGGGCTCCCGCGAATGCCTTGCGCAATCGCCGCTCGGAGCGCGTTCGCGGGGCTGTTGCTGATGAAGCCGTTCCTTAGCATGTTTCTCAACATGTTCCTGGTTTGGTGCCGTACCTGTCCGGGTGGCGGTGCCCACACACGATTTACGTCGAGGGCTAGATGGGCTTTGCTTCCCGTAAAGGTGCCTTCCGGGAAGGGTCGCTTGATCAATATCTGAAGGAGATCAGTCAGTACCCTCTGATCGACAAGGCCGAAGAAAGGGTATCAAGCGAGGGGAGGAAGAGGCGCTCGACAAGCTGGTCCGCTCGAACCTCCGGTTTGTCGTGTCTGTCGCCAAAAAGTATCAGAACCAAGGGGTCCCGCTCTTCGATCTGATCAACGAGGGCAACCTCGGTCTCATTCGCGCCGCCCACAAGTTCGACGAAACCAAGGGCATCAAGTTCATCAGTTATGCCGTGTGGTGGATTCGGCAGGCCATACTCCAGGCCCTCGCTGAGCAGAGCCGCATTGTCCGGGTCCCGCTGAACCGGGCCGGCGCGCTTCACCGAATCGGAAGAAGGAGTTCGGCGCTGCTTCAGGAACTGGGCCGCGAGCCGACGGTGGAAGAAATCGCCGCCGACCTCGACATCTCCCAGTTAGAAGTGGAGCGAACGCTGGCGATCTCGCAGTCGCACTTATCGCTCGATGCTCCAATCACACCGGGTGAGGATCACCGGTTACTGGACTACCTGCCGGACCAGTATGCGCCCGGTCCGGAAGTTGAGGCTTACGATCACGCTCTCAAAGACAGTGTTGAAGAAGCTCTGTCTTCGCTGAAAGAACGAAAGGCCAAGATCCTCCGCCTGTACTTTGGATTGGACGACCAGGAGCCGATGACGCTTGAGGAGATCGGTGCCCTCATGGGCATCACTCGTGAGCGGGTCCGGCAGATCAAGCAAAAGGCCTTGATCCGTCTTCGGCACGCGTCGCGTGCCCGTTTCTTGGAAACCTTTTTCTAGGGCGCCGGCCTCGTTGTCCCAGGACTGGCTCTCCGGACGGAGGACTCTGGATTGTTTCGGGTAGAAAACCCCTGAAAATACTGCAGTTTCCCGTTGACACCCCCAAAAGGCTCCACTATTCTTCCTTGCTATAGTGTTGATTTATCGTACAGGTAACATGTGAAAACTTACACTCCAAAAGCCGACCACATTGAGCGCCGTTGGTGGCTCGTCGACGCCGAGGGAAAAACCTTGGGTCGTCTCGCCACGCGCGTTGCCGGGATTCTTCGTGGCAAGCACAAGCCCATGTTCACGCCGCACCTTGATGTCGGCGATTACGTTGTCGTGATCAACGCGGAAAAAGTGGCGTTGACGGGGCGCAAAGCGGAACAGAAAACGTACTTTAGGCACTCCGGCTATATGGGCCACGAGAAGCATATCCCCTTTCGAAGAATGATCGAAAGGTATCCTGATCGTGTGATCGAGCTTGCCGTCCGGGGGATGCTTCCCAAGAATGCGTTGGGACAGCATATAAGACAGAAATTGAAGGTATACGCCGGGGCGGATCATCCGCACCACGGCCAACAGCCGCAAAACCTCGACGTCTGAGTAGGAACCGAACAAGGGTCTATGGAAAAAACGCAGCAGATTCAGACGGTGGGCCGGCGAAAGTGTGCCGTCGCCCGCGTCATGCTCACGCCCGGTAAGGGTCAGTGGTCGGTGAACACCCGCTCTCTCGAGGATTACTTTCCTCGCCCCACCCATCAGCAAAGAATCGAAGAGCCGATCAAGGCTGCGGAGTTGGATGGGCAATTCGATATCCGAGTTCGCGTTCGCGGTGGCGGCCCTACGGGTCAAGCCGACGCCGTTCGCATGGGCTTGGCAAGGGCGCTGGTGGTGCACGATGAGGAACTTCGTCCGTTGATGCGCTCGGGTGGATTCCTAACGCGGGATTCGAGGAAGGTCGAGCGAAAGAAGCCGGGGCGGCCCAAGGCGCGCAAACGGTTCCAATTCTCCAAGCGTTAACCCAGAGAAGACGATATTTATGGAGCAGGAGCAAGTGGGACTGAGTGAGCTTCTCGAGGCCGGGGTCCACTTCGGACACCAGACTCGACGTTGGAATCCGAAGATGAAGAAATTCATCTTCACGGAGCGCAATGGGATCCACATCATCGACTTGCGTAAGACGCTCGACCGGCTCAACGCCGCGAAAGACGCGGTGCGCGAGGTCGTTCTGGCGGGCGAGAAAGTCCTATTCGTGTGCACCAAGAAGCAACTCCGCTCGATCATTGAGCAGGAGGCCCAGGAGTGCGGGGCGTATTACGTCACCGAGCGTTGGCTCGGCGGCATGCTCACGAATTTTCAAACGATCCGAAAGCAGATCCGCCGGCTCAAGGAGTTGGAGCGAGGACAGGAGGATCGCGCGTTCGAGTTCTATACTAAGAAGGAACGGCTACTTCTGGACCGTGAGCGGATAAAGCTGAACAAGTATCTGTCGGGGGTGAAGGACATGACCCGCCTTCCAGGAGCGATTTTTATCGTCGATGTAAGACGCGAGGCCATCGCCATCAAGGAGGCGTCCCGTCTCGGGATTCCCGTTATCGCGATCACGGATACGAACGCCAATCCCGATCTCGTCGAGTATCCCGTACCTGGAAACGACGATGCGATTCGTTCGGTTGGGCTGATCACGCTAGCGATTGCGCAATCGGTGAGGGAAGCGAGCGAGCAGGTACCTGAGGAGCAGAAGAGGAAGGTGCAGGACTCCCAGGCCACAACATACTCGACTGAAACTGGCGAGGTAACCGAGACCCCGACTCGCCCGGCAGCTCCACGTAGAAAGCGCGTGCCGCGGCCCGAGATCATTGAAAAGATCGGGGCGGCCTCCGAGTCGTCCGGGCAGGCGGAGGTGGCCGGCAAAGAGCCTATCGAAGACGCCACTGAGGAAGCGGTTGTGAGTGTTGTTGCGGCCGCCGAAGCCGTTGGATCGGTCGAAACCGAAGTGGTCGCCAGCACCCCTACGGGTGAGGCCGAATCGGAGTCCTAACCACCGTGGTATTAAACGCCCCCTGGGTGGGGGCGGAGAGAGGCGGAGCGGTTGGGGGCTCCCGCCTCTTTTTTATAGACAGAACCATCAAATGAGTGAGTGACGGACAACACGATGTCGATTTCTGCGAAAGACGTGAAGGCGCTCCGGGACCGCACGGGCGCGGGTATGATGGATTGTAAAAGGGCCCTGACCGAGGCCTCGGGCGATATCGAGGCTGCAATCGATTCACTGCGTGCAAAGGGAGCGTCCAAAGCTGCCAAGCGCGCTGAAAAGTCTGCCAATGAGGGTACGATTGGCTCATATGTTCACTTTGATCACCGAACCGGGGTCATCGTCGAGCTGAACTGCGAGACCGATTTCGTGGCCAAAACCGAAGACTTCCAAGGATTGGCCAAAGAGATCGCGCTACACATCGCCTCTCAAGCGCCGATTTCTATCAGCCCGGATGAGATCCCGGAGGACGTGGTCGCGCGCGAGCGAAGAGTTTACGAAGAGCAGGTGAAGGAAGAGGGCAAGCCCGATCATATCGCAGCAAAAATCATCGACGGGAAGCTCAATAAGTTCTTCAAGGAGAGCACGCTCATGGCGCAGCCCTTCGTGAAGGACCCCGACAAGACCATTGGGGAGTTGATCACCGAGATGTCGGCGAAGACGGGAGAAAAGATAGAGGTCGCTCGTTTTATGCGCTTCAAGGTGGGTGAGTGAGTAAGGCTCCCAAATACGGGAGAGTCTTGCTCAAACTGTCAGGCGAGGCGTTGGCAGGAACGCGAGGGTTCGGTATCGAGCCTTCGGTGGTGGACCTTCTTACGAACGAAATCATTGCCGTCCACGAGATGGGGGTCAGCCTCGGTGTGGTCATTGGAGGCGGCAACATCGTGCGGGGTGCCCTGGCCAGCCAACAGGGAATGGATCGAGTCCAGGCGGACTACATGGGGATGTTGGCTACGATCATCAACGCCCTGGCGGTTCAGGACTTGCTTGAGCACAAACAAGTCGCCACGCGGGTCATGACAGCGATCCGCATGGAGGAAATAGCTGAGCCCTATATTCGACGAAGGGCGCTCCGGCATATGGAGAAGGGGAGGGTCGTGCTTTTCGCAGGGGGCACCGGTAATCCGTATTTTTCAACAGATACGGCCGCCGCCTTGAGGGCGATCGAAATGGGATCGGAGGTCGTGATCAAGGCCACGAAAGTAGACGGAGTCTACAGCGCGGACCCGATTCAGGACCCCTCGGCAGAGTTCATTCCGTCCATTACTTTTCAAGAGGTCGTGCAGCGTGAGTTGGCTGTAATGGACGCCGCTGCCGTTTCATTGTGTAGGGAAAACGACCTTCCGATCATTGTGCTCAATCTCGAGAATCAGGGGGCTGTCTCGGCGGCCATTCGAGGCGATCGGGTCGGTACGTTGGTATCGTAAGCCGGCCGGCGCGGTCGTGGCGAGCGATGAAATGAACCCGGTACCTAGGGGTAGTCATGTCGGTGGATGAAGCGAGAGCACGGATGGAAGAGGCGCTCGAAGCGGTGCGTCGGGACTTCGGCACGGTGCGAACGGGCAAGGCGAGTCCTGCGCTTCTCGACAGCGTCAAGGTCTCTGCGTACGGCTCCAAGATGCCACTGAATCAAGTCGCCAGCGTCTCCACGCCGGAGGCCTCGCTCTTGGTGGTCCAACCCTTCGACAAGTCGTTGTTGCCCGACATCGAACGCGCCATCATGACCGCCGACCTCGGGTTCAATCCGTCGAATGACGGGAATATCATTCGGATTCCCGTTCCCCCTTTGAACGAGGAGCGTCGGAAGGAATTCGTCAAGATTCTGCACCATATGGCGGAGGATGGCAGAGTTTCGTTGCGTCACGCCCGAAGAGTGGGCAACGATGAGGTGAAGATGGCCATCAAGGAGCACGAAGCCGGCGAAGACGAGGGTCGACGGCAGCAGGACGAGATCCAGAAGATGACAGACGTTTTTTCGAAGCGCCTCGATGAAATGTTGGAGCACAAGGAGAAGGAGGTGATGGCCCTCTAGCGGCCGACGAAATTTCGTCGGGACTAGGCTGGCTAGGCTGACACTCCTCATGACGTCATCGGAACTAATCGACAGAATCCGCCTCCACGGACAAATCCCGCGCCACGTCGCGATCATCATGGACGGCAACGGCCGTTGGGCTAAACAGCGGAGCCTCCCGCGTGCGGCAGGGCACAGGCGGGGCATGGATGCGGTCCGGGAGTCGGTCGAAGGCTCCCTAGACGCCGGTATTGAAATCCTCACTCTCTTCGCGTTTTCCACCGAAAACTGGCAAAGGCCCCGCACCGAAGTCCTCGCGCTGATGGGTTTGCTCCGCCGCTACATAGCCAAAGAAACCCGAAAACTCGAGGAGCAGGGCTGCGAGGTTCATGTTCTGGGTGACCTCGAGGCTCTCGATGCGTCCACGAAAGAATCGGTAGATTTCATCACTTCCGAGACGGCGGGGGGAACGAAATTGCGTCTCAATCTCATGATCTCCTACTCGGGACGTGAGGAGATTTTGAGGGCCTGTCGGCTGCTCATCGAACGTGTGGCGGCTGGGGATCTCTTGCCTGTAGCCTTTAATGAAGCCGCATTCGAGTCCGCTCTGTTCACGGCCGGACTTCCGGATCCCGACCTCCTGATTCGAACATCGGACGAGTTCCGCCTTTCGAACTTCATGCTCTGGCAAGTGGCTTACACGGAGTTGCACATCGCCTCGGTCCTGTGGCCTGATTTCTCGAGAGAAGATCTTTTTCGTGCCGTTTTGGATTACCAGGAACGCGATCGTCGGTTTGGTCGCGTGTCCGTAGGTTAGAGGGCCGGTCGAATGCCCGGGCGAGAGCTGACCAGCCGGCTCCTGGTGGCCGCGGTCGGGATTCCCGCGACCGCGGCCATCATCTACGGTGGCGTGTGGCCTCTCGGTGTCCTCATGGCCGCCGCTGCGGTTCTTGGCGCTCGCGAGTACTACGGGTTGGGGCCGACCGAGACACTTGCTTTCGGGTGGTTGGGGGCTACGCTCGCAGGGGCCCTCCCCCTGGCGGCGGCTTTTAACCCCGCCTACGGAGCCTTCGCTCCATGGGCTTTTGCGCTGGTTCTGGGAACGACGCTGCTGGTTCTGGCCCTCGCGGTCTGGCTGCGCTGGCCGGGTGGCCACCCTATGGACGCGGCATCCAGGACCATCATGGGCGCTCTTTACACCGGTGGGGCCCTCTCTTTCTGGGTGCTGCTTCGCGGACTCCCAGAGCAGGTTTCCAGTCAAGCGAACGCTTCGCACGGGGCCGCACTGTTGATCTTTCCGATCTGGGTAACCTGGATGGGAGACACCTTTGCGTACGCCTGCGGATCCCGATGGGGCAAGGCGAAGCTGCTCGCCCCCGTGAGCCCAAACAAGACGATCGTGGGCGCGGTCGGCGGGCTTGTGGGGGCGGTTCTGGCGGGCGGCCTTTTCGCTCGACTTTGGCTATCGGACATTCCTGGTTTCGCGCTGTCCTGGCCGGTAGGGGCGGCAATGAGCATACCGATCGCAATCGTGGGCCAGGTCGGCGACCTTACGGAATCGGTGATGAAGCGGGATGCCGGCGTGAAGGACTCAGGCCGTTTGCTTCCGGGCCACGGAGGCGTTCTCGATCGCATGGACGCGCTGTTTTTTACCGTGCCGCTGACCTACGCCCTCCTTTTGTTGATCCGTCCATGGCTGTAACCAGGGTCGCGATCCTCGGGTCGACGGGTTCTATCGGGCGAGCCACACTCGCGGTCATCGCCCGCCATCCGGACCACTTTCAGGTGGTGGCGGTTTGCGCGCACACTTCCGTGTCGGATCTCGCGGCGCAGGTGGTCGAGCATCGCGTGCCTGTTGCCGTGGTGGCTGACCCGGAGGGCCTGCGTGGCATCGCCGACCTTCCAGTAGCCGAATGGAGAAGCGGGCCGGCTGCGGTACTAGAGACCGTCCAAGACTCGAATGTGGACGTGGTGGTCAACGCCATCGTCGGGGCCGCCGGTTTAGAGGCCACCCTCGCAGCTCTGCGCTCGGGGAAGCGGCTGGCGTTGGCGAACAAGGAGTCGCTCGTAGCTGGGGGGCCGCTGGTGATTCAAGCGGCTCGCGAAGGCGGGGGGGAGTTGATCCCGATCGACAGTGAGCATTCCGCCATCCTTCAATGTTTGAAGGGTCACGACCCCGGTTCCGTAGAACGTATTGTGTTGACGGCTTCCGGGGGACCGTTCCGCGGACTCGAGCTAGACAAGTTGGACGATGTCGGACCGGAGGACGCGCTCCGTCATCCCACGTGGGACATGGGTGCAAAAATCACGGTGGATTCGGCCACTTTGGCCAACAAGGCGCTAGAGGTCATCGAGGCTCACTTTCTTTACGACATCGCTTATGAAAAAATCGAGGCGATCGTACATCCCCAGTCCATCGTGCACTCGCTCGTAGAGTTCATCGACGGCTCGGTCCTCGCGCAACTCGGATTTCCGACCATGGAGTTACCGATCCTCTATGCGCTTTCCCACCCCGCGCGCGTTCCGGATGCCTCGCTGAGGACGTTCGATCCGGTCCGGTCGTCGCCGTTGACGTTCGAGGAGATCGATCTGGAGCGCTTCGGACTGTTCGCACTCGGGGTGGAGGCTGGAGTCCGAGGGGGAACCGCGCCCGCCGTCTTCAACGCGGCGAACGAAACGGCGGTCGAGGCGTTCCTCTCGCGGGATATCCGATTCTTGGAGATACAGGATGTGGTGGCCCATGCTTTGATGGCCGTTACTAAACGGAACGTGGAGACGTTGGATGACGTACTGGAGGCAGATGCGGCCGCCCGCCGTGCGGCCCAGGAGTTCGTTTGCTCGGCCCGATCCTTGGCGGGCGACTGACCACAGAATCAGGAAGGAAGCTCAGGTGAGAAGCAGAGAACCGGCAGGTGGCCGCGGCCGCCCCATGAGAGGAATATTGGAGACAGTATGACGATTCTTGCGACGATTGTCGTACTTGGCGTACTCATTTTCGTTCATGAACTTGGCCACTTCCTAGCGGCGAAATCCGTGGGCATTGAGGTGCAGCGCTTCTCGATCGGGTTGCCACCGACCATGGTGGGGTTTCGAAGGGGCGAAACCGAGTATGTGATCGGCTGGGTGCCGCTCGGCGGATACGTGAAAATGGGCGGCATGGACGACGAGGTGATGGAGCGGATCGAGGGCGGCCCAGAAAATGGGAGCGACACGGAGCTTTCCGATGAACCTCGCCAGCCCAAGCCGACCGATTTCGACGGGAAACCCATATGGGCCCGGGCGTGGGTGATTTCAGCCGGCGTGATCATGAACATGCTTTTCGCGTTCGTCGTGTTAACGGGCGTGAACGCGGGGTGGGGGCTGCAGGAACTTGCGGAGACTCGAATCGCACGGGTCCTGCCGGAGTTGCTTCCTCCCGGCGCCGAAGCGCTTGCTCAGTTGCCCTCGGGCGTTCGGTTGCGCTCGGTAGGGGAGCGTGAGGTTGGCCATTGGGGCGATATCCGCGACGGCTTCCGGGAGGCACCCGCCGGCCCGCTTACCGTCGTCGCGGGCGAACCGGCCGTTCAGATCCAGATCGACCTCTCTGCGGATCCAGACGAGCGGAACCAAATTGTGAGAAGCCTTTCGCCTTGGGCGGACGTGGAGGTTGGCGCCGTGATTTCGGGGTCGCCGGCGGCGCGAGGTGGACTGGAACCCGGTGATCGGGTCTTGGTTGCAGGGGGCGTGCCGATGACCCATTGGTACGACTTCGTCGATATCGTCGAGGCCCGTGCCGACGTGCGTACGGAGCTTTCGCTTGAACGTGGCGGACGGTCTCTCGTCCGCTTCGTGACGCCCGAAGCCACGAGGGACGAAGATCCGGTGACGGGCGAAACCCGGAGTGTAGGGAGAGTCGGTATCTCTCCGCCCCCCGGAGAGATGGTTTCTCAGCGGGTCTCGTGGACCCGTGCCGTCCAACTTGGTTACGCGGAAACGGTGGGTGTCAGCGGGCTGATCTTGGGTTTCCTCGGTGACCTGTTCACGGGTGGCGTATCACCGAGGTCGTTGGGCAGCATCGTCACCATCGGTGCCGCGTCCGGACAAGCCGCGGAAGCCGGCCTCCAGATGTTCTTACGCTTTATGGCCTGGTTTTCGGTGAATCTGGCGGTCCTCAACTTGCTGCCGATTCCGGTTCTGGACGGTGGCCACCTCGTGTTCCTCACCATCGAAGCAGTACGGGGCAAGGCCCTGTCGATCGAGCAAAGGCTCCGGTGGAGTCACGTCGGATTTGTGGTGGTCATGGGGATCATGCTGTGGGCGCTGTCCAACGATATCCTGAGGCTTTTCGGGATCTAAGCGCGGCGGCACCGACGCCGTGGGTGTGCGACGCGCGACCCGCTGTACTTCTTCAATAGGCCTCTAGAGGAACGTGAGTTGCGCTGGGCCCGTTCGGTGGCGCAGTTCCTCGATGTCGATGAACTCGGTCGGCTGGTCCTGCAGGGCGACGCCCAGAAAGCCTTCGAAACCCGCTTTACGCAACGCCCCTCCCACGACGGCTGTGGCAAGCTCAGGACGATTGCATTCCAGCGACAAGTGGGCCAAAAGGACACCGGCAAGGCGAGGGTGCAACAATTCGCAGGCAAAGCGCGCCGCCGCGTGATTCGAAAGATGGCCGTGGCTCGAGGCGATCCTCTGCTGGACCGGCACGGGATAGCGTCCCGTTCGAAGCAACTCCTCGTCGTGGTTGGACTCCAAGATCAAGAAATCGCTGCTTTCGAGAGCCATCCGGATCTGAGCGTTGGGTCGTCCCAGGTCCGTTGCGATTCCCACCCGTGCGCCCGTCGCCCGGTCCACCAAAGCCACGGCCACCGGATCGGCCGCATCGTGCACCGTCAAAAAGGGCTCGACCCGTATCGTCCCGATGTCGAACGGCCTACCAGACTGATAGGGCACAAGCGGTTCGGACCCGCGGAAAATGGAAGAACACGCCGCTCGGGTCCGATCGGTCACGTAGACCGGGGTGCCATGACGTCGGCTGAAGATTCCGGCCCCTCGGGTGTGGTCACCGTGATCGTGCGTGATCACAATCGCGTCGACCGCGTCGGCGCCCACCCCGATCTCGCCGAGCCTCCGCTCCAACTCGCGGCCGCTGAATCCGGCATCGACCAAGACTCTGGTCTCGCCCGCCTCGACAAGCGTTGCGTTGCCTGCGCTGCCCGTGCCGAGAACGCAGACCTTCATACCGGCTGGGTCATTCTCGGTCCGAGCGTGTTTTTTCCCACGCGCGACGGAGAAGTGACCGGTTACCGTCCTCGAAGGAGACTTTCCGACGGGCCATTACGAGTTCCGCTGTACCGAGAAAGCGTTCGATATCGTAAACGTCGAGCTGGTCTTTCGTACCCCAACTGAACGGAGGCACGTAAGACGGGGCCATGGAACCGCCGAAAAAATTGCTACCTGCGCCGACCACGCAACCTGTCGGGAGCAACGTGCCGATGCCGGTCTTCGCGTGATCGCCCAAAAAGCATCCGACCTTTAGGAGTCCGGTATCGACGATACCCTTGGCCGTGTGCACCCGCACGCTGCCGTAATTATTCTTGAGGTCGCTGTTGGTGGTGAGCGCGCCGAGATTCACCCACATGCCCACGTAAGCATGACCTAGGTATCCGTCGTGCGCCTTGTTGGCGTAGCCGAGCATGACGGTGTTCGAAATCTCGCCCCGGACACGGCACGATGCGCCGACGGTCACGTTTCCGAGGAATCCGCCGACGACCCTCGTGTCGCGCCCCACGAAAGCGGGTCCCGCCAGACGCGTAAAGGCGGAGACACGAACTCCGTCCGACAAACGTATCGGCCCATCCGTGGCGTCTAAATGAACACCCGCCTCGAGGTGCACGTGCTGTCCGAGCGAAATGCGTTCGGCCCCCGAGACGTGAACGCCGCCGGTCAATGTGAAACGACTCTCCGGGAAAAGGACGGGCACATCGGAACACACCCGGTCACCGTTGCCCTCTACGAGGTCCCAGAAGTTCTCCAGGACTTGCCCGGGGATCTCGACGTGCGGCAGATCAGTGACGGAGCCCGCTGGATTGAGGAGGTCGTCAGCGCTAGGCGCATCCGTCCCGGATGGGATCACCCAACCCACGATTTGACCCGCCATGGTGAGGACCGCGGCTTCGTCTAAGGGAGGCGCGGGTGCGAAGTCCGGTACTGCGCGGCTGGAGAAAAAAATCCGATTCGTTCCCGCTTGAAGCCCCTCCGTAGAATCCAGAGCAGTGTATGCGATCCACGGGGCGGCGCCAGGTTCGGTGAATCCTTCAAGGGCCTCATCCCCTAGGTGCCCGAGGCAAACGTCACCCCAAAAGTGTTCCGCTCGCGCACGGAGTGTGAGACACCCAAAAAGTAGCTCTCCGGCCGGTCGTGTGAGGGTAAAGGGAGTCCACGCGCGAGCCCTCTCGTCGTCGAACAAAACGAGGGCCATCAGGTACGTCTCCCGGACGTCGCCGGATCACGCAGAGATGGGGGCAGTCGCTCGAGAAGTCGTTTCAAGTCCGACGACAACTCCCTCGTCGTGACAAGAGTCGTACCGCCGCATTGCACGATCACGAGGTCATCGACACCGAACGTTACGATCGCACCGTCCTCTCCATAGATGACGTTTCCGCGGCCGTCCACGATGTGAGCGGAACCGACGACAACGTTCCCGTCGCGATCGGGTTCACGGCTCCGGGTAAGGCTTTCCCAACTGCCAACGTCGTCCCAGTCGAAGGTGGCGGCGACAGACGCCACGCGCGCGCTTCGCTCGAGTACAGCGACGTCCACTGTGATGTTGGGGGCCGCTGCGAAAAACGCTTCCACGGACTCATCCTCGATGAGGTGAAGATGATCGCCGACCTCGGGCGCCACCGCCCGCACCTCGGTCAAAAAAGCGGACGCAGTCCAGATGAAGATGCCGCTGTTCCAAAAGTGCCCCAAGTTAATGTATCGGAGAGCGGTCTCGAGGTCCGGCTTCTCGTGGAACGCACTCACCTCGAACGCTCGAACGCCGTCCGCCGCTAGCAGCGGCTCGCCCGGCTCGATGTAACCGTATCCGATCTCAGGACGGCTCGGCGGGACCGAAACCGTAAAGAGGGACCCGGTCTCCCGCGCCAGACCGGCCGCACGGAGAAGGTCCTCTCGGAAGGCGGACTCGGGCTTGATGATATGATCGGCGTGGAGAGAGACGATCACCGCCTCCGGATCGATTTTCGCGAGCTCCGTCGCTGCCCACGCCAATACCGGGCCGGTCCCCTTGGCCTGTGGCTCCACCATGAGCGTATCTCTCTGGAGGTGGGGCAAGGCCTTGAGAATCGGTTCCGTGAGGCGGTCCGAGGCCAGTATGCGGATCCGCTCTTCGGGTACCAGAGCGAGGGCCCGGTTCACCGTCTCGACGATCAAAGGCACGTCGGAGGCGAGAGGAAGTAACTGTTTCGGCCGGTCGGGCGTGCTTGCTGGCCAAAAGCGACTACCGATCCCGCCCGCGAGGATCGTAACGAAAACGTGAGGGTCAGTCCCCGTCGATGAGCTGGTGGATTCGGGCAAGAAGCTTCTTCGGGCTGAAGGGTTTGGTGAGGAAGTCGTCTGCCCCTAGCGAGAAAGCCGCTTCCCGGTCCTCGTCCTGCCCTTTGGCGGTGAGGATCATGACGGGCGTCGTCTTTCTTGCGTCCATGCCACGGATCTTTCGCAGGATTTCCAGACCGGTGGCGCCGGGCATCATGATATCGAGAAGGATTAGATCGTAGTGCTCGTCCCCATCGATCGCTTCGAGGGCATCGGTTCCGTCTTGCCTCAAATCGACCTCGAACCCAGATGATTCGAGGACCGTCTGAAGGATTCTTCTGATATGCGGCTCGTCGTCAGCGAGAAGGATGTGCCCGCGTGAGGTAGAGCGTTGCGCCGCTTGCTGCATGTTGTTAAGCCCCTTTTTGGAGCGGTTTCAGCGCGGGAACCTACCCGAGAAACGGTGTAGAAGTCAAGGAACTTTAACGGTTGGCGCGTTGACAGGGTCCCCCTGATTCGCGTAGCCTTCGTGCCTTCAATCAGCCCTCAGTCGCCTCCCGAGTCCTCGCCTTGAGCAAACTTCGTTTTTCAAAATCTGAACCGCGGCACGTGGTGGCGTTCGTCGGCGCCTTGATGGTAAGTCTGACCGGCTGTGGGGAAAACATCTTCGACTTGAAGTGGACGCAGGCGAGGGTCGATACCGTCCTCATCTACTCCGTGGCCCGGCCGGAGCTTAACCTACCCTCAGCGTTCGATTTCGTAAATCGCCTTACCTGGGAGGTCCAAGAGCCGGGGGCGACTGGCTTGTGGGACCTTCTCCTCGACACGAGGGATGGCCAGTTGGTGTTCGTTCCGCCGGGGGGCGTAGAGGTCGCGAGCGAAGCGATGATTTTGGAACTTCCTGAGATGGCTTTCGCCGACGTGATCAGGGCGCCGAAAGATACGACGCTCTACTCGAAGGATATGCCCGTTACTGTGAAAACCAGCAGCGTGTACGTGCTGAGAACCCATCGGGGCCAGAACCAATTCGGGATTCTATGCTCCTTCTTCGGGAAAATCCACGCGATCGAGATCGAGCCGGAGTTCGGATCGGTACGATTCGAATATGATGTGAGCAGACTCTGCGACGATCGTGCACTCATCCCCCCCGACGCGTGACGTGCTTGATATTCGGCGGCTCCGGAGCGAGCCCAACACTGTAAAAGCCGCTCTCGCCCGAAGGCACGGTGAGGACCTCTTAGAAGCGATCGACGAGATCCTGGTGTTGGACGGACGCCGTCGAGCTGCGCTTGTTGAGGTGAATGACCTCAAGGCGCAGCGCAATGAGGTCTCCAAAGAGATCGGTCGGATCAAGAGTGTGGGTGGTGACGCCGACAGCATGATCGCAGAGATGCGGGACGTAGGTGCCCGAATTTCTGGGATCGATGAAGAGGTCGGTGGCGCCGAAGAGCGAATCCAGGAGTTGTTGCTGCTCACGCCCAATCTGCCGCTCGATGAGGTACCCTCCGGAAGCGCCGACCAAAACGAAGTTGTACGAGTGGTCGGCTCGCCCCGGGGTTTTGATTTCGATCCCAAGCCACATTGGGATTTGGGTGCCAGCCTTGGAATCCTGGACCAGGAACGGGGATCGAAAATTTCCGGTTCCGGCTTCCCGGTGCTCGTCGGCAAGGGTGCGCGGCTCCAGCGGTGCCTCATCGACTTCATGCTCGATGTTCATACGCAGGATCTCGATGAGAAGCGGGGCTGGCACGGATACACCGAAGTGCGGGTCCCGTATCTCGTGACGCGGGACACGCTCTCGGGTACCGGCCAGCTTCCCAAATTTGCGGACGATTCGTACCAGACCGTACGCGACGACCTTTGGCTGATCCCGACGGCGGAGGTGCCGGTCACCAACCTTCATCGAGACGAACTCCTGTCGGCTGAGGATCTGCCGATTCGTTATACGGCTTATAGCCCCTGCTTCCGGCGCGAGGCGGGCGCGGCGGGTGCCGATACACGTGGCCTGCTGCGGGTACATCAGTTCGACAAGGTGGAATTGGTGCGGTACGAAGCCCCTGAGCGTAGCCGAGCCGCCTTGGAGGAACTGACTGCGGAGGCCGAAAGTATTCTCGATCGTTTGGGCCTCCACTACCGCGTGCTGAAGCTTGCCACCGGCGATCTCGGATTCTCCGCCGAAATGACCTACGATATCGAAGTGTGGGCACCTGGGGTCGGGCAGTGGCTCGAAGTGTCGAGCTGCAGCATCTTCGGCGACTTCCAGGCGCGTCGGGCCAACCTCCGATACCGTCCCTCGGGAGGCGACAAGCCGCGTTTTGTGCACACTCTCAACGGATCGGCTATCGCCCTTCCCCGCCTCATGGTGGCCTTGATCGAAAACTATCAGCAGGCGGATGGCACGGTTCGCGTGCCTGATTTCCTGAAGGAGCGGCTCGGCTTCGCTGTCATCGAGCCGACGGGTTCCGATCGCTGAGTAGGATGAGGTCGGTAATGCCATGATTCGTATCAAGTGGCCGATCGCCCTGACCACGCTGTTTCTGATACTTCTCGGGTGGTATGTGATCTACCCGCTCTCGATCGTAGACGAACTCAATAAGAACGAAGAGCTGATGAGCGAGGTGTTCAGCCTCGTACAGGAGCTTATTCAGGATACGGGTGGACCTGAAGCGCCGGGCGCGGGGGGCGGTCTCGGGGAAGTGCAGAGGTTCGAGGGTGCGCTTTTTGATCTTCAAGAGGTGGTGGTTCGATCGGGAATCCCCCTGATCTGGATGGGTTCCGACAGCGTGATTTCTGTCGAGAACTTGCCTTTCGAAGCGGACATCTACACACCCGAGGGACAGGAGCAGGTGAAAGCGCTCGTACGCCGGCTCGAGGCGACCGGGCGCAGGCCCGTGCGAGGGGCCGCTGGGGACCTGATCTACTTCGGTGAAACCCCGCAACTTTCGGGGCTCCGGGTGATCCCTTGGCTTCAGGCCACCGGCCTCATGCTTACGGCGCTGATTGGATTTCTGGTCATTCGTTATCAGCGCAGAGCGGAACAGGACAAGGCGTGGACTGCCATGGCCAGAGAGTTGGCGCACCAGCTCGGTACTCCCATCTCCTCTTTACAAGGCTGGCTCGAACTCATGAGCCTTCCCGCGGATGAGAGGCTCGAGGGAGTCGGGGGTGATACGGTCACCGCCGGTATTGAACAGGACCTGGTGCGCCTCGAACGGATCAGCCACCGGTTCGAACTGATCGGGCGCGACACTGAACTCGAGACGCTCTATATTCGTGAGGTCGTGAGAGATCTGGAGCGATATCTCCAAGCGCGGCTTCCACGACTCGCTTCCGAGGTTCTTCTCGTTGTGGACGTCCCGAAGGACATGCCCAAGATTCTCGGGAGTGAGGTCCTACTTTCGTGGGCTCTCGAGAACGTGGTAAAAAACGCTCTGGACGCGATGGCCGGCAGGGGGGGAGAGATCCGGCTCAAGGCGAGAAGGGGTCCGTCCGGTTGGCTGCACCTTCGCATCCAAGATACGGGGCCGGGCGTCGATCCCGAGATGCGCGATACCATCTTCGATCCTGGCGTGAGCGGAAAGGCCAGCGGTTGGGGCGTTGGTCTCACGCTGGCACGTCGGATCATTGAAGTGACGCACAACGGCCATATCTTCCTGCTCAGCCATGAGGGAGATGGAGCGATCTTCGACATTCGACTCCCGACGGCGCAATCTTAGCCCCGGCTCACCCCCCGCCTTCAACGGACCTCACCAGGGAACTATCTCATCGCGAACCAGTCACGGCAGATCGTGCCCAACGTACCCTCCGATGTTTACCTCGAGAAGTTGAACCCGGAACAGCGAGAAGCCGTGGACCACTTCGAGGGTCCGCTACTGGTTCTGGCCGGGGCGGGGTCGGGGAAAACACGAGTCCTCACGACGCGTATCGCACACCTGATCCATGAAAGGGGCGTACCTGCGGACCGTATTCTGGCGGTGACTTTCACGAACAAGGCAGCGGGTGAGCTTCGGGACCGGATATCGAGCTTGCTGGGCGAGTCGCCCAAGGGGATGTGGACGGGCACCTTCCACGCCTTGGGTGCCCGCATCCTTCGACGACACGCGCCGCTCCTTGGATGGAGCAACACGTTTACGATTTTCGACGCCGAACAAAGTCTACGGTTGATCAAGAGGACCACGGAAGAGGTGGGCCTGGATATTCGCCGGTGGAGCCCCAAGGCGATTCGAGGCTACGTGAGCAGCGCCAAGAATCAACTGATCGGTCCACAGCAGTTCGTCGAGGAAAATGCCGAGGGCTTCGACGTCTTCGCTCGCAATGTGGCCAAGGTATATCCGGCCTACCAACGATCTCTGCGAGCACAGAACGCCTTCGATTTCGATGATCTGCTCGTGAAGCCGGTCGAGCTGTTCGAGTCCAACGCCGAGCTGCTTGCGACGTATCGGAGCCGCTTCCATTTCCTTCTCGTCGACGAGTACCAGGATACGAATCGAGCTCAGTTTCGTTTCGTTCAGCTACTGGCGTCAGAGCACAGAAACCTCATGGTCGTGGGGGATGACGACCAGAGCATCTACGGTTGGCGCGGCGCAGACATCCGGAACATCCTCGACTTTGAGACGGCTTTTTCCGGCGCGCACACGGTCCGCTTGGAGCAGAACTACCGTTCTACTGAAGTGATCCTGTCGGCCGCCAACGCCGTTATCGAACAGAACGTCGATCGAAAAGGAAAGACACTTCGCACAGAGCGGGCGAGCGGCGAGCGGATCACTCTGGTCACGACCTCGGGCGAGACGGACGAAGCCCGCTGGATCGCCGATCAGATCGAAGCCCGGGTGGCCGAGGTGCCGGGCAACGCCTACCGTGAAATGTCGATTCTCTATCGCACGAACGCACAGTCACGTGCTTTGGAGGACGTGTTTCGGCGGCGTGGTCTACCGTATCAAATCGTGGGGGGGGTGCGTTTTTACGAGCGCCGAGAGATCCAGGACGTCCTGGCGTATTTACGGTTGATCTCGAATCCTCTGGACGCCGGGGCTTTCGAGAGGGTCGTCAACTATCCCAGGCGCGGGGTCGGAAACAAGACGCTGGAACGGCTCTCTGCCTGGGCGGCTCTCGAACGGATCAGCCTGCTCGATGCCGCGGCCCGCGCTGAAGAGGCACCCGACCTTCCAAAGGGGGGTGCGCGAGGGCTCATCGCTTTCGCGGCCCTCGTGCAAAGGCAGTCTGCGTTGGCGTCCCAGCTACGGGTCGGGGAGTTGCTGGAAGGCCTCGTGGAGGAGATCCAGCTTCTCCGGCACCTTGCGGAGGAGGGCCCGGAGGGAGAGGATCGGGCGGACAATGTGGGCGAGTTGATTGCGGGTGCACTCGACTACAACGCCGAACTTCTGGACGACCTCGAGGGTGAGACGCTGGATCACTTTACCGAACTGGACTTGTTCCTCCAGCAGGTGGCGCTCGTGGCCGATGTGGACCGCCACGATCCCGACGCGAACGCCGTTACCTTGATGACCTTACACAATGCGAAAGGTTTGGAGTTTCCCGTCGTGTTCATCTCGGGGCTCGAAGACGGACTTTTCCCGCTCAGCCGAGCGTACGATGACCCTTCCCAGTTGGAAGAGGAGCGCCGCCTGTTCTACGTCGGGATCACACGTGCCGAGGACAAGCTCTACCTCACCCACGCCCGCCAGCGCCGGCGCGCCGGGGAGGTGATGTACGGCCGTTTATCGCCGTTCGTCGACGCGATTCCCCCGTCACTCCTCGAGAAGGTCTCGACGGCCGTCGCGAAGGAAAGTGGCAGTTATGACGGTTGGCGCTCCAACCGACAGAGTACACCCAAGTCCGTCGACCTCGGCCTGGGCGATGACGACCTCGGCTTCGACGAAGGGCTCAACCAGGATCTGCCACGCTTCGTGAAGGGTGAGGCCGTCGTGCACGACACGTTCGGCTCGGGGACGGTCGCCGAGATCACGGGCTTTGGCCGGGATCTGAAAGTCACAGTGCACTTCGATGTGGTCGGTACCAAGAAGCTTCTGGTGCGGTACGCCGGCCTCCGCCGCGACTTCGATTAGCGGAAACCCACAATGTCGATCACACGCGAAGAGATCCTCCAAGTTGCGAAGCTGGCCCGACTCCAACTCACGGAGGCGGAGTCCGAGGACCTCTCTCATGATTTGAATCAGATTCTCCGGTACGTCGATACCCTTACCTCCCTACAGGTACCAGACGGAGAGCGGCTCTGGATGGGCCCGCGGCAGGCTCCGGAACGAGAGGCCGGTGGGATTGCACCTGACCCGATGGCTCATCCTCCGGCCGACTCGGCGCCCGACTTCAGGGGCCAGTTCTTCGTGGTGCCCTCTCCACCGTCGTTGGGCGGGGCGGACGATCAGGGGGCCGAGCCATGAGTGACGTCGCGTCCATCGTAGAGGCGGTCCGGGGTGGGGGCGTTGACGCCGCAGAACCGACCCGGACAGCCCTGGCCCGACTGCACGCAAAAAACGGGGGATCTCAGGGACTGAACGCCTTTCTCTCAGAGTTGTCCGAGGTAGAAGCCTCCGCGTTGGACGTCTCGAGAAACGGCGGACGCCTCCTCGGCGTGCCCGTCGCCGTCAAGGACAACTTGGCAACCGTGGGGTTTCCCACCACTTGTGGGTCTAAGATTCTGCAGGGGTATCGGCCCCCCTACGACGCGACCGTTGTGCGACGACTCCGGGAGTCGGGGGCGGTCATCGTTGGGAAGACCAACCTCGACGAGTTCGCGATGGGTTCTTCGACGGAAAACTCGGCGTATGGGGCCGTGCGCAACCCGCACGATCTTTCTCGGGTGCCGGGTGGAAGCTCCGGTGGTTCGGCCGCCGCTGTCGCGGCGGGTATTGTTCCGGCGGCTCTCGGCTCCGACACGGGTGGGTCGGTTCGTCAGCCCGCCTCCTTTTGCGGCGTGGTTGGGATCAAGCCCACGTACGGTCGGGTGAGCCGCTACGGCTTGGTGGCTTTTGCCTCGTCCCTCGATCAAGTCGGGGTCTTCGGAGGCACCGTGGCGGACGCAGCCCAACTCCTCCAGGTGATCGCCGGCCATGATGCTCGGGACTCGACGTCGGTCGATCTGCCCGTGCCTGATTTGATGGAGGGGCGTGACGCCGGTGCCGAGGGACTCGTCGTAGGAGTACCCACGGAGTACTTCGGGGACGCGGTGCAGCCCGGTGTACAAGCTCGTTGCCGCGACGCGCTCGACGCGCTGCAGGCCGGTGGCGCACGGATCCGAGAGGTCTCACTCCCCAACACGATGTATGCTTTGGCGGCCTACTACGTGATCGCGATGGCGGAGGCCTCCAGCAACCTGGCCCGCTTCGACGGCGTTCGCTACGGCCTAAGGGACGGTTCGGGAGAAGACCTGGGAGAAATGTATGAACGGACGCGAACGGCTGGTTTCGGGCGCGAGGTCAAGCGCCGGATTCTTCTCGGCACCTTTGCTTTGACCGCAGGCTATCACGATCAGTACTACGGGAGGGCTCAACGTGCACGAAGCTTGGTGGCAGCGGACTTCGACGCCGTCTTCAGTGGCGGGGTCGATGTCCTTTTTACGCCGACTTCGCCGACGGTCGCGTTTCCGTTGGGCGAACGAGTCCAGGATCCTCTCCAGATGTATCTAGCCGATGTGTTCACCGTCACCGCCAACTTGGCGGGGCTTCCGGCGGTCTCGATTCCAGTCGGAATGTCGGATGGACTTCCCGTGGGCGGCCAGTTGCTGGCCCCCATGTGGGGCGAAAAAGCCCTGTTCCGTACGGCGTTCGCCCTCGAATCCGCGTTGGAGGGCCGAGGCCCCCGTGAGTGAGACGATGCCGCGGATGAGTGCTTCCGGACGGCAAATGAGCGATGTGGAGCGACGACGGACGAGGGACAGCGCATGAGTTGGGAGTTGGTCATAGGCCTCGAGATCCACGTACAGCTTCGAACCGCAGAAAAGCTTTTCTGTTCAGATGGCACAGTCTTCGGTGCCGCGCCCAACAGCCAAGTGTGCCCGGTTTGTTTGGGTCTGCCGGGGGCCTTGCCGGTACTCAATGGCGAGGCCGTCGATTTCGCCATCAGCGCGGCGCTTGGTCTGGGTTGCCAGGTCCACGATGCGAGCGTCTTCGCTCGAAAGAGTTACTTCTATCCGGATCTTCCGAAGGGGTATCAGATCACGCAGTTCGCCGAACCCCTGGCCACCGAAGGAATCGTGTCTGTACGGTCCGACGGCCAGACCCGGCCGATCCGGATCCGCCGGATTCATCTCGAGGAGGACGCCGGGAAATCGATCCACGATCGCGTTCCGGATGGAACAGCAGTGGACCTCAACCGGACGGGCGTTCCGCTCATCGAGATCGTTACGGAGCCGGATTTGCGTACGGCCCCGCAAGCACGGACGTTTCTGCAAGAGCTAAAGCGCACGTTGGAGTACCTCGATGTTAGTGACTGCAACATGGAGGAGGGCAGCCTGCGCGTGGACGCCAACGTTTCTCTCCGGACCCGCGGCGCCGAGGACTACGGGGTAAAGACCGAAGTCAAAAATCTCAACTCCTTCTCGGCAGTCGAGCGTTCGGTCGTTGCCGAAGAGAAGCGACAGATCGGGATCTTGGAGGCGGGTGGCCGCATCGTTCAGGAAACCCTGCTCTGGGACGAGCGCGACGGCACGCTTCGTTCGATGAGGTCCAAGGAAGAAAGCCATGACTATCGATATTTCCCCGATCCGGACCTTCCGCCCCTCAAACTCGACGTCGAACGGATCCGACGGTTGGAAGCTGAACTTCCCGAGCTCCCAGCTCAGCGACTCCCCCGCCTCATACGAGAACACGAGCTTGATGAGCGCGATGCGGAAGTCCTCATCGCATCGCGTTCCTTAGCCGATTATTTCGAGGCCGTCGTTGCGGAGCTGGGCGAGGCCCGGGACGCCGTCAACTGGGTAAAGGGGCCTCTGTTGAAAGAGGCGAACCGGGTCCAGCGGTCGGTGGACGACCTGGGCGTACCCGCGCCCAACTTGGCCGCACTCATCGAATTGGTCGAGGACGGCACGGTCTCGGGCACCATGGGTCGGAAGGTGCTCGGTCAAATGGTCGATTCAGGTAAGACCGCGCCTGAGATCATTGAGGCGGAAGGGCTGTCCCAAGTCCAAGGCTCCGATGAGCTCAGCGCCTGGGTGGAGGCCGTGATCGAAGAGAACACTGAGGAGGTGGATCGGTATCGATCCGGCGAAACCCGGCTGATCGGTTATTTCGTTGGCCAGGTTATGCAAAAGTCGCGAGGTCGAGCCGATCCTAAGGCCTTAGCGGGGCTGCTCCGCGGCCGCTTGGATTCCTAGAGACCTCTCCAGCTTCTCCCGTTGGGGCCAGAAGACGAGCTGGTCCTTAGGGAAGGGGAAAAATTCGTCTGCGCTCGAGTGGAGGTGGTCCACGTCCGTTACACCACATCGAGCCAACACGAGGCGCCGAACCTTCTTGGCCAGCCTCAGATTCAGTTCGCCGATCGGGTCTAGGTTGGCGGGCTGTGACCCCTCGCGCGCGACCAGGTAGTCGATCACGTATTCGAACGAAAGTTCGTGGTAGGCCGACACGACCTTCAGGGGCAAATCGAACCGCGACCGTTGAAGCACTTGGTCGAAGATTTGTCTCCAACGGTCGTTGTCGCTGAACTGGATCATCCCCCGGAAAATTCGCTGGTTCGTTTGGAAGCTGAAGATCGTGCTGCTCAGAACTCGGTCGAACAGTGCGTCGGCCTCGGAGTGGTCATTTTCCATGACGAGGTGTCGGGCTTTGGTGATGGTACTCGTCACCGACGTGGATATCCATCCGGTGTTCCCAGTAGGTGTGACCGATTGCCTGGGTCGTGCTCGTCGTCAGCAACTGCCGTGGGACGAACAGGTTGTGGGCCACCGTATCCGCCGCCAAGTGTGCGAGGTATCCGTATCCGACCGCCGATAACCTCGGGCTGTCAGCGGTCGCGAGAATCTCTTCGCCGACGTGCCAATGATGACAATGCCTGCCTTGAGGCACGTATTTTTTAGCGAAGGATATGTCCGCGGCGATCGAGCCGTAGAGAAAGTGTAGGGGATGGCTTCCGATGATCGCGCGAACGGCTGGGGGAAGCAGGTAAAGTGATGCGAGGACACCTTCGCCCAAGGCGATGTGGGTTCCTGGGCCCCACCCCCAAAGAGGCCCAGGCTGTAGAAAAATCCATGCTAGGGCTACTCCGAGAGCGGCTGAGAACTTCACCGTCTTTCGGGGGCTTCCCCAGCCATCGCCTCACCCGCGCCCTTCTCCGCCACGGGCTCGTCGCGGGTTTCGGTGTCGTCCTCGACCTCACGGTCGTCCATCGACTCTCGCGGAATTGGCTCTGACGGCTCCAAAGTGGGGGCCATGGTTTGGGCTCCCGCCCGAACGCCCCGTACGACCGCGGCGGTATCTAGGAGGACTGCCTCCGCTTCGTCCTGTACGACGTCCATGAGCGCGTTGAACTCTTCAACGCGCTCTTCCATACGCTCGGAGGCCTCCTTGAGCCGATCGGAAAGTCCCGATACCGATGCGCGAACCTTCAAAACATCCTCGCGCACGACGGCCGAGATATACTCCACATTCTCGGCCGCCACCCGCGCTCGGTCGGTCACCGGCTGGATGCTGTGTTGCAGCACAGCAAGCAGCCTCTTGAGCTGCAGGAGCAGGGGCACCATGAAGGCAAAGAAGACCACCACCAACACGGCTACCACGACGGTCGAAATTTCCGACGCGACTTGGATCGCGCCCACCGCGGTGCCCGGCTCGGCTTGCAGTAGTGGAAAGACCTCGACCGATCGCAAATGAATCAGCATGCCGAAAGGTAAGAGATCACGAGGCACTTGTTCTAGTACCCTTGACTACTCATCTCCGTCGTTCGGCATTCCGCTTATGTGCCGAGCCGCCTCCGCCCGCGCCAGGTCGTCGTCTCCGAGCGCGAGTGCCTTCTCGACCAGTGTGGAAATTTCACCGGCTCTACGGAGCGTTTCGGTCGTGAGTTTCGGGCCCACCAACTCCGACAACACCACCCCGAGAACGACGACGCTGAACAGCGCCTGACTCACGTCGAAGCTTCCGATCTCCAGACCGTAAAAAGTCAGGAAGGCCGACAACGCCATGACGAGTGAGATGCCGCCTTGGGGAATGAGGCCCAGGCCGAGAAGTTTCGGGGTGGGGAAGGACAGCCTCCTAGACCGGGTCATGGCGCTCACCCCCGCGACCTTCGCACAGCCACGGAGCAGGGCGTAGAGGATCGCGATGGGCACGATCCAGGGAGTGGGAAAGTCGACGAGGGCTCCGGCCAGGATCAGCATGATCACGTACGAAGGTTTCTCCCACTTTGCCAGAACTCGCAATATTCGCTTTGGATCCGGCACCAAATTGGCAACTACGGCGCCCATCGTGACGGAGACGAAGAGCGGAGAAAGCTGGAGTTGGAGAGCGGCGCCCGCCGTAAACGCGGCGATCCCCATGAGGAAGAGCACCAACTCTTCGATCTCCGTACGGCCGCGTGCCAGCCACACGAAGATGATGCCGCACAGGAGTCCGATCGCAACGCCCATGACGGTCCACACCAACCCCGGGAGCTCTCCCAACGGTCCGAGCGCGTCAGATGGATGATATCCGGCGTAGATCAACTGAAGTAGCACGATTCCCACGATGCCATCGATCGATGCCGTGAAAAAAAGCATGTCCCTGACGGGTCCCCGCACCAGGAAGTTCGACGAGACCATGGCGATTCCTGCCGGCGCGGAGGGGCAAGCGGTGGCCGATACCAAGAGCACGAGAAGGGCCTCTTCTCGCCCCAAACGCCCGAACAAGAATAGACCCGAAAGCCCGACCGCGGTCATGAAACAGAAGGCGATGAGCGCTTGGCCGACAGCGAATCGGTGCAGATGAGCGGCAAACGCCCGCATCGTGTCTCTTTCGAGTTGCATCCCGAAGAGGAAGCCGACCCAACCGAACCCTAGCGCAAAGAAGGGAAAGAGGTGTTCGAGCGCGTCGCGCGTGACCAAGCCGAGTAGCGCCGGACCCAGAACGAATCCGATTGCGATGAAGTGGGTACCGGTGCGAAAGAGTAGCCTGGGGCCCGGAGCGATATTGGCCGTAGAAAAGGAAAAACGCGCCCCCACCAAGGCCAAAACGATCAGCACGAGGGTGGCCAACAGGGGATCCACGAGGTTCGTTACTCCGGCTGCGTGCCTAGAGGTTCAGTGGCGAGGCCGACGACGCGGTCGAGCGGGAGCGTAAAAATGATTCCGGTGGCCGGGTCCTCCAAGTTGCCGCAGGACTCCTGGAGCAAAGTGATGACTGGATCGATGAGGTCGGCGGGAATCACGCTGAAGATGGTGCGGTTTTCGGGTCGGGAGCGATCGATCAGCGTCTGGAGCCCGGCGAAAATCGGGATGTCGTGTGAGAGCACCCTGCCCATCCCTTCGGAGGCGAACACCGTGGCTCCGCGGACACCGAGCTCGACGAAACCAGCCAAAATCGAATCGAGCTTCTCAGGGGCGTTGATGACGGCGACTAAGAGATGCATGGCTTGAGGGCTCACTCCCGCCGTTCGGTGCGGAATCCGCATTCTCTAGAAAAATCTTTAACAGAAATTACTAACTTCATGCAGTATATTGGTTTATCGTTTGCGTGGACCTCAGACAACGGCCGTCGTCCTTCTTCATCAGACTAGGCAGGGCTCGCACACGGTGTCAAGCGATTCCCGCGGGCGCCGTGAATCAGGCTCGATTGTTGCTCCGCTAGGGTTACGGGGAATATGTTGGGGCCGTCAACGGCGGTGTCTAGGGAATAGAATCGGGACGGTTTTCGCGGCGGAGAAGGCTCAGAGACACGGCAAGGAAGCGATGCCCAGTTATATCGTAGAAGGCGGCCACTCGTTGAGCGGACGGATAAGGCCCGCGGGAAACAAGAACGCCGCCCTGCCCGCCATCGCGGCCACTGTTCTGACGTCGGAGCCCGTTACGCTTCAAAACGTCCCGAGAATCGGCGATGTCGAGACGCTCTTGGCACTCGTGACATCCCTCGGAGCGGAAGTTCGTTGGGACGATCAGAACACAGTGACGATCGATGCTTCCTCGATTTCTTCCGGGGCCGTGGACCGAGCGTTGAGCGAGCGCATTCGAGCGTCGCTCCTCCTGGCTGGCCCGCTGTTGGCTCGCTTCGGCAAAGTCGATCTACCGCCTCCTGGGGGCGACGTTATCGGGCGTCGCCGAATGGATACCCACTTCTTAGCGTTCGAGGCGCTCGGAGCGTCCGTTCGCTTGGCGGCTGGCTTCGAGATCGAGGCGAAAGAACTCAGGGGAACGGACTTCTTCCTGGACGAACCCTCGGTTACCGCCACAGAGAATGCCATTATGGCGGCTGTCCTGGCCAGGGGAGAGTCCTTGATCCGAAACTGTGCGTCAGAGCCTCACGTTCAGGATCTCTGTCATCTTCTGAACGCGATGGGGGGCAGGATCGAAGGGATCGGCACCAACCGGCTTCGCATTCGGGGTGTGCGCGAGCTTGGTGGAACGACCTTCGCGGTGGGTTCCGACCACATCGAAGCAGGGTCGTTCGTGGGCCTGGCGGCAGTCACGGGGAGCGAGATCGTGGTGGAAGGGGCACCCGTCGAGCACCTCGATTCGACTCTTTTGGGCTTTAGGCGACTCGGGGTCGAGGTCACCGTCGAAGGGGACACGCTCACCGTTCACGGAGATCGCCCCTGCAAAGTGGCCAGCGACGCATTTGGTGCGGTGCCCAAAATCGATGATGGACCTTGGCCAGCCTTTCCGGCGGATTTGACGTCGATCGCGGTGGTGACGGCCACGCAGTGCACCGGCACGATCCTGGTCCACGAGAAAATGTTCGAGTCGCGGATGTTTTTTACGGATAAGTTGGTCGGGATGGGGGCCAGGATCATCCTCTGCGATCCGCACCGGGCCGTGGTGGTAGGGCCCTCGTCACTCCAGGGTACGGTGCTCGAGAGTCCGGACATCCGTGCCGGGATGGCGATGTTGATCGCGGCTTTGGGGGCACGAGGGACGAGTCGCATCCAAAACGTGACTCAAATCGAACGGGGATACGAACGGATCGACGAGCGGCTGAAGGCGCTGGGCGCCCGGATCGAGCGTCAGGACGTCCCGTAGATGATTATCTTGTTCCGACGAGGCAATTTGCGGGACGCAGCGAGGGAGTGACATGACAAAGGAAGAGAAGGATTCGACTGGCGAGGAAGAGCCGACGGACGGGGGACGCGGTGAGGGCATCAAGAGCGGGATTCGTCAGGGACTAGGTATGCTGTCGGCGATGAAAGACGCCATCGAAGAAACCCTGAACGAGGCGCGCGAGCGTGGAGATCTGACGCCGGAGCGGGCGAAAGAGGTCATGCGGAGTACGCTCGAAAGGGCTCAGGAAAAGGCAGGAGAAGCCCGCGATGCGCTTGATTTCGTCAGGCAGAAAGATTTCGAGGACGTCAAGAATCTGGTGGAAGAGCTCCAAGCGCGGGTTTCTGATATTGAGCGAGAGATGGGCAAGGGGGCGGGGGATAACTCTGACTCTACCACCGCCGACGTGGACGGCCCATGAGCCCCTGAGGATTTGAGGTCTGGAAGGGCCGAAGTCTTGAAAAGAAAAGACGTTGCGGCTACGTTAACCTTCGTCTTGGCCGCCCACGGGGGCGGCGATTTTTGAAGTGGGGGTGTTGTCTGCCCCCGCTTTTTTGTTCTCGGAGGGTTGTTGTTTGCCTCCGAGTGGAGGAAGCATGGCTCCGACGCGGCCGAACATCAGGCGTGAGGCGGAAGTCCGACTCCAGGAACTAGGGATTGACCTGGTTTCCATGGATTGGGCGGGTAGTCGGAGTCGGCCGGTCATTCGATTTCGTATCGAGCGGAGTCCGATGGGTGACCCTCCGGTGACTGTTGACGATTGTGCGCGCGTGAGCCGTGCGCTGGAGAGTTGGTTTGATGAGCTTGACGAGATACCAGAGCGATACGTGCTCGAGGTCTCGTCGCCGGGGGTGGAGAGACCGCTGACTCGGCAAGGAGATTGGGAACGGTTTGCGGGCAAGTCGGTCGTCGTCGAAGGGCACCGAGTTCTCGCGGACCGTTCGGCTCGACTGGAGGCGGAGTTGTTGGGGCTGGACTCGGAACCGGAACCGACGGTCCGACTCCGGTTGGGAGACGGTGCGGAGGTGGGTGTGCCTCTTGGAGATATCAAAGGAGCTCACCTCCTTTTTAATTGGAAGTGAGCGCCCAGTTCTGGGGACATTATGATCAATGCTAGCCAAATCGTGGCGGCGTTCAACGACGTCGCCACTACGAAGAGCTTGTCGCCCGAGGAGGTCAACGACCTCCTGGAGGATGGGATTATGGCAGGCCTGGCTCGGATACATGGTCCCAATGTGCAGGCTGAGATCTCCATCGACGACGCCTCCGGTGCGCTGGCAATCGTGCTTCTCCGCCGCGTTGTCGAAGAGGTCGAGGATCCGTCGTCGGAGATCAGCCTCGAAGAGGCCCGCTGGGACGACGAGGGGTTCGAGGTCGGAGACGTGATGGAGATCCCCGTCGATTTTGCCGATTTCGGCCGAAATGCCGTGATGGCGGTGAAACAACGGATCGTGCAACGGGTCCGAGAGAACGAACGCGACCGGATTCGTGACGAGTACGCCGACCGTGTCGGCGAACTCTTGTCGGGTGAAGTGCAGCAGATCGAGCGAGGCAAGATCGTCGTGATGCTCAACCGCTCACCTGAGGCCGACGCCATCATCCCTTGGAAAGAGCAGAACCCTCGCGAGAGATTCCGCCAGGGGGATCCCATTCGATGCGTGCTCAAGAAGGTGGAAGAGACGCCCAAAGGACCCCGACTGGTCCTGTCGAGGGCAGCGCCGATTTTCGTGGGTTCGCTTTTTTATCTGGAAGTACCGGAGATCCATCAAGGCATCGTCGATATCAAAGAAATCGCGCGTGAGGTCGGGGGGAGAACGAAGATCGCCGTCTACAGCCGCGACGAGTCCATCGATCCTGTGGGTGCGTGTGTCGGTCTGCGTGGTTCCCGGGTACAGGCAGTGGTGCAAGAATTAGGCGGGGAAAGGATCGATATCGTTCCTTGGCATGCGGAGCCGGAAGTGTTTGCACGGCGTGCTCTCGCGCCGGCCCGGGTCTCGAAGGTGATGAGTGATCCGGAGCGTCAAGTGATCACGGCTATCGTCGACGAGGATCAACTGTCTCTCGCCATTGGCCGAAACGGGCAAAATGTGAGGCTCGCTTCACAGCTCATCGGGTGGCAGATCGACCTGTACGGCTCGCGAGAGTGGCTCGAGCTAGGCGCCGATTTGTCGTTGTTCAAGCGGGAGTCGGATGAGGACGCGTTCGAGACGTCCGACTTCTCTCTCGCCGAACTCGACTTGCAGCCCGAGACGCTCCTGGCGCTCGGGGGTGCCGGGTACAAAACATTTCTGCAGATTATCGACTTCGACCGGGCCGAGTTTTTGGCCCTCGATGGCCTCGGCGAAACCGAGGCCGACCAGTTGGTCGCATTGATCGATGAGCTGACCGTCGCGGCCGATGATGGTTCTGAAGATGCGGGTAACGCCGAGGTCGCCGCATCGGAGGACACGGTGAATACCGAGTCGCGAGAAGACGGGGCCCCCGAGTCGAAAGAAACGGTAGACGCCACCTCGGAGGAGGAAAATGAGGCTCATGCCTGAGTCCGTTGGTCTTCTCGGTATGGCTCGACGCGCCGGGGCGATCGCCTGCGGGACCGGGTCGACGAGAAGAGCGCTCAAGGAGGGCCGGGCTCGACTGGTCCTCCTCGCTCAGGACGCTTCTGAGGCACAGCGGGGCAAGGTGATGAACCTTCTTCGTCATGGGGACACGCCTCGTGCGACCGTTGGGACGCGCGAGGCACTCGGTTCAGCCGTGGGGTCCGCGCCGGTTTCTGCGGTGGCGGTGACAGACAAGCAGTTTGCGAAGGAGTTGGTGACGCGGCTCGGTTTAGAGCGGCGAGTGCCAGTTGAGAACGGGACGCGGAGGTAAACGAATCGGATGCGGGTTGCAGAATTAGCTAACGACGTCGGGGTATCACCAGCGGTACTGCTGAGTCTCTTACGCATCCTGAGGATTTCCGCGACGGACAAGGACGCCGAGGTCAGTGCTGGCGATGTCGCGCTGATTCTAGCTCGTCTCGAACGCGAGCGGCGGAGCGGGCGTAAGGACGCTTCGGAGGCGATCGAGGCTGCCATCGCGGACGCCAAGCCGGCGGCTGGATTGCGCCGTCGTCGTCGAAAGAGCGAATTGCCGCCAGAGCCTGAGCCTGAGGCCGAAGTGGAGATCGAAGCCGACGCTGCGGAGATGCACGCGTCGGTCGAAGGGAATGTGATAGCGGAGGTGGAGGAAGAGGCAGCCAGCGGCGCCATCGACGACGCGGCTGAGAGGCAAGAGCCGCTCGCTACGGAAGCCGTCGGAGCGGGCGATGAGCTCGCTGCCGAGCTCGATATCGTCGACGAGACCGAAGCCGAGTCCGGAGTCGGGGTCGAAGCGGCTGGGAAAGAGGAGGTCGTCGCTGAATCCGTCGCGGAAGCCCCCTTGAGGAAACCTCTCGAGCCCGCGCGGCAGTCCGCGCCCGAGGGTCCGGCTCGGGTGATTCGTCGCCCAAAACCGGCGGCTTCCTCTGGAACGGCCGGGCAGGTCCGCGTCCAGGCGGAGGGGTACACTCCCGACGGTCAGCGAAGCCTGCGTCAGAAGAAAGGCAAGAAGCGGCAGAGGGTGGACCAGAGCGCGGTCCAAGAGAACATCCAGCGGGTGATGGCACAGCTGAAGGGCGGCGGGAAAAAGCGTCGTCGTAAAGGACCGGCCAAAGAGGAGCGTGAGGCCGCGGAGGCGGAGGCTCGTGAGGAAGAAGAGCTTGAGCGGACCGTCGTTCGGGTGAACGAATTCCTGACCGTATCGGAATTGTCCGACCTCGTCTCCGTGTCGTCCACGGAGCTCATCGGGTCAGCGTTCAAAAACTTGGGTCTGATGGTGACCATCAATCAGCGCCTCGATTTTCCTCAAATCGAAATGCTGCTCGACGAATTCGATTTCACCGCGATTCGAGAGGAGGAGTACGGCCACCACGAGGACACCGTCGAAGAAGCCGAGGCCGAGGTAGATCTGCGCCCGCGCCCGCCGATCGTGACCGTAATGGGGCACGTCGATCACGGAAAGACACTCTTGCTGGACTCGATCCGCGAGTCCAACGTTGTGGCTGGCGAGTCGGGGGGAATCACGCAGCACATCGGCGCGTATCACGTCGAGTTGGACGGTGGCCGCATGATCACCTTCCTTGATACGCCCGGACACTCGGCGTTCACGGCGATGCGTGCCCGCGGCGCCGAGATCACGGACATCGTGATTCTCGTGGTGGCCGCGGACGACTCGGTCATGCCGCAGACCAAGGAAGCGATCAGCCACGCTCGGAACGCAGGCGTGCCTCTGATCGTCGCAGTAAACAAAATCGACCTCCCCGCCGCCGATCCTGCCAAAGTGAAGCAGGCGCTTCTTCAGCACGACGTCCAGGTCGAGGAATTTGGTGGGGACGTCTTGAGCGTGGACATCTCGGCCAAGACCGGAAAGGGGATCGAAGAACTCCTCGAAAAGGTCTTGCTTCAAGCGGACTTGTTGGAGCTGAAGGCGAATTCGGATCGGCCTGCCTTTGGAACGGTGATCGAGGCCGAATTGGATGTCGGAAAAGGCTCCGTCGTTTCCGTCCTGGTCACGAAGGGTACGCTTCGTGTGGGAGAGGCTTTCGTTGTCGGGAACTACGATGGTCGAGTGCGGGCCATGCTGGACGAACGTGGTCACAAGGTGGACTCGGCAGGACCCGGTATCCCCGTTCAGATTCTTGGGACCGCCGGTGTGCCTCAAGCTGGAGACACCTTCCAGGTGATGGCCGCTGACAAAGCGGCGGAGATGGCACAAAGCAGAATGCGCTTGGACCGAGATAAACAGCTTCGAATCAAGGAGCGTGGGGTCAAGCTGGGCGACTTCTCGGGCATGGTAGCCGAGGGGATAGCGGATACGCTTCCGCTCATCATCAAAGCCGACGTGGATGGATCGGTACAGGCGTTCTCAGACGCGTTGGAGCACCTCGGGACCGATGAGGTGAAGGTCCAGATCGTGCACCGTGCGGTTGGTGCGATCAACGAAGAGGACGTACTGCTCGCCAGCACCTCCGGATCCGTGATCCTCGGGTTCCGGGTCCGTCCGAACACGAACGCGCGTAAAAATGCTGAACGGGACGGGGTTGATATCCGCATTTATGACGTGATCTACGAAGGGGTCGACGAGGTCCGCGCGGTGCTCGAAGGAATGTTGGCTCCAGAACGTAAAGAGCACATCACCGGGACAGCGGAGGTTCGGGAGGTCTTCAAGATCAGGAAGGTGGGGACGATTGCGGGCTCCGAAGTCGTGGATGGTCTGATAGAACGGAAGTCGGGCGTGCGCTTGATTCGAGACGGCATCGTCATCTATGAGGGCGATCTCGCCTCCTTGAAACGCTTCAAGGACGACGTGAAGGAGGTCCGGGCGGGTCTTGAGTGCGGCATCGGTATCGCCAACTTCAACGACGTCAAAGTTGGCGATGTGATCGAGAGCTACACGGTCGAAGAGATCGCGCGTAAGCTCGCCGAGGCGACGGCGTAGTCGGGCGGCGCCAGGGCGGGCCCCACTGCGGGACCTGCCGGTAACGGAGAGACGGCGTGATCGTTTCGGGCTTCTCCTGGGTTCTTTCACTTCCGGAATCTGGCTCGCTCAAGGACAAGCGGAGGGTCGTCAAGTCGTTGAAGGATAGAATCCGGGGACGATTCAACGTCTCCGTAGCCGAGACGGACCACCAAGACGTATGGACGCGCGCCGAGCTTTCAGTCGCTCTCGTAACCACGGATGTGGCCTCGGCAGGCTCCGTTCTCGCCAAGCTGGACCGCTTCATAGAGGGTGAGCACAGGGTCGTGATTATCTCCAGCAGCCAATCCCGGCACTGATCTCCGCATGCCTAGTCGACGACTTGCCCGTCTGAACGAACAGTTCCGTCGAGAGATTACAGCGATACTGCACCGCTCCGTGCGCGATCCGCGGGTGCACAACGTCGTTGTCAATTCTGTGGAGGTCACCTCGGATCTCTGGCTCGCACGTGTCTACGTTCGCGTCACGGGTGAGGGTCAGGAACGCTCCGACGCGCTCAAAGGCCTCGAAGCCGCGGCGAGTTTCATTCGGCGTGAACTCGCGGCAGGGCTTCACATACATCGGATCCCGGAGCTGCGCTTCTTGGAGGACGAGACCCTGGATCGAGCCACCCGCATCGAAGAGATCCTCGAGGGCCTGGATACGAGCCCGCCAGCCGAGGACGAACCATCCAACGGATCTCGGGACGGTTCCGATGGCGGCGCGGAGATCACCGAGTGAGCCCTCTGGCGGGCCTGGCCGAAGTGGGCGGAGCGCTCCTCGTCGACAAACCCGTGGGACCGACTTCCCACGACGTCGTGAACTTGGCTCGCCGCTCGCTGGGGCTGCGAAGAGTCGGTCACACCGGGACTCTCGATCCGTTCGCTTCAGGGCTCCTGATCTTGCTGGTTGGCCCGATGACGAGGTTGGCGGAGTATTTGTCGCCGCTCCCCAAACAATACGTTGCGCGGGCACGGCTGGGGATCGACACTGATACGCATGATTCTGCGGGAACGACCGTCCGTGTCCACGATGACCTGGCGATGCCGACCCGAATGCAGATCGAAGCGGAGCTGACGACGTTCGCGGGGCGCGGCCAGCAGGTGCCGCCCCAGTACTCGGCGAAGAAAGTCGGGGGAGAGCGGATGTATAAAAAAGCTCGCAGAGGTGATTCCGCTCAGCTTTCACCAGTCGATGTGGAAATTTTCGAGATCATGATGACCGACTTCACGCCGCCTGAAATCGGCTTCAGCATGACCTGCTCGAGCGGGACGTATGTCCGAGCAGTGGCGAGAGATCTTGGCAATCGACTCGGGGTTGGGGCCCATCTCACCGCTCTCCGCCGGACCGCGGTCGGGGCGTTCTCGGTAGACCAGGCCATACCCGGCGACGACCTGAAAGCCGGTGCGCGGCCGGATTCCACCCATTGGATCGAGCCTGCGGCCGCAGTGGGCCACCTGACCGCGGTTCGTGTCGGGGAGGACGCTGTACTACGCCTTTGTCAGGGGGGGCAGGTCTCTTGGCCCGTTGATGCCGGTTCGGACAACGGAGGTCCGATCGCCGTGATCGGCGAGGCGGGGTTGGTGGGGATCGCAGAGATTCGTGACGGGTGCCTCAAACCCAAAAAGATCCTCGCGGACGTGCGCACTGATGATTGAATACGCGATCGACCCCGCGCTTCCCGCCGGTCTTCCCAGCGACGGTCGAAAAACGGTCGTCACAATCGGCACCTTCGATGGGGTTCATCGGGGCCACTGGGAGGTCCTGTCCGAGATTCAGCGGCGGGCCGAGGCGGTGGGTGGGAGGAGCGTGCTCGTGACGTTCCATCCTCACCCGCTAAGAATCGTACGCCCGGAGTGGGCTCCGCCGATGCTCGCCACGCCGGTGGAGAAGAAGGAAATTTTGGCCGAGTCCGGTCTCGACTACGCCGTCTTCCTTGCGTTTACGCCGACTCTAGCCTCCTACACGCCGCGCCGCTTCGTCGAAGAGATCCTGGTGGAGCGTGTGAACGTAGGCGAGTTGGTCGTTGGGTACGACCACCACTTCGGTAAAGGGCGTGAGGGTAACGTCGATGTACTCAAGGCGCTCGGAGGCGAATTGGGGTTCTCCGTGGACGTAGTGGGCCCAGTCGGTTCGCAAGGGGAGGCGATCTCGTCCACGAGGATTCGTAGTGCGCTTTTGGAGGGAGATGTGGAGGCTGCCCGCCACGCGCTGGGTCGACCATACTCACTCCGTGGCTTGGTCGTGCGGGGTGATCAACGAGGCCGTACACTGGGTTTTCCCACCGCCAATCTCGAAGTACGCGGAGGAGGCGAGGGTGGAAAACTCATCCCCGCACCAGGGATCTACGCCGCGAGAGGAACCGTCCGATCCCGAACGTACGATGGTGCGCTTCATGTGGGACCCCGGCCGACGTTTCGCGGATCGCCCCCGACGATCGAATTGCACCTCATGGGTTTTTCTGAAGACATCTACGGTGAAGAAGTTCGGGTCGACTTCATAGAATACCTGAGGGAGATCCTGCCGTTCGAATCGAGCCAGGCTTTGATAGAGCAGATGAAGGACGACGTCGAGCGGGCTCGTGCGGTCCTCGCAAGCAGCTAGGACGCGGCCGAACCGCTATGCACTCGGCGTTGTCGGCATTCCGCGGTCGCACTACCTTAAGCTGCTATTCAATGAAGCATGCTCAGCTTCCCCTGTAGCGCAGACTCCTGCGGAGGCAAAGAACAAATGACGATCGATCGCGAAGAAATAATCAAGAAGCACCAGCTCCACGACGGAGACGTCGGGAGTGCTCCCGTCCAGGTGGCAATCCTCACAGCGCGTATCAACGACCTTCGGTCGCACTTCGATGCGCACAAAAAGGACCACCACAGCCGTCGCGGCCTCCTCAAGATGGTAGGCCGCCGTCAGCGCCTTCTTGAATATTTGAAGCGCACGGAAGGCGAGCGATACCGCGAAATCATCGCAGCGTTAGGACTCCGTCATTAGAGGCATTCTTAAGAAGTACAGCAAGCCTCTAAACAGTGACCGACCCGGGGGGGGGGGGCGCCCACACAACGGGCCCGCCGCTCCGAACCTGGGCAGCAGGAGCCAGGAGAATCGGCCCAACCAAACGGCTGCATCCGGCCGGGCACTTCGTGCCCCCCGTTGCGGCGGTCGATTTCTCTTCGGACCCCTGCTGGAAATACCCGATCGGGAATGCCCCGACGGGATCATGAGGGCATGACGGGGTGTTCCCGTCCGCCTCACAGCAGAGAAAAGAGAATATGATCAAAAGAATCGAACGCCAGTTCGCCGGGCGCACCTTGAGCCTCGAGTTCGGACGCATGGCCAGGAACGCCCAAGGGTCTTGCCTGGTGCAGTTCGGCGACACGGTGGTGCTTGTTGCCGCAACGGTGCAGGACGGCCCAAGTAACCTGCCGTTTTTCCCACTTACCGTCGAATTCCAGGAGAAGAGTTACGCGGCGGGGAAAATTCCGGGAGGCTTCTTCAAGCGCGAGGGTCGGCCGAGCGAAAACGCCATCCTATCGGCGCGTCTGACGGACCGGCCGATCCGGCCGCTGTTTCCGAGCGGTTTCCAGCACGAGACGCAGATCGCGGTCTTCGTGCTCAGCACCGATCAAGAGAACGCGGCCGACACGCTGGCGATGCTCGGCGCTTCGGTCGCGCTGAACATGTCGAAGATTCCTTTCAACACGTTGGTTGCGACGGTGCGCATCGGACGAATCAAAGGGACCTGGGTCCTCAATCCCACGTTCCAGCAGCTTGAGTATTCCGACCTAGATATCTTGGTCGCGGGCACCGAGGACGCCATTCTGATGGTCGAGGGCGGCTCGGTTGAAGTGCAAGAAGCCGAGATCCTCGAGGGGCTTGAGAAGGCCCATGAGGGCATCAAAGAGCTCATCGGTATCCAGCGCGAGTTGCTCGAAGGGCATACGGTCCCGGACATGGGTTGGTCTCCGATCGAACCCGATCAGGATCTCGCGGCCAAGGTGGGTGAGATGGCCGAGAGCCGGATCCAGGAGGCGCTGACGCTGGCCGACAAGGCCGAGCGGAATCAAGCCATGGCCGCCGTCGCCGAGGACGTGATCAGTCGTTTGACCGAAGAGGATGAAGCGTACGCCGAGCACGCGAAGTCGATCAAGGAGATCCTTCGCACCATCGAGAAGAAGTCCATGCGGCGCCGTATTTTGGATCGTGGCGAGCGGGCTGATGGCCGTGCGCTGGATGAGGTTCGACTCATCACTTCGGAAGTCGGCGTTCTTCCGAGGACGCACGGTTCGGCGCTGTTCACCAGGGGTCAGACGCAGGCATTGGTAGCCACGACGCTCGGGACGTCTCGCGACGAACAGCGCATCGACACGATAGACAGCGCGGAAGAAGTCACCAAGTCGTTCATGCTGCACTACAACTTCCCGCCGTTCTGTGTCGGTGAGGCGCGTCCTTACCGTGGCACGTCCCGGCGCGAGCAAGGACACGGAGCGCTGGCCGAGCGGGCCATCCGTCCGCTTCTCCCTGCCTACGACGAGTTCCCGTATACGATCCGGATCGTCTCCGACATTCTCGAATCGAACGGGTCGTCGTCGATGGCTTCGGTGTGTGGCGCTTCTCTGGCGCTCATGGATGCCGGCGTTCCGATGAAGTCGGCGTGTGCCGGAGTCGCCATGGGGCTCATCAAGGAAGGGGACGACGTCGCGGTCTTGACGGACATCCTCGGACTCGAGGACGCGTTAGGCGATATGGACTTCAAGATCGCGGGGACACGAGAGGGTGTGACGTCCATTCAGATGGACATCAAGATCGAGGGCCTCACGCACGGCATCCTGAAGAGTGCGCTCGAGCAGGCGCATACGGCCCGGATGCACATTCTCGATCATATGGACCAAGCACTCTCGGAGGCGAGGAGCGATCTCTCGCAGTACGCCCCTCGGATCGTGAGTATCCAGATCAATCCCTCGAAGATCGGTGACATCATCGGACCGAAGGGGAAGACGATCCGTGCCATCCAGGAGGAGTCGGGGGCCAAGATCGATATCGATGACAGCGGCTTGGTCAAGATCGCGGCCGTATCCGGCGAAGCCGGAGCGCGTGCGCGTGAGATGGTCGAGGCGATCGTGCAGGAGCCCGAAATCGGAAGGATCTACGAGGGCCCGGTGAAGAACACGACGTCCTTCGGTGCCTTCGTCGAGATCGTCCCTGGCATTGAAGGGTTGTGCCACATCTCCGAGCTCGCCGACGGCCGAGTGGAGAAGACCGAGGACGTGCTGAACAAGGGTGACATCACCCGTGTGAAGCTCCTCTCCATCGACGAGAAAGGCCGTCTCCGTCTCTCTCGTAAAGCCGCACTCGCGGAGGACGCCGCGACGGCGGCTGGGGATGGTGAAAGCGCCGAAGGGGGAGCTGCGGAGCAGGCCCAGGGCTGATCCCCGCTACGCAGCGTGACTAATTGGGGGGTGCGGGCGACGAGTCCGTGCCCCTCCGTTATTCCTCAGCAGCCTTCTTAATTCTTACGATTGCCTTCGTGGGGTCCGACCGACATGCGTGAAGCGTTGCTCGACAATGGAATCCGTGTAGTCACCGAGCGGAGGCCCGACGTACGATCCGTTGCGGTGGGTGTTTGGGTAGCCCAAGGATCCGCCCACGAAACCGCCGCCTCGGGCGGTGTCAGCCACCTCATGGAGCACCTCGTGTTCAAGGGCACGGAGAGCCGGAGCGCCCACGAGATCGCACTATCCCTCGAATCGCTCGGAGGCAGTCTCGACGCCTATACGACGCGCGAGTATACGAGCTATCAAGCTCACGTGCTCGACGAGCATTTACCGGTGGCCCTCGACGTACTCAGCGACCTGGTACTCCATCCCCGCCTGGACCCCGACGACTTGGAACTGGAGAAGGACGTCGTGATCGAAGAGATCGCGGGCGTGGAGGACACGCCGGACGACCTGATCTTCGATCTCCACGGTGAAAAATTTTGGGACGGACACCCTTACGGCCAACCGATTCTCGGCACTCGTGACACCGTAAAAGCGTTTCAAATCGACGATTTGCGGTCACTCCATGAAGATCGGTACCGCGGACGAAACATTGTGCTGGGATGCGTCGGAAACATCGAACACGAAGACGTGGTGAGCCAGTTGGCGGAGCTGTTTGGTGGGGTCCCCGCCGGGGGTGCGTCGCCGAAAATCGCGAAACCGGAGGGAACCATTTCGGGAAGGGCTTCGGTCGTCCGGGACGCGGCCCAGGCACACGTTGTGATCGCCAATTCAACGCCGTCCTACAGCGATCCGATCAGGAACGCACTCATACTGGTTTCGGGAGCCTTCGGGGGCGGAATGAGTTCCAGACTGTTCCAACGGATTCGTGAGGAGATGGCTTTGGCGTACACGGTGTTCGCCTTCCAGTCCTTCTATAGCAAAGCCGGAATGGCCGGTGTGTACGTCGGCACGAGGCCGAAGGCGAGCGAAGATGCGCTTGACGGGATTTTGTCTGAGTACTCGAAGTTGTGTGAAAAAAGCATCACCCTCGAGGAACTCGAACAAGCCAAAAGCCACGCCAAGGGGCGATCGATCCTCGCGATGGAGTCGACAGGAGCGATGCTACTGCGTCTGGTCGGTTTTGTCCTGCGCGAAGAGCCGTATCGGGATTTAGACGAATCCCTCGCCCGGATCGAAGCGGTTACGTTCGACGAAGTCACCGCGGCTTGCCGGCGGTTTTTTGATCCCGAGGATCAGTTTATTTTGACCTTGGGACCTTCTTGAACACACCGCCATCATCGAAAAAATGCTCCTCGCCTGCGTATGAAACCAGCCCAGGCGTAGCGCCCAGTGAGTGACTTCGTCCGCTTCAAGCGACTCGCAGGAAATCTGGATTTGCCACTCCCGACCCGAGCCACGCCCCACGCGGCCGGATACGACGTAAGATCGGCCGAGGAAGACTTCGTCCTGGCTCCGCAGGAGATTCGGCTAGTGTCGACGGGCCTTCGGATGGAGCTTCCGGACGGTATGGAATGTCAGGTGCGGCCACGGTCGGGACTGGCCCTCCGCCACGGGGTCACCCTTCCGAACAGTCCGGCGACGATCGACCCGGATTATCGGGGGGAAGTCCGCGTCATTCTTCAGAATACCGGGCCGGAGCCTGTTGCTTTTGCTCGGGGCGACCGCATTGCGCAACTCGTTTTCCAACGCTTTTCTACCCCGGAAGTGATCGAGGTGTTGGAATTAGGTGACACGGCACGGGGTGCAGATGGCTTCGGCAGTACCGGAATCGAGTGAACATATGGCGCGGACCTCGCAACTGACCGTTTGACAATGACTTGACCTTCCACCTCTTCTAGGCATCTTGAGATATAGCAGTTTGATGCCTCCGGGAAGCGGCCACACCACCGGCCACGCTAAGGATTCTCGCAAACTTGTGAACTTCGCCAAGTGGTTGAAAGAGGGCCGGCTGATCCCGGTAAACGACATCGCGGTGGACCTGGGAACGGCGAATACCCTCGTTTACGTCAAAGGAGAGGGGATCGTCCTCAATGAGCCCTCGGTGGTTGCCATCGAGAAGGGGACGGGCCGAATCATGGCGATTGGCCTGGAGGCCAAGCGCATGTTGGGCCGTACGCCCGAGGCCATCGAGGCGGTACGACCGCTCAAAGACGGCGTCATTGCTGACGTCGACATCACTGAGATGATGCTTCGCCACTTCCTCAAACAAGTCACGGCGAAGCGAATTGTTCGAATCAAACCTCGGGTTGTGGTCGGAGTACCGTCCGGGATTACGGAGTTGGAGCGGCGTGCCGTGCGTTCGAGCGCGATGTCCGCCGGTGCCAAGGCGGTTTACATGGTTGCCGAGCCGATGGCTGCAGCAATCGGCGTTGGCCTTCCTGTGGAAACGCCTACCGGCAATATGGTGATCGACATCGGTGGCGGAACCACGGAAATCGCGGTCATCGCACTCGCGGGTATCGTTTCCAACACGTCGATTCGAGTGGGTGGCGACGAGTTCGACTCGGCAATCGTCACGTTCCTCCGAAAGAATTACAACCTTCTCATCGGTGAGCCGACCGCGGAGGCCATCAAGATACAGATCGGCTCCGCCTATGATACGGGAGAGGAGCGCGAAATGGATGTAAAAGGCCGAGATTTGGTGAGCGGTATTCCCAAAACGGTCCACGTTCATTCGCAGGAAATACGTGAATGCATCCAGGAACCCATCCAGTCGGTGGTGGAAGCCGTCCGGCGAGCCCTTGAGATCACACCACCCGAGCTAGCGAGCGACATCGTGGATCGGGGCATCGTGATGACCGGCGGCGGCGCCCTCATCCGGGGTATGGATCGGCTCTTACAGAATGAGACGAATCTGCCGATTCACGTAGACGAAGAGCCGCTCAGCTGCGTCGTACGCGGCGTCGGTCGAATTCTCGATGATCTCCAGAAGTATCGTACGGTAATGACCACGTGAGACCCGCCGGAGTCGAGTGACGCTGTTGACCTGGTCCTAAGACGATGCCGATCTACAAAAAGGATTTCAACGAATCTGAGAAGGCCCGAAGCAGTTTGATCGGGTTCGTTTTTTTCTTGATTTCCGTGATAGCCCTTTACGTCCCCGACCCGTCCCAGGATCATGTGGCCTCGCTTTTGCGTGGCACCGTACTACGCCCGTTCGTCCTCGTCCAGGAGGGTTTGGTTCGGCGTAGCATCCACGCGAGGGACACCGAGGTGTTGCAAGGGCGGCTGGACTCACTCGAGGCTGTGATCACGAATCGCAACACCTTGTCCGAAGAGAACGGTAGGTTACGACGTCTCCTCGAATTGTCGGAAAAAAATCCGGATCAATATGTGGCCGCCAGTGTCATCCGCTCCGGTTCACCGGGTTCAGCCAGCATGTTCGGCGTAGACGTCGGCACCCGAGACGGCGTTGAGAGAGACTCGCCCGTAATCATGGGGCGGGGTCTGCTCGGGGTTGTGCGGGAATCTCAGGCCACCAACGCGACGGCTATGGATTGGACGCACCCCCAGTTCTGGGCCAGTGCTATGACCGCGGATGGCTCGATTTACGGTTTTGTTCAAGCGACGCCGGGGCGTTTTCGTGAAGCCGATCGATTGCTCCTGGACGGGATTCCCTTCCATCAAGAGTTGGAGCGTGGGGTGGTCGTGGTCACGAGTGGCCTGGGGGGCGTTTATCCGCGCGGGATTCAGATTGGCGTCGTGATCGAAGAGTCGGGCGCGCAAGAGGGTTGGGTCAGATCGTATTGGTTGCGGCCCTTTGTGTCGCCTGGAGAGGCCACACAGGTGCTGGTGCTCGTGCCACGGGGAGAACAGCCGGCTGACACGGCCTCTCTGTCTGGTGGTGGCGCGGCGGTCCAGGGGCGCGTGCAGGCGACCGGGGCGATTAGCCTAGGAGCGTCCGATGCGGAATCCAGAACACCGCGGTGAAATCCCCCCTGCGAGTTTGGGGCGTCGTAGGGGTTTTGGTCCTTCTCCACTTCGGCCTCCATCTGAGTCTGGGCCTCGGCGAGAGTGCGCCCGATTTACTCGTCGTGGCTTTGCTCATCGCGGCCCGGGAGGGGAACGTTGGACGGGGTGCCGGGCTCGGCTTTCTTTTGGGGCTTCTTGACGACGCTTTCTCGGTATTGGCGTTTGGCGCCAACACGTTTGCCATGACCGTCGTTGGAATGGGTGGGTCGCGCACCAGAGACCTTTTCGTCGGCGACTCTTTGTTTTTTTTGGCGTCGTACCTGTTCTTGGGGAAATGGATGAGAGATTTGTTGCACTGGGTTGCGGCGGGGGAGGGGTTGAGGGAGTCCTTTGGTGATACGATGCTGATTCAAGCCCCGATTTCGGCGGTGTATGCCGGTCTAGTGGGTCTGGTCTTGATCGCGATCAGCGGCCTCGGATGGGAGACGGTCCGATGAGGGTGGTACATCCGCACAGCAGACGCCGCAGGGCGACCCGAGCGCTCGGCGTCATGGCGGTCGTTCTCGGTTCGCTGGCTCTTCAGTTCTTCCGAGTCCAGATGCTTCGGTCCAACGATTATATGCTCCGGTCGGAGTCGAACCGGCTTCGGCCCCTCCCGGTCGCCGCTCCCCGTGGAACCATCTTCGATCGCAATGGAAGGGTCATAGCCGACAACGTGCCGGGGTACGTGATCTACGTTCTGAGGGAGTCCAGAGAGTCGACCCAAGAGACACTCGAAAAGTTGCAGCCCCACCTCGGACTGACGGAGGGGCGAATCGAGGGCTTAATGGCACGGTATCGGCGCCACGAGCCTTTGGTCGTCGATTTTGATGCCGACTTCAGGTCAGTTTCTGTCCTCGAAGAGAGGCGCGAGGACCTCCCGGGCGTCGTCATCGAGATGAGGCCGAAGCGGCGCTACAACGGCGGCAGAGCCGTGTCGCATGCGTTGGGATACGTCAATGAAATCACCGCCGAGGAACTCGACGAGGAGCGTTTTTCGGAGTACGAACAGGGCGTCTTGATCGGGAAGGTGGGAATCGAGAGTCAGTATGAAGAGCGACTCCAGGGGCGCCGGGGTGTGCGATACCTCGAAGTCGATGCCTTGGGACGTATCGTAGGCTCACTAGCGGGCATCGATGAAGACCCCGGCCAGCCCGGCGAGGATATCGACCTCACGCTCGATCTCGAGTTGATGGAGTGGATTCATGAAATTTTTCCGGACTCTCTTGCGGGGGCTGTCGTCGCACTCGATCCCGTGGACGGCGGAGTGTTGGCGATGTATTCGGCACCGACCTTCGATCCAAACGCGTTCGTGAGTGAACTCACGCCTGAGGAGTGGGCGGAACTCGAATCCGATCCCGGGAAACCGCTCCTGAACCGTACCGTCATGGGACTCTATCCGCCGGGTTCGACTTGGAAGCTCGCGGCCGCCGCCATTGCCCTCGATCGGGGTGTGGTGGGTCCTCATGAAATCATGCCAGAGGCGTGCACGGGGGGCATCGTGCGCGGAGGCCTCTACCGCGGGTGTTGGCTTGCCGAGGGTCACGGTTATCTGGATTTAGCCGGGGCAATCGCCAACTCGTGCAACGTGTATTTTTACCAACTCGGCGAAAAAATAGGACTGGATCCCCTTCTCGAGGCGGGCACCCAGTTCGGCTTCGCGGAACAGTGTGGGATCGACTTGCCTCAAGAAAGCAGCGGGATTTTTCCCGAGAGTCGAGATTTTTGGGAACGACAGTTCGGGTATGAGCCGTTGGAGGGTGAGGTTTTGAGCTTGGCCATCGGCCAGGGTCCCAATTCGCAGACCCCGCTCAAGATGGCGCAGTTTTTCCTCGCGTTGGCCAGGGATGGCAGCGCCCCGACTCCCCACCTGATCGACGATCCCGACCCGACCGAGGGATGGCGCCTCAACTTGTCCACCGAGAGTATCGAGGCGCTCCGGGAGGGCCTCCGTGGGGTCACTTCGCCAGGTGGGACGGCGTTCTATGGGACAGCGTTGGAACATTGGGAGGTGCTCGGCAAGACCGGCACGAGTCAGAATGCACAAGATCTCGACCGACCGCACGCCTGGTTCGCTGGCATGGCGGGGCCCTGGGAGGGGGAACCCGAAATCGTGGTGGTCGTGCTCGTAGAGTTCGGGGAGAGCGGATCGGGTATCGCCGCGCCGCTCATGGCCAAGACCGCGGATTTCTATCTACGGAAAAAGCATGGGATCGCCACCGACACGATTCAGACGCTCCGGGAGCACGACCAAGCGGGGAGGCGCGCTCCCTGGGCTCGTAGATGAGATCGAACCCGACCGGTTTTCGATGATCGGCTATCTACTGAGGCGCTGGGTGGGCGATCCAGCTCTGTTCCTAGCGGTGCTTCTCATGACCGCCTTCGGCGTCGCCATGATCTATTCCGCGGGTGTCCTCAATATACCGAGCCCGGTCACGGAGGGTGCCTGGCTTCGCCAGGCCCAGTGGGCCGCCATCTCCCTGATCGCATTCATGGTCATTCGCCAAATCGGTCCCAGGTGGTTTGAGTGGATCGCGATGCCTATGTACGGGGTGAGCGTCGTCCTACTCGTGATCACGCTCATCGTCGGTACCGGCTCGGGTACGGCGGCTGGAGTGAGGAGCTTCCTGGATCTCGGTTTCGTTCGTTTTCAGCCCGCTGAACTGGCTAAATTGGCGACCATACTCGCCTTGGCGAGGTATTTGGGGAGTCGACCCGAAGATCCCTCGACTCTCGGTTCGTTGGTGCCTCCGGCGGCGATCGTGGGAGTCCCGCTCGTGCTCGTGGTCCTGCAACCGGATCTCGGCACAGCACTCGCCTTTGTCGGGATTCTGTTCGCCGCCCTTTTCTGGGCCGGGACCCCGCTCGGGCTTATGGCGTTGCTGCTGACTCCGGGGGTTGCCCTGGTGTTGAGCTTCGATCCGCGAATCTGGGCTGGATTCTTCGTTGTCCTGATCGGGGCGCTGTACGTCAACCGGCACCGTCTTTTCCTGGTCGAGTCGCTTTCGGTCATCCTCGCCAATCTGGCGGCCGGCACCATTTCCACACCGCTCTGGAATTCCTTGGCCGCCTATCAGCAGAATCGCATTCTGGTGTACCTCGACCCGAGCGTCGATCCGCGGGGAGCTGGATATCACGTCGTGCAGTCGATGGTGGCGATCGGCAGTGGCGGACCGACGGGGAAAGGTTTTACAGGGGGGACGCAGAAGCGGTTCGACTTTCTCCCCGAACAGCATACCGACTTCATTTTTTCCGTGATCGGAGAAGAGCTTGGATATCTGGGAACTCTCCTGACGCTTTCCGTCTTCGCCTTCATTCTTTACCGGCTTGTAAGGATGGCCGAGGGAGAAGCCGATCCGTTTGCGGGGCTTGTGATCTTCGGTATCTTCGGGGCCTGGCTCGTGCACATTTTCGTCAACGTCGGCATGACGGTCGGGATGGTGCCGGTCACCGGAATTCCCCTACCTTTTGTCAGTTACGGCGGGACTTTTCTTCTAATGTGTTGGGTCTCGGTAGCCGTTGCCACGAGGCTTGCCGGCGAGGACTAGAAGGCTGTTGAAGAAGTACAGCGGGTCGCGCGACCCGCGCCCAAGGGCGCGGGTGCCCCGGCGCTTGTGCGCGTTCAGACAAGGAACGACGACGAGTCGTAGCCTGGCTACGGCGAGGAGGAGAGACGCAGGATCAACCGCACAACCGCCATGTGCCCACGATCATGAGGGGCATGAGCTTACTCGTTGAAGGGTTGGGGTGGCACGACCCCATCTCCGTTGTTGGAGCTCCTAGCCGTAGCGAATGCTATGGCGTCGTCGCTCCGCCTAGGAGCTGGGGCCGTGGCATCCCCAACGCGACCCACTGTACTTCTTCAACAGCCTTCTA
>Ga0115002_10000575_pt1 | contig 51603 bp, 50 predicted proteins | sample ArcticOcean_MG_C_8_FD_89576 | JGI IMG/M metagenome (GOLD analysis project Ga0115002, IMG submission 89576) | Marine microbial communities from western Arctic Ocean - ArcticOcean_MG_CB11_86 | ecosystem: Environmental > Aquatic > Marine > Oceanic | place: Arctic Ocean: Canada Basin | collected... | reverse complement strand
CGATAGAGAGAATGAGGGATTTGCTCCCTCAGAAGGTGCTCCCCCTCCCAGTGATGGCGGAGCTCCCTCAGAACCGGATGACCTACCCTTTTAAGTGAAATTCAATTCTCGGCACCTTGGAGGACCGTTACAGATATGACGACTGGTGAACAGGCCCCACGTCCCGCACCCATGGGTGCTCCCGGAGCAGGCGCTCCACCCCGACCAGGTGGTTTCACACCAAGGCCAGGTGGCGGCGGTGGCCCCGGTGGTCGCCCCGGCGGACCCGGTGGTGGTCGAGGTCGGCGCTTCTATCCGCCGCGGCGTCGGGTATGTGCCTTCTGTGTAGAGAAGAAGATTGTTATTGACTATAAGAACGTGTCTATGTTGCGCCGATACCTAACGGAGCGTGCGCGCATCAGTCCTCGTCGCCGTTCAGGAACCTGCGCTCGACATCAGCGCATTTTGTCTGAAGCTATAAAGCGAGCAAGACTGCTGGCATTGCTACCCTTCACACCTGACCACATTAGAGCTACAGGGTGGCACGGCTAGAAGCGTTCAGACAACACGGCCTCACGTGATTGAGGTCGTGGACGGCAGGGTTGCTGGAGCGATTCCCATCATTGATGTTGGCTTGCAGACATGCTCTGACGCGTCAACTTCGTAATTGAAGATGGGCGACTCTCGATTTCCGTATATGAGCAGGAAGTAACACATGGTGGACAAAGACCGCATACAGGCAGCCAACCTCAGCAGCAGACGCAGGCATGGGGCTAACCTGGAAAAAGACAGACGTAAGCAACGTGTCGTCATTGGCCTTGGCCTTGTTGTTGCACTCCTGGTAATCGCCATTCCCCTTTATGGTTGGGTAACCACCTTCATCATGCCCCCTCGTGAGACCATTGTCAGAGTCAATGACACCAGCTATGACATGGGCTACCTCCTGAAGATCATGCGCATGGTTCAACGGCAGTCAGAAGCCCAGGGCCAGCAGGTCAACCTTGGAACTATCCCCTTCCAACTGGTAAGCGATTTGGCTGAGGATGAGCTCATACTCCAGGGAAGTCAGGCCATAGGTCTGAAAGTCACGGAAGAAGAGTTGAGTACTCAATTGCGAAGTGAGTTCCTTGGTGCTGAGAGCGTTGACTCAGGGGCTTCTGAGGCAGATCTGGACACTGAATTCCGTGAGCGATACCGACAGTTCTTGAATCAAGTCCAGTTGAGCGCCGGTGAGTACGAAGATATCGTCACGAGAACCCTGTACCGGCAGAAGCTTGAGGAGCATCTTGGGGCTACCGTTCCCACAGAGTTGCCTCAAATCCACCTCTATGCTTTGGCGGTTCAGACTCAGCAGCAAGCGGATGAAGCCAAGACCGAGTTTGCCAGGGGCGCGCCCTTTGCCGAGATAGTTGCAGCCCACAGCCTGGACCCTGAAGCCGTAAGGACTGAGGGGGAAGTTGGCTGGGCTCCATACGGCGTGCTGGATCCTACCGTTGCTGATTTCTTGTTTAATGAATTGGAACTCGGTGAGATTTCAGACCCTATTCCTCAGTTTGACTCCGCCTCAAGCCAGGAATTCTTCGTTCTCTATTACATACCAGAACGTGAAGAGTCCCGTGAAGTCTCTGAAGTGAACTTTGCTTCTCTTCGCGATCAGGCAGTTGTGGAGTGGGTTAGTGCTCAGCGTGACATCAATGACGTCCTCACGGCCTTTGACTCTAACCAGTACGCGTGGCTTGCCAAGAAGCTCCAGTTGACCACGAACTTGCAATAGCAGGAGTTGGTCATATGGCTGAAAACAATGAGATCGGTATTGGTCTGCTGGGGCTTGGTGGCATTGGCAACCAGGTAGCAGAACACCTCCTCCAACACCTTGATGCTGTCTCTTCACACCTGGACAAGCCATTGTCTTTGCGTCGCGTCCTCGTTCGTGACACCACCCTTCCTCGCTCAGTCACCCTTGCCGATGGCGTTCTCACCGATGACTTCAATGACATCCTGAACGATCCTGACATCCAATTTGTTGTGGAGGTCATGGGTGGCGAGGATCCGGCGGCGGATTACCTGAAGCGACTTCTTGATAAGGGTAAAAGCGTCATCACCGCCAACAAAGAGGTCATGGCCAAACACGGGCCAGCACTCATGGAGGCAGCTGACCGGTCCGGCGCTCAGCTGCGGTTCGAGGCGAGTGTGGGTGGCGGAATCCCCATCATTGGCCCACTGCAGAACGACCTGTTGGCCAACGATATTACGTCCATCCGCGCCATTATCAACGGCACCACCAACTACATCCTGACCAAGATGTCCCAGGAGGGTTTAGACTTTGGGGTGGCTTTGGAACAAGCCCAGGCGCTGGGCTATGCGGAGCCTGATCCTACCAACGATATTGAAGGCATTGATGCCGCGTACAAGATTGCGATTCTAGGCTCCCTAGCCTTCCATACCGCTGTGGCACCGGAGCAGGTATACACAGAGGGCATTACCGGCCTGGCGGCTGAGGACTTTGAGTTTGCCCATGAACTTGGATACGAAATCAAACTGCTCGCGATAGCTGAACGGACCGATGCTGGTGTGCAGGCACGGGTACACCCTGTCCTTTTGCATCAGGAGAGTATGCTGGCCAAGGTTGAAGGGGCATTTAACGCCATAGAGGTCTGTGGCGATTTGGTTGGGCCTGTGGTGTTCCATGGCCAAGGGGCTGGAGCTGCACCCACCACCAGCGCAATCATAGGCGATTTGGTAGCAGCGGCTCGTAGGGATGGTAAATCAACCACCTCTCGTCCATGGTCCAAACTGCCCATGAAACCCATGGCGGACTTGGAGACTCAGTACTATTTGCGAGTCAGCATAGCGGATCAATCCGGTGTGTTGAGCCAGATTGCAAGTGTGTTCGGTGAAAACAACATCAGCATCGCCAGCCTGACGCAGAAGGATGGCGATAATCAACTTGGCACCGCTCAACTGGTCATCACCACCCACCCTGCCAAGGAAGCGGCAATGCAGACGGCGCTGCAAGGCATTAAGAATCTGTCCGTCCTGCACAAAGTGCATAATTTGCTGCGGGTAGAACCGATATAAACCCTCTACCAATAGCTGCTGTATCCGAGTATGCTGTACACAACGACTATTGGAGCGTTCGATGACTCAGGGCGTTCTTCAGACATATCAGGAATTCCTTCCCATAACTCCTGCCACGCCGATGATCACACTAGGCGAGGGTAATACGCCATTGGTGCGCTCGCATCGGTTGGCGGAGCAGTTAGGCTTGGATCACCTCTACTTCAAGCTGGAAGGCAGTAACCCCACAGGCTCCTTCAAAGACAGAGGCATGGTTATGGCCGTTGCCAACGCCATTGAGAACCAGAGCAAGACCATCATCTGTGCCTCCACAGGCAACACCAGCGCCTCTGCAGCCGCCTATGGCGCCCATTGCAACCTCTCAACGGTGGTATTGGTGCCAAAGGGGAACGTAGCCAGGGGTAAGATTGCCCAGGCCATCGCTTACGGTGCAAACATCCTTGTGATCAAAGGGAACTTTGATCAGGCTCTGACCATGGTTCGGGAACTCACAAGACGCCATCCCATCGCATTGGTGAACTCTGTGAACCCCTACCGCATAGAAGGCCAGAAAACAGCCGCATTTGAAGTCGCAGACGCTCTGGGAGGCGCCCCGGATTTCCTTTGCATCCCTGTAGGCAACGCCGGAAACATCACTGCGTACTGGAAGGGGTTCAAGGAGTATCAGGAGACAGAGCACACCACCCACTCTCCGCAGATGTTCGGGTTTCAGGCAGAGGGGTCTGCGCCTATTGTTCGAGGCGAGATTATCGAAGACCCGGAGACCATCGCCTCCGCAATTCGCATCGGCAACCCCGCCAGCTGGAAGACAGCGTTGGAAGCTCGAGACGAGTCCGGTGGGATCATCGATGCGGTCACTGACGAAGAGATATTGGCAGCCTACAAGCTGCTGGCACGTCTAGAGGGAATCTTCTGCGAGCCTGCCTCTGCAGCATCCGTTGCGGGCATGATGAAGTCGGTTGCCAAGGGACTTATCCCCAAGGACAAGAAAGTAGTCTGTGTCCTCACCGGCTCTGGGCTGAAAGACCCGGACCTGGCGAACCAGATTGCTGACATCCCACTTCGAGAGCTTGGTACAGAGATTGACGATGTGGAGCGGGCCGTCCTCTCCATGTAAAGTCATAAATCGATAGAACGAAAAGAGCCCCCGAATTTCGGGGGCTCTTTTTTGCTGTTAATGTTTATCGTTAGGTCATGGGGGTGCAGGGCTAAGCCCCGCTGCTCCACCAACCGTAAGGGTCTACGACCGGGCCTCGTTCATCGACGAAAGGAGACCTGACGGAAAATCTCCGCGTATTCCGCACCGACTTTTTCACCGTTTGCCTTGGCGCGGTTTCGTGACCCTTCGCCGGGGTCGCGGCCAAGGAACTGGCTCTTGTGCTGCTTGAGCGCCTCGATCTTGGTGTCCATACTCTCGCCGATATCGCAGAACATGTCCGGGTCTTCAGAACCCCAGAAGAGGATGGCGCCCACCTTGTGGGGTTCCAACCCTGCTTCAATCTGCTCAGGGAAGTGGTAGATGTCCCTGGCGTAGGGGTAGCAGGCGTCCTGGGCGACCACACCGATGGTTCGGTGGTCCCGATGGGCATGGTTGAGCCTGTGGTATGGCTCCGTGGTGAGGACAACGTCCGGCTTGAACCGTCGGATCGCATTGACCAGGTGTCCTCGCAGAATGTCATCGTCTTCCAGGCCACCATCGTGGATACGGAGGTTGACTACCTCTTTGACACCCATGACCCGTGCGGCGTCAGCCTGTTCCTGCTCTCTGGTATCGATCAAGTCGTCTGAGGTGACCTCAGCGTTGCTGGTGCCGGCTCTGCCGTCAGTCGCCAGGACCAGGTAGACCTCTGTTCCTTCCTTAATCCACTTTGAAACTGTGCCGCCGCAACCACCCTCAGCATCGTCGGCGTGGGGGGTGAAAATCAGGGCGACTCCGGGTGTCTCTAGGGGCTCCATGGACGTTCCTCCTGTGATTAGCCGGATACACACCGACTAGTCTGAATGTGATTCGCATTGGTTGGGAGGCCTTTCCGTATAGCAATAAAGGAGGGCATCGCTGGCTGGCAGCGCCCTTACAGAAAGTGCTGCCTCTCCCCTAGCTACTCTGCTACAATGAGCTATCCTTGTCAAGGCGAAAATGTACCCATGAGCAACGCTACAATCGACTACAAACCCTTCACCTGGGAGGCCCTAGAGCCTTTCACTGACCTGGTAAACGCCGTTCAGGGGTTGGTGGGCACTCCTAGAGCCTTCGATGCTGGTTTTATGGAAGAGTGGCTTAGAGTGCCTGGTAGATCGGCCCCGGACGATTGCCTGGTAGCCTCTTCCGGCGACACGCTGTTGGGGTACATGTTCGTTCACCAGGAACGGCCGATAAATCGAGTGGTGCTGGAAGGTGGAGTTCTGCCTGCACATCGAATGCAGGGCGTAGGCTCCCACTTGTTCGATTGGGCATTGGAGTGTGGCCGTGACGCTAAAGCATCCATAGCCCATGCCTCGGCGCAGGAGGGTGACTCAGAGCAGATCGCCTTCTTGGAGGGCAGAGGCTTCACCCTTGTGCGTCACCATGACCAGATGAAATGGTCAGGCCAGAGCGTCCCGGAACCAACACTGCCCCAGGGGTTTGAGTTCCGTCCATTTCGTGCTGGCGATGAGGCTGGACTGACAGAGGCCCAGAACGCCGCGTTCAGCACCCAATGGGGGTTTTCTCCAAACACCATTGAACAGGTTTCCTACAGCGTGAACATGAGCCGCTCAGACCCCAGTGGCGTAGCGTTGTTGGTGACGGGTGACGAGGTTGCTGGTTACTGCTGGACCCAAACAGCGTTAGAGGCTGCACACATTGTGGGCTCCGTACTGATGGTGGGAGTGCATCCAAAGCATCAGGGCAAAGGACTGGGTAGGGCTGTCCTGTACTGCGGTATGAAATCGCTGTTGCAGCGTGGCACCACCGTGATAGAACTCACCGTGGACAGGGACAATACGGCTGCAAGAGAACTGTATACATCTGTGGGATTCCTGAAGACCGGCGGTCAGGAATGGTACGAGGCGGCGCTGTCGACTGACTAGCTAGTCTTCCGTTTGTGGTGTGCTCTGGTGACCTCTTCTGCCAAGACGCCCCCTGACAAGATGATTCGAGTAGCCTCGTCAAAGCTGATTTCTGTCTCCGTCACATCCTCTTCCTTCACAAAGGCCATGTACCCTGATGTGGGGATGGGGATTGTAGGTATATAGACGGTCAGATACTCCTCACCGTTCGGCATGATGAATCGACTGGTCACAACCCCTAGAGAAAGCATTCCTAGGCGAGGGTACTCCAGAACAACGACAGGCTTTCCGGAAAGTGGGTTATTGTATGAGAACATGTCTGTGACCTGGCGAATGACGCGGTAGAAGCCTCGCACGAAGGGGATGCTCTCAATAGCGCGATGCCAGTAGTTGATTGCTTGCGCGCCCACTACCGTCCGTGCTATCCAACCTAAGATGTACAGCGACACTACAAGGATGACTATGATGGTGATCTGAAGGTAGATGCCGGCGGGGTAGGTCACCTGACCCTCCGCAAGGTCAAACACCGGGAGCAGAGCGTCGTAGAGGAAACCCCAGATGAATCGTAGGATCAGGTAGGTGAGCACCAGAGGTATGAAGAACAGGAAGCCCGTGGCAAGGTGAGCCTTGATGTGTGTTTTACATCTAGCAAAGAATGAGGGTGATTGGTTGCCGGTGGTCATACGGCCTCCTTTGTCTCAACCTCCCGTGATATCAGGTCTTCGTAGAGAGCTGCGAACCGTTCGACAACTGCTTCCCATGCCATTCCTTGTGCACGATGGTAAGCGGCTTTGCCCATTGTATTCCGTAAGTCGTCATGGGCCAATAGGACTTCCAAGCGTTCAGCGAACGGCTCGGGGCAGTGCCAGGGTACCAGGTATCCGGTCTCGCCGTCTTTGACCAGCGATGGTAGCCCGCCCACGCGAGCAGCGACTACAGGTGTTCCACAAGCCATGGCCTCAAGTGCCACCAGCCCAAAGCTCTCATAGTAAGAAGGAACCATGAGCAGGTCCGCTGCACTGTAATACCAGGGCAGATCCTCATGGGGAACCGCACCCTCGAATCGAACGCGGTCGGTCATTCCTAAAGCATCGGCCAGATCAACTAGCCGTTTCGCTTCAGGATCGTTCTCAAGATCGCCACCTACCAGGATGACCTTAACGTGGTTCCGGTCTTCCAACAACGCTGCAGATGCCAGGGTAAGGTCTACGCCTTTAAGGGGGTCAAGACGCCCTACGCAGAGGATGACCTTGTCTCCATTGAGGCCCAAGCGCCTCCGGGCTTCCTCTTTGTTGCGTGGGTGGAAGAGGTCTATATCCACACCCCCGGGCACAACCGCAACCTTCTCAGGGGAGGCATCGTAGAGGCGAGCTAGCAAGTCACGTTCGTGCGCATCTGATACAACGATGGCGTCTGTCTCAGCGGCAACCAATCGCTCAATCTCGCTCCGCTCAATGGGGTCTTCCATGCCTGAGCGAGCCTGTCGCTTCACCTCTGCGAGGGTGTGGAAAGTGGCCACGTGGGGCCTGTCCCATTCCTCAGCAAGGGCGATGCCAACGGGTCCAGACAGCCAGTAGTGGCTGTGAACTAGATCATATTCAGTACCTTCTTCAGCCACAAAGGACTTTACGTTCTCAATGAAGGTGGGAAGGTACTCTGGGAGATCCATCTTCAGGGCCTCTGGCGGTCCAGCTTCAACGTGAATCAGGCGTGAACCCTCTCCCATCTCTACGATGAAGGGGTCAGTGGAGTCGTGCCTACGGGAGAAGACATCCACCTGGACACCCTGACGCCCAAGTCCCTGGGCCAGGCTACGGATGTACACGCTCATCCCGCCAGCGTCCCGCTCGCCAAGGCGAGCCATGGGGCAGGAGTGGTAGCAGATGACTGCTATGCGCACGCTATGCCGACCTTGAGACCGTCATGCAGTAAACCGCCTGGTCAACGCCGCCAAGGTGGTATTTGTAGGGTTCATCGCCTCGCAAGAATTCGAATGACGTCAGCTTCCGCTCGATGGCATCGCGAATACATGTCGCTTTGAGGAGCAATCCAACGCTGAGGTCAGCGTATTCCGGATCGAACCCACTGTTGTACAGCAGGCGACGACCACAGTAGTCGAAGCAGAGGGCTGATGACACCGGCGTACCGTTCTGTTCCAAGAACCAGAGACCCAATACGCCGACCTCGGCTAGGGCCACGGCCATCTCCCGGAAGAAGGCTTCCCGCTCAGGAGTAAGGAACCGGTGCTTCTCTTCGCGACTCTGACGCATCAGGTCAAAGAAATAATCCAATTTCTCTGCTACATCGCCTGGGTCTGTGTAGACCTTGGGTTCAAACCCGTCTGCAGCTTCCAGCCGTCGGAACTTCCGCCGCAGTTCATGGCGGTCCTTTTTGCGGAGTTCGGAGAGGTAGGTGTCCCAATCTACTGGCAGGGTAAGTGTCGGCGATACGTCCTCTTGTTCAACCAGACATTGCCACCCCTGTCGCTCTGCCATTTGGGGCAGATACTCCAACGTGGGAGATGCCTGGGAGAGTGAAGGGAAATAGAGTTTTTGCCATGGTTGGGACGTCAAATAGTCCTCAAGGACGGGGTAGAAAGAAGCCTCTTTGCCCTGGGGGATGATGAAGTCATGGAAATCAAAGAGATCGGTGTCGCCAAGGAAGGAGATCACATCGTCCTGGCGTTGCATCGGAGCGATGCCCACAGTCTCACTTGCTTGCTGGAAAGCTAACAGCAGAAGCTCGCGACCTTCACCGAAGCTTTCCCACCATAGTCGTTGCCAGTCGTGGGAAAGGAAAAATGCTTTGACATCGCAGTCTGGAACCAATGCGTCCCATGATTCTTCTAACGAAGCAAAGCTATGCAGAGTCGTTTCCGTGGGCATCTTACCCCCTGGGAAATATTCTGGAGTTCCAGCCGTTCTCTACACCAAACACCGTTGACCGGGATTAGTTGCAGGGAAAACGTGTCTGTGTCTATGCCCCGCCTTAAGATGCGGGCGCAGGTGCCGCATTGGGCCCTGAAGAGCGGCTCTTGGGTGTCCGAGGCTTTCTAGTAGTTGCCTTGGCCTTGGGTTTTTCTACTACAGGAATTCCCATAGTAGGATCAAGGGTGGAAGCAACGGCTCCTGTAGGGGCCTCTGAACTGAACAACGCATTCAGAGCTTCGCCCTCCACAGTCTCATGTTCAATTAAGTATTTGGCAATCTGGTGAAGCTTGTCATTGCCTGCTACCAGAGTTTCCTTCGCCAGCGCGTAGGCATTTTCCACCAGGGTACGTACCTCAGCATCAATCTCGTCAGCAACGCGATCGCTATAATCTCGCTGCTCGGAAATCTCTCGTCCAAGGAAGATCATCTCTTCACGTTTCCCGAAAGTCCGGGGTCCGAGCTTCTCGCTCATGCCGTATCGAGTGACCATCTGTCGAGCGATGTTGGTAGCAACTTCTAGGTCATTGCTGGCACCCGTAGTCACATCAACAAAAATCAATTCTTCAGCTACACGTCCACCCATGGACATAGCAAGCCTGTCCTTGAATTGGGCTTTGCTCCACATGTGGCGGTCTTCTTCCGGTAGGAAGCGGGTATACCCACCCATGTTGCCACGGGCCACTACCGAAATCTTCTGTACCGGATCGGCATGAGCGAGGGAGTGGCCTACAAGGGCGTGTCCGGCCTCATGGTAAGCGGTAATCTCTTTTTCATGTTCAGAGTACACACGACTCTTCTTTTCAGGCCCGGACTCAACCCTGTCTACTGCTTCAGCAAATTCATGGGCTGATATGGTCTTCTTCCGACCACGCCCGGCAAGAATCGCTGCTTCATTGACTAGGTTGGCTAGGTCAGCTCCGCTAAAACCTGGAGTCTGCTTGGCAACAACTTCCAGATTCGCGTCCTCGTCCAGTGGTTTGCCCTTCGCGTGGACAGTGAGGATGGCTGTACGGCCCTTCACGTCTGGCAGGTCGAGCACAACACGACGGTCGAACCGACCTGGCCGCAGTAGCGCGGGATCCAGGATGTCCGGGCGGTTTGTCGCAGCCAGCACAATGACGTTGGCGCCGCTGTCAAAGCCGTCCATCTCAACAAGAATCTGGTTCAGCGTCTGCTCACGCTCGTCGTGGCCACCGCCAAGGCCTGCGCCGCGATGGCGTCCGACGGCATCGATCTCATCAATGAAGATGATGCATGGAGCGTTTCGCTTCGCCTGATCGAACAGGTCACGGACGCGGGACGCACCCACGCCTACAAACATCTCAACGAATTCTGAACCGCTGATGGAGAAGAACGGAACCTCCGCTTCACCGGCAACTGCCTTGGCGAGCAGCGTCTTACCGGTGCCTGGAGGGCCAGCCAGCAATACACCCCGGGGTACATGGGCACCCAAGGAGGTGAAGCGCTCAGGGAACTTCAGGAACTCAACGACTTCCGCAAGTTCTTCCTTGGCCTCGTCTTCGCCGGCTACGTCATCAAAAGCTACGCTTGGACGGTTTGCCATGACGACTCGCGCCTTGCTCTTTCCGAAGTTCATTGTCTGAGAACCGGAGCCTTGAGCCTGCTTCATCATGAACAGCAGGAGGCCTCCGAAGAAGATCAATGGCAGTAAGCCTAAGAGAATACCGAAGATGCTGCCGAATCCGCCGCCGCCCTTGATGACGATCTCAAGACCTGTGGCTGCAGTGTCTACTTCCGCCCGCTCAAGGGTTTCAACAAGGCTGGAACCCTCTTCTTTTCGGGACTCAAATACAGCACCGATTCTGGTGGTGACGGTGAGGTCATCACCGCTGATTTCAATTTTCTGGAGTTGATCTGCTTTGGCCAGTTCGACGACTTCGCTAATGGGAATATCGTTTGTGCCGTAGCTGGGTTGGATGAACGTGAAGAACATGGCAATGGCTGCCACCGCGATGATGACATAAATAAAACTATTCCGTAAAAGATTCGGACTCATGAATCCTCCGTGAAAAGCCTACTCCTCGCAGCGGCTTTCCAGCTTCATTTTACTCTAGACCCCAGGGAAACGCAAAACCAGAGGCACCTTTTTGTGCTATTGGCCACACCTATGAATCTATTCCCGGTGTTGGGCGGAATTTGTAAGTCAGTCGTGTCACCTCACTCATGGATATTCCTCTCCGTCTTAGTAACGATTCCATCCTTCACCGGGTAGTACGGCATTTCAACCCATATCGCTCCATTAGGTGCGGCTGAGGGTGAGGAGATGCTACCTTCGCCAATGTTCATGCGTTATAGCTAGTGTGGGGCCACTTAAGCAGTTTCAAACGTGGCTTCATACGTGCAGAGGTTATTCCCAACGGTGATGCGGGAGGTGTTGGTAATTGGGGTTCCCAATATTTCAGTGATGAGGTGGTGGTCAAGAGAGCAGACAGCGTCGCTTCCACTGGTGACACCACGATAAGGGCAGTTACCTAAAGTGACTTTAATTCCATTATCAGTGCGTTCAAGTTCAGGGGCGAACTGCTCAGCTTCCAGGACCAAACCCAGGAGGCGTATAGGGTCGTCGTCCGGGCGTTCTCGGAATTGGACTCGGTATTCGTCCACCATCGTATAGGCGATTTGAGCCAGCATTGTACGAGCTGCGCTGGTATCATTGGGAGAACCGTTGGCATAGGCGTCATCTAAGCTCTGGAGGATGCGTTGAAGGAGAAGATGGTACCGCTTGGGCATTAATTCATGACCCTCTTCAGTGAGGGAGAAGGCATGCTCCGGGCGCCCTTGCTTCCTCCGAACTGCCTTGAAGCTCACCAGACGGTCTCGTTGGAGGATGTCCAGGTGCCGGCGGACCGTTGCCGCGGCAAGACCCAGATCAGTACTCAGTTGGTCTACGGTGGATGCCTGCCGTTGAAGCAGCGTGAGAATGCCGAGGCGGGTACCTTCCATAGTATGCATCCTTAGAAATCATTACTGGGAAAAGGCCACGAGACCTAACTGATTGTAGGCTGGCCAGGTTAAGGTGTCAAAGGATAAACAGTATTCTTTAGTTAAATACTGTTTTTTGGGTAAAAAACTTGACAAAGACGAAATCCTGCGCTAAGGTATGGTGTCTGGTTCTGAGTATTAAATGGAGATAGACGTAATGAGTGCCGAGCAAGAAGCTGTGATGGAAGCTTCCAACGCTACGATTTCAACAATGACCTGTTCCCATCACTGGGTCATAGATACCCCCGCGGGGCCTCTAAGCAAGGGCCGATGCAAGTTGTGCGGCCTGGATAGGGAGTTCCGAAATTCTCCAGACAATGCCTTCTATTGGGAAGACGACGCTTCTCGTAAGGCTGCAGCCGCTGCAAGCAGTGGTGCATCAACATCGGCAGCTGCCCCCGCACGAGCTGAAGGGTCTGAAGATTAGATTCCCAATCACCAGGCACCAGTAATTCGGTGAAGTAAAGAGAGCGTCCTGATTAATCAGGACGCTCTCTTTTTATGCCTTTTCCAAGAAAGTCTACGGTGTTTGTTCAGCAGGCGTTTCTTCTGTTTCGACTTCACCTTCGGCAGCAATCGGTCGCGGCCGGTAGTAGACGCCCCACCGTTGCATGATCTCGCTCACCTGGGGTAGTTCCAATTTCACCAACTCTCGCATGAAGCCTGCCAGGGCATGAGCAGGAAGCAACTCCTCAGAGCAGACCCAGGACGCCTCACCGGGTACGGTGTAGAGCACCCCGCTTTGGTGAGGGCATTCAATCTCTAAACGAGATCCCTCAGTTCCCTGACGTATTGTTATACCAGATTGACTCATTATTGTTTCCTTATTGTGATTGGGACTAGAGGACGATGGCGTCTCGCCCGTGCTGGTAGTTCTGCAGGCTTTGCGCGGTGTTCCTATTCACCAGGGGCCGCTGGAACATGGGGTGGGTTGCGCTGCGAACCTCGTGCTCAATCTCAAATAGCTTCTCGCCCGTGTCCAGGTCAATGATGTCCTGGAATCGATACTGGAAGTCGTTCGTCTCTTCTGTGACCAGTCCACGCTCCTTCAGGAAAACGTGCGGCCCTGAGAAGTTGGTGAGGTACACAGCGATGTGATGACCATCGTACGGGGCCAGTTCTGCCGATGTCTCGCGGAACCGCAACTCCTGGCTCAGCCCCATACGGACACGAGCCACGTTGCCGGCGGCTTCGTCGGTAACCGATGCCGGGGCCTGGATGATCTCGTTGTAGAATCGCGCAATGCCGGGCGCAGTCCCCATAGGTACAGTAAACTCTACATATCGGATGGCGACTGGCATCTCGTTTGCGCCTGTGGATCCCTGACTGCACCGGAACTTGTTGCCCCATGGTCCGGTGACCAGCACTTCATCGCCCTCTATGGAATAGCCGTACTGGGTACCTTCCAGAAGAGGCTTCGCCGCTTCCAACCGGGCCTTCAGATCGTCCATGCTCTGCATTTCCATGCCGATATGCCCTCGCAGGACCTGCTGGCCGCGCGTGGGAAGGTGGAACTGCTGTTTGCCAGCGTTGGCCCACATGTTGTCCTGGCCCACCATCATGTACGGATCCCTGGTGAGGCCGAGGGCAGAGATATAGAAGTTGATAGCCGTCTGCTGCTCCGGCACCAGAACGTTCACGTGTTCCATCAGCAGGATATTACCTACATCCTGGGTACTTCGGTCATACGTCGCTTCCACCACCATGACATCCTCCTTGACCTGTATTGTGCGGTCCGGCGTGGATACGCTGGAAGCCGCTGATAGTTCTGAACGGGCCTATTATGCCAGACCTTCAGCGTAATCGGCTACTCCCACTCTTTTGGTATCCCACAATCCACCAAAAAGAAAAGCCCCCGAGCATTCGAGGGCCTTTCTACGCTCTCAAAAAAGACGAAGTGTTTAGGCGGGAACCGCTTCCACTGTCTCCGTGAGGAGCTTCTTCATTACACGGACTCGTTCGAGGTCCGGGTACTTGCCGTCTTCGGCCTTGCGGTCAAAGATCTTCTTGCCATCCAGGAGCACTTCAAGGATGCCGCCACCGGTTGGTGTCATGGTGATGGCTACCTGGTTGCCGACTGACCCAAACATCTCAGCTGCTATCCAAGCAGCTTGTGGGAAATAGCCTCAACCTACGCAGTAGATGATCTCAACGTGTGCTTTGCCTTCCATATCTTCCTCCCCACTAAGGTATTGGAGAAACCGTAGCACCGCTTGCGATGACGTGTCAACGATGCATTCCCAGCAATCGAACGGGGGCCGAGCGCATAGCCCGGCCCCCGCAGCTTGTCGAAGCCAGGTGATGTCTCCCGACTTCGTTATTCACTTGTTTTAACTGCCCTTCGACAGGGCTCGGGTAACCGCCAGGTCTCGTGGGTCCAGGGCCTCGCCCTGGGTATCCGTCAGGTCATGTGGGTCCAGGGTTGCACCCTGGCTTAGCCACACTTGCTGAAACCGCACTCGCGGCACATCTGGCAACCCTCCTGGTAAATCAGTGGGCCGGAGCAGTCAGGGCACAGGCCCCAACTTGAAAGACCGGGTTCGTTGAGCACCGGTAGGGAGGGCGCTTGAGACATCAAGGGCGGAGTTACAGATTCCTTGACGTCCTCTTTCTGGAACAGGGCGTACTGTTCACTGTATGGCTTGCCAGGCTCAACGCCAGCCGCTCGAGACAGCGCTAGCGCAACAGCGTCCGGTGCAGAGCGCACCAGCGTGCCTTCGCTCCAGACTGGCTCATCGGTAATGCCACGCAGCTGCGAGATGATCGACTCCGTTTCCACGCCTGCTCGGAGTGCCATGGACACCAGCCGTGAAATGCCCTCCAGTTGCGCCGAGTCCGAGCTGCCGGCTTTGCCCAGGGCTGTGAACACCTCGAAGGGCTTGCCGTTCTCGTCGAAGTTGATAGTGATGTACATGTTGCCGTGGCTGGTGCGTACGCGCTCTGTGATCCCTCGCACCTGCGATGGTCGCTGGCGCGGTACCAAGACGTGCTCGCCTGCTACTTCCGCATCCAGCACTGCCACATTCGACTTCTCAGTCGTTCCTGCCGTCAGGACTTCCTTCTCTCTACTGCCTGCACGGTAGACCGTGATGCCCTTGCAGCCGGACTCCCATGACTGGAGGTACGTGTTCTCCACATCCTGGACTGTTGCTTCGTTGGGGAAGTTGATGGTCTTGGAAATGGCGGCGTCCGTGGATTCCTGGAATGCTGCCTGCATCCGCACGTGCCACTCCGGGGCGATGTCCGGTGCGGTGCTGAAGATTTCCTTCACCCAGGCGGGGACATCGGGGCTCTTCTGCAGTGAGTTACCCTGGGACAACCACTCTGCCAGCTCATCGCTGTAGAAACCTTCTTCACGCGCAACCGCCTTGAAGGCGTCGTCCACGTAGTAGAGGGTCTGACCGTCAAGGATGTTCTGCTTGCGGTACGCCAGGGCGAATATCGGTTCGATGCCGCTGGAGCAGCCTGCGATCATGGAGATGGTGCCCGTAGGGGCTACCGTGAGCTGGCAGGCGTTGCGCTGGGGCTTCATGCCGGCGATCTGGGCTCGACTGCCCTCCCATGCCAGGAACGGGCCGCGTGCCTCTGCCAATCGCTCCGACTCCGCACGAGCTTCCCTTGCGATGAAGCCCATGACTTGCCGGCCTATCTCTACGCCCTCCTCGGAGTCGTAGGGAACGCCCAGCCGGACCAGCATGTCTGCGAAGCCCATGACGCCCAGGCCGGTCTTTCGAGTCAGCATGTTCATCTTTTCGATTTCCGGAACCGAGTAGCCGTTGGCATCGATAGTGTTGTCCAAGAAGTGAGCTGCCACTCGAACCGTATCGCCAAGTCGATCCCAATCGATCTCAGCGCCTTCTGCTCCATAGTTGAGCATCTTGGTCAGGTTGATGGAACCCAGGTTGCACGACTCATAGGGCAGCAGGGGCTGCTCGCCGCATGGATTGGTGGCCTCCATGTCACCCAGATGCGGTGCGGGTTGGGTGCGGTTCACCTCGTCCATGAAGATCATGCCGGGCTCGCCGTTGCGCCATGCCCCTTCCACAATCTTCTTGAACAGCTCTCGGGCATCCTTCTTCTCGATGACCTCGCCTGTCGAGGGGTCGATACTGTCGACGGTGCCGCCGCTCTTCACAGCGTTCATGAAGGCATCCGTGGCTCCAACAGAGATGTTGAAGTTGTGGATGTCGCCTTCCTGCGCCTTGCAGTCGATGAACTCCTCGATGTCAGGGTGATGCACGCTCATGACGGCCATGTTTGCGCCATCACGCTTGCCGCCCTGGGTGATCATCGTCGATACCGATGAGAGGTGCCTGAGCACAGCGATGGGACCGCAAGCCTTCCCGTGGGTAGTGGATATGTGAGCACCCTTCTGTCGTAGGTTGGACAAGGGTACGCCGGTGCCGCCTCCGAACTTCTGCACCATGGCGATATCCGTAGCCGTCTTCATGATGCCGGTCATGCTGTCCTCAAGAGGAAGCACAAAGCACGCCGATAGGGTTCCCTGATCCGTGCCTGCGTTCATCATGGTGGGGGAGTTGGGCACGAACTCCAGCCGACCCATCATGTTGTAGAAGGCCGATTCGGTCTCTGCGACTTCCAAGTCTGACGCGCCGTAGTTCTTGTCCGGTGCTGCGATGGCTTTGGCCACTCTACGGAACATGTCCTGCTCGTCTTCAATGATCTCAAACATGGCGTTCTTCAGGAAATACCGATGCTTCAGAACTGCCAGAGCGTTGTCTGTGAGGTGCGGGTCATTGTCAGTCTGCGGCACCGTCATGCCTGCAGTCTCCAGGGCTTTCAGTAAGCGGCCTCTCGCGTCGCTTTGATGAGGCGTTGCCGTGGGTGTGTTGGGTGTAGGGCGTTCCAGCTCCGCAATGGCGGCCTGAAGGGCCTTCTTCACAGTGGGTTCCGTGGCGGCAGCAAGCCTATCTCGCAGTTCTGTGAGCGCTGCGGTCTTTTCCTGGTCTGTCGTCGATCGTTGGTCAAGCATTTTTTTGTGCTTCCTTCCAGGGGATGTATCTACTGGGCTCTGCAGGACGGTTCCATAAAAAGAACCGCCTGTTTCACGAAGTAAAGTGGGTGAATGGTACTCCGCTATTTGGGGGATTTCTTCCTTCTTTTGGGCGGGTTTTCTTTGGTTTCATCTCTTGACATCGGCAGAGACATTTGGGCCTGCAGAGCACTGACCTGATTCGGCTCAGGCTCCCGCTGCAATGCCTCCACTTCCTTGGCAAAGCTCTCAAGGTCCGTGAAGTTCCGATACACGCTGGCGTAGCGTACGTAGGCCACGTGATCCAGAGTCTTGAGACCCTCCATCACCAACTGGCCTATCACCGCGCCGGGTATCTCTTGTTTGCCCAGGCTGGTCAGCCCGCGCTCCACCTGCTCCACTAGCGCGTCTATAGCCTCAACAGACACCGGGCGCTTGGTGCAGGCGTGCAGGACTCCGGCCCTGACCTTCTCTCTGTTGAACTCCTCCCTACGTCCATCCCGCTTCACCACCAACAGAGATGTGGTCTGTACTCGTTCAACAGTAGTGAAACGCAGCCCGCAACGCCCGCACTCACGACGACGCCTAACGCCGCCGGAAGCATCCCGGGAGTCAGTCACTCGCGACTCATCGTGGTCGCAGTACGGGCATCGCATCTATGTGTTGCTCCTACCACTTCATGTGGCCTCCCCCTACTAGTACTAGTAGAGTCTAGGAACTATGACACAAGATATAGTGCCCGTCAAGATAAATCGATGCATCACAAACTCTTTGAGGCGGGACACCGAAGTCTGTATAATCCATGAGCTTGCAGACACCTGTAGACAGACAGTGGAGAGATGATTTGAGAAACCGTACCCGTGGCACCCTGGGCCTGGTCGTCATGGCAATGCTCATGCTCCTGACATCGGCGGCATGCGGTGGTGGAGGCGAAGCCGGACAGCAGACGTACTTGGACAACTGCGCCGCCTGCCACGGGGTGGTGGGGGAAGGACAACCGAACTGGCAGGTTGTAGACGCAGACGGCCGCTACCTCGCGCCCCCACACGATGGCACCGGGCACACGTGGCACCACGCGGACGGGCAGCTATTCCGTCTAGTCAAATTCGGAGGGGCATCGCTCAACATCCCCGACTTCAAGAGCGGGATGCCGGCGTTCCAGGACACGCTGACCGACGACGAGATCAAGGAAGTGCTCATCCATATCAGGACCTTTTGGAACGACGAGGAGCGTGGATTCCAGAAGGCCAACAGCGCGGGTGACCCCTTCCCGTAGGGTTTTCGTCCTGCAGCAAGCCTGATACCATATTCCGCAAGCCAACAGAAACACAGGAGGATCAACCGTGTCAGAAAAAAACAAGGCGTTAGTCCGCGGTTTCTTAGAATCGTTCTCCAGCGGGGACATCGATGCCTGTAAAGCCATGATGGCCGACAACCACATCTTCCATTTCCCGTTGGCTGATGCGCCAATGGATAGGGACAACCACGCGGGTGCGATGGGCGTATTCAAAGAAGCCATCCCGGACCTCAAGTTCGAGATCCACGATCAGGTGTCCGAGGGCGACAAAGTGGTAACGAGGTTCTCAGCCACCGGCACCTTCACCAACGAGTTCCAGGGCCTTGCGCCCAGCGGCGAGGCCATCGAGTTCTCAGGCATCAACATCGCCCAGTTCAAAGACGGCAAGACCATCGAGGAGTGGGATGCCTTCGACACCATGGCGGTTATGGGCCAACTGGGAGCCATCCACACCCACCACTAAACAGCTTCATAGCAGCAAAACCGACAGCCCGTTCATTCTCCAAGCCTGGAGGGTGGGTGGGCTGTTTTGTTGTTGTCAGCTAATCGGGAATGTGAGGTCTATCTCTCTTTGGTAACCATCAGGTAGCTTGGGTGAAGGGCGCGCCCTTGTGGGTCCAGGGTTGCACCCTGGGGAACTAATGGGGGTGTTGAACCGTTTGAACATTCGTCCCCGTCATGCGGGGCATAGGTTCCTTAACAGTGGAATAGCGTGGTGGAGAAAGTACCTGAACAGGGATTCTTCCTTGGGTAACCGCAGGAAAATGGGTGCAGGGCACGCCCTGCTCTTGAAAATTAACAGGCCGCCTCGGTTTCCCGAGGCGACCTGGTGGCGAGGGAGGGGCCCGAACATTCGGGCGGTGTTGAGGGGGGTGGAGGTTATAGCCCGTTTAGTCGGGAGGTGACCCGACGACGTGCCAAGGAGGAGGATTTTCGCAAAAATGGTGGTAAATCAATTTCAGGTTCCCGCGTCTCTCCGGTTCCGGCGCTGCTGGCCATAAGCTCAGCAAGCTCCTCTTCGCGGGAAGAACTCATGGTGTCCATCGTGGGGAAGCCCGTTGCGATGATGGTGATGCGGACTTCGTCTTCCATCTTCGGGTCAGTGACCATGCCGAAGAAGATGTTGGCGTCTGGATCCACCACTTCGCTGATGGTGTCTGCTGCGGTCTGAACCTCGCTCAACGTGAGGTTTTCGCCGCCGGTGATGTTGAAGAGCACACCCTTGGCCCCCTCAATGGATACCTCCAGGAGTGGACAAGCCACAGCAGCCTTGGCTGCCATCATTGCTCTCTTCTCTCCGCTTCCTACGCCGATGCCCAACCATGAGGGGCCTGCGTGGGACATGACGGTCTTCACGTCTGCAAAGTCCAGGTTAATCTCACCCGGGACGGTGATGAGCTCTGCAATGGACTGTACCGCCTGCAGGAGCACATCGTCGGCCAGAGCGAAGGCGCTGGACATAGTGACCTGTTCATCGCTGATAGCGGTGAGGCGGTCGTTCGGAATGACGATGAGTGAGTCAACCTTATCCTTTAGTCGATGCACCCCGTCCTCAGCCAGCTTGCGACGTTGCGTTCCTTCAAAGGAGAAGGGCTTGGTAACGACGCCCACTGTCAGTGCTCCGGCCTCTCTGGCGATCTCAGCGATGATGGGAGCTGTGCCGGTGCCTGTGCCGCCGCCCATACCCGCTGCGACGAAGACCATGTCTGCGCCTCTGAGAAGCTCTGTAAGGTGCTCCCGGCTTTCCTCTGCCGCTAGACGGCCGGTCTCCGGGTCGCCGCCAACGCCCAACCCTCGTGTAAGACGCTCACCCACTTGTATGCGCATGGGGGTCTCGCAACGCTGAAGGGCCTGGGAGTCCGTGTTGACTACGATATATTCCACTCCGGGGATTGGGGTCCGGAACATGCGGTTGACGGCGTTTGAGCCGCCTCCGCCAGCACCAATCACCTTAATGAGTGGTGCGGTGTGGTTTCCTGAGAACTCGCTTGGTTGGTACGGGAAATCTGCCATGGGTATTCTCCTTCCATCTACATCACGGCACTGTGTGCCGGAGACTTATGAGCCCGTAATAGGGCTAATTTCTTAGAGGGCTACTTTTCTTACACGCTCTCGAATCCAGCTCAACGGACCTGTGGTGTTCTGAGCATAGCCGCTATTTTTATTCAGTCTGCGCTCCTCCTTACGGACGGAGTCTATCGATGCCAGGTGGCGGGTTCCCCAGAGGAGCGTCCCGGCGGTGGCTACGTATGCGGGGTCTATCATCCCTTCTGGTAGGCCATTGAGCCCCTCCGGTCCGGCTGTGCGCACGGGAGTCCCCAGAATGCGGCGGGCTACCCGCTCAATGCCGGGGAGGTTTGCGCCACCGCCAGTCAGGACGATGCCTGCAGGGGGCAGTGCGGGGAATCCGAATCCTTTGACCTTCATTCCAACAAGTCGGAACAACTCCTCCGCTCGATCGTGGAGGTAGCGAGAGATGACCTTGCGCTCAACCCGGACCGTTCGGCGATCGCCAAAGGCCTGGATCTCTACGTTCTCGTCATCAATAGTGTCCAGTGAAGCTTGACCGTGGCGCAGCTTCACCTCTTCGGCGGTGTCGTACGGGGTGTTCAGGGCAACAGCCAGGTCAGTGGTGAACTGGTAGCCACCCAGTGGAAGCACAGCGGCGTTCCAGAGCGCCCCTTGCTGATAGACAGAGATAGTGGTTGCCCCTCCGCCGATGTCCACCAGCGTGACGCCCATCTCCTTCTCATCCCTGGTAAGGGCGGCCTCCCCCGTGGAAACAGGAGTGGCCACAAGAGCACGGACATTCACCTTGGTGTTCTCAACGGCAGTGACCAGGTTCTGGATGGGTGCAGTCTGCCCCACGATGCACAAGGTCTCCACATCTAGGCGTTGAGCGTGCATCCCCACGGGATTGCGTACGCCTTTCAGCCCATCAACGGCATAGAGCCGGGGGATGAGGTGGAGCACCTGGTTCTCGGGTGGCAACTCGGCAGGATATGCAGCATCCACCGCTCGGTCGATTTCCGAGGGTGATAGCGGCGAGTTGTACATCAACGAGCGAAGAGAACCCCATCGAGGAAAGACCTCAATGTGGCTTCCGGAGACGCTCACGTAGGCAGAGGACGGGCTTACGCCGGCAGATCGTCTGGCCTCTGCAACGGAGTTGTGGATAGCCTCTTGGGCTTCCTGGATGTTGACCACAACGCCTTTACGCAGACCTGCAGAGGGGGCAAGGCCAACGCCAAGCACATCAACATCGCCATTCGCATGACGATGACCAATGAGGGTGGAAACCTTGGATGTGCCGACATCGATTGCTGTGTGCACGATGTCCTTAGTCATATCGTGTCCCTTTCTTACCTTGCACGGGGTTGCCCCGGAAGGTCAGTGGTTCAACTGCCTCATCCCTGCCCCGATTCCTCAGGACGGGTGAGCGATTCATTTGACTCTGGAACCCTTGGAAACCGCCGGATATAGGGGCACTAGCCGAGGGGCGGGACCGGTTTTAAGACGTTGGCGGTCTCTATTGCCGTCCGCGTGGCCAGGCCTTGGAGGGGTACCTGTTTGATGTGGCCAGCACCCCTATATCCTCGGTTCCTATCTACTTGGAGACTTATAAGCCTCCATCCAACCGCTCGGACACTCGCATGCGAGCACTCCGACTTCTTGGGTTTACTCGAACCTCCTCTTGGGAGGGGGGAATCGGCTTTTTTGTTATGACTCTCAGCACGGGGGACTCACGCATTGTCACCTTGACCTCGCGGTCTTCCAGGGAGTGGTAACTGATGACTACCAGTTTCCCTCCTGGCTTCAGGACTTCTACGGCCGCTGCCAGTCCTGTGTGCAAGGTCTTGAGTTCCTGATTCACCTCTATGCGGATTGCCTGGAACGTTTTGGTTGCCGGATGAATCCGTCCCCATCGCCCTAACACCTCTTCCACCACCTTGGCCAGTTCGCCTGTGGTCCTGAGAGGCCTGCTCCGCACAATGGCTTTGGCAACGCGCCTTGCCCTGGGTTCTTCACCGAATTCCTGGAGGATTGTCACCAGAGCTCGTTCGGAGTAGTGGTTCACCACATCCTCCGCCAGGGTCTCGCCCTCAGGGCCAAACCGCATGTCTAGCGGATCATCCCGTTGGAAACTAAACCCTCGTCCTTCTTCTGCCAGCTGCAGGCTTGAGATGCCCAGGTCCATCAGTACCCCGTCCGCGGGGAAGAACCCGTGCTCCTTCGCTTCCTCAACCATAAAGGCGTAAGAAACGTTGGCTAGCCTGAATCTGTCACCGAAGGGTGCAAGCCTGATTCGCGCTGTTGCTAAGGCCGAGACATCTCGGTCAAGCCCCAGGACGCGGCATCCAGGGTCGGCATTGAGGATAGCCTCTGTGTGGCCACCCTCACCCACCGTGCAGTCTATATAGACGCCTGTCGGAACAATCTCTAGCGCACTTAGCACCTCTGCAAGAAGCACCGGCGTATGATGCACTGGTGGTTGTTCCGCTTTATGTGGCGTCACTTTTTAACGTCTCACCCGGCCAATTACAAGTTCTGCCTTGAGGGGGTGGAGGCCAGATGACATACTTTATAGAGGTATCCCAAAAGTTTGTCAAGCCCTTGTTTAAGCAATTTCTTAAACAAGTAAAAAGAAATCAGCGGAACTTTTAGGCTGGGTATCTCGTTTTGCGTGCTATCATTGGTCTCTAGCAAGACTATGCATTAAGGGCGGAATGAAGTGTTCACTGTAGGTGTTCTAACTACGAGTGACATGGGTGCAAAGGGTGAGCGTGAAGACGCCAGCGGCCAGGCCATTGTGGAGATGACAACTGCTGCCGGATTCCAGTTGGAAATCCGGGAGGTTGTCCCGGACAATCACGCCACAATTGTTGATTGGTTGCAACTTTGGTCTCAAAAAGTCGATCTGATCCTGACCACCGGCGGCACCGGTTTCGGCCCAAGAGACATTACGCCTGAGGCGACACTTGAGGTGCTGGAACGTCAGGCTCCAGGCCTCTCAGAATATATGCGTGCCGGGACTGCGGAAAAGACGACACTCTCCTACCTCAGTCGTGGTGTGGCGGGAACCCGTGGCAGTTGTCTCATCGTGAATCTGCCCGGCAGCCCCAAAGCAGTCCGTGAGTGCTTGGCGTTGCTTCTCCCCCTTCTCCCCCATGCAATAGAGACCATGCAGGGGCCGACTCAGCAGCACCCCCAGGGCAAGGGTCAGGAGTAGCAGTATGGACATTGCCATCCTGACACTCTTCCCCGATATGTTCGCTGGCCCCTTCAGCGAAAGCATGCTGAAACGTGCCCAGGAACGGGACCACATCTCCATCCACCTGCACAATATCCGCGATTACACCCATGACAAGCGCCACACGGCTGACGACACGCCTTTCGGTGGCGGCCAAGGGATGGTTATGAAGCCAGAACCCCTGTTTGAAGCGGTAGAGGCGGCTATAACTGAAGTGGGTTCTGTGGAGGGAGGTGACACGCCCGTAATCCTGCTCACACCACAAGGAAGGCCCTTTACCCAGGCCATCGCCCAGGAGCTATCGCAGCATCATGCATTGGTGTTCATCTGTGGACACTATGAAGGTGTGGACGCCCGTGTCGAAGCCCTTGCCACCGACAGCATATCGATTGGCGATTACGTGCTCACAGGCGGAGAGTTACCGGCGATGGTGATAGTGGATGCAGTAGCGCGGTTGCTCCCCGGAGTCCTTGGCGACGATATGTCGGCAGTCGACGACTCGTTCGCCACGGGGTTGCTCGAAGGCCCGGCATACACGAGGCCCGCCGAGTATCGCGGTGAATCGGTTCCCGACATACTTTTGTCGGGCGATCATGGTGCCGTGGGCAAGTGGCGTCGACAGCAATCGTTGAAACGCACCTATGAGCGTCGACCTGACCTGCTTGAAACTGCAGATCTCAGCAAGGAAGACATCGCCTATCTGGAAAAGCTGAAGGCCGGTGACACGTAGCCTGAGCTAACTGCCTTCTGTTGCCTCGCCTCGCCGTGACCACCAAGAATGCGCCGCTATGATCACCTCCAGTGTCAGCCCACCAAAGAGAACGCCACCAACCACATCGCTGGTCCAGTGGGCGCCAAGGTACACCCGTGACATGCCATGATTGCCTAGGTGCCAGGTAGCACAGCAACCCGAACGCGATAACCGATGTGAAGGCATGCCCACTTGGGAAGCTCAGGTCGCTGAGTTGCTTCCAGACATTCACAGTTTCTGCTGACGGACGCTCTCTACCTATCAGTACCTTCAGTGCCATTGCTAGCGGCGTACTCAACGTTCCTGCAACCACCAACAGGCACTCCGGTGTCTGCCTTCTGTAGAGGAATCGGGCAAGCAACGTGACTGCGCCCGTCACCAGGATAGGGCCGTTGCCTATGTAGCTGGCAGTTTCCATGACCCATGGCCAGACCGCGGACGGCAGCGCTTGAACGCTTCGGGTAACGTACAGGTCGCCATCAAAGGAACTTTGTGTTGCCGCGCCAATGGAGAGGATACCCAGAACGGCAAACATCGCAATGAAGACCGTGGCCTGCATCGTGATCGAAATCCGTGGATATATAGCCCCAATTCCGTGGCTACTTTGAAACCCTCGCGTTATCATGACCCCGCACTCCCCGTATAGCTAAAGTACAGCGTAAGGTGACTCTGTGCCAAAGGCGACCAAGATAACCCCCCAAAATCCAGGTGTCAGCCAAGGTTCCGACGAGGCCAGCAAAGGCTCCGATGAGCCTTCACCGCTGCGTCGTCAGTACCTGGACATCAAGGCGCAGAACCCTGACGCCATCGTCCTCTTTCGCCTGGGCGACTTCTACGAGACGTTCGACGATGACGCTCGAACGTCTGCGGAAGTGCTGGAGATTGTCCTGACCGGTCGCGAGATGGGGAACGCGGGGCGAGTACCCATGGCCGGTGTCCCTGCCCATGCCCTTGAATCGTATCTGGCTCGCCTCATCAAACGCGGTTATAAAGTCGCCATCTGTGAGCAGGTCAGCGAGCCTACCCCGGGCCCAGGGCTAGTCGACCGTGAGGTGGTGCGGATTGTGACGCCGGGGACGGTCGTGGAACCGTCACTGCTGAACGAGAAAGCCAACAACTATCTGGCAGCCGTGGTGGTCAAGGGCGATGAAGCCGGCCTGGCCTACGCCGATATCACTACCGCGGAGTTCGCCACAACCCAGCTTCCGTTGCTGAGCCTGGCCCTGGAGTTGGAGCGTCTCACGCCCGCCGAGATACTGGTACCCGAAGGCTTGGACATTGAGAGCATCATTGGAGCGATGAGGGATACCAGGGCAGACGCTAGAGGTCCTTCTGTGACGTCATTTGAGCCTGGGATGTTTGGGAAAGACCCGGCAAGGCGCACCCTGTTGGAGCATTTCAAAGTCAGCACCCTGGAGGCTTTTGGCTGTGAGGGGCTCCCCCTTGCTAGCCAGGCTGCAGGTGGCTTGCTTGCCTACCTTCAGGACACCCAGAAGGGCGCGATATCCCAGCTGACATCACTCAACACCTACACCCCTGACCGGTACATGACCCTGGATCCCCAGACCCGTCGCAACCTGGAACTCTTCAACGCCGGACGGTTTGGTGGCGGCACTGCTTTGGTGGACATTCTTGACCGAACTCAGACGCCCATGGGGGGCCGATTGCTGCGTCGCTGGTTGGGCCAACCGTTGCTCGATAAAGCGGAGTTGGAGCGTCGACTCGACGTGGTGGATTGGTTCAACTCGAGCAGCATCAGGCGTGAGGATGTGTCCAAGCTTCTTGGTAGCGTGAGCGACCTTGAACGGCTGGTGAATCGCGTCCGATCCGGCGTGGCATTGCCCCGTGAGCTAGTGGCATTACGTCACAGCCTTGAATCCGTACCTGAATTGCTACGTCTCCTATCTGATGGCGGCGATGTGACAAACTGGATTTGTGACATTCTCCAACCCTGTGGCGATGTTGTCACAGTGGTTGCTCAGGCTATCCACGATGAAGCTGGAGCCGTAGGGAGTCAGGTTGGTGTCATACGACCAGGGTTCTCCACTGAACTGGATGGTCTTCGTGTGGCGTCACGTGACGCTAAAGAATACGTCGCAGGGCTGGAAAGACAGGAGCGGGAGCGGTCCGGAATCAACACATTGAAGGTGGGCTACAACAAGGTCTTCGGGTACTTCCTGGAGGTCTCAAATGCCCACTTGGACAAGGTTCCGGAGGAGTACATCCGGCGGCAGACGCTGGTCAATGCAGAGCGGTTTATCACCCCGGAACTGAAGGAATACGAGGCGTTGATCCTCAACGCAGATGAGCGGCTTATCGAGCTGGAAAGTGCGCTGTTCCGGCAAGTCTGTCGACAGGTCAGCGATGAGGCTGGACGTATCCTTGGGACGGCTGCAGCACTGGCTCAGGTGGACTTCTTCTGCAGCCTGGCGGATGTCGCTTCCAGACACGGCTATGTCCGTCCGACACTCACGGACGACGGCGCGATGGAGGTCGTTGGCGGTAGGCATCCTGTGGTGGAACGTGTCATCCCCTCCGGTACCTTCGTCCCCAACGACATCACCCTGGGCGGCGATGGAGCATCGTTGATGATGCTGACGGGGCCGAACATGGCGGGTAAATCGACGTACATTCGGCAGGTGGCCCTCACCACGCTCATGGCGCAGGTGGGCAGCTTTGTGCCTGCTGACTCGGCTCGATTAGGCCTCGTAGACCGCATTTTCACTCGCGTGGGGCTACAGGACGACCTGGCTACGGGCCAATCGACGTTCATGGTGGAGATGGTGGAGACCGCTGCCATCCTGCATCACGCCACACCGAAATCCCTGGTGATCCTTGATGAGATAGGTCGCGGTACCAGCACCTACGACGGCCTGGCCATCGCAAGGGCAGTGGCCGAGTACCTTCACAGCCACCCGAAGTTGGGCTGCAAGACGTTGTTCGCCACCCACTACCACGAATTGACGGCACTGGCGGATTACCTGCCGAAGACGGTCAACTTCAACGTGTCTGTGGTTGAAGAGGGTGGGCATGTGACCTTCCTGCATCGCATCGTGCCTGGCGGCGCCGATAAGAGCTACGGCGTACACGTAGGGCGATTGGCCGGACTACCGCAGCCCGTGGTGAAGCGAGCATGGGAGTTGCTTGACGACCTCGAAGCTGGTGCTGAACCCGCTGGGAAGGCTACGGCATCTCAAGGAGCAGATGTGCCGCAACTCTCGCTCTGGCCTTTCGCGGATAGCGAGATTGTAGACAGCGCGCTCAAAGAGGAGTTGAACAAGCTGGACATCACCGACATGACGCCGTTGGAGGCGTTGAACAAGTTGTATGAACTCCAACAACTCGCTACGAACAACGACGAATAATGATTCTCAACGTAGTTAGGTAACCGTCAGGAGCTAGAGTCAAGGCTCAGCCTTGCCCTGGTGATATAATCGCGCTGCCCCAAAATACCGGAGGTGAGTCATGGCCACTCAACGTGCCCGTCAACCGATAGAGCGAAACATTGCAATGGAGCTTGTCCGCGTCACGGAGGCGGCCGCCATGTCGTCTGTCCGTTACATGGGCATGGGCGACAAGGAACTGGTGGACCAGGCCGCCGTGGACGCCATGCGCTACAGCCTGGGCTTCGTGTCCATGGATGGCATTGTGGTCATCGGCGAGGGCGAGAAGGACGAGGCGCCTATGCTCTACAACGGTGAGCGTATCGGCAACGGTGAGCCGCCGGAGGTGGACATCGCTGTAGACCCCATCGATGGCACGACGCTGCTGTCCAAGGGGCTGCCGGGCGCTGTGGCTGTTGTCGCGCTGTCTGCTCGAGGCACCATGAACGTCCCCGGCAACGTCTTCTACATGAACAAGATTGCTGTGGGCCCCGACGCCGTAGGCGCCATCGATATCAACGCTAGTGTGACCGAGAACCTTGAGAAGGTGGCCAAGGCCAAGGGCCGCAAGGTGAAGAACCTCACGGTGGTTGTGCTGGAGAGGCCTCGACACAAAGAAATCATGGACGAGATCAGGGCTGCGGGCGCACGCATCAAGCTCATTACGGACGGCGACATCGTCGGCGGTATCCAGGCGGCGCTGCCGGGACAGGGCGTGGATATGCTGTTCGGCATCGGCGGCTCCCCCGAGGCTGTGCTGACGGCAGCGGCCATCCGATGCATCGGCGGCGAGATTCTATGTAAGGCGTGGCCTCGCGATGAAGATGAAAAGAAGCAGGCCCTTGCTGATGGCGTCGATTTGGACAAGATTTACGATACCCGCGAACTGGTGGGTGGCGAGGACGTCTTCTTCTCCGCTACTGGAGCCAGCACGGGCGACTTCCTCAAAGGCGTTACGTTCGTGGACGGCGGCGCGCAGACCCAGTCGCTGGTGATGCGATCCCGCAGCGGGACAGTCCGTTGGATCGATTCCATCCATGACTTCGCTCGACTGGACAAAATCCGCTTCCAGGACTAGGCTCGACATATCGGGGCACCCAGGCTCCCTGATGGGGCTGGAATATAGTGAAACATAAAAAGAGGGCCGCATTAAGCGGCCCTCTTTTCTTTATTTCAACTCCATTGGGTAACCGTCAGGCACTTGGGTCCAGGGTTAAACCCTGGTGGCGGCCTGCTTCTCCATGTCCGGTGTGTACTTGCCCTGCTGGGCCGCGCTGGTCAGTGATGCTCGGTGGTTGAACGCTGCCTGGGCTGCGGGAACGTTCTCCACCTTGCCCAACCATGCCTTGAGCGGAGCGGCTTGAAGGCCTCGGCCGAACGAATAGCTGATCGTCCACGGCGCGCCAACCTTGGCGGCTTCCACGTTGATGGCGTTCAGGTTGAGTGTTGCCTCGTCGTCGCTCTGGCCGCCGGAGAGGAACACGATGCCCGGCATTGCGGCGGGGATGGTGCGCTTGAAGCAGTCGACGGTCATTTCGGCGACTACCTGGGCGTTGGCTCGGTTGGAGGCCGACGATGCGGAGACCACCATGTTGGGCTTCAGCAGCATCCCCTCGAGTGCGACGCCCTGTCGTTCGAGTTGGGCAAACACCTCAAGTAAGACCGACTTGGTGGCGGCGTAGCACGTTTCAATGCTGTGGTCGCCTTCCATGAACACCTCGGGCTCCACGATAGGAACGATGCCCGCCTGTTGGCAGAGGGCTGCGTACCTCGCGAGGGCGTGAGCGTTCACATCGATGCAGTATGCCGAGGGTGCACCCTCTCCGATGTTGAAGAGCGCCCGCCACTTGGCGAACCCTGCGCCTAGGGATGCGTACTCATCGAGTCGCGCAGCCAGACCGTCAAGGCCTTCTGTGACCAGCTCGTTCGGAGCGCCTGCGAGGGGTTGGGTGCCCTTGTCCACCTTGATGCCGGGAATAATGCCACGGTCGGATAGCACCTTCACCATGGGGGTGCCATTGGCAGCATCTTGTCGAATTGTCTCGTCGTAGAGGATGACGCCGCTGATGTAGGCGTCCACGCCATCGGTGCGGAAGAGCATCTCGCGGTAATCTCGACGCTTGTCGTCCGTGCTCTCCGTGTTGATGGAATCAAATCGGCGTTTGATGGTGCCGGAACTCTCGTCCGCGGCAAGAATACCCTTCCCCGGTGTTACCAGGGCCTTGGCTATGCTGGAAAGTTTTGCGATGTCCATTTGTAGTCTCCTTCCGCGTTCCATGCGGCTGCGCAGATACCCTGCAAAAATGCACCTGCATGATACTCCTGCAAGACGAGTCCTGCCATATGTCTGGAACTGACTTGCGGGTCAGATTGTTGCCACCATTGGCAAGGCAGTTTGATGACGCCTTTTAGAGTGAAATGCAGTCCCTGTGGGGATATAATGCCGTCATGTTCGATTCGATGATGCCCTGAGGAGCGCACATGAAGATCGTCAACGTGACTGCTACATCACACCAGGTCCCGACGTCCCTCCCCCATATCGATGCGCCACAGCGTCCCATGGGCGTGGTGGTCGTGCGTGTGGAGACCGATGCTGGCATAACCGGCTTCGGCATGGCGCCCGGCAACCGCCTGCGAAACCCCATCAGGGAACTCATCAATACCGATCTTGCCGAGACATTGAAGGGTCAGAACCCTCTGGATACGGAGCGACTGTGGAAGCAGCTTTATGCGGGGTTCAGTCGATTCGGAGCGGCGGGACTGGTCAGCACCAGCATCAGCGCCGTGGACATCGCTCTGTGGGACATCAAGGGCAAGGCATACGGCCAGCCCGTCCACCGGCTCCTGGGCGGTGCAAGCGATTTCGCACCTGCCTACGCAACCTTCGGGTTCTTCGACTACGATCGCGAGGGCTTGGCTTCGATGGCCAAGGAGCTTGTCGGTCAGGGCTTCGACGCGATGAAGATGGTGGTTGGGTCAGGAAACGCTCTGGACTTGGATGAGGACGTGCGTCGCATACGCGGGGTGCGCGATGCTGTTGGGCCTAACGTGCGACTGATGATTGATGCCAACCTGCTGTTCGATTACCGGCGCGCTTTGGCTCTGGCCAAACGGGTTGAGGAGCTCAACCTCACCTGGTTCGAGGAGCCGGTGGTGGCCAACGATGTGAACCTCCTGCGCGACCTGCGCCGGGCCACCTCGATACCCCTCGCGGCGGGTCAGTTCGAGGGCACCAAGACGCGTCATCGCGAACTTGTTCAGCAGGGCGCAGTGGATTTCCTACATGCAAACGTCTTTTACGTCGGCGGCTACACTGAGGCGTTGAAAGTGGCTCACCTGGCGCAGATTTACAACCTTCCCTACGCCAGCGCCGGCGGATGGCCTCACCACAACATGCAGCTTATCGCGGGCATCGGCGGCTGGGGTGTCGAGGTGCATATGAGCACGTGGGTTGCTGGCGAGACGATATTCAAGGACGCGCCACAGCCCCTCGACGGTAAAATCGCCATGCCTGACACTCCAGGGGTTGGGCTGACATTCAACGAAGATGCCCTTAAAGAATTCTTAGAGGCGTAACCAGGGCTAGCCCTGGACCCAGGTTCCCTGCGGGTAAACCTGTATTATTAGCATTTTGAAGGACACATAAGCCTACAGCCCGAAGTACCAGATGAACGGAGACAGAAATGACGACAGCTACCAAGAAGGCAAATAGCAGAACCCTCTACCAACTTCGGTACGAGACCCCTCTGGGTACGTACATCCTCGTCAGCTCTGATGCTGGCCTGGCCTGCGTGAAGCCTGAGGATCAGGGCTTCCCAGACCTTGGACGTTGGGTGAAAGAGTCGGGGTCGTTTGAAGAGGGTGGTGTGCACAACGCCGAGACCGCTCGACAGCTGGACGCCTACTTCGCCGGTGAACTCAAGGACTTTGATATCCCTCTGGATATGATTGGCACCGACTTTCAAAAGATTGTGTGGAAGCAGTTGACGGCCATACCCTACGGCGAAACATGGTCGTATGGAGAGATGGCGGCTGCTATCGGCAAGCCGACGGCCAGTCGAGCGGTGGGCCATGCCAACGGCCAAAACCCCATTTCCATCATCGTGCCGTGCCACAGGGTCATCGGCTCAAGCGGCAAGTTGGTAGGATACGGCGGCGGGTTGGATCGCAAGCGGGCGCTGTTGGCATTGGAGTCTCCGGGGCAGCAGCAACCCCTGCTTTAGCTGGGCAACTGCGCTCCAAGGAAGTCGGCGTGGCCGCTCAAGAACGCTTTGCCATCGCTGGCCTTGCGCCCCTCGAGTTGTAGCTCCACGATACCCAGCAGCCCATCACCCGTCACGATGCCGAGAGACGCTGCGTCATGCTCGTGTATGGTAACCACCTTCCCAGGCGTCACGCCGGTCAGGTCTCCGGGGTTAGCAACGTCCGCAGACAACGGAAGTGCTTTCAACACCTTGATGGTCTTGCCCTTCCAGCGGGTGTAGGCACCTGGCCACGGGTGGAGTGCCCGGATCTGATCGTCGAGTTGCTTGGCCGTTCGACTGAAGTCCAACTCCCCATCGGATTTCTCCAGGCGTCGACTGTATGTGGCTAGATTATCATCCTGCGGCGCGGCCTTTAGTCCCCCATTAACCCACGCGGGCAGCGTGCGCGATATCAACTCTGCTCCACGCTCAAACATCCGTATCGTCAGCGACTCCGAGGTGTCGTCGGACAGCACCGGATACTCTTCCTGGGCCACAATCGGTCCTGTATCCATGCCCTCATCCAGCAGCATGATGGTCACGCCCGTCACCGTGTCGCCTTGCAGCATTGCCTCCGCGATGGGCGATGAACCACGGTACTTCGGCAGCAGCGACGGGTGGACGTTGAGGCACCCGTGGGTGGGGACCGCCAGGATTTCCGGCGTCAGGATGCGCCCGTACGATGCAACTACCATCACGTCAGGCTTGAGCGCTGCGAACTGAGCCACCACTTCCGGCGGTTTGAGCGATGCCGGTTGCAGCACGGACACCCCGTGTTCGCGGGCCCAAACGGCCGTTGCAGGCGATTCCACAGCGCGGCCTCTCCCCGCAGGTTTATCAGGTCGTGTGATCACTGCCGCAAGGTCATGACCGGCGTCAAAAAGGCTTGACAACACCGGCCCCGAGTACCCCGGCGTTCCGAGGAAAATTATGCGCATGGTACCATCCACGAAAAATGATTTTTAGCCCGTAACGGTGCGGTGCTCATGGGTGCGAGGCGGGATGTGAGCAACAAATATCGCTATAGGCCATATAGTGGGGAATACCCCTATTAAACTAGTTCCTAGATATGATAAAGCTCATATTAAAGCGTATTTAACTAAATCCGTATGTAATAAACCCCGATTAAATAACAAGAAAAAATGTTCCATTTGCAATCAGAACACTCTGGCTCCTATGAGTAGAACACCAAAAATCGAGCGAAATTGGGGAAAATCGGCGAATATTGCTCTTGCGCCAAGTTTCTCCCCCTGATAGCTTTGCTCTTGACCCCTGGAGACCCCCTCCCATTTGTTGTGGGCGTTGGTCATTCAGAGCTTAACACCAACACTACTGGGAGGGCGATTTCCGTGAGTGACCTACACCCCCGACAGCTCTGGGAAGCAGCCCTAGGCGACCTCCAGGTCCAAGTTGCCAGACCTAGTTTTGATACGTTCCTTCAGAATACCATTGGCGTTTCTCTGGAAAACGATTGCCTGGTGATAGACGCCAACAGCTCCTTTGCCGCAGAGTATCTTGAAAAGCGCCTGCGTAGCGTTGTCCAGACCGCGGTAGAGCGTGTTGCCCACTCCCCGTTGGATGTACGGTTCCAGGTTGCCCAAAGCTCAAATGTTGCAACTGCCCCTGAAGTCATTGAGTCGCAGCCCGCACAGAACATCGTCTCAGATCCTCCCATCAGGCATCGCGTCGCCGATGATACGCATGCGCTCCCGCTGGACCCACGTTACTTGTTCAGCCAGTTCACGGTGGGGCGTTCCAATGAGCTTGCGATGGCAGCCGCCACAGCCGCGGCGGAGCGACCAGGTGAGAAGTACAACCCGGTGTTCCTCTACTCGCCATCAGGCTTGGGCAAGACCCATCTCTTGCACGCCATCGGGCATCGCATACGTGAGCGCGGCCTGACTGCGCTGTACGTCAGTAGTGACCAGTTCATCACAGAATTCGTCAGATCCATCAGAGAGGGACGCGCCTCCGAGTTCCGCGAGAAGTATCGCAGTCCTGACGTGCTCCTGATGGACGATATCCAGTTCCTGAGCGGTAAGGAACAAACGCAGGAAGGCCTGTTCCACATCTTCAATGAGCTGCATCACTCGGGTCGACAGGTCGTCATCGCCAGCGATAGGCCGCCTTCAGCGCTGAGCCCGTTGGACGAGCGACTTCGCTCTCGGTTCGAGTGGGGGTTGATAGCAGACATCCAGCCGCCGGATCTTGAGACCCGGTTGGCGATACTCCGTGCGAAGGTCGATGCCCTCGATACCAACATCCCACTCGATGTTTTGGAGTTCTTGGGCCAGAGGAATTGCCGGAGCATCCGTGAGTTGGAAGGGAATCTCAATAGGGTTGCTGCCTACGCAGACCTGACGGGTAAGCCGGTGACCATGGCCCTTGGTGAGCAGGCGCTTGGCGGGCTGCAAGGTGCACCGGAAGCCGCTCCTCGGACACCGGAGTCGGTCATGGAACAGGTTGCGCTCCACTATCGCACCACACCTGCGGCCATGAAGGGTCCCAAGCGTGAACGCTCCATTTCCCGTGCTCGCCACACCGCCATGTACCTGATGCGTGAGGACATGGGTCTGTCCCTCATTGAGATTGGCCGATCCTTTGGCAATCGCGACCACAGCACGGTCTTTCAGGCTTGCAGCAAAGTAGGAACGCAGATAGGGAGCGATACCACCCTCCAGCGCGATGTCGAAGCGATCCGAGAGAAGATCAATCGCGGCTAAGCTCTATCAGCTTCATCCGACCTGAATCTTGCTTTCATCCCAGCCCTCGTTTGGTAATCGTCAGGCATATAGGTCCAGGGCTTAGCCCTGGGTTGCACCCTGGTTACCCCTCAAGTACAGTAATCGCGGCCCGTTGCCATGTGTGCAATTCGCGTGTGTTGCGGTGCCGACCCACCCTATTTACGCGCGGAGGACACATATGATTGGTACAAACACACTTAAAGCAAAATTACGGAAGGGCGAGGGCGTTGTCGGCGCATTCAACTCGCTGCCCTCCCCGGACGCCGTTGAGATTCTGGCTTTCATGGGCATGGACTTCGTCATCATCGATGCGGAGCACGGCGTTGCAACTCTGGAGTCCTGCGAACACCAGGTCCGTGCCGCCGAGGCCGTAGGCATCTCTACCATGATGCGCATCGCGCTGAACATGCCACAGAACATCCTGCGTCACCTGGACACCGGCGTCATGGGTGCACAGATTCCCCAGGTGGACACCGCTGAAGAAGCACGTGCCGTGGTGGATGCCGTCCGGTACCCGCCCCAGGGCAAACGCGGCTTGGCTGGCGTCCGTGCAGCCGGGTACGGCGTGGCGACGCCTCTGGGCGACTACGTTAAAAAAGCAAATGAGGAGCTGATCCTCTGCGTACAGATCGAGACCACAAAGGCTATCGAGAACGCCGCTGAGATCCTCGCGGTGGATGGTGTCGACCTGGTATTCCTGGGCCCCACGGACATCTCATCGTCCATGGGCTATCCGGGCCAGCCGACCCACCCTGAGGTCATGGAAGCAATTGAGCACGTGGGCAAAGCAGCCGTTTCTGCAGGCAAGTGGGCGGGAACCATCGCCCGAAATGCTGACGCCTACGAGCACTGGCGCAACGTTGGCTATCAGTACCTCTGCACCGGCGTTGCCAACCTGCTGGCGGAAGGAGCCAAGCAATTCCTGGACAGCTGCCGGGAGCGGGAAAAGGCCGGCGCATAGCCCCGATGAGTCGGGGCACCCGTATCCCTGTCGGTTACCGATGGGGCACGGCACGGTAAGCAGAATTAGAACCAAAAAGGACAGAAGAAATGAAGGTAGGATTTGTTGGGCTGGGGCTGATGGGCGCTCCCATGAGTCGTAACCTGTTGAAGGCAGGACACACGGTCAAAGCATGGAACCGCACCAAGTCAAAGGTTGACGCTTTCGTGGCCGATGGTGGCGAGGCTGCAACTTCACCCCAGGATGCCGCCGAGGGCGCTGACGTTGTCATCACTATGGTTACAGACTCCCCTGACGTGCAGGCCGTTGTGCTTGGCGAAGGCGGAGTCGTCCACGGGTTGAGCAGCGGGACTGTGCTGATCGATATGAGCACCATATCGCCTGAGATCACTCGGGAGATCGGTGCAACACTTGGTGAGCATGGCGTCCAGATGCTCGATGCCCCTGTCAGCGGTGGCGTGCTCGGTGCGCAAAACGCTGCGTTGTCCATCATGGTTGGTGGCCCCACAGACGCCTTTGAGCGCGTCACGCCTTTGTTCGAAGCCATGGGCCAGCGCATCACCTATTGCGGCGGGCCGGGCATGGGTCAGGTGACCAAACTCGTGAACCAGGTCATCGTCGCTGGAACCATGGCGGCTGTCTCGGAGGGGCTGCTCTTCGGCGCAGCTGCAGGCGTCGATCTCGATGCTGCATTCAAGGCCGTCTCCGGCGGCGCAGCGAACTCATGGCAGTTGGAGAACCTGGGAGCCAAGTTGTTGAAGAACGACTTCGCACCTGGGTTCATGGTGAAGCTCCAGCAGAAGGACTTGCGACTCGTGTTGGACTCTGCCAAAGAGATGAACCTTCCTATGTTCACCACGCCCATTGTTCACAACGTGTATCGCGCTGTAGAGGGTCAGGGCCACAGCGATGAAGGCACTCAGGCGTACATCAAAGCCCTTGAAGCCCTGGCCGGCGTTGAAGCCCGCTCAGACAAGTCCTAGGGGGCTGGCTGTGAAGCTCCGGTTTGGCAACAACATTCCCGGCCCCATTGAAGAAGTCTATGAGTACGTGACCGGCGTGGGGCCCGATGGCCCTCTCGATCTCGTGGTCTTCGCTCAGAAGTACGGTGAGGTGTTGGAGCAGCGCGACGATGCATTCCTGACCAGAGTCCAGGATGGCGACGATGAAGTCATCTGGCGTTCCCTCTTCGATTACCCCTACCGTCGCTTGATGATGGTCGACTCGTCGTCGGCTGACCGCGAAGACATCTTTGAAGAGGTCAAGGGCGGCACCAAGTGGACGGTCATTGTCCACTCCAAGAAGGGTGGCTTTCCGGGCCTGATGCAGTGGTTCTACTTTCAGGTCATCGGGAAATTTAGAATCGGTGTACCGGTTCTCTCTCCCGCTGCCTTCCATTTCCGCCGAAAGGCCAGAGAGGCAGAAAGAGAAGCCGCTGACCAGCCACTGGAGAACCCTGACACTGAAGACTAGCCCAGCAGCACGTTATCGATAAGCCGCGTTGTGCCGATGCTCACCGCCATCGAAACCAAGGCTGGTGTATCGATGCTCGTTAGCTCTTCCAACGTCTTTGCATCTGCCACGCTGACGTAGTCGATGTTCGCCAGACTCTCGCCCGAAATGCACTCCCGCATTGCTGTACGCACAATGTCGGCATCCCGCTGACCTCGCAGCGCAAGCTCCTGGGCCAGGCACAACGCGCGATACAACACCGGCGCTGCCTGTCGTTCAGCGAAGTCGAGTTTGGCGTTCCGACTCGACAACGCTAGGCCGTCGCGCTCCCGTGCCGTTGGAACGGCTATCACATCCACACCCAACGCCAGGTCCTCAGCCATCTGCCGTATGACCATTATCTGCTGGGCGTCTTTCTGGCCGAAGTAGCTCTTATCCGGACGTAGGGTGTTGAACAACTTGAGGACCACCGTGCAGACACCTTTGAAATGCCCTGGACGGTGTACACCCTCCAGGGGCTTGGCTACCTTGCCCGGCTCCACCCATGTATCGAACCCCGGTGGGTACATCTCGGCGTCTGTAGGGATGAAGACAATGTCCACGCCCTCCTCTCGGAGCACGCGCAGGTCTTCCTGGATGCCGCGGGGGTAAGCTGCGAGGTCGTTCGTATCGCCGAACTGTGTGGGATTCACGTAGATGCTGGCCGCGACGGTCTCGCACTCCTCGCGCGCTTTACGAACCAGCGTCAGATGCCCCTCGTGCAGTGCTCCCATGGTGAGGACAGCGCCAATTGGGTGTTCTGCGCCTTCAAGTGCTTTCCGTGCATCGGCGATTGTGGTGCAAACTTCCATACGTTACGCCTGCGGGATGTCCTTCAGGATGGAGTCTTCCGTGAGGAAACTCTCTTTGTCCGTTGGGAACGTCCCCGCCTGCACCTCTGCGGCGTATGTCACCACAGCCTCCCTGAGCTGATCACCTAAAGTGGCGTAACGCTTGGCGTGCTTTGGCACGAAGTCTGTGGTGAGTCCAAGCATGTCGTTGATGACCTGCACCTGTGCATCGCAGCCCACGCCCGCGCCGATGCCGATGGTGGGTATGGTGAGACGCTGGCTGATGGTCTCCGCAACGCTGGCTGGAATCAGTTCCAGAACGACAGCGAAAGCGCCCGCTGCTTCCAGGGCCAGGGCGTCTTCAACCAGGCTATGTGCCTCTGCCGATGTCTTCCCCTGCACACGGTAGCCACCGAGTTGGTGTACGGATTGTGGTATCAGGCCGATGTGGCCCATGACGGGGATGCCCGCCTCTGTTATGCGCTTGACGGTGCCTGCGACGTGTACGCCGCCCTCCAGCTTAATCGCCTGTGCACCTGCTTCCTGAAGGAACCTTCCGGCGTTCTGTAGGGCCTGGGATTCATCAAGGTTGTATGAAAGGAACGGCATATCCCCTACCACCATCGCACGTTTCGTGCCTCGCACAACGGCTTTGGTGTGGTGCAGCATCTCCTCCATGGTGACCTTCACCGTAGAGTCGTAGCCCAGCACCACCTGGCCAAGGCTGTCGCCCACCAAAATGACGGGAACGCCCGCCTCTTCAACCAGTTTGGCTGTGGGATAGTCGTAAGCGGTCAGGACAGCAAACTTCTGCCCCTTCTTCTTGAACTCCTGTACATCCCGTGTAGTTACACGCATTGCTCTCCCCCTACTTGATTTGTAGTGAATCCGTCAGTAATTCACGCAGTTGTTCTTCTTCATGGGCACCAAGGCCGCCTTTGGCCTTTGCGATGGGCAGTGAAGCCAGCGCAAGGTGGCTATACACCGATTGAAACGCCGGTGCTCGCGATGCCAGTGCTTCGATGTGCGAGGCAACTGTTGCTACATCGCCGCGTACCATCGGGCCGGTCAGCACGTTCGGAAACCCGCGTTGCTCGATGCCATCTAACGTACTTCGCACCAGCGGCAACAAGGCCCGTAACCCCTCGTCGCTGCTCTCAGCGAAGTCCGACCATAGATCAGCCGACAGCTTCACCAGCGTGGCCAGCAATCCGCATGCTGCAATCGCGCTTGCGTGGTACATCACTCTGTCTTCTGCTGCCAGGGCGATTGGCCAGCCGCCCAAGTCCGTTGCCAGCGTTTCAAGCTCTTCATGTAACGGCGACTCCGCCTCAACGGCGTAGGCGATGTTTCGTAGCACGTCGGGCGCGGCATCTCTGCCACCAAAGGTCTGTAGCGGGTGGAACGCCCCTACGAGCGAGCCGGTGTTCTTCGGGGAGTCCAGCACTGTGAGCGGTGAAGCCCCTGAGCAGTGGACGACAGCTTGGCCTGAACGCCAATGCGTGTCGGTTGCTACTGCTTTGATCGACGCGTCGGGGACGGTTAGGAACACCACATCGCAGCTATCAGCAACGTCCTGTAGAGTGGCTGCTTCGCAGTTGCCGATTTCCTTCGCCAGTCGCTCGCTAGACGCGTTGGTTTTGCTCGCCACAGCGGTTACGTGATAACCATCGTGTTGCATGGCACGGGCCATCGTCGAGCCAAGGGCGCCAGCACCCACGAAGCCGATGCTGCCGGAAAGCAGGCCGCTCATGATGCCGAACCCTCATGGGTATAAAACAACAAAGGCCTTCGACGCTCTCGCTCCGAAGGCTCTTGGCCATAGAAAATATAGTGCGTATTTGCCGTCGCGGTCATGCTGATCCCCGCGGCTCATGTTTGGGACTGCCAGACGCCTGTTCACCACCCGAGCACAGGTTGGCGACACATTCATGATAGACCCCCGCCACACGGTGTCAACCAGGGCGTCGCCCTGGACCCATGTAATCTGTTGGCATGGAGAAGAGTGCTCTATCTGCTAAAAAATTTGGAATGAATTGAGGAGGTGATGGCTGAGATTAGCTTTGTCGTAGTGTCTCCAACAGACACTCGTCATTCTGGCGAAATTCGGAATCCAGTCTCAACAGGTGAAGCTGATAGATTGCAGAGGGCTGAGGCTACCTTTGTAGCGGGGTGCCTAGCTGCTTGACCCATGTTTCAATGATGCTGCGATCCTTAGCAAATGCCAGTGGTGGGAGATTGTTTACAGGGAAGAAGCCCACTTCCTGCACTTCAGGTGATCGGTCGTGGAGTTCACCCCCAACAACATCTGCGCTGAATGCGGCCAGAACAATGGGGCGTCCCTTTGTTGAGTAGAGTCCTACCAGGTCCTTGATGGCTACTTCGATACCCGTCTCTTCATAGGCCTCACGGCGTGCCGCTTCTTCCACCACTTCGCCCTGCTCTACATAGCCACCGGGCGGTGCCCACAGACCCTTCTCCGCGCCGTAGCTTCGCTTCACTAGGAGCAGACCATCGGCGTCACCGACGAGAGCCGCAGCAACAAGCTTGGGGCTCAGGTTCACAATGTTCCTGCAGGTGGGGCAAAAAGGCCGCCACAATCCGTCCACAGTCTCGGTCGTCAGCGGCGTCCGACAGGTCGGGCAACGCTCGAAGTCGCTCATCATAGAATCCCCCTTGGTTCAGGCCTGCACGTGCTATAATCCGCTGGCCGATTCCCTATGGGCGTATGGTACACCACACCAGGAGGTTCCCCAACCAATGACCACTGCTGAGCGCACTATCACGGAAGAAACAGCCCGGTTCATTGTAAATACGAACTACGCCGACCTGCCAGATACCCTTCGAGCAGAGGCCAGACGCTGCATCCTGGACGGTCTCGCCGTCATGCTTGCAGGTACCACGGAGGACTGCACCAAGATCATCCATCAGTACATCGGCGGCCTTGGCGTATCCGGCTCGTCACGAGTGCCCGGCACGACTGCGTCCTACCCTGCGGAGTTCGCAGCTCTTGCCAGTGGTGTCAGCGGCCACGCCCACGACTACGATGACACCCAGGTGTCTTCTGCTGCCGATCGTGTCTACGGACTACTGACCCACCCGACGATACCTGCACTGTCAGCGGCTCTGGCTGTGGGACAAGAGGTGGGCGCTTCAGGCAAGGACCTGGTGACGGTGTTCTGCATCGGCCTTGAGGTGGAGTGCAAACTTAATGAGGCCATCAACCCAAGGCACTATCAGCAGGGGTTCCACAGCACAGGCACATTCGGTGTGTTTGCAGGAGCGGCAGCAGCGGCCAAACTCCTGGGTCTTGACCTGGATACAACACGGATGGCCCTCAGCATCGCGGCATCCAAGAGCGCCGGAATCCGATGCAACTTCGGCACCATGACCAAGCCCTACCACTCCGGCGCGGCGGCTCAAAACGGCATCGTTGCGGCTCGGCTGGCGTCCATGGGCTATGAGGCTGATCCCTCCGGTCTGGACGGCCCCTGGGGCTACTTTGCCGTGGCTGGTGGCGGTGTAGATGAAGAGTACGTGCGAGGCAAGCTGGGCAACCCGTGGGCGCTCGTGGATCCCGGCGTGTCTGTGAAGCCCTACCCGTGTGGCTCCCTCTTGCACCCCACGATGGATGCAATGCGAGAGTTGCTTATCGAGAACGATGTTGCCCCTGAGGACATCGAGGAAATACGACTTGGCACGGCGTCAAACGTCATCGACGCCCTTCGCTACACAGCACCGGAGAATGCACTGCAGGCAAAGTTCAGTATGCAGTTCATGCTTGGTGTACTGGCCCTGCGACGCAAGGCGGGCATCGCCGAGTTCCGTGAGGATGTGCTGAAAAGCCCCGAAGTTCAGGCGATGATGGCGCGTGTGAAACCCTACCTCGATCCGGAAATCGAAGCACAGGGGTTCGAGCGTATTCGCAGTCGCGTCGAGGTCGTGCTGAAGGACGGGATGACGTTGACGCAGGTGGCATCGGTGTCACGCGGCACGCCTGAGCGACCCATGACCCCCGACGAGCTTGCTGAGAAGTTCACGGATTGCGCTACCGGCGTCATCAGCCCGGAGGCGATTATTAAGACGATAGAAGCAGCCCGCAACGTTGAATCGTTCGGGAACGTCAGCGAGCTATTGGACGCACTGGGTTAATAAGGGCTGTCATTCCCGTTTCAGTAGAGGAGTTGGGAGGGGGCCGCAGCAGTGAAACTCCCATTGACGTAACCGCAGCTACTCCCTACAATGGATGTTTGTCGCATATTGCTTTTGAGAGGCGTTTATCATCGTGACCAGTTATGCAGTTATCCAGACAGGTGGCAAGCAGTACCAGGTGAAGTCCGGCGACGTCTTAGACGTTGAGAAGCTGGAAGCAGAAGTCGGCACCCGCATAGAGTTGACTGATGTTCGGCTTGTAGCGGAGGACTCCGGGGTATCCGTGGGTACGCCTACAGTTGATGGCGCATTGGTCACGGCGGAGATTGAGGATCAGTTCCGCGGTCCCAAGATCATCATCTTCAAGTACAAGAACAAGACGCACTACCGCAAAAAGAACGGCCATCGCCAGAGCTATACCCGGATTCGCATCCAGGACATCCTGACCGGTGGGGCAACGCCTCCTCCGTTCGTGCCCAAGGTGAAGCCGGAAGTGGTAGCTGAGGCACCGGAAGTCGAAGCACCTGTAGCGGAAGAAAAGCCAGCACCGCGTCGTAGGACACGGGCTGCTGCCGCCACCGCCACTACCGAAGTAACAGCCGAGACAACAACAGAAGAGAAGCCAGCGCCGGCACGTCGCACCAGGGCGAAGGCCGCAGAGGCAACAACGGCAACTGAGACTTCTACAGATGAGAAGCCAGCCCCAAAGCGTCGAACACGGGCCGCGGCGAAGAAAGATACACCAGAAACTACTCCGGAGGCTGAGACCCCAGCGGAAGAGTCCTCCGAAGAGACACCTAAGTAGACCCAGATCAAGGGAGAGTAAATTATGGCTCACAAAAAAGGCGGCGGTTCCAGTCGCAACGGTAGGGATAGCAACGGCCAGCGGTTGGGCGTCAAGGTATTCGGCGGTCAGGTAGTCACCACCGGGTCAATCCTGGTGCGGCAGCGTGGCACGCGGATCATCGCTGGCAACAACGTTGGTCTGGGTCGTGACTTCACTCTCTTCGCCCTCATCGATGGAGAGGTCAAGTACGAGTGGGCCATCAAGAACAAGAAAATGGCCAGCGTCTATCCAAGGGTCTAGAATCGCCAGACGCTAAGAGTCATCTAACAGAGTAAGCAACACGCCATCCTGAGCCAGTCTAAGGATGGGCAAGACAAACAAAAGGGAACTAGGAACGATCATGAAGGTAGAAATACATCCAGAGTGGCATCCAGAGGCGCAGGTTACCTGCATTTGCGGGAACGCCTTCACCACGGGATCCACTAAGGCAGAGATTCGAGTAGAGATTTGCAACAAATGCCACCCGTTCTTCACGGGCGAGCAGCGAATTGTGGACACAGAGGGTCGGGTGGAGCGCATACGAAGGAGATATAATCTCAAGTAAGCGCCCAGACCTGACCTTCGGGGTGGTGCGAACCACCCCGTTTCTTTTTACTCGATAACACGATGACGTAAGACCCAAGGGGACAGAAATGCCGCAGCCGTTCTACTACGGTGGACAGGCCCTTATAGAGGGAGTGCTGATCAGAGGTCAGCACAATGTCCGTATGGCTGTTCGTCGCCCTGACGGTGGCATCTGGACCGGCCCCCTTGCTCTCAACCCCATCACCAACGGCCCGCTACGTCGCATACCCCTGATTCGCGGCGTCATTGTGCTGGCAGAATCCATGCTTATGGGCATCAAAGGGCTGAACCGCTCGGCTGAGATCGCCATGGCAGACCCTGAGGACGAGCCCATCCCTGACGGCGAATCGCCGATTATGGGCAAAGCAGAGAAGGCCACCATGGCCTTCTCCCTGGTGGTAGCGCTGGTGTTCGGAGTGGGGATATTCTTCCTGCTGCCGTTGCTAAGCGCCCGCTCCATGGACAGCTTCATTGATTCTTCCATCGTCAGCAACATGATTGAGGGCGCCATCCGCCTCGCCTTGCTGATCGGTTACATCTGGGGCATCGGCCACATCAAGGACATCCGGCGCGTCTTCGCCTATCACGGCGCAGAGCACATGACCATCCACGCCCATGAGCACGGCGTCCCACTGGTACCAGAGGAGATAGAGAAGTTCTCCACCGCCCACCCGCGCTGCGGCACAGCCTTCCTCCTGACGGTGGTGCTGGTGTCTGTACTGGTCTTCACCCTAGTTGGTCGTCCATCCATCCTGATGGCTATCGTGTCTCGTATAGCCCTAGTCCCCGTCATCGCCGCTGTGAGCTACGAGTTCCTACGGTTCAGCGGCGCTCATAGCGAGGCGCCTTGGGCGAAAGTCCTGACCTACCCCGGTCTGATGCTGCAACGACTCACCACACGCTTGCCTGACCGTTCGCAGATCGAGATTGCTGTTGCGGCCATGAACACAACGCTGCTTGCAGATGGCCTTATCGATTTCGACCCTCGACTCGAAGACGCTCAAGACGGCCCTCTCCGAACTGAGTCGGCAGGGGATTCTCCCGACGCCGACGCCTCCGATAACTAGAGTGTAGCTACCTACAGCCTGTGCTATACTGCACCGGGCTGTTTTGGCAGGAACACCCAGCATTGACGCTCTATCTATCACCCTAAATTTTGTATTGCGTTTATTGCACTGAAAAAACAGCTTAAATCAGGAGAAATACAATGGCAGATATTACTGTCCTTGCAGACGGCTCAGTAACCAGTCCCCAAGGATTTATCGCTGGCGCAACCTATGCAGGTATTCGCGCCTATGCACCCGGAAAAGTGGACCTTGGCATGCTGTTCTCTGAACAGGCCGCCACGTCTGCGGGCACCTATAGCAAAAACAAGATCCTTTCCCCCTCTGTCACGGTCACAAAAGAGAGTGTTGCCAGCGGGAAGTCCCGCGGCGTCATCGTCAACAGCGGTTGTGCCAACTGCGCCGTAGGTGAGCAGGGGTATATAGACGCTCAGGAGATGGCATCCTTGGCCGCTGGCGTCCTTGGCGCTACTCCCCAGGAGTTGGCCGTCAGTAGCACTGGCATCATCGGCGTTGAGCTTCCCATGGGTCTTATCCGCAATACCGTTGGCAACATTGAAGCGACACATGAGGGTGGGCACGACTTCGCCCGCTCCATCCTCACCACGGACACGGTATCCAAGGAGATTGCGGTCTCCTTTCCTGCGGGCGGCGCAACGGTAACTCTGGGAGGCTGTGCAAAGGGTTCCGGCATGATTCACCCCAATATGGCGACGATGCTGGCATACCTGACCACGGACGCTCAGATTGACACGGCCTTCTTGCAGGAGTCCCTCAGCGAAGTGGTGGATACATCCTTCAACATGATCGACATCGATGGCGACACGAGCACCAACGACACCGTATTGCTCCTGGCCAACGGCGCATCGGGCGTCGCGATCGCTAAAGGCACACCTGAAGGCGAGAGCTTTGCGGCGGCGCTGCTGGAAGCCTGTATCCACCTGGCCCGCGAGATGGTCAAGGACGGCGAGGGCGCAACCAAGCTCATCGAAGTCACAGTGGACGGTGCGGAGAACCTGGAAGACGCCCGACTGGCTGCGCGTTCTGTTGCTAGCTCCATCCTGGTTAAGACCGCCATCCACGGCAATGACCCGAACTGGGGACGCATCATGATGGCTCTGGGAAAGAGCGGTGCTGAGATGGTTGAGAAGAACATAGCCCTCTACATCAACGATATCTGCATCATGGAGGGCGGACTGCCCATCCCGGTGTTCCGTGAATCCCTGATCGCATCCATGCAGGGCACGGAAGTGCGTATCCTGGCACACCTGCACCTGGGTTCCGGCACGGCCGTAGCCTGGGGCTGCAACATGAGCGAGGAGTTTGTCACTTTCAACAGCGCTTACACCACATAGATTTTGGTGTAACGGGAACTCCTTGAACAAGTACAACGTCCTATTTAGCAGAACAGGTACTGGACGAACACATAGTGAGTGAAAAAACACAACGCCCCACCGTGGTCAAGATCGGTGGCAGCACCCTGGGTAGTGGCGATACTACGTTGGAAGACGTGGTGTCCATGCAGCAGCAGGGCTATGCCCCGGTGATTGTCCACGGTGGTGGCAAAGTGATAAGCCAGTGGATGGAACGCTCCGGCGCTGCACCCAACTTTGTCAGGGGGATGCGGGTCACCGACCAACCCACCCTCGATATCGTGGTGGCGGTACTGACCGGCCTGGTTAATAAGCAGCTCGTTTCATCAATGCTGGCCCTTGGCGGCAAGGCCATCGGGCTTAGTGGCGTAGATGGCGGCATTTTGCAAGCAACAACGCTCGACCCGGAGCTGGGTTTCGTAGGGAAGATCGCGGCAGTGAACGCGACTCCTGTGCAGGAATTGGTGGCTAAGGGCTGGATTCCCATCATCGCGCCAGTGGCTACTGGCTGCATTGGTGAAGGGCAGGACAACGCGCCGCTCTATAACATCAACGGTGATGTAGCAGCAGGGGAGCTTGCATCGGCCCTCGGGGCAGAACGCCTCATATATCTGACAGACGTTGAAGGGGTCATGGACGTGGACAAGCGCACCATACCTCGGCTGACCCCGGGCCAAGCCCGCGGGTTGATAGAGAGTAAGATAGCCGCAGGTGGCATGATTCCAAAGCTTGAAGCGTGTCTGGACGCTCTACCAAACGTTGGCTCAGCGCAGATTCTGGACGGCAGGCGTCCCCATGCATTGATTGAATGTCTTGACGGAAAGGCTAACGGAACAAAGGTTGGGTAATACGAGGAGACCTGGATGACTTCCAATTTTGGTGGTTTTCCCAACATAGGTCAGCCGGGGCAGATGGGGCCTCCACAGATACCGTGGCGGCTCATTTCCATCTGGGGTGGCGGACTTGGCCTTGTCGCAGGGGCCCTGCTGCTTGGCGCATGGATCCTGAGTATCTTCACCAACTTCCTTTGGTTCGATAACCTTGACTATGGGGACGTCTACAAGACCATCCTCGTACACCGCATTTGGCTCTTCTTGACTGGGTCGCTGCTGTTCGCCGCCATAGCCGGATTCAACGTGTGGCTGACATACAGATATGGCAGAGGCCCACAGGTTATTCCCATCCCTGAAGAGACCCTGGAACTATTACGCCCGCTGACCCTTGTAGGCGTCATCTTCGTCATCATCGTCGCGGCCTTGATATTCGGTGGCGTGGCGGGCAGCAGATGGCCGACGGTTCTGGGCTTCATGCACTCGACACCCTTCAACGTGACCGACCCTCATTTCGGTAAGGATATCTCCTTCTTCGTCTTCACCCTTCCGTTGCATCACCTGGTGCAGGGCTGGCTTCTGGGGGCGATGATTGTAACAACCCTGATGACAGTGGCCATGTACTTCATCCACTTCAGCCTCCGCGGCGCCGTCTTCTCCATGACCATACCGGTCCGTGTCCATATCTCAGTGCTGGGCGCGTTGCTGCTCTTCATCTTTGGCTACGGGTACTGGCTGAGCATCTATGACCTGGTGTTCTCCACAGGCGGTGCCGTAGTTGGCGCAACGTACGCGGATGTGAACGCGAGCATACCGGCGCTGCGTATCCTGACGGTCATCGTTGTGGCCGGGGGGATATTGCTTCTGGCAAACGCCTACTGGTTCCATGGTGTCCGGTTGATGGTGGGCATCGCCGGCCTCTGGCTTGGATCAATGATCATTCTTGTGTTCATTGTCCCCGCCAGCGTCCATCGGTTCCAGGTTGAGCCGTCAGAGTTGGAGAAGGAACGGGAGTTCATCGCCAGGAACATCGAGGCGACTCGAGAGGCGTTCGGTCTGAACCGTATCGAGGAATCGCCCTATAGTATCAGCGAGACCCCCAGAGTCACCGAAGAGATTGTGGATTCCAACCCGGGAATCATCAACAACCTCAGGCTCTGGGATTACCGCCCCTTCCTGGATACGTTGAACCAGATCCAGTTCATCCGCCTGTACTACGATTTCCAGGATGTGGACGTGGATAGGTACACCATAGATGGTGAGTACAAACAACTCATGGTGAGCGCCAGGGAACTCTCGCCTGAGCGGTTACCGGAAGAGGCTCAGCGTTGGGTCAACCGTAAGTTGCAGTTCACCCACGGCTTTGGCGTTGTGGCTGCGCCGGTGACGGATTTCACCGACGATGGCAAGCCTAAATTCGTTCTACAGGACGTTCCGCCCGTAGGCAAAATTCCCATCACCCGCCCTGAGGTCTACTACGGCGAGAACACTCGCGACTATGTGGTGGTGAACTCGTCAGTGGAAGAGTTCTCCTACCCAACGGAGACTGACATCCCTGTCTACGCCCGTTACGAGGGCCATGGCGGTGTGCCTATCAGTGGCTTCGTGCGCAAATTTGCCTACGGCTGGAAGTTCAGGGACATCAACCTGTTCATCAGCGGTGAGATCACTGAAGGCAGCCGTATCCAGTACAACCGCAACATCCAGGACAGGGTGCGTGAAGTAGCGCCTTTCCTGGTTTTGGACAGTGACCCGTACGTGGTTGTTGTTGATGGTGGTCTACAGTGGATACAGGACGCCTACACCGTCACAGACCTGTACCCCTACTCCACTCCCTTTAATGGCGAGTTGGGGTCATTCAACTATATCCGCAACAGCGTCAAAATCGTCATGGACGCATACCAGGGCGATCTGACCTTCTACATCATTGATGACACAGACCCGCTGGTGCAGACCTTCGACAGGATGTTCCCATCGCTCTTCACGCCGTTCGATGAGATCGATGAACTGCATCCTGGCTTGCGGGAGCATATCCGCTATCCAGAAGGGTTGTTTGAGACCCAGGCGCAGCAGTACCTGCAGTACCACATGACAGACACTACAGTCTTCTTCAACAAGGAAGACCAGTGGAGCATCCCGCAGGAGACCTTCTTCGGCGCTCCCCAGAACATGGAGCCGTATTACCTGATAATGAAACTACCGGAACAAGAAGGGCAGGAGTTTGTATTGCTGCTGCCGTTCACACCGGCTGACCGCCCCAACATGGTTTCCTGGTTGGCGGCACGAAACGATGGTGAGCATTACGGGAAGTTAGTGAACTTCGTATTCCCCAGGGGCAAGCAGCTTGATGGCCCATTGCAGGTGGAAGCCCGTATAGACAACGATCCGGAGATATCCCAGCAGTTCACGCTATGGGGCCAGGTAGGCTCCCAGGTGTTGCGAGGGAACCTGCTGGTGGTGCCGCTGGCCAACACTATCTTGTACGTTGAGCCGGTGTTCCTTCAGGCAGATAGCCTGGCGTTTCCGGAACTCAAACAAATTATCGTTGCGGACGCCGGCGAGGTGATCATGCGACCAACGCTCAAAGAAGCACTGGATGCGTTGACCGCTTCGGAAAAGAGCGCGCCGTCGTTAGATGAACCATCGCAACCGGGAGACGAACCGCTAACGCAGGGTGAGCTATTGCGTGACGCTATCGGTGACGCGGCAGGCGCGATCGATGCGTTGGACGAGGCATTGCAACAACTTAGAGAATCGCTTGAACAGTTGAACGAACTGGCAGAGGGAGAAACACGTTGAACCAGTACATAGAGACAGAGAAGCAATACTATATGGGTACGGTGCGCCGTCAGCCTGTAGTCATTGAACGCGGTCAGGGCACTCGTGTCTGGGACACGGATGGCAAAGAGTATCTGGACTTCACTGCCGGTTGGGCCGTGGACTGTCTGGGACACTCCGCACCGGTGATGGTGGAAGCCATCTCCAAGCAGGCTGCTACGTTGATTCAGACGTCCAACCAGTTCTACACACTGCCCCAGCTTCAGCTGGTGGAGTGGCTGGTAAAGAACAGCTGCTTGGACAAGGTGTTCCTGTGCAACAGCGGTGCAGAGGCTAATGAGGGCGCCATCAAGCTGGCCCGCAAGTATGGCAGGGACAACCGGAACGGCGCTGTGGAGATCATAACCGCCGTTGACTCCTTCCATGGCCGCACAACAGGTTCGCTGGCTGCCACGGGGAACCCCGCATATCAAGCCAACTTCCTACCGCTGATGACCGGCTTCGTGCATGTGCCCTTCGGCGACATCGATGCAATCAAGGCAGCTACCAACGAGGGTACCTGCGCCGTGATGCTTGAGCCTGTTCAGGGCGAGGGTGGGGTTATCTCACCCCCCGAAGGCTATCTCAAGGCAGTCCGGGAGTGGTGCACGCAGCAGGGCATCCTGCTCATCTTGGATGAGATTCAAACCGGCGTCGGTAGACTAGGCACCATGTGGGGCTACGAGCAGTTCGGTATCGAGCCTGACGTGATGACCATCGCCAAGGCCATGGGTGGCGGTGTACCAATTGGCGCATTCCTCTGCAAAGATGCGTGCGATGTGCTTCGCCCCGGCGACCATGGCAGCACCTACGGCGGCAACGCCCTGACATGCGCGGCATCGTACGCGGTGCTTAACCATGTGAAGGAGGAGGGCCTGGTGGAGTACGGCAGGGTCATGGGAGAGCGGCTGAAGGGCAAGTTGGAAGAGGTCAAAGCCCGCCATGAGACAGCCATCAAGGAAGTACGCGGAATGGGCCTACTGCTTGCGGTAGAGTTTCATGAACCCATCTCCGGTGAGTTGGTCACATCATGCAACGCGGCTGGATTGCTCCTCAACCCCGTACGACCTACCGCAGTGCGATTCATGCCTCCGTTGAACATATCGGAGTCTGAAGTGGACATCGCCGTAGACAGGTTTGAGCGCTCGCTAGAGGACGCCTTGGAACGGATAGAGAAAGCTAAATAGCCCCGATTCTTCGGGGCACCGAGTTCCCTGACGCCCCGCTGAGCGGGGAAACTAGCTACCTGACGGGCATCAAAACAGCGGCCTACAGGTACATTTGACAACTTAGGAAGCCCAACAGAAGAGGACAACGATGGCAAAGCAAAAGGTAGTACTGGCATACAGCGGCGGACTGGACACTTCAGTGGCCATTCCTTGGATCAAAGAACGCTATGACGCAGAGGTGATCACACTCACGGCGGAGCTTGGCCAGGGTCGGGACCTGGAGGAGATACGGCAGAAAGCCCTCAACACCGGCGCAGAGAAGGCCATCGTCATCGATGGCCAGGAAGAGTTCGTCGAAAGGTTCGTCTGGCCTGCATTGCGCGCCGGTACCATCTATGAAGCCCAGTACCCCCTGGCGACTGCTTTGGCACGTCCCCTTATTGCTGAATATATGGCGAAGGTTGCGCTGGAAGAGGGAGCGGAGTACGTGGCCCACGGCTGCACCGGCAAAGGCAACGACCAGGTTCGGTTCGATGTAAGCGTTGCGGCCCTTGCGCCCCACCTTAAGGTCATTGCCCCCGCTCGAGAGTGGGGGATGAGTCGCGACCAGGAGATAGAGTACGCAGAGAAGCATGGCGTCCCGGTCCCGAACACCAAGGCCAACCCCTACTCCGTCGACGAGAACCTGTGGGGTCGGTCGATCGAGGCGGGACTGCTGGAAGACCCATGGAACGAGCCGCCGGAAGATGTCTATTTCATGACCAAGTCCGTGGCGGCCGCCCCCGATGCCCCGGCTTACCTGGAGATCGAGTTTGTGAACGGCACTCCTGTAGCAATCAACGG
>Ga0115002_10000574_pt1 | contig 51635 bp, 42 predicted proteins | sample ArcticOcean_MG_C_8_FD_89576 | JGI IMG/M metagenome (GOLD analysis project Ga0115002, IMG submission 89576) | Marine microbial communities from western Arctic Ocean - ArcticOcean_MG_CB11_86 | ecosystem: Environmental > Aquatic > Marine > Oceanic | place: Arctic Ocean: Canada Basin | collected... | reverse complement strand
TCTCGTCAGCGTCAGGGTCGTCGCCTTCGGGGGCCTCTTCTGCAGGCTTCTCGTCAGCGTCAGGGTCGTCGCCTTCGGGGGCCTCTTCTGCAGGCTTCTCGTCAGCGTCGGGATCGTCGCCTTCCGGCTGGTCGTCGGTGCCTGCCTCTTCATCGATGTCATCAAGCGATGGCGGCTTCTTGTAGTTTTCGTGATTGGTGTCGTAGTACTCCTGGATTTCCTTATCGGTAACATCGGGCTTTAACCGCTCGATCTCTTCGTTCTGGAAATCGTCCAGACTGACTTTGGCAAATTGGAAAGTCATCTTGTGGGGTGTGACATATCCCGGAATCGGACTGCGTTTATCGTGCAGGTTGTCCTTGTACTCTTCATAAAAACTCTGCAGGTCACTTTCTTTTGGGCTGCCCACTGTCTCGACAAACTGCTCGGCCGGGATCGGCAGCATCTCGGCGATGATGCGCCGGTTGATCCTGTTATGGTGCTTCCAGGCATCGGCGGGTGTGGGGATCCCAGAAAACTGGCCAGCGATAAAGCCCCGCATTCGGTCGGCGAGGATTTCAATCCGCAGGTGATCAAATAGTTCTTGCTGTGAGAATCCGGTATCTACCGATTCCTTCATGGCTGTTCTTACTTCATCGTTCGTCAGCCGATGGTCGGTGACGGTAGTAAGGTAATCACGGATGACCTCCTCACTGACCTCGATCCCGTGTTCCTCAGCCAACTCAGCGAGCAGTCGCGTTTCGACCAGCTCACGAAAAGAAGGGGGTTGGCGGCTGAGGATATGGAAGGGATCTGATGGACGGCCGTTCTTGGCGGTCGTCCGTTGCACGAGCGAGTTGAGAAAGGTTCTCACCTGTGAACTGGCAGAGCTCATTTTGTCGAGCTGGGATTTGGTCATTCGTCCGCCATCCCATTTGACCAACTCCGTTCGACCTTCGATCCCGCCGGTACTGTCGAGAAATTCCTGCAGTGCTGGGCCGACCACAAAAGCACCCATGCAGATCACGGTCATGGCCACGAAAACGGTCTTCTGATTGTCTCGCACCCACTGAAAAATTCCCCTGCGACGTCGCCTTCGCGAACGTGCTTGTCCCTGCTGATTTTCCATTTCCCTTACTTCCTGCTGGCAGTCAACTGTCAAGAAACCGCTTGACAGGTGCTGCTGTCTCGTATTAGTTGTTTTCCTCTATGTGGGGCGTGTGCCCCGAATTAAGCAACTCATTCTTAGGTGTGGTTCGCTCAAATACAATCCCAAAGGGGGTGAGGAACAGTAGGAACAGCCGATGAAACCATAAATGTAGACGCGCTGTTTTGCCGAACAACTGAAATATGTCGGGCAGCCTGGTAACACATCGGCTGCTCTGAACCACTGTTTCTGCTGATTTTGCTGTGTTTTCCGTTCTAGATCAGAGTGCATCGTGATTTGAAGAGTCATTGAAGATGGCGAAGAAAAAGTCCAAGAACCCAGAAGGTCCGTCACTGGTGATTGTTGAATCACCGGCTAAAGTGCGGACAATTTCCCGCTTCCTGGGCCCGGGTTTCGTTGTGGAAGCAAGTGTTGGCCATGTTTTGGACCTTCCCAAGAGAAATCCCAAGGGTGTCAAGGCGCCGGTACCGGGCATCGATCTGGAAAACGGTTTCAAGCCGTCCTACGAAGTAATCCAGAGCAAGCAGAAGACGCTCTCCAAACTCAAGAAGGTGGCACGTGATGCCAAGGATGTCTGGCTGGCGACCGACCTCGACCGCGAGGGCGAGGCCATTGCCTGGTTGCTGGCAACCGCCCTGGAACTGGAGCCAGAACGACGCAAGCGAGTCGTCTTCAATGCGATCACAAAGTCTGCCATCACGCAGGCCTTTGAACAGCCTCGCGATATCGACATGGCCAAGGTGAATGCCCAGCAGGCTCGCCGAATCCTGGACCGTATTGTCGGTTACCAGGTGTCGCCGCTGTTATGGAAGAAAGTTGCCGGTGGGCTGAGTGCTGGCCGCGTGCAGAGCGTGGCGGTTCGGCTGGTTGTCGAACGTGAAACAGAAATCCGTGCCCATATTCCCGATGAGTCATGGTCTGTCATCGTCCGCTTGGCACTCGACCCCGCCGGCGCTGCTGGGCTGGCAGCGAGCTGGCCAGATTTCATGGCCGAGTTGGATGACAAGGGTAAGCCACCCACACAAAAGAAACAGAACGCCTGGCTGGCAGAACATGCCGGCTTACGTACCGAACTGGTGGAGATGGCAGGAAGTCGCTTCAAGCTGGAGTGCTCCCAGGATGCCCCCGAGGATCTCTCGGCCCAGGTACAGGCTGTGGCCGAAGCGGTTGGTCTAACCGACGTGGCTGTGGAGACCATCGAGGATCCCGACGGCAAGGGGCCGGCCCAGTATCCCAAGACGGTGATCGGACAGCTGGATTCCGCTGCCAGGTACATGGTCCAGTCGATGGAGACGAAACGGACAACGTCACGTCCCTTCGCACCGTTCATTACCAGCACCATGCAGATGACTGCATCCAATGTGATGGGTTTCACTGCCAGCCGCACGATGCGTGTTGCCCAGGGATTGTACGAGGGAGTCAACGTGCCGGGCGAAGGCCAGGTTGGCTTGATTACCTACATGCGTACCGATTCCACCTTTATTGCGGCTGAAGCGATTGGCCATGTGCGTGACATGATTGCTGAACAATTCGGCGACAAGTACCTGCCGGACGAAGCGAAGTTCTATGGTTCCACAAATCGGAATGCCCAGGAGGCGCATGAGGCCATTCGGCCGACCGACGTTCGCCGCACGCCAGACCAGCTTGCCTCGACACTTGATGAAGAGCAACTCAAGCTCTACCGGCTGATCTGGAATCGCTACGTCGCCTGCCAGATGACCGAGTCGCAGTGGGACGCCACAACCGTGTTGCTCGAACGCAGCGACAAACAAACCGGCGCCGTACTCAAGGCAACCGGTCGAGTGCTGGTGTTCGACGGTTTTTACCGGGCCAGTGGAGTTCCCACGGCCAGCGACGAACAGACGTTGCCGGCACTCAAGGACCAACAACAGACAGCTCCCTTCTCTATCGACACTCGGCAAAAGTTTTCCGCACCTTCCGCTCGCTATAACGAGGGTTCGCTGGTCAAGAAGCTGGAAGAAGAAGGCATCGGCCGACCAAGTACCTATGCGTCGATCATCAAGGTGATCCAGGATCGGGAATATGTTGAGAAACGGGGTAACCGTTTCCACGCCACAGATCTCGGTGAGGTTGTCACCAACAAGCTGATCGAGGGCTTCCCGGGAATAATGGACCTGGGCTACACCCGCTGGATGGAAGAACAGCTGGATGCGATCGAGGAAGGAAATGTTGAGTGGGTCGACTTTCTCGGTTCCTTCTACGGTCCCTTTCACAAGGAGCTGTCCAACGCCCACGAGAACATGTCGCATGCCAAGGCGGAAACCGAGTTGGCGCCCGAGGACTACAACTGCCCCGACTGCGGAAAGCGCACCGAGTATCGTTTTGGCCGTAACGGTCGCTTCCTCAGCTGTACAGGTTTTCGGGTCCCGCCAGAAGCCAGCGATATCGGTTGCCCGGAGTGCAAAAAGAGCGAGATGGTTGTTAACAAGGGCAAGACGGAACGGTCACGTCCCTTCCTGACCTGCCCTGAGTGTGAGCACAAGGTGAACTGGTCCAAGCTCAGCGCACCGAATAAGGAACAGGTCAAAACGATCGCGGAAGCAATGCCCAAGTCCTGCCGCTACGCCGCGCCGATCGATCACGAGGGGCGACCAATTCAACCCATCGTGACCAATGTTGCCTGTCCCACTTGCCAAGAGCCGTTGATCAAGAAGACCGGTCGCTATGGCCCCTTCCTGGCCTGTGCCAAGTACCCTGCATGTGACGGCGTGGTCAATCTCGACAAACAAGGCAAGGTCTCTCCCCCCAAGGTGCCGCCGCTGGAAACCGATCTAGCCTGCTCAAAGTGCGAAGCGCCGCTGTACCTGCGAAACGGCAAACGAGGACCCTGGCTGGGATGCTCAAAATACCCACGCTGCCGAGGACGAGGTGCCTGGAAAGGGATGGAGGATGATGAACGAGCAGAATGGGAAGCCAAGCTGGCTGAACACGAACGACTGCATCCGCCACCTGTCGTGACGACCGTCGACGGTACCGTTATCGAAACAGGCTTCGAACCTCAAGAGATGGAACAGGAACTGGCGGAGCATCACCCGCCCAGCTCGTCATCCGATACGGCGACTGCATAGGCTGTGGCGTGACTGCGGCAATGCGAGATGCTCAACAGGACTCGCTCGATTCCCACCTGCTGGCAGATTTCCCAGGCGACACCCTCGATTCGGACGGTCGGTTTTCCGGAGGATTCGACCTTCACCTCGATATCTTTCCAGCGGATCCCGCGTGACCAGCCAGTTCCCATGGCCTTGAGGACCGACTCCTTGGCAGCCCAACGGCCCGCGTAATGCTGTGTGGCGGCCTTGCGAGAGCTGCAATACTCGATTTCCTGCGATGTGAACACACGCCCCAGGAAGAGCTCGCCATGACGCTCAATCATCTTGGCGATCCGCAGGCACTCAACAATGTCTGTCCCAATGCCAATGATGTCCATTATCCCACCCCGCAGGCTGTCTGCACGCGCGCCAGAACTTCCGCTGCCTTGCTGCGAGCCTTCTGGGCCCCCTCGTCAAGGACGCCCCGCACATAGTCCCGGTCATTTTCCAATTCCGACCGACGCTGACGGGCAGTAGCAAAAAACAACTCGGCCGCATCCGCCAGCTGCTTCTTGACCTCGCCGTAGCCGAAACCACCACGGCGATACATATCGGCCATTGCCTCGCTGTCCGCATCGTTGCCAAACAAGCTAAACAGCATGTAGAGGTGATCGGTCTCGGGATCCTTGGCATCCTCCATCGGCCGGGAGTCGGTCGCAATACGCATGATCTGCTTGCGCTGTCGCTGCGGATCTTCAAAGACCTCGATCGTATTGTCGTAACTCTTGGACATCTTCTCCCCGTCCGTACCAGGCACGCGAGCCGATGATTCCAGCACTTTCGCCTCAGGCATCACAAACACATCACCGAAGTGATGGTTGAAACTGCGGGCCAGGTCGCGGCAAACCTCGATGTGCTGTACCTGGTCCGCTCCCACCGGAACAATGTTGGAATCGTACGCCAGGATGTCAGCTGCCATCAGCACTGGGTAGGTGAACAGGCCGACATCCGCGGTCAGGCCCTTGTCCTTCTTTTCCTTGTAGGCGTGGCAGCGCTCCAGCAACCCCAGCGGAGCTCCCGTCATCAACAACCACGTCAGTTCCGATACCTGGGGAACTTCTGACTGGATAAACAGCGTTGCCCGCTCTGGATCGAGTCCCAGGGCGAGTAAGTCGAGGGCGGCCTCCCAGGTGTTCTGACGTAATTGCTCGTGATCACGGATCGTCGTTAGAGCGTGTAGGTTGGCGATGAAATAGTATGCCTCGTCCTCGTCCTGCAAGGCAATGTACTGTTGGATAGCCCCAAAGTAATTTCCCCAGTGGAAACGGCCTGTCGGCTGTATGCCAGATAAAACCCGCATGATGATCTACTCTCGTATCCTGGAACTCGGTGTTCGAACCGTGTCCTTGATGTTAAGGGATGGCCTCAACCTGGCACATTTTTCCGGTTGGATGTGATCGTACCGGTCAATTCAGCCAGGCTGCCGACGTTGGCCTCACGGAGTGCCCCAGGTAATTTGTCGACGAGACGTGTACTGACCGTGGGATCATAATAATTCGCTGTGCCAATCTGGACCGCAGTTGCACCGGCCACAAGGAACTGCATCACGTCATCAATGTTGGCAATACCGCCGATGCCGATCAGCGGTATGTCGACCGCTTGAGCCACCTGGTACACGCAACGTAAGGCCACAGGCTTGATCGCCGGTCCGCTCAGGCCTCCCATGTCGTTTCCAAGCATTGGCCGGCGGGCTCGCCAGTCCACGGCCATGCCGAGCAGCGTGTTGATCAGGCAGAGGCCATCTGCTCCCGCCTCGGCAGCAGCCCGGGCGATCAACGTGATGTCTGTCACATTCGGTGTCAGTTTCGCCAGCACGGGCAACTGGCAGGCTGCACGGACGCCACCCACCACCGCGGCGCAACGGAGCGGGTCGGTGCCAAAATCAACTCCACCAGAAACATTCGGGCAGGAGATATTCAACTCGAGTGCGTCCACGCCGCCGGCATCAGCAAGTTGCTGGGCCATGGAAATGAACTCCTCCTCGGTGCGACCTGCGATGCTCACAATCAAGGGAGCTGCCAGCTCAGCCAGGTAGGGTAGATGGTGAGCGATGAAGGCAGCCAGGCCGTCATTATCCAGTCCGATGGAGTTGAGCAGGCCACAGCTGGTCTCCACGGTTCGCCAGGGATCATTGCCGATCCGTGCTTCCACTGTAATCGTCTTGGGGACGATGCCGCCAAGCTGGTCCAGTGGGACTATCTTCTCCATCTCCCGGGCATAACCAAATGTCCCCGATGCCACCAGGATCGGATTAGGGAGGTGCAGTCGGCCCAGCTGGACCGAGAGATCGATATGCTCTTGTTCAGTCGCCAACGGGATCGCCTGTCGGATGAAATGGAAACTGAGCCGCTCGCCAGTTCCCAATCTAACCGCCGTGCCAGAGATCCTCAATCGGACCACGGCAGCAGGTGGTCAGCTGGTACCGCCCAGCACGACCCCGCCTATCAACGGTTCACACGATTCAGCCAATCGCTAGATCACGCCACCATGCACCCGCTGCGGGGTCATATGGTCGGGTTGGTCCAGGAACCAGAAGCGTTCCCAGAAATTCAGGATGGCTCGTTGGTTCTCGGAGGTGAAAATCAGCTGCTGCGTTCGTCGAGCACGGTCACCGGAGTAGGCCGGAATGAAACAACCTGCCGTGGTGCCAATGACCGCTCCGAGTATAAGGGCAATAAATAGCCGACGCATGAACCGTTCCTCCTTGATCAGTTCGTCACGACTTGCCCTGGACATCATCAGGATGGTCCAGAACCTGGTCGGGATGTATGCCGGGAAAGGCCCCAGCGGTTCTTGATGGGATGGGTTGGTGGGATGAAATGAAGTGAGTAGCCTGAAACACGTCGTCGTGGTGTTCGATAAGCCGCGAAACTCTAACAAATACCTCGGTCTGTCGTAATACGGGTTTGACGATTCAGGTCGCAGAATTCCCGCTGTCGCTAGTACTGGAATGAGCCCGTGGAATTGTCTGATTCGCCCTCCGGACTGTCCGCGTCGCCACGTGAATCGGTCGGATCAGCCTCCATTGAGCTCGCACCATCCGCCGCCGGTGCAGTAAAGTCCGACGGGCTGGAATCGGCAGCTGTTGCGTCCGAATCCTCTGTTTCGCCCTCCTCAAACTCGCTGCTGTCCAGAATCTCTGGATCCATGTTCTTGACACGCTCTGCCATCCGCTTGCCCGGCTTGAACGTCACCACGATCTTGGAAGGAACGTCAACAGGCTCCTCCGTTCGTGGATTGCGGGCCTTGCGAGCCGCTCGCTCTTTTGCCTCAAAAACGCCAAAATTACGCAGTTCTATCCGGCCTTCCCGGACCAGTGTCTCTACAATCGTGTCAAACGTCTCTTGCACAATTCCCTTGGTAGTCAACTGAGTCATGTTGATCTTCTCGGAAATCGTCTTGACGATGTCTTTTTTCGTCACAACGCAGTCACTCCAGCCGGAAGGCCACTAAACACGCCATTTTGCCAGATTCAAAGCTGTCAAAAAACGTCCTAAGTTTAAGTGTCGTAAGGATTAATGTCAAATAATTTCAACGCTGCCTGCAGTCCACGTTACTACAAGTGATGATCAAGCGCAAGCTATGTAAACCCTTGGGCCAGCACGGCTTATCTCAATTTCTCCGCATTTCAATCGGTTTGCGATCGGTAAATGCCTGTCAGTACCTGAGTTACGTTCAAAAATCTGGACCACCGCGCATACGAGCAGTTGTTCTGCCAGTATCGACAGCCTAACCGTTAGACTTTAGCTGATCGGACCAGCTTGACATTCGCCGGCCAGCCATACGGCACAGATTCGCTGGCTTGGTACGACCCGGCACCTGACCTAGAATGCATCCTCATGCGAGTCTACCTCGATAATGCTGCAACCAGCTGGCCCAAGCCAGCCTCGGTTTACGAAGCCTGCGATCACTATATGCGCGAGTCTGGAGCACCGGCTGGACGGGGATCCTATCGGGAAGCGGATGAAGTTGGCCGGCGGATCAGCCAGTGTCGCCGTCAGCTTGCCAGCCTGCTTGGCAGCGACAAGCCCGACAACATGATCTTCACTGCCGGAGGCACAGATTCACTGAACCTGGCGATAAAGGGCATCGTCAACCCCACAGATCATGTGATCACCACCGTGGCCGAGCATAACAGCGTTTTGCGGCCGCTCCGGCAGCTGGAAGAAAACCAGCAAGTGGCGGTGACCCGCGTCTCCGCTGACGCTGGCGGACTGGTCGCGATCGACGATATTGCGGCTGCCATACGTCCCAACACCCGCCTGATCGCGATCCTGCATGTTTCCAATGTGACAGGCGCACTTCAACCGATTGACCAGGTCGTGCAACTTGGCCACCAGCACGGTATTGTCACACTGCTGGATGCCGCACAATCTCTCGGGCACCTGCCATTCTCGCTGGCCGAAGTACCCGTCGATCTGCTGGCTTGTTCGGCTCACAAGGGACTGATGGGACCGCTCGGCCTGGGCCTGCTTTATGTTGCCGATACCGTTGCTGAGCGATTGCGGCCCCTGCGTCAGGGCGGCACGGGCACAGACAGCAATCTGGATAAGCAGCCCGAGACATTGCCGGAGAAATTCGAGTCGGGCAATCTCAACGTACCGGCGATTCTTGGCCTGGAGGCTGCCCTGCAGTTCGTCCTGGAAACCGGCGTGGAGACGATCCATGCCAGGATTGCCGAGCTGACGGCTGAATTGCGAGACGGTTTTGCTGCCATTGAAAATGTCCAACTGCACGCCCCCTCTAACCCAGCTCAGCAACTGGGTGTGGTCTCGATCAACCTGCCTGGGTTTGATCCTCGCGAAGTGGCAGCAACGCTCGACCATTCATTCGGAATCCAGGTGCGTGCCGGAATGCACTGTGCACCACTCCTGCATCCCAGCCTCGGTACAGACCAACAGGGCGGGACAATTCGCTTCAGCCCCGGTTGGTTTAACACGACTGACGAGATCCAAAACGCCATCGCTGCCATTTCCGAGTTGTCTGCTGCCAGCTGGGCAGAGGAAGACAGCGCCTCGACAGATGGAATCCTTGAATGAACGAACCGTGGTACGAGCAGGGACTTCGATTTGAATGTACCCAGTGCGGTAACTGCTGCACCGGTGAAGCCGGTTTTGTCTGGGTCAGTGACGACGAGATTGAGGCCCTGGCGAACAGGCTGGGTGAGTCGGATCTGGCTGAGTTTGAGCGGCTCTACGTGCGCCGGATCGGCGCCCGCAAATCGCTGATCGAGTTTCCTAATGGGGACTGTGTCTTTTTTGACCCCAAGTCACGGAGCTGCAGCGTCTACGAGCAACGGCCGCTGCAATGTCGCAGCTGGCCCTTCTGGGCATCCAACCTGGAAACAGAGGCCGATTGGCAGCGAACCTGCCAGGACTGCCCCGGTGCCGGGAAAGGGACGCTCTATGAGCTGGCGGAGATCGAACAGCAGCGGGATCGAATCAAGATCTAGCCGCCAATCTGGTACATCGCTCGGTCGGGGCGTTGGAAGCCCTCTTCGTCGATACCGTGGCTGGCCTTCTTGTCAGCCAGGCAGGCGTCAAGCAGATCAGATATCTCCTCGTCACTGCCACTTCCTCGCAGCAATTCACGGGCGTCCCATTCGACGGTCGAAAACAGGCAATTCCGCAACTTGCCCTCGGCCGTGATCCGTAGCCGATTACAGTCTTGACAGAATGGTTCACTGACCGGATTGATCAGGCCGATTCGTCCACCGCCGTCAGCAAATTCATAATCCATCGCCGGTTGGCTGGGATCTGGCCGGTCACTGGCGACGAGTGCCCCGAATTCCTCTTCCAGGCGCCGTCGAATCTCGCTGCCTGGCAGAACCAGTTCGGTTTTCCAGGCGTTGTCAGCGTCCAGCGGCATGAACTCGATGAACCGTAATTCCATCTTGTGCTCGCGGGCAAAATGACCCAGCGGTACGATTTCAGCTTCTGTTAGCCCGGCAATGGCGATGGCATTGAGTCGGATCTTATCGAAGCCAGCGTTCTGGGCGGCCTGGATCCCATCCAGCACCCGCTGCAGGCCGGTCCGCCGGGAGATCTGCTGAAAGGTCTCTTCCTTGAGCGTATCGAGGCTGATATTCAGTCGGTGCAAGCCGGCTTCACGCAGCGCCGTGGCTTGCTCAGCCAGCAGGACTCCGTTGGTGGTAAGGGCCACATCCGTGATGCCGCTGGTAGCGACCAGTTGAGCAATAAGCTCCGGCAGGTCGGCTCGAAGCAGTGGCTCGCCTCCGGTGATCCGCAGCTTGTTAACCCCCCGGCTGGCGACAATCCGCACAATTCGCTGAATCTCCTCAAACGTGAGAATCTCGTGGCGCGGCTTGAAGCGGATGTTCTCGTCGGGCATGCAATAAAAGCAACGAATGTTACAGCGGTCAGTAATACTGATCCGTAGATTCGTATGCAGTCGGCCGTAGCTGTCGACGAGTGGTTTGTTCATGGTATTTAGTCAGCAGTATCGAGTCGGTCCTGGTCGGCAGGATCGCTGTCGACCAGCGGGCAGTCAGTACCTGGATGAACCCACTGACTTGTACCGTCGGCCCAGTTCTCTTGTTTCCAGATTGGCACAACGCGCTTGATGCTGTCAATAAGCCATTGGCCAGCTTCGAAGGCATCGCCGCGATGTGGGCAGCTGACGGCGATCGCAATACTCGCCTCTTCCAGTTCCAGATGGCCGAGACGATGGACGATGGCCAGCTTTTCGATCGTCCAGCGATCGCGTGCTTCTGTAGCCAGTTGCTCGAGCTTGCTGACAGCCATGTCCGGATAACACTCGTAATCGAGGGAGTCGGTTTCGCGGCCAGCGGTGAATTGCCGCGTCGTCCCCAGGAACAGCACGACGGCACCGGCAGCTGGCGAGGCAACTGAGCCGAGTAGCTGGGGCACGTCGATTGGTTCGCTTACAAGCTGGATCATGGTTCCTAGCCCCCGCTGACGGGAGGGATGACGGCGATTTCACTATCCACATCCAGGCACCTGTCGTCGTCGGCGTACTCGGTATCGATGGCCAACAGCAGGTGATTGGCCAGCGGCTGCAATCCCGGGAACTGGATCAGCATGGCGTGCCGCAGGTCGGCCACGGTCGCTGGCTCATCCAGCGAGACTTCGATTACCGCCTGGCCTGCCAGCTGGCGAGCGGCGGCAAACATCTTCACCTGGTACTTCATGTCACGACCAGTTCACTGGATTGGGAGTTGATCTGTTCTCGAACTCGTGGCAGCAGACCGTAGGAAAGGGCCAGCAGCTTAATTGGATGCAGTGTTGGTTTGGTTGTGCCCTGTTCCATCTGTAGCTTGCAGGCGCTGCATTCGGTGGTTCCTACTTGCACCGTGGTATTTCGCATGGCACGGATAAGACTCCAGCCAGCTCTCAGGCTATTACGGTAATTGCGTTGTTTCAAGCCATAAGTGCCAGCCATACCGGAACAGCCATGGTCCAGTCGCTGCACGACCATTCCGGGGATCATCTGTAGCAGCCGTTCTCCGGGAACCGCATTGGGTAAGGCACGCAGGTGGCAGGGGAGGTGGTATCCCGCCACCAGGTTCAACGGTTGCAGGTCCAGTTGCAATTGACCCTGTTCGTGCATCCGCCAGAGATAGCTGCAGGCGTCGCTGGTGTTTTCGGCAATCAGCCGGGCGTCCTCGCTGCCCAGCAGGTTGGGGTATTCGTGTGTCAGGCACATGGCAGCAGAGGGCTCGGTCGTGATCACGTGGTAACCCTGCCGGATGGCATCGGCCAGCACGTCTACATTTTGTGAGGCCAGCCGACGGGCAAATCCAACAGCTCCCTCGCTGATCGCTGAGATCCCGGAAATCAACTGTTTGGACGGCACATAAACCGACACGCCATTGTGTTCCAACACTTGCAGCGTGGCTTCGGCCACGTCGACGTCAAACCAGTTGGCATAAGCGTCAACAAAATAGACAACCTTGCGACCGCTGTGTCGTGTGGTGCGATGTAAGCGGCGACGACTTGCCAGGCGAAGAAAGTTGCGGCGCGCAATCCGTGGCAGCTTGCGGCCCTGGGCAACCCCCAGCAACTTGGCCATTAACCAGCGCATCGTGCGATTGGCGATGGCCCAGTTGTAGAATGGACTGAGTCGGCTGCTCCAGCGTGCCAGTCGGTCCAGCCGGATTGTCAGCCAGTCGGACAGACGCAGGCCGTTGGTATTCACGTACTGGGCCTTGGCCTCGACCATCAAGCGAGGAATGTCGACACTTGCCGGGCATTCCAGTCGGCACTGGTGACAATTCACGCAGAGGTCGGCAATCTCCTTGAGGTCGTCACCAGTCAGCTCTTCAGCATCGAGGCGGCCGGTCAGGACGCCGCGCATCAAGTTAGCCTTGGCACGAGGAGATGCTTCCTCACGCGGTGCGAAACGAAAGATGGGGCACATCCGCTGGTCTGCCGAGAGCGTGCGGCAGCGGCCACAGCCATTGCATGAACGGGCCGTATAGGCCAGTTCATCGGCGGACCAGGCCAGTTGCAGGTCGATCCGCGGTGTCGCCGTATCCGCTGCGGGCAGTTCCGTCTCCTCCTCCAGCAGTGCGGCAGGACTGCTGGACTCCAGGTGAGCGGCAACTTCGACGGGTCGCAGGTTATTGTGAATTGGCTGTGGCAGATCGGTCACGACTCGCCCGGGATTAAACAGGTTGTGGGGATCCAGTGTCCGCTTGACTTCGCGCAGGACACCGTACATCGGTCCAAACTGGTTTCGCATAAACCAGGTCCGGCTCAATCCCGCACCGTGTTCGCCACTGATGCTGCCCTTGACTTCCATTGTCAGGCCATAGATGTCAGCAGCCAGGTCATGCATCTTGTGCACATCGTCGGTGTCGGCCAGATTGAGGAATGGCCGGATGTGCAACTGCCCATGGCCGGCGTGGCCAAACAGCGATGCCGTCACCTGGTGATGCTTGAGCGTGTTCTGTAGACCAGTCAGGAACTCAGGAAGTTTATCGGGTGGAACTGCCACATCCTCCACGAACGGTAAGGGCCGGGCGGAACCTTCCAGGCGATAGAGCCGGGGTACGACATTTCGGGTCAGGTCCCAGGCCAGGCTTGTCTCTTCGGGCCCACTCGCTCGCCAGGACTCAAAGGCCAGGTGCTGGCGGTGGTGGATTGTACGGATCAGCTGCTCCAGCTTGTCCCGCACGTCGGTCGCCGATTCGCCCTCCACCTCGACCAGCAGCATCGCCTCCGCCTCGATTGGGATCAGCCGCCGATATCGACTGTCCAGGTCGCGTGCGATCGTCAGCAGCCGGCGATCCATCAGGTCGCAGGCGATCGCGGACATCTCGCGGGCTACGGCGGCAGCCTGGGCGGCATTCTCCAGTCGATCGAAAAACAGCAACACCAGTCCGCTCTCCTCCGGCAGCTGCTGCAGTCGTACTGTCATCTCGGTGATCAATGCCAGCGTTCCTTCCGAACCAACCAGCAGGCGCGCCAGGTCGATGGAGTCGTTTTGCTTGATGTCGTGCAGGTGATAGCCACAGCGATGTACCAGGGATGCGGGTCGCTGATTCTCGATCGTCTCTCGCTCGCGGCTCAAGAGGCCGCCGAGTTGTTCGCAGATTGCCTCGCTGCGGGTCTGCTTCAACTGGTCCGGCGGCTCGGCCCGTACCGATGGCGATACCGGGCAGGTCTCGTCCCAGCAGACTGGATCGCTGCCGTCGTAACCGACCCGCATGATTGTGCCATCGGCCAATACCACCTGCATTGACTCGACCAGGTCCCGTGGCGTTCCGTACTTGAGCCAGCGGCTGCCGCAGGAATTGAGTGCCAGCACGCTGCCCATCGTCGAGACCACGGAATTGGCGGGGTCCGGTCCAAACACCTGGCCACGGCGTTCCAGCAGCTTGTTGAGCTGGCCGTGAATCACGCCCGGCTGGATACAGACACGATCCTCTTCGATAGAAATCACGCGGCGCATATGGTGGGAAAAATCCAGCACAAGGCCGCTGCCGAGCGATTCTCCAGCAACCCCGCTGCCACTACCGCGGGCATGAATCGAGTAGTTATTGGCGGCGGCATATTGAACAGCCATCACGACGTCCGACACGTGGCGAGGCCGGATCACACCGAGTGGGCGGATCTCGTAGATGCTGGCGTCGTTGGCGTACATCTGGACGAACAAATCGTCACAGCGAACGTCACCGTCCAGGAGACCACGCAAGTCCTCCTGGATTCGCTCTCGTTCCTGGTCCATGGCCACGATCAGGGATCTCCCCGCCGGGCGGAAGCTGCCTGCTGCAGACGAGCTTCAAACTGCCGCTCCCGCTCATGAATCACCAGGTCAAAACCGGTCTGGTCTTCGCCTTCCCGGAAACCCCGGAACTGTGTGTGACAGCGGTAGCACTCGAGTAGATTGCCGACGACGAAAAACAGCATGATGTCCAGTAACGCCGACGCAAACAGAATGCCATAACTCAGGATCGTGTAGTAGTAGTACCAGGCAATACTGCTGGCGATGAAGCCAATGGTGATAATCGTGATCCCGAGACGCTGTGAAAAGTCCTTGCGGATGAACAGGCCGTCGCTGGGGCAGACCAGGCAGCGGTCAAGATCATCGTGCTCGCTGGCTGCACACTTCTGGGCTGCAGCTGCACTTATCGGATGAGTCTGCTCGCAATGCTGGCAAGTTAGCTGCGTCAGCTCGTGCGAGTAGACCAGCCGAGTCGTCCCGCCACATTGGATGCAGGCGAAAGTTACGTTCATGAGGACACGAGTTTTGTTGCTCTAGGGCAGCCAGTTGGCGCTGTCGCGAGGCCAATCCTCATCATAAGTGAATTCCGGATGTGTCGGACAGTAGCTGCGAAGTCAATTCGCCCAGGATCGCCAGAATTGTGGCAGCGTAGAGGATCCCAGTCGCACTCTGGGTGTTCGGAATTCGCAGGGTCAGGCGAGCCATGATGGTCAGCAGCAGGAGTCCCGCGAAACCACCGAGCCAGCGGAATGTGACGAACATCCACCAGCGAGCATTGATGTCGTCTGCGGTCGCGAGGGTATAGATGACACCGCTCCCGCAGACCAGCACCCGCACAATGATCGCCAGTACGACCAGGTTCAGCAGTCGATTGAGTGGCGCCAGCTGCATGCCCGGTTCATTCAGGTACCAGTGGCCAAGCAGCATGGCTGTGATGGTTGTTCCCAGCAGCATCGCTGCTGTCAGGCTGCCAATGAATTGTGGCCAGTTGTCGAGCGTCCAGGCCTGGTCCGGTCCGACAGCGGTCCAGCCAACCTGGGCAGCCAACAGGAGTGCAGTCAGCGTGGTCAGCAAGCGGCCCATCCGATGGGCATGGTAGAACCAGCAACTGGCGCCGACGTAACTGGTCACAACCGCCAGGGAAAAGAGCAGTGCCAGGGTTGGACGTAACTCCGATGGCTGCTCAGCAGTTGCTTCTGCAGCTGTCCCTGGCTTGGCATCAGCGGGATTCACTTCAGTCGCTTTGACTGCGGTGGCGGCAACGTCCGGCGCACGGTCGAGCGAGAATCCTACCAATGTCGCCAGCACGGTAATCCCCATCACCACCCAGAGGTGAACTCGGAAGAAACCGGCGGGAATCTGACGGGAGGAACTGAGTCGCAGCGAGAGGGAGATTCCCATCGCTGTGCGTACCAGGAACTGCAGTATATGCCAGAGCAGTGACACGGAGCTTTTACCGGTGGTTGCCGTAAATCAACTGCATTATCTCCGAGCGACTTGAGAGATTCGATCGGAAGATCCCCTTCATTGCCGAGGTGACACAGAGGCTGCCAGGTTTGCGGACTCCGCGGATGGTCATGCAGGAATGCGATGCTTCGACCACGACTGCGACACCCTTGGCATCCAGTTCTTCAACCAGCAGGTCAGCGATTTCCTCGGTCATCCGTTCCTGGACCTGTGGCCGCCGGGCAATCACCTCGACCACGCGGGCCAGCTTGCTCAGCCCGATCACGCGGCCGCTGGGCATGTAACCAATGTGTGCTTTGCCCATGAACGGCAGCAAGTGATGCTCGCACATGCTGCAAAAACTAATGTCCCGAACCAGTACAACCTCGTCGTACTTTTCCTCGAAGAACTTGTCCGTGTGCTCACGAGGATCTGCATGCAGCCCGCTGAACATCTCGGCGTACATGCGAGCAACGCGTTGGGGGGTTTCCAGCAGCCCCTCGCGGTCCGGATCCTCGCCGACGGCGGCCAGGATCTCCCGTACGGCGGCGGCAATCCGGTCCAGGTCTACCTGTTCACTGGGAATTATGGAAGTTGTCATCGCGAGCACCGCTCTGGGATTCGAGATTCTCTGGCCAGGGAAATAACGTCCGCGGCAACCGTCCATCCTATGTCCTGACACTTCGAGGTCAACAACCCGTTGACTGCTGGGCCGAGGTGCCTGGAGTATCGAAGAAAATCTGGCGGCGGGTCAGGACTTGTCGCCGGCATGTCGACCACCGACGGTTAGCCAGCCTCTGGTTCGGCCTCGAGGTGAATCTCCGGAATCAAGTCGACCACGATCTCCGACTGAGGAAACTCCTCTTCACTATCCAGAAATTCCCGGCAGCAGCTGGTTAATTCCCGAATCAACTTCTCTATATCGAGTCCCTCGAAACGGGGCTGGTACTCGCTCAGGTAAGTGCAGCTGGAGTGGTAGAGCTTGCGGGCGCCGCGGATGTTGCCGTTGCCAAAGTGATGCAGGCAGACGGCCACCTGGATCAACCCCTGGTAGAACTTGCGCGGATGCCCCTGGACCTCGCTCCAGAGATCTTCCCAGACTTCATGCGCCTCGAAAAATTCGCATTCGTTGAAATACTCGATCCCCTGTAAATAGCGAGGATCGAATTGCAGCGGATCGTTCATCACCGGTTAGTCACGCTGTAAGGCCATGATCAACCGCAGCACATACCAGAACAGCAGGGCGACGGCGGCGAACAGGCAGAGTGCCGCGACCACGTGCTGGTCGGTACGGAACCGATGCATGATCTCGGAGGTGTAGTAAAGGATGTAGCCTCCGGCCAGGGCGATGCCGAGACAGGAGAAAGCGGTTCCCAGGTGGAAGCCGAAAACCATGCCACAGATGATTGCGCCCATGAATGCCAATGCCAGCAGCATCAACACGCGACCCATCCAGCCGAAGTCGGCACGTGTGACGAACGTGATCATTGTCAGCCCGGCAAACACAACGGTCGTGATCAGTCCTGCCGAACCAATCGTGCCGGGATCTCCAAAGCGGCGGGCCATGTATAAAAGCGGGACAAAAATCACGGCCTCGACAACGATATATAAAGCCAGCCCGGCGTATTGCATGCCCGCTGACTTGGCGTTGGCGGCCCAGCTGTTGGCAACCATGCTGACCACCATAAAAGCACCCAGAACGACCAGCCACATGTATCCCCGTGTCATGGCCCCGACGGTTTTCGCCAGTGTTGCTTCGGGCAGTAGTGTGAAGACTGCCATTTCAATCAGCACGAACAGGCCGACCGCTCCTGCCAGATGGGTGTAAGTGCGGCGAATGAAACCGGTCCGCTCAGATTCACCAGCGTGAATGGCCATGGCAGAAGCGGACAGAGCGGAAGCTTCATCCACCTGGTATTGCTGGTACGACATCATGCTCTCCTCGTGGGGTGCCCGTACGATCGAATCGACAAATCTATTTTCGAGCCATCTCGGGATGCTGTCAATATTGGACTGTGGCCATCGCAGGCTGGCAACTGCTTGACAAGTGACCCGCCCCGGCGCAGAATCACCCGCGGTCGGACATCAATCTGAATTTCGACCAGACAGGGGAACGACATCCCGACTCTCTCACCCCTCGGATGCCATGGCAGGCACTGCAACGGCAGCAGAGAAACGATACGCTGCACGCGTCGTACGACAGCTGGCGAAGGACTATCCCGACGCCGACTGCGCGTTGCATTACGATTCGCCTTTCCAGTTGTTGATCGCTACCATCCTCTCAGCCCAGTGTACGGATGAGCGAGTGAACATCGTTACCAAAGATCTGTTCGCCAAGTATCCGACAGCTGAAACACTGGCTGTCGCGACCCAGCGGCAAGTTGAGAAGCTGGTTCAGAGTGCCGGTTTCTTTCGCGCCAAGGCCAAGAATATTCGGGGCTGTGCCCGGCAGCTGGTCGACAAGCATGGCGGTCAGGTTCCGGAAGAGCTCGACCAGCTGGTGGTGCTGCCCGGCGTGGGACGCAAGACCGCCAATGTCGTGCTGGGAACTGCCATGGGGAAAGCCAGCGGGGTGGTCGTCGATACGCATGTCGGACGAATCAGCCGCCGACTGGGACTAACCAGCGAAACCGATCCGGTGAAAGTCGAGCGGGACTTGATGGAGCTGCTGCCGCGCCCTCAGTGGATTGCCTACTCGCATCGTATGATTCACCATGGTCGGCAGGTCTGCAATTCTCGGAAGGCACGGTGCCAGCAGTGTCATATGGAGCGGCTCTGCCCACGTATTGGAGTCGATCATTAATAACTACCAGGTCCCAGTTGACTTTCCGCAGGCGCCAGCTTGCCGGCAGGACCGTTTTGGACAGGGTCATAAGCGATGATTCTTTCGGGCGATGAGATTCGCAAGCGAGCCGGTGGGTCGATACAAATCGACCCGTTCGACGAAAAGAACCTCAATCCCAATAGCTACAACCTGTCATTGCATGACGAGTTGCTGACTTACGAGGAAGTCGTGCTCGATATGCGCCAGGTCAATCGCGTGCGGCGTATCCATATCCCCGAAACAGGAATCGTGCTCAATCCCAACCAGATCTACCTGGGACGTACAGAGGAACGGACGGAGACGCATGATCTGGTGCCGATGGTTGAGGGCCGCTCCTCCGTCGGACGACTTGGCCTCTTCGTCAACGTCACAGCTGGCTTTGGTGATGTCGGTTTCCGCGGCTTCTGGACGCTCTCCCTGTTTGCCGTGCAGCCGGTCAGGATCTATCCGGGAGTGCCGATTTGTCAGATCTTCTACCACGAATTGACCGGCGAATATGACGAGTACTCCAGCGATAAGTACAACAACAACCGGGATATCCAGCCCAGCTTGCTCTACAAGGAACTCAATCCCAATGCCGAGCAGGATGACCCCCAGCTGACGATCGACTTCGGCCGCTCTCGGGCCAAGTAAGCGGGCTGTGATGCAGCGATTCGTGGCGAGCCGCCAGCGGGCATCGATAACCCCGCTCCATCCTTCGGCCGCTTACCGCAGGAAGATCACCACGTAGACTGTTGCCAATCCGATCTGGATAAGTGCGTAGGGCAGGGCGATCTTTACGAAACCGGCGAAGGAGATCGGGATCTTGTGCTTGTGCATGATCGTCACGGCAACCAGCGTCGAGGCCGACCCGATCGGAGTCAGGTTGCCACCCAGGTAGGCTCCAAAAATGACCGACCACCAGAGTCCCGATTCCGACGGCGTCCCCAACTCGCTGAGAATATTTGAGAGCATCGCCGCCAGCGGGATGTTGTCCGTCACGCTGCTGAATCCAGCTGCACCAATCAGGAGCATCGAGGCATCCGTGATGCCAGCCACCGGGGCAGTGATCTGGTTAAGCACCAGCTGCATTCCGTTGCCGATTTCTGTCAGGACCTGGGCATGTTCCATCACGTAGATGACCACGAAGAGTGACATGAAGAAGGCGATCAAGTCCCAGTCGATTGCCTTGTAAAACTGGTCCGCCTCTGACTTGAAACGAACCAACATGATGCCGGCGAAGGAGAGCGCCACGTAGCCCATCTCCAGGTCACTAATGAAGGGCAGCGCACTGGTAGTGGCAATCGTGCAAATGAACAACAGCAACATCACTACAGAGAACCAGAAGAAGCCCCAGCTCTCGATGCCATCCGTTTCATCGAATCCGGCTACCTGCTCTTTGGCCAGCACTTTCGCCGTGGCATCCTTGATGCTGCGAATGGCGAACAGCCGGGCACCCATCCAGAGCGTCAGGATGGTTGCAACCAGAACGTAGGGGCTTGATTTGACAAAGAACTCGACAAAACTGATGCCCGCTGCCGTACCGACGATGATGTTGGGAACAGAACTGATCAGCGTCAGCAGGCCACCCACGTTGGTTAACAAGCCCTCGATCAGCAGAAAGCCCATCAACTTGTCTCGCAGCTCGAGCTTGTCGAGTGAGACCACAGTCAGCGACCCCACGATGATCATCGCGGTCACGTTGTTCAGGACTGCGGAAAACACGACCGTCATGATGCCGTAACAGTAGAGCAGCCTCAGCGGATCACCCCCCGAGGCCTTGGTGACCTTGATGGCAATCCAGGTGAACAGGCCGGACCGGCTGGTGACGTCCACGAACAGGCTCGATCCCAGGATGATGGCAATCACGCCCCAGTCGATGCCAGGGATGTAGACCGGCATCTTGATCTCGTGACCACCTTCGTGCGTCCTGGTGTGCTCTGCTGGATGATAAACCTCACTCTCCGCCGGAACGTCCGCCTGCTCGACTATCTCCGTCGATCCCACCACCACGGGTGCGAAGGGCAGAATCTGGCAGGCGCTGCCAGCCAGTAGGCAGACGATGGCAAAAACGCCGGCAATCACCGACTTCTTTGCGTGCAGCTTTTCCTCCAGGGCCAGGCAGACGATCAGGCCCACCAGCAGCCCGGCAAATAGCAGGCGGACCGCCACGGAGACTTCTGATTGACTTGCCAGTAACGACAGCATGACTTTGACCGCTCAGGAAAAGGCTGGTTTTCGTGGGAGTTGGATTTTCACAACAACAGCAGCGGGATTTCGCACAGCTCAATCGTCAACGGGTAGGCCAGTCCATGCATCGCCAGTTGATCGTCGTCCTTGGTATTCATCACAAGCAAGTCCAGCTGGTGCTGCTCGATCAACTTTCGATAATCCTCCAGCTGCTGGCCGATCGTCACGACCGCTTCGATCTGGATGGAGTCGCCGCGCTGCTGCACCAGTTGCTGACGGCAGTTCTCGATAAACAGGGTCGGCTCCTTCAGCAGCTGCTCGCGCAACAGCGACTCGGCCATCGCTGTCTCAATCGTGGGGATCTTGGCAATCGTCTGAACGTAGCGATCAAACGTCCGCTGGTCCTCGACATGGGCCAGGATCAGCGTTCCCTCCGCCGGTGTAAAATAGCAGGCGTGGCTGACAAGTTGATTGTCGCCAGCCAGGTGGTCTGTGATCGCCATCACGTCCCTTACCGCTGTCCAGCGGCACTCCGGACCGGGTCGCGGTAACAGCAGCACCGGGCAGGCAAGCACCTGGGTCATCACGTCGACATAGCTGCCGAGGCTATGGGGAAGCTCGGGCTGGAAACTTTTCAGGTTGCGGACCGTGCAAATCAAGTCGGGCCGGCGCTGCTCAATCATGCCCATCAGTTGCTGGATGGAGTCGTATTGATCGCCGCTGACAGAATCGAATGTGGCAGATTCAAGTAAGGGGATGCCAGCCAGTATCTGTTTCAGATCATAAAGCATCTGCTCGCTCTGATCGGTGTCTCCGTCTGCTACCAACAGGATAGTCTCCAATTCGATTTCCACGCTGGAAAACAACTGCCGATCAGCAGATTTGAAGACGCTCTCAAACTGGTCGAGGTTGGTCATGGCTGGTGGGTGGAATTGGTGACAATGGCAGTTGTGCGCGGCGCGGCAAGCATAACATGGCACCGATCGGTGGGCAATCTGTCCCCACGACAGGCTGCTGGGGATCGGCTAAAATTCGTACTGAGGATCATCCCATGCCTGCTGGCCGACCGCGTTGATTGATCAGCAGGCATCGCAACCAGCGGACGAAAGAGCCATGAGTACAGCCAGCACGCAGGACTTCTTTTCCAGCCGTGATCTGATCACGGTTGGCGGACAACAGGTTGGAATTTACCGGCTCTCGCGACTGGAAGATCAGGGCCTGGGCGATATCTCGCAGCTACCCGTTTCCATCCGCCTGCTGCTCGAATCGGTGCTGCGGAACTGCGATGGCGTTACCGTGGAAGCTGAGGATGTAGAAAAGCTGGCCCGCTGGTCAGCCACTGGAAATCTACCAGTAGAAATACCGTTCAAACCATCCCGCGTCGTGCTGCAGGATTTTACCGGTGTGCCTGCCGTGGTGGACCTGGCCGCCATGCGCAGTGCCATGCATCGACTGGGTGGCGACCCGCGAAAAATCAACCCCTTGATCCCGGTCGACCTGGTGATCGATCACTCGGTGCAGGTCGATCAATTTGGCACAGAGGACGCGCTGGAGCAAAACGTGGAGATTGAATTCCGGCGAAATCGGGAACGCTACGAGTTCCTTCGCTGGGGACAGCAGTCGCTCGATAACTTCCGCGTCGTGCCGCCCAATGTGGGAATCGTCCATCAGGTCAACCTGGAGTATCTCGCCAAGGGCGTCTTCCTCAGAGACAGCGACGAGGGACCGCTGGCGCTACCCGATACGCTGGTCGGTACCGACAGCCATACCACCATGATCAACGGCCTGGGAGTCGTCGGCTGGGGCGTGGGAGGTATTGAAGCGGAAGCTGTCATGCTTGGACAACCGCTCTACATGCTGATGCCCGATGTGATCGGAGTGGAAATGACCGGACAGCTTGCTGCCGGCGCCACCGCCACGGACATGGTCCTGACCGTCACGGAAATGCTCCGTAATGAAGGAGTGGTGGGGAAATTCGTTGAGTTTTTTGGCGACGGAACAGCCAACATGCGACTGGCGGATCGAGCCACGATTGCCAATATGGCGCCGGAGTACGGAGCCACCATGGGCTTCTTCCCGATCGATGATCAGACGCTGCTGTACCTGCGTGAGACTGGTCGAACGGCAGAAGAAGTCGAATTGGTCGAGCGATTTACAAAAGAGCAGGGCCTGTTTCGGACTGCCGACAGCCAGGCACTCAAGTACACCAAGGTGCTGACCCTGGCGCTCGATACGGTCGAGCCGTCACTGGCAGGTCCCAAGCGACCGCAGGATCGAATCACGCTGGCTGGAATGAAACCCGCCTTTCAACAGGCACTGCGTGCTCCCGTCAGCGAACGCGGTTTCAACCTTGATGATCCAGCCCTCGAACGACAAGGGATGATTCAGGAGAACGGCGATAGTTCTTCGATTGGACATGGTGCCGTTGTGATTGCGGCCATCACCAGTTGCACAAATACCAGCAACCCCTCGGTGATGGTGGCCGCGGGACTGCTCGCCCGTAATGCCGCTGCCCGCGGTTTGAAGGTGCCGACCCATGTCAAAACCAGCCTGGCTCCCGGTAGCCGCGTGGTGACGGAGTATCTTGATCGAGCTGGGCTAAGTGAGTCGCTGGAACAACTCGGTTTTCACACCGTCGGCTATGGATGTACCACCTGTATCGGGAACAGTGGCCCCTTGCCAGATTCGGTAGCCAATGCGGTGACGTCGGCCGACCTGGTCGCCTCCGCTGTGCTCAGCGGCAATCGAAATTTTGAAGGCCGCATCAGCCCGCTGGTTAAGGCAAACTACCTGGCCAGCCCCCCGCTGGTGGTGGCTTACGCCCTCGCCGGAACCGTCGACCTGGACCTCACTACCGAGTCGCTGGGTGATGATGCCGATGGCCAACCGGTGATGTTAAGTGAGATTTGGCCCGGGCAGGATGAAATTGCTGAGGTGGTCCAGTCGGTGATGGGACCGGAGATGTTTATCGACCAATACCAGCAGGCCATCAGTTCCAATCAGCGCTGGAATGAGATCAGCGTGCCAGTCGACGACCTTTACAGCTGGGATGCAGAGAGTACCTATATTCAGGAGCCACCGTTCCTGGTCGGCCTCTCCCGTGATGTCGATAGTATCCAGCCGATTCAACAGGCGCGGGTCTTGATGTTGCTGGGTGATAGTGTCACGACGGACCATATCTCTCCAGCAGGGGCCATCGCCAAGGATGGACCGGCTGGCGCGTTTCTGATGGAAAATGATGTGCTGCCGCATGACTTTAATAGCTTTGGATCGCGACGTGGCAATGACCAAGTCATGTTGCGAGGCACGTTTGCCAATATTCGCCTGCGAAATCAGCTTGCTCCGGGTACCGAGGGTGGTGTCACACGTTACCTTCCGGGCGGCGAACAGATGTCCGCCTACGATGCGGCGATCAAGTACCAGCAAGAGTCGGTGCCGCTGGTTGTGCTGGCAGGAACGGAATACGGGACCGGTAGCAGCCGTGACTGGGCTGCCAAGGGTACTTACCTGATGGGAGTCAAGGCAGTCATCGCCACCAGCTATGAGAGGATCCACCGGAGTAACCTGGTTGGCATGGGTGTGCTGCCACTGGAACACATGGAAGGCGAAAGCTGGCAGGGGCTGGGGCTCAATGGCGAGGAGGTCTTTGACATTGTTGACCTGGATGATGATCTCAAGCCACTTTCCACGCTCTCGGTTCGGGCCACGGCGGATGATGGAACGGTAATAGAATTCCAGACCCGCGTGCGAATCGATACGCCGGTCGAAATGGACTACTACCGTAATGGTGGTATTCTGCAGGCAGTGCTGAGAAAACTGCTCGACGAATAGCGACGAATCAATTCGTTTCTAGCTGCGGACATCCAGCATTCTGTCTGCTGGCGGCGGACAAATCCGATCATTGCCCTGCACGGTCGTGTGCTGCCAGTTAGCGGCCAGCATGATGCAGTTGATACCCGAGCCAATGCCCATCATTGCCAGCTGCTGGCCAGCCGCCAGGAAATCCTCTTGAGCAGCGGCTGCAAGTGTGATCGGCAGGGCGACCGAGCCGGTGTTGCCTAGCCAGGGAAATGTGGCAAAGTCGTTTTTCACATCGAGTTCAAGCGAGGAGAGCATGGCAAGCCGATGTGCTGATCCCACCTGGTGGCAGACCGTGCGGTCAATGTCGGCAGCAGACCAGCCGGTTGTCTGGCAGAGGCTGGAGAAGGTCCGTGTACCGGTGCGGATGCCCTCCTGCATTAACCGCTCGCTGTCAGTTTGCATCAGCGGCTGCATCTGCTGACCTATCGCCCCGTCCTGGCTGCTTTGACACAAGCCGTGATGCTCGGTGTCGGCGATGGCGGCAGCGGCGATCAGCTGGCTGCCATCGGGCAACAACTCCTCGTCACAGAGCACGATGGCGGCACTGGCTGAACCGATCGTCAATGATGCCAGCGTCAGCTTGATGTCCTGGCGAGTCAGTGAGGTGTCCGCATTAAGTGAGGCGACGGTTGTTTCCAGCAGCGATCGACTGTCTTCGGTGCCCACCACAACGGCAGCACGGATGTAACCCAGTTCGATCATCATGGCGGCCTGCAGCATGCCATTGAGCAGGCCCAGGCAGGCATTGGAGACGTCATACACGAGGCACTCCGATGGAAGGCCGAGGCTGTCATGCACCCGGCACGCCGTCGCCGGTTCAAGATGATCACGACATACGCTGGCATGAATCAGCAATCCAACCTGGTCCTGGAGCAAAGAATGTGGCTGTAAGGCCAGGCGGGCACTCTCAATGCTGGCATCACTCGGCATGGAATCTGCGGGCCAGAGTCGCCGTTCCTGGATGCCAGTCATTAACTCGAGACGGCCCTCCGGTAGCTGCAGCCGCTCATAGAGAGGGGCGAGCTGCTGTTCAAGCTGGTCGCTGCTGATCCGTTCGGACGGCACCATGTAGCCGATCGAAGCAAGTCTTACACGTTGAAATTGCATTGAGTTGCCGCGCAGCCTGGAAGATCAGCAGGCGAATTACAGAAGTTTGATAGTTGAGACGACTTCAGGATAGTCGAGGAGTTACCAACAGGATAGATATCTTGCCCGGCGGACGTAAACGGAAAGTCCGCAGCGCCAATCACGTCCGATCCGCCGTTGGTGGAGCTGAATGAGTAAAGGGTGTTCGACCGGTCAGGTCGCATTTCGGACTCCATACCGGACATAACTGCCCCACAGAAAAGTGCTAGCACTCGGGATGCTTGCACAGGATATAGGGGGCCAGAAATACCTTTCCACTAAATGCCGCGAAAAATTGGCACCAGGCTGACAGCAGGGCACAATCACCCCTATCAGATGTATCCCACATCGTTACTGCTCAGGCTAAGCCAGACACAAGGAGATTCGCCGAGCCATCGTGGCAACTACCTGTGAAAGGGTGAACCAACCGACTCCCGCAAGTCGGCATCCTTTCTATAACGCGTTGCCACCTCTCGATCACAATCGCCAACAGACGGCCAGGGATTGGCTGACAACTCGCAGCGATTGAACGAGTGGGAATAATCATCACGCCAGACGTCTTCGCTTTTCCAGTCCGGGAAAGCTCTTGGATTTGGACGCTTGAGGCCGCTGCTGTGATGAATGCTGTTCCAGTGGTCATGGACGCTTGTTCTCGTGTCGATCACAACCCGGCTACCGCCGGGGTATCTGAAAGGGATTAACAGATGCCGTGCAAACCGCTGATTGGAATAAATGCAGACTATCGACCGAAAAACGGGGAAACGCCGTCGTTTTCCTATCTCGCAGCGGGGTATGCGGATTGCATCCTCAAAGCGGGAGGACTACCAGTCGTCGTACCTCCATTGGAAGAAATTGAAGACATCGAATGCCTGCTTGATAGCCTCAAGGGCTTTGTGCTGGTCGGCGGCAAGGATCTCGATCCGAATCGCGATGGCTACATGCGGCACCCGTCAGTTCGCATCATGGATCCCCGCCGTGAGTCATTTGACCGACTGCTGGCCCAGCGGATCGTCAAGCGAAAGATGCCGGTCTACGGTATCGGTTCCGGTATGCAGCTACTGAATATCATAGCTGGCGGAAACTTGATGCTGCACATCCCCGAGGATGTGCCCTCCGCCGTCGCTCACCAGGATCCACTTGATCCCGGCCATCGGCACGGCCTGGAAGTCGAAAATGAGTCGTTGCTCGAGATGGTCTACGGTGACGGTGAAATCCGAGTCAGTAGCATGCACCACATGGCTGTTGATGAAGTTGCACCTGGATTCCGCGTCACAGCTCGCTGCCCCGACGGAGTGATCGAGGCGATTGAAAGCGAAATCGACGGTTGGTTCGCACTCGGCACACAGTTCCATCCCGAATGCCCGGCTGCCACGGCACTGGACGCGCGGATTATGGAAGAGTTTGTCGACGGTGTGAAAGACAAGAGAAGGACTTTGCGGCTGGTCGCCTAGCGGACATGCCGTACTGGAAGAGGCACGATCAGCAGCAAGGGGGGCTCTTTGCTGCTGATCACCGGAGCGGGTGAAATCATGCTGGACACGGACGTCCGGTTCGCCCTGCCACCGGCCAATAAGCAACCGGGATCTGCCAAGGATGGTCAGGTTCCGGTTGCTGTTTTTTTGCGCAACACAAGCAGCCCGCCAGCTTCGCCCCCGCTTCAATGTGCAGCCAAATTCCTGGCCGCACAACTAACCACTGGCTGCCTTCCGCCGCCGCAGGATCGGTCGCACCAGCAAATACAGGCTCGCCAGCGTGAACAAGAGTGCCACTGGATGAGTCACAAGCGGTAGCCAACTGCCACCGCTGGCTTGCAGTCCCTGGCCCAGCTCTTTTTCCGCCACCGGTGCCAGCACAAAACCAATCACAAAGGGTGCCAGCGGCACTCCCAGGCGTTCCAATCCGAATCCGAGCACGCCAAAAGCCAGCATCACGGCGACGTGGAACATGCGGAATTTGAGCGCATAGGCACCCACAACACAGAACACCACAATGACTGGCAAGAGCAGGTAGCGTGGCACGTTGACCAGTCGGGCGATCCAGCGGACTGCAATTAACATCACCGCAAACATCACGATGTTAGCCAGCAGCATTGTCAGCATAATGGTCCAGACCAATTGCGGCTGGTCAGTAAACAGACCGGGACCGGGCGTCAGCTCGTGCATCATCAAAGCACCCAGCAGAATCGCGTCAATCACGCTCCCTGGAATCCCCATCGCTACCAGCGGAATCAAGGCCCCACCCACCGTGGCATTGTTGGCAGCTTCCGAGGCGACCACCCCTTCTTCCGCTCCATGGCCAAATTCTTCCGGGTTCTTGGAGGCACTCTGAGCGGCTGAATAAGCCACCACGGAACCGATGTTGGCTCCGATACCGGGCAAGACGCCAATCCAGGTGCCCAGCAAGGACGAACGAGCCATGTTTTTCCGCTGGTCGCGCCAGTCTTTTCGGCTCAGCAGCAATCCAGGGCCATCCACTGTGGCGGTTTCTTGCGGCCGATTGAGCTGGCAGGACTCCTTCAGCACCTGGCTGACAGCGAACAGGCCAATCAAGACCGGCAACAGTCCGAGGCCATCATCCAGTGCCGACCAGCCTCCCGTCCAGCGAATTTGGCCTGTCGCCTGGGACTCGCCAGGCATCCGGGCCAGGATGCCCAACATGCCCGATAACATTCCCATTCGTAGCGAGTTACCCGACACCGAGGCCATCATCACCATGGCAACCATCACCAGTGCGAACATGTCCCACGGTCCGAGGTACATGGAGAGTCGCGACACCGGGTATGCCAACGTGACCAGGAAAACCCACGACACCAGGCCACCTATAAAAGAAGCGTTGATTCCCAGGCCGAGCGCTCTGGCCGGCTTCCCCTGCTGGGTCAACGGGTAACCATCCAGTGTGGTGATGATCGAGGCTGGTGTACCGGGCATCCGTAACAGCGTTGCCGTGATCAGGCCACCACTGATCGACCCCACGTACATCGATACCAGCAGGATCATGGCGTCGGCGGCCGACATGTCGCCAGTCAGCGGAATCGTCAGCGCGATCAACATCGCTCCGGTCAGCCCCGGAACGGCACCGACGACAATTCCCAGCACCGTGCCAAGCAGCAGCCAGAATAACGGGCCTACCGTCAGCATGTGGCCAAGAGCATTCAGGATGTCAGTCATATTGATGGAGCTGAGTTGCTCGTCAGGGCAACTGCATCTGGAACCAGTAAACAAAGGACGTGTGAATGAGCAGTGGCAATACCAGGGCAATCATGACCAGGACCCAGCCTGGCCTGCGCTCGGTTGTCCGCAGGCTCCAGCCAGCTGCCAGCAGAAACAGCCCGGTCAGAACCCTGTAATCGATAGCAGTCCAGGTCAACAGGAGCGTGTAGCCGAGTGTCAAACCTGTCAGGCAAAGGGACCGGCCAGTGCTGCTTGCCACAACGACCTGCTGTTGTTTGTCCTTCAGCAGAGACTCCAGACTGGGCCGCCGAATCACCAAAGTCAGCGCACACAAGACTGTCCCGATCAAGATCCACAGTTCAATCGGCGGAACCGAGGTATCCAGCGGGATGGAAACCCGGGAGATGTTTTCAATCCGCTCCTGTAATTCCGCCATCATCGGCGCTCCGGTCAGGAACAGCGGTTCACAGTGAAGTTCCGCCAAACGCTCGCGCACCTCTGGTAACTTCAGTGCCTCTTCAAGTGCGTTGGCAATCGTTGCTTCGAATTCTGGGGGTGTTCCCTTGGGAAACCACCAGAAATGCATGTTCGTATGCTCGAACTCAAATCCCTGTTCAGCTGCCGTTGCGACATCGGGTACACCGGGGTGCCGCTCGGGACCACAATAAGCCAGTGCGCGAATTCCGTCGGCTCGGTAACGAACAAACTCACCCATCGCGAATGCCGAGACGACGGCATGACCTCCCACCAGCGCCTTGCGCCGGTCCGTGCCGCCGCCCGTCTGGGTGTATCGAAAGCGAGCTCCGTTGACCTGGTTCTCCAGCACGATGCCGGCAAAATGCACCGGCGCGCCAAGATTGGCTGCAAACACCAGTTCGTCCGGCTTGTCGGCAGCCGCTTGCAGCAACTGGCGCAGATTCTTATAGGGTGAGTCCTCGCGGACGGCGATCACCAGGCCATTACGCCCTGTGGCAGCGATTGGCTGAAGTGATTCGGGACCATAGTTAACTTTGCCAGAGTACTTGGCTGTGATAATTGCCTCGTGCAACATCAAGATGGTGTAGCCATCGGGTGCGGCTTCCTTGACATGCCGGCTGCCGATCGTCGCCCCGGCACCCGGACGATGCTCAATCATGATCGGTGCTGGTAACAAGTCGTGCTTGTCAATCGCACGTTTGATCAGGCCAGCAAAGTTGGCCGACTCTCCACCGGGTGAAAACGGCACAATCACCGTGATCGGGCGGTTGGGATAGGCAGCGTTTTCCTGTTCACAGCCAACCGACATCAGGCCGACTACAAGCAGTGTCAGCAGGCAGGCTGCCCTGGTGGGTTGCCCCCAGCTCCCGTGGCGATCTGCGAATGCTGCCATCCAGCTGCTCCTAGTGGAAGAAGATCCGCTCAGCCGTGCCGGCCAGCAACTGCTCTCGATCGCCAGCGCTGAGGAAATCGGCCCCTTCGGCAATCAACTGGATAGAGGGACCGTACTGATGCCCGCCGACAACCTGGAAGGGACCGTCACTGGCCCACATCAACCGCTCGGGACCAAAACTGTCCAGCAAGCGTCGGATCATTGGTTGCAAATCGCTATAGGGAGCCTGTTTCTTGCCGAGTGCGTAAAACGCCGAAACCTTGACTGCCGTATTCTTGTGGCGTGCCAGCTGAATAAGATGATCCAGGTCCTCCTCATGTACCGTGCCATCAATACCGATGCGGGCAAAGTGGTCAATTACAACCGGAGTGTCCGGGTACTTGGCGCACATCCGGTCCACCTCGGGCAAGTACTCGGGATTGATCAAGTGGCACATCGCCAGGCCGTGCCTGGCCCCGGTCTCCCACATCGTGCGCATGGCGGGCCGATCGAGCCATTCGCCTGGTTTGAAATCACCTGGCCGAATTCGAAAGCCACGCACCCCGCGGCGTGCCATCCAGGTCATCATCGCGGCTGGGTCTGCCTGTTCATCAATCACCGCCACGCCGCCAAAAACTCCTCGATGCGCCCGCATCATGTCGAGCATGTAACTGTTGTCGAATCCGTAGAAGCTCATCTGGATCAAGACGATCCGGCCCACGCCGTGTGGACGACAGTGCGAAAATAGCTCCTCGGGCGTGAAGCTGGCAGGCTTCATGTTTTCCTTGAGGAAACCCTCGGCCAGCGGATAGGCCTCCGTGTCGGGCGTCCAGACGTGGACATGAGCATCGATCCAGTCGCCGTCGCGTTTCCGTCGCTTCCTGACAGCAGCCTTTGTGGCAGCCAGTCCGCCAGCCACAATGCTGCCCGTGACGGCCGTTGTGAGCCAGTTGCGTCGATTGAAAACCGTCATGGATCGCTCCAGGTAGGAAAGTGGCCCGGGCCAGCTGGCCCTGTTCAAATATCCGCTGCTGCTGCCAGCAAACGCTCGACATGCTCGTCGGGCAATGGTCCTTTCTCGCATGCTACCAGGGCCCGGTCAACGTGCTCCGGTTCGCTCATGCCAACGATCGCTGAGTTGACCTGTGGATGAAAAAGTGCAAACCGTAGCGCCACCTCGTCCATCTCGTCGCCTGCCAGATTCTGTCGTACCCGATCGGCTCGGGCCAGGTCACGCTCGTAAAGGTCGATGGGAAAAAAACGGGTGGTGTAAGTGTGTGGGGCGGGCGGGTGACCAAGCAGAGCGCCGCCGGCAAACACCCGGATCACGAACACCCCCATACCCTGCTCGGCACATGGCTCGATCAGCTCGCCATAGTCCGCTTCATCGAAACCAGCGCCGGCAGCTCGACCTGCCGTTGAATTCACCAGGCTATATGGCACCTGAATGGTGTCGAATTGGCCACTCAATACCACCCGCTTGATGGCCGCGGGCTGACCCAGTCCAGTTAAGCCAATCCAGCCAACCAGACCCTCGTCCTGTAATTGCCGGATTGCAGAGAGGATGCCGCCGTCAGCGAGTATATCGTCCGGAGTCAGCGAGGTCTGTTCATCCCCCCGCTCGGCAGTGATTGAATTATGAAGCTGCAGCAGCACGATCTTCTCAATGCCGAGATTCTCGAGGCTCCTCTCGACCGACGCCCGCACGGCTGTGGCGATGTCATCCAGCTGATCGGGCATCAGCCGAACCTTGGTCGCCACGCGCATCCGCTGAGCGCCGTCCAGCTGGGCTAGTGACCAGCCGAGGTTTTTCTCGGAGCTACCATCGCCATAGGTGGCCGCTGTGTCGAGCCAGTCGATTCCCTGCTGGAGTGCCCTTTCCAGCAGCGCCACTTGCCGCTCGTTGCGCTGGCCCGTCATCAGCTGGGGGATCGGCCCGCAACCGAGTGAGCAGCTGGGGACCTCCAGTTTCGTGCGGCCAAGTGATCGACGGGGAATCATCAGTCGAGCTCCTGCCAGGGCAGGCGATTAAGGTCGACGTTGCCGCCGCTCAGGACGATGCCCACTCGCAGGTCCTTGTGGCGGCCAGGGAAGTCAGTTCCCAGTACGGCGGCCAGCGGAACAGCTCCACTCGGTTCGACAACCAGCTTGGCTCGCTGCCAGATCAGCTTCATTGCCGAGATGATTGCCTGGTCATCCACAAGCACGATCTGCTTCACATGATCGCGAATGATCGGCCAGGTCAAGTCGCCCAGACTTGTCAGTAACCCATCGGCAATGGTCAGTGGACCCGTCTGTGGAATCAGCTGGCCCGCTGCCAGTGAACGGAAGGCATCGTCAGCACCAGCCGGCTCAGCGGCCAGAACCTGCAACTGGGGCGCACGCTCACGACAGACGATCGCCGTACCACTTAGCAGTCCGCCGCCACCGACCGGTGTGATGATCATGTCCAGTCCGGGGGCCTGTTCCAGTAACTCCAGTGCCACGCTCCCCTGGCCGGCAATCACGCGAGCGTCGTCATAGGGGTGAATGAACTCGGCCCCGGTTTCCAACAAGACTTCGGCTGCCGTTGATTCCCGTGCCTGCAGCGTTGGCTCGCAGGAAATCACTCGTGCACCGTAGCCTTCCACCGCCTGGCGTTTGACCTCCGGTGCGCTGGTCGGCATCACAATGTGAGCCGGGATGCCACGCTGGGCTGCTGCCAGTGCGACCGCCTGGGCATGGTTGCCGCTGCTGTGAGTGACCACTCCCGAGCGGGCCTGCTGGTCGTCAAGTGAAAGTACAGCGTTCGTGGCACCGCGGAACTTAAAGGCACCCACCTTCTGCAGGTTCTCGCATTTGAAGAACAGCTGGCAGCCTGCCATCTCATCCAGCGCCCGGCAGGTGATCACCGGTGTGCGATGCACATGGTCCTTGATTCGGTCGTAAGCCTGCTCAATCGCCGGCATGTCAACTGCATAGTTGTCTGGCATCCAGGTCGCTCTCCACTTTACCTGCCGGTCCCACTAACCACTGATCGCTGGCCCTTACACCGCCAAGGCAGCTTTCAAAATTGGCATGCCGACGACGCCATTCCAGCGGTGGCCACCGTCAAACACGTCACGCTGAATCTGGTCCGCCGCTCCCAGCACATGGTAAACCTGTTTAATCCGGTCCATTGCCTCGCTCGCCCAGGGTTCAATGATCAGACCATCCTCGCTACCGGTTTCCCAAACGCATGGCCTCGGCGCAATCAGAGATCCAATCTCCTGTACATCACCGAATTTTAATAGCCCGGGAATGACCTGTCCCCCGCAGCTGTATCGAACCGACACGCGCTCCTGCATCACGTTCAAGGCCCCCGAGACAACCGCGGCGCGGATACGTGGCTGCATTGCAGCTGTCAGCATTGTCATGCGACCACCGTAGGAAAGGCCCACGCAGCCGATTCGATCTGCGTCGACCTGGGGATGTTGCCGCAGCAGCTCGAAGGCCCAGAGGCAATCCCGCAGGTTCTCGCCCATCAACACTCGCCCCAGCAGCTGCATCCGTACAAATGTCACGGCGCATGGGTCCTGGCCAGCATGGGCTTTGCGGTCAACTCGTCTGCCGAAGGGAACCAGGCAGGGAATACAGACAACGTAACCCTCGCGGACGAGCTGCCGGCCATAATCGTAGTTCGCCTTCTCGATCGCCTCGCTTACTCCCTCCAGGTCATCCCGTCCGGCAACCGTCTCGTAGCCGAAATCGCCGTGCCCGTGAATTGCCACCACGCCCGGACCTGGGCGCAGCGATTGCTCACGGGGGACAAGTAAATAGACCGGCAGATTCGGGTGCCCTTTGGCTGACAGCACTAGCTGGTGGCGTGTGTGGTCGTCCAGCCGCGTGACGTTTTCACGGCTCACCTGCCAACTGCCAGGCGGTTTGTAGTTGCCCAGCTGCCGAGCCAATATCGAGCGAAACTTGTGTTGCCATGCGCGTATTCGCCGGGGGCCAAGCTCACGCGCATCGATCCGCATCGACAGGCTGGCCTGCTCAGCCGATCGCCGGATGTTCTCATGGACATTGGTGTCCGGTGTCTGGGCAGGCAAGATCGAGGACCCACCCAGCAGGGATATAGTGGAGCCGGCTATCAGCGACCGTCGTGAAGTGGTCATCGGGCAAACCTCAATAGTCGCGGCGGCAGGAAAACTCCATCCAGTAGACAGCGCATACAGGCCCAGATCAAATCCAGCAGTCTCGATGGCCCGCGAGAATGTCAGGCCAGGATCTCGTCGATCTTGTTACCAATCACGAGCGAATGAGGTCGGCCCAAAGCGTCCAGAATGCGGCTATCGGCAGATACGCCCAGCAGGTGATAAAGAGTGGCAGCCATGTCGGCGGGATCTCGCGGCATGCTGCTTGGATAAGCAGCCGAAGCATCTGAGCTTCCATAGACCGTTCCGGCCTGGATGCCGGCACCAGCCAGTGCCAGTGAGTAGACCCAGGGCCAGTGATCCCGCCCGGCGTTCCCGTTGATCTTGGGAGTACGACCGAATTCGGCATTCACGATCACCAGCGTATCTTCCAGCATGCCTCGTTGATCAAGATCCTCAACCAGTGCTGTGAAGGCAGTATCAAGGTCAGGGCCAAGCTGGTCCTTCATCTTGGAAAAGTTCTTGCTGTGGGTGTCCCAGGATCCGGAAGGCGTATGGCAATAATTGACGTTCACCATCGGCACGCCGGCTTCAACCAGTCGGCGGGCCAGTAGACAGCGCTGGCCGAATTCAGTCTTGCCGTAGCGTTCTCGCATGGCGGTTGGCTCGCTCGCCAGGTCGAACGCCTGTCGGGTCTGCTGCGAGCTCAGCAGCTGGGCTGCACGCTGGTAATAGTCACTCAGGTCGCGCTGCTGGGCGATCTGGTCCAGCTGGGTGCTTAAACGATTGTATTCGGAACGCAACTGATCGCGGGCTGTCAGGCGTGGACCATCGAGTCCTTCCAGTGGCTGCAACGCCTGGATGCGAACATCCTCCGGCAGCAGCGGCTGATCGACAACAAAACTGCTGTGCCGTTTTCCCAGTAGTCCTGGTACCTGTCCGTGTAATGTTGTTCCATTGCTGCGCCGCATTAATGGTCCCACACGTACCCAGCTGGGCAAGTGGCCATCGGCGGGTCGCAGATGGTTAACCACGGCTCCGATCGGAGGAAAGTCTGTGTCGGATGGCGGGAAATCGCCGCGAGAGCGAAATTGTGTCGGGTGCTTGTGACCGGTCTGGGCTGGCAAGCAGGCTTGCACATGATTCGGGTTGTCGTGCGACATCGAGCGTACGACTGCCAGCTTGTGCATGATCGCCGCTGTCTTTGGCAACAGCTCCGAGAAGTGAACGCCCGTGACGCTGGTCGGAATTGCCCCGAACTCACCTCGGACTGCTGAAGGGCCGTCGGGCTTGGGGTCAAATGTCTCCTGCTGCGGATGGCCGCCATGCAGGAACAGCATGATCATTCTGCGAGCGCGTCCGAAAGTCGAGGCTGCTGCCTGGGCCGCAGTTGCTGTCTGGCGTGAGGCCAGCAGCTGCGGCAGCGTGAGGCCGATACCTGCCAGGCCACCGACGCGCAGGACGTCACGTCGTGTTGGCTGCGTTGTGCTGGTGTTGTGATCGTGCATCGAAAGTTCAGCCTTGGATTGTCGATCAAACGCAGTCCTATGATACCGTTATCGACCGTAGAGGAGAAACGGCAACACGATTCGCCGCTTCTTCCGTGTGACGATGGTCTGTTCTCAAAGCCGGCCCGCAAGCCAATCAGCGACAGCACTGTCTGGCTGCTTGGGACGGATTGTCAGGCCAGCTGGCCTGTTGGTTAGCTCATAGACGCTGCTGGTATAGGCCAGCGTTTGCTTGATATCTTCGACGGAGAGTGGTTCACCATTGCCGGCTGTTCCAGCGGAGACAAGTGTTGGCCGGGGAGCGGAGAGGGCGAGCAGCTGGGCGACATCGCCAACTTTCTTCAGGATCCCCGGAATCAGAATGCCAGCTCGACCCTCCGGATAGGGCTGATCGGTAATAAAACTAAGCGGACTTTCCAGCAATGCGATCCGATCCACACGCTTGTCGATGGTTGCTGCACAACTTGCGACAATCCCGGCTGCCCCGACACCCAGCAGGGAAACCTGGCTGCGCCGGGAGCCAGGTTGCAGACTCAGGGCGTCCAGCAGTCGTCGGATATCGACCACCCATTGAGTGATCAGTGGCCGGCCAATCCAGAGACCCCACTGAAAACTGTTGTGGTCTTTTGTCCTGCGGATGGCATCCCCCTTGGGAGCCATCGAGCCGGTGGCCCGGAGATCGATACCGATGACGTCGATCCCCGCTTGCAGCAAGGAATCCGCAAGTGCCGAGGTGGTAGCTCCTGTCCCCTTTTCCAGGTCCAGCAGGATAACTCGCTGGCGCGAGTTTTCTCCAGCTTGTCGTATTGAGACCGGTAAGGAGATCCCCACTTCCGTCTCGATCCAGAGTCGATTTTCAGTGTCGACGGCACCGAATTTTCCAGCCGCTTTGTACGGTTTGTGATGCCAGCCGAATAGGCGATCGAGAGCTGCACCTCGCCAGCCACTTTCTGCTTCCCAGTGCATGGCATCCACGGGCGGGACGTTGTTGGCGGTGATCTTCCTGGCCTGGATGGCGGCGAATTGTGGCAGCGTGAGATGATCGGCCGGTCGACTTCCTTTGGGGAAACAGCGAATCAGCTCGCGGTCCTCGGCCTTGATCTCGCCTTCCGGAATTGGGCTGCCATCCCCTTCACCCTTGAGATGGAGGGTCATCCAGCCGTACATCGCTTCCCGCATCGGCTGGTTGTAATCATGACCCGAATCAACAATCACGTGGCGGATGTGATCGGGACATTCATGCAACGCAAACACCGGCTTGGCTCCGGCAATCGACTTCTTTGCTTCACCCACGGAAAACTGAAACGCGTCGCGGGTGGCGTTGATCACCATCAGCCCGCGTGGAGCGACAAGTCCGAGCAGCCCCCATTCCTCGGTGAAGGTTAATCCGCCCGGTACCATTTCACACATGCAACAGGCAGCTCCCAGGTAGGCCTGGTAAGTGCCAATCGAGCAGACCGGGACAACGCACTTGAATCGTTCGTCATAGGCACCCGCGTACATGGTCTGGTTGCCGCCACCGCTGGTCCCCGTAATGCCGATCGCCTCGGGTTGGACATCCGGGCGGGACTGTAAATAGTCCACCGCACGCATGTTCTCGTAGACCTGGATGCCGGCCAGTGTGATGCCCGAGGGCCAGAGCGTGGAGGCCACCATTTCTCCGTGATACTCACCCAGCGGCTTTTCGAGTCCGCGCTCACCGGCTCCGAATGCATCGACGGAGAGGACCAGGAAGCCAAGTCGGGCGAGCCCGATACAGCGAGCCTGGACGACCGGATCCTGCTTGGCACCGCTCCAGTGCCCGTGCACGCAGAGCACCGCAGGAAAGGGTCCCTTGCCATCCGGCCGGTAGACGTTGGCCGTCATTCGCAATCCCGGCCAGGTCTGGAATGTCAACTTCTCCAGCGTGTAGCCATCTCGCTCGAGGGTTCCCAGTGCCCGCGGCTTGAGTGGAGCGGCTTGATTAGGGAAACGTCCCAGCGCTCTTTCCAGGCTACTGCGGATTCCCGATCGTTGTTGTTGCCAAGTCGCCAGGTTGTCCGGAGCCTTGTCATTCGACCGTAGATCTCGAGCCGATTGCTTGATGAAGTACAGGTACATTTCGTCATGGCGGGGGGGCATTGAGCGATTCTCCATCGGGCTCCGATCAAGCTGCTGGCTGTCGAATATACCAGCCTGCACACGGAAGTGGTGCTGATTCTGCCGCGTTGGACCGCCTAGAGAGATTCCGCTGCCCGACTCAAATCACTATCTGCTATGATCTATTGAGGGATAACCCTCCTCCGCTCTTGTCATGGGTATAAAGTCATCGTGGCCAGCCGCAGATCAGCCATTCGCCGTCGTTGTCGTGGTCCGATCGACCGGCGCAGCTGGCTGCGTCTGGGGGGACTGAGCCTGGGAGCGCTGTGCGGTGGTCTCTCACCGTCGGATTCCTTGCTGGAGGCAGCCGCACGTCGGGCGGTCGACTCGGAGGGAACTCCACTGCCGCCGCTGGCTAAGGACTTTTCCGTGATCCTGTTTTGGGCCAATGGCGGACCAAGTCACATCGATCTGTTTGATCTCAAGCCGGATGCGCCGACCGAATATCGTGGTCCCTTCCGGCCAATTCAAACTGCCGTACCGGGCATGATGATAAGCGAGGAATTGCCGCGACTTGCCAGCTTGGCGGACAAGTTTTCCCTGGTCCGCAGCCTGCACCATGAACGGGCCGAGCACTCCGGGGGCACGAACCGATTCCTGACCGGCTACGCATCGATTCAGGCCAACCTGGCTCGCTCCGAGTATCCCACCATGGGGGCTGTCGTATCCAAGCATCTCGAAGATACCGTTCGGGATGTGCCGCAGTTTGTTGGCAATACGCCTTTTTATGGAGCCGGAGCTGCTTACCTTGGTGGTGCCTGTGAGGCCTTCATGCCGAGCCCTTTTTCTCAGTCGGCCAGTGGTAACAACCGTTATGACCCAGTGCCGATCTACACCACCGACAGTTCATCAAGCGATCTCACGATCACGCCCGAGGGGATCATCAACCTGGAGCGTCGCAAGCAGATCTTACAGCGACTGAACCGGCTGCCGGGCCGCCTGGATCGTGAACCATCGGTCGCAGCGCTTGATCTCTACCGCCGGCGGGCGCTGGCCATGCTTTCAAGTTCCGCCACGCGCAATGCTTTTGATCTTGAGCAGGAAGATCCCCGCACACGGGCCCGCTATGGCGATACCCACTGGGGTAAGAGCCTGCTTACCTGTCGCCGGCTGGTCGAAGGTGGAGTTCGATTTGTGCAGTGCCAGGCGACCTACCGGTTGCTCGAAGAGACGGGCCGAACCAGCAACTGGGACGACCACTCTGTCAATTCCGATATCTTCAAGGCTTACCGCGAGAAGCTGCCATCGTTTGACCAATCGGTTTCGGCGATCATCGAGGATATCTACGCACGTGGCCTGGATCGAAAGGTGCTGTTCATCTTTTGTGGGGAATTTGGACGGACACCATTGATTCGGAACCAGGATGTCAGTGGCCGGCCAGGCCGCGACCATTGGCCGCAGGCGATGAGTGTGCTTGTGGCTGGCGGCGGGCTGCAGATGGGCCAGGTGATTGGCGCAACCAATTCTCGAGCCGAGGAACCGGTGCGGCGGATCATGAACAGCAATAACCTGCTGGCCACGATCTATCACCAGTTTGGAATTGACCAGCGCCGCAACTTCCTCGATAAGTCCGGCCGTCCGATCCCGATTCTCACCGAGGGCGAGCCGATTGCTGAGTTGTTGTAGGATTCGTTTAGTCGCTCAAATCCGCTTCATGTGGTAGCCTAGATGGCAGAGCAAGCCCACCTGAGTTGAGCGCGACCACCTCCTGAATCAGCCGATTTTGTCAGAGCATGACTATGTTCCACCGCCTGACGTTGACCGTCCTTGTTTTCGTGTTGCTGTGCAGTCGGACTGGCTGGACCGCCGAGCCGACGGTCGACTTTAACCGCGACATTCGTCCCATCCTCTCCAACATCTGTTTTCGCTGCCACGGCCCGGATGACAACGAGCGGAAGGGTGAATTGCGGCTTGATCAGCGGTCGGCCGCCATCGATGACTCCGCTGTGATCGTGCCCGGCGAACCGGAATCGAGCGAGCTTGTTGCGCGCATCACGGCCGAGGGTGACGAACGGATGCCGCCTATCAAGAGCGGCCTGGAATTGACTCAGCAGCAGGTCGAGTTATTGAGCGCCTGGGTCGAGCAGGGGGCGGAGTATGCTGGGCACTGGTCTTACGAGCCGCCACTGCGGCCGGAACTTCCGCAGGTTTCCAAGCTGGACTGGGTGAACAATCCAATCGATCGCTTTGTCCTGGCCCGCCTGGACCGCGAACAACTCACTCCAGCGGCAGTGGCTGATCGATACTCGCTGGCTCGTCGACTTTCACTTGACCTGACCGGCCTGCCACCGACAGTGGCAGAAGTCGATGCATTTGTGGCGGATGACGCGGGCAGTGCATACGAACGATACGTCGATCGGCTGCTTGCATCCAAGCGGTACGGTGAACGCTGGGCAGCGATGTGGCTCGATCTGGCTCGCTATGCCGATTCGGCTGGCTACGCCGATGATCCTCCACGAACCATCTGGCTTTATCGCGACTGGGTGATCCAGGCAATCAATGACAACCTGCCTTTTGACCGCTTCACGATCGATCAGATTGCCGGCGACATGCTCGAGGACGCGAGCCAATCACAACTTGTTGCAACCGCCTTCCATCGAAACACGCTGACCAACAGCGAGGGTGGAACGGATGACGAGGAGTTTCGTAACGTCGCGATTGTAGACCGGATTAACACGACCATGCAGGTCTGGATGGGCACCACGGTTCGCTGTGCCCAGTGTCACAACCACAAGTACGATGCGATCAGCCAGCGTGAGTACTTTCAGCTTTTCGCGTTCTTAAATAACACCGAGGATGCGGACCGTCGTGATGAATCACCACTATTGTCGGTCATGCCTGAATCGCAAAAGCAGCAGAAAGCCGGGCTTGAAGCTCAGCTGGCAGAATTAAAGCAGCAACTTACGCCAGACGCCGAGGCTTTGGCCAAGCAACTGCAGGCCTGGCGGTTGCTGGCGAACCGTGACTACGAATGGCTGACACTCAAGCCGATGTCGACAAGCGCGGCTGCCGGCACCACGCTTGAGCTGCTCGAAGATGGGTCGATCCTGGCCAGCGGTGCTGAACCGGCCAAGGAGACGTATACGCTGGAATTCGAGTCGGACCTGGCTGGCATCACCGGCGTGCGAATCGAGGCGCTGGCGCACGATTCCTTGCCGGGTAATGGGCCGGGGCTGCTCAATGAGGGGAACTTCGTGCTCTCAGGCCTGTCGCTACAAGCCGGTACTGCAGGTGAACAGACCAGGGCCGGACGTTTCGTACGAGTTGACCTGCCGGGCGCGGGCAAGATGATCCACCTGGCCGAGGTGGAGGTGATGGTGGCTGGAAAGAACGTGGCACCAGAAGGGACCGCCAGTCAATCCAGCACGGGTTTTGAGGGCCCAGCCAAACTGGCCAACGACGGCAACACTGACGGAGAGTACGCCAACAAGAGTGTCTCGCACACGGCGGTTTCAGAGAATCCGTGGTGGGAAGTCGACCTCGGTGAGATCCTCGATGTCGGCCAGATCGTGATCTGGAACCGAACGGACAATAATCTGCAGTCGCGACTGGATGGTTACAAGCTGACGATACTCGATGCGGATCGTGAACCTGTCTGGACCAAGACTTTCGCCAAGGCTCCACAGACGGACCAGCTTGTCAGCCTCGATGGCTTGCAGCCGGTGACCTTTAACCTGGCCAGCGCCAACCACGAACAAGCGGAACAGAATAATGCTCTCTGGTCTGCCAGCCTTGCAGTCAGCCAGGAGAAGAAGGGCCCTGAAATCGGCTGGGCCATTGCTCCACGAATGGGAGAATCTCATGCGGCTATTTTCCAGTTGACCCAGCCACTCGGTAAGGCGGGAGAGACGACCCGGCTGCAACTGGTGCTGGCACAGGATTTCGATAAGCATGCGCTGGGTCACTTTCGAGTCTCAGTGACAATGCAGGCTGCACCAGTGCAGTTGCTGCCGGACTCCATTAACGAGCTTGTTGCCCGGCTGCCGGCCGAGTTGACCGTTGCGGAGCGGCAACTACTGGTGGACTATTACCTGCAGCATGTTCCTCCGCCGAAGGAAGTGACTGACAAGATTGCGGCGATCCAGAAGCAGATTGACGGTATCAAGATGGTGACGGTACCGGTCATGCGTGAGCTGGCAATCGACAAACGTCGCACGACGAAGATCCAGGTTCGCGGCAACTTTCTAATCACAGAGGATGAAGTCAGCGAAGCGACGCCGGCTGTGCTTCACGCATTTCCAGCAGATCAGCCCGTCGATCGGCTCGGGCTGGCCCGCTGGTTGGTCTCTCGTGACAATCCACTGACTGCTCGCGTGGTTGTCAATCGCTACTGGGAGCAACTGTTCGGTATCGGGTTGGTTGCGACCAGCGAGGAATTCGGTACGCAAGGCGAACTGCCGACTCATCCCGGGCTCTTGGATTGGCTGGCCGTGGAGTTCATGGAAGATGGTTGGGACGTCAAGCAGTTATTGAAAGTGATTGTGATGTCGGCCACCTATCGGCAGTCGAGTGCGGTAACGGCCGAGGCCGCGGAAGCGGATCCGGACAACCAGTTGCTGGCCCGGGGGCCGAGGTTTCGGCTGTCGGCAGAGATGATTCGCGACCAGGCCTTGGCAACGGCTGGGCTATTGAGTCCCAAGATGTTTGGTCCGAGCGTGCAGCCGCCACGGCCCAATCTCGGTTTGAAGGCGGCGTTTGGTGGCTCCACTGACTGGCAGACCAGTCCGGGTGAGGACAAGTACCGGCGCGGTTTGTATACATCGTGGCGACGCAGCATCCCTTATCCGTCGATGGCCACTTTTGATGCTCCGTCACGTAATGTCTGCACGATCAGGCGTGGTCGGACGAACACGCCGCTGCAGGCGCTGGTTACGCTGAACGATCCGGTCTATGTGGAAGCGGCCCAGGCGCTGGCCCGCCGCATGTATGCCCACGCGTCGGCAGACATCGAAGCACAACTTGTACAGGGTTTCCGGATCTGTCTTGCCCGGCCGCCGCTGAAGCAGGAATTGACACGGCTGGTTCAGCTTTACGATCAATTGCTCGAGCGATATCGTGCCGATAAGGAACTAGCCATGCAGATGGCGACCTCGCTTGTCGGTCCTGTCCCCGAGGGGGCGGACGTCAGCTCGCTGGCGGCGCTGACGATTGTCGGCAATGTACTCTTGAACCTGGATGAAACACTCAGCAAGCGGTAACGAGGAACGCGATCGATGAATCCTTTCCAGCAGAACCTGCAGACGTTGACACGTCGCCATTTCCTGAGAGATTGCCAGGTTGGGCTTGGTGGAATGGCCCTGGCCGCAATGACTGGTTCGGCCACCGTGAGTAGCGCCAAGCGGATCGCGGCAAACAACCCGCTGACTTCGCGCGAACCCCATTTTGAGCCACGAGCCAAGCGAGTGATTTACTTGCACATGGCCGGATCGCCCCCGCACCTGGACTTGCTCGACTACAAGCCTGAATTAGTCCGCCGTAACGACGAAAAGTGTCCGGACGAGTTTTACGAGGGGAAGCGGTTTGCTTTTACGTCGGCACACCCGACTTTGCTGGGGACTCCACAGACCTTCAAGCAGCATGGAGAGAGCGGCACCTGGATGTCCGGTGCAATACCGCACCTGTCGGCGATTGCTGATGAGTTGACGGTTGTGAAATCGATGCACACCGAGCAGTTCAATCATGCTCCGGCTCAGTTACTTCTCTACACCGGCTCGCCGCGACCAGGCCGTCCTTCGCTGGGTTCCTGGGTAACGTATGGACTGGGTTCGGAGAACGAGGATCTGCCGGGCTTCGTCGTATTGATTTCTGGTGGAGTGAGTCCCAGCGGTGGGAAGGACAACTGGGGGAGTGGCTTCTTGCCGTCGGTATACCAGGGAGTGCAGTGTCGCTCGAAGGGCGACCCAGTGTTGTACGTGACCAACCCCAAGGGGATGGACCGCAAGCTGCGTCGAGCCAGTTTGGATGCGCTGCGCGACTTGAACCAGATTCAGGCCGATCAACTTGGCAGCCCCGAGACGCTGACGCGGATCGCCCAATACGAGCTGGCCTTCCGGATGCAGACATCGGTGCCGGGTGTGATGGATATCAGCAAGGAGACGCAGGAGACGTTGGACGACTATGGTGCCATGCCTGGCGAAGCGAGTTTTGCGAATAATTGTCTGCTGGCCCGCCGGCTGGCGGAAAATGGCGTTCGCTATATCCAGTTGTTTGATTGGGGATGGGATTTCCATGGCACCAACAAGAGCCGGGGCATCCGACAGGGTCTGGTGGACCGCTGCAAGCCGATGGATCAATCGGTGTCGACTTTGATCAAAGATCTCAAGCAGCGGGGCTTGCTCGAGGACACGCTGGTAATCTGGAGTGGTGAATTTGGACGTACCCCATTTCGCGAGGGACGCACGGCCAAGAGTGACGTGCTGGGCCGAGATCACTACCCCGATTGTTACTCGATTTTCATGGCAGGTGGCGGCTTGAAACGTGGGATCAGCTATGGTGCATCGGATGAATTGGGATTCCAGCCGATTGAGAATAAGGTGCATGTGCATGATTTACAGGCGACTATCCTGCATTTGCTCGGGTTTGACCATGAGCGATTGACGCATCGATTCCAGGGTCGGGATTACCGCCTCACCGATGTTCATGGCAAGGTGGTCGAAGGGCTGCTGGCCTAACGCGGTGATTTCTGTGATGGGCTACTGACGAGACAATCGGGAGGCCGGTATGCAGACGATTCGCGTAGCTTCACTCAGTATCAACAGTCCGCTGGGCGATGTGGCGGGCGTGTTGGACGGTATGGCTGACTGGACGGCCAAGGCGGTGGATGACGGCGCCGAGTTAGTCGTTTTTCCTGAACTGCAGATTCATGGTCACTGCACTCCCAATACCTGGGATCTGGCCGAGTCGATTCCGGATGGCGAGAGTACGCGGCGGGTTGAGCAGATTGCCCGGGATCACGGCGTCTTCATTTCTGTGGGGCTGAGTGAGAAAGAGCGGGATATTGTTTACAACACGCAGATCCTGGTAGGACCGGATGGTTTTATCGGCAAGCAGCGGAAGATCCACTGCTCGCGGGACGAGGTGTTGTTTTACAAGGGGGGGCGCGAGTTGCCGGTCTTTGACATTGGCAAGTGCAAGATTGCGTCGATCATTTGTTACGACAACCAGTTTCCGGAATTGGCCAGGATCCTGGCATTGCGGGGTGCGGATCTTCTTTTGATGCCACATGCGGCTCGTGTCAAGATGTGGGATGACACGGCTGAATCGATGGCGGCGGCTCGTCAACACACGCACGACTACTTCATTTCTTGTTATGCGATGCGGGCCAGGGAGAATGCCTGTTTTGCGGTTCTGGCCAACCAGGCTGGCCGGGCAGGGTATGTGGATACTTATCCGCAGGACTCGCCAAATCAGCCTCATCATTGTGGCGGAGCGATTGTTTTTGCACCGGACGGCGAGGTCATTGCCTGTACCCAACGCGATGAGATTCGTGATGAGATGGTGGTGGTGACTCTGGAGGCAGATCGGCTGAATGCCGAGCGGGCGTTGGCCAACTACACGCTGCGGACGCGGCGGCCAGAGTTGTATGAGGAATTGACGAAGGACCAGGTGAGTTACTGAGTTTGGATGGATACGGGTTTCAGGTTAGATTTGGTTGTCCTGTAGCCCATACCTCGTAGCCCCTGACCTGTAACTCTCACATGTCTGACGCCAGCTCTCCAACTGACCCTCAGCCGACGATTGAGCGGATCCTGCGTGATTTGCAGCGATTCGGATATTCCCAGACCGGCGTCGAAGCGCTGCAGCAGATGGATCTTCAGTTGCAGGCTGAGCTGGAGGAACTGCGTCAACGCGCCGCTATTCTGAAAACGGAGGTGGAGGCGGCTTTAGTGGCCGGTGATGCGCATGTATTTGACATGCTCAAGGATCGGTTAGCCAAGTTGCGGGGGGGAATCGAGAGTCGTCGAACCAAGCGGGAGCGAATCTTCAATGCTCTGCAGCAAGAGCATCTAAGCGCAGGCATGGCTCGTTTGCTGGGCAGCCGCTTGCGGGTTGCCTTGCTTGAGGGTTTCATTTTCGTGCTGATCGTCCTGGTACTAGGTTTGCTGGCGTATGACTTTTCCACGCCGGTTACGTGGGGACAGTTTTCGGCCAGGGAGGGGCAGCCATACCTGGTGGCGGATCCGGCTGATCAGGAATCTGCCTGGGCTCTCATTCAGCAGCAGCATCCGAACTTGACGGCTGCGGATGTTGGGCCGTATGAGTTGTTGGAGGGGCGGCCGCAATGGTTGTCGCCCGACGGTATCTTTCTCATCGATGCAATCTGTTGCCTGATCTTCCTGATCGAGTTTTTTATGCGACGCAGTTGTGCGGACTCGAAGAGTTGGTTTTGGCGCAAGAACTGGATGGACTTTTTCACGTCGATTCCGGTGCCGGGCGAGGCGCAGCTGGCGAGATTTGGTCGTGTGGCGAGGGTGGCCAGGTTCGCCAGGATCCTGCGATTCAGCCGCGTGTTGCGCGCCATGCGTGTGGTGTTGTTGTTATGGCGTGGGATGGACAAGCTGCAGGACACGATGGATGTGAAATTGATGAAGCGGTCGTTGAAGTGGGGTGTGGCGGTAATGTTGATCGGGGGTTTGCTGATTTACTTTATCGAGTCGAGGTATGCGAGTGATGGGAATGATGTACGGACATTAGGAGGTGGATTGTGGTGGAGTTTTACCACGGTGGTGACCGGGGGCTTTGGTGACATTCATAATCCTGTGTCGGGTCTGGGCCGATTCTTGACGATCATTCTGGTGGTTACGGGAATGATATTGGTTGGCGTTTTTACGGCGACATTGACGTCGTTGTATGTAGGGGAGGAGTCGGAAGAGATTCAGCAGCATCAGGACGAGATGAACGAACGGATTAGTCGGATGGAGGAGGCGGTCCGGGAGATGAGTCAGAAGCTTGGCGAGAGGGAGTAATGCCGGGCAGTCAGAAGAACGGATGCGAGATGTGGCCGTTGGCAGTACCCGACTGTGTTCCGCAGTCGGAAGAATACATGAGCGATGCGGCCGAGCCGATTTGGTTTCAGTTGTTTTCTCTGCGTTCTCTGTGGCCTCTGCGGTAGACTCATTCTGAGTAGTTCGCGGATTCACTTTTCCAACTTCAGCTTCCCGGAATAACATGATCGACTCTCGATTGCACCGTCGTACTTTCCTCGGTACTGCTGCTATTTCAAGCTTCGCTGGTAACGCCCTTGTACGTGCTGACCATGGTGCGAGCAGGCCGAAGGTCTGTGTATATAGCGAGCATTTTCAATCGCTCCCGATTCCGGAGGTCTGCCGGCTGTTCAAGCAGATGGGGGTCGACGGCCTCGATTTGACGGTCCGGCCTGGCGGTCATATCAAGCCGGAGGAGGTGACGGAGCGGTTGCCTTTGGCGGTCAAGGCGGCGCGGGATCAGGGGCTGGAGGTGATGATGTTAACGACCTCGATCACGGCGCCGGACCAGATTGCCAAGCAGACCTTCGAGGCCTGCCAGGAAGTGGGGATTCAGCGGATCAAGCTGGGATATTACCGGGTTGGCGAGTTTGGCAGTTTAGCGCGGCGGTTGGACGAGGCGCGTCGGCAGTTGGAGTCGGTGGTGGAGTTGGCGGCGAAGTATGGCGTGCGGCCCTGTGTGCATGTTCATTCGGGCGGGACGATACCGTCGAGTGGGATGATGTTGTATGGGATGTTGAAGGGGATTGAGCCGGAGCGGGTGGGGGCATATTTGGATTCGCATCACATGACGATCACGGGGGGCAATGGTGGTTGGAGCCAGGCGATTGATCTGTTGAAGCCCTGGATATCGCTGGTGGCCCTGAAGAATTTTCAATGGCGGAAGAGGGAGCGAGGCGAGCTGGGGCAGCAGCGGTGGGGGACGGAGTACTGTCGTTTGGAGGACGGGGTGGCGCCGATAGCTGAGTTTGTGGGGACGGTTCAGCGAGCGGGGTATGGTGGTTTTTACACGTTACATACGGAGTATCAACGGCCGGTGGCGGAGTGTCTGCGGTTGACGACGGAGGATTTCGCGTATTTGAAGCGGATATTTTCTCAGCTGTAGCCGACTGCGTTCCGCGTTCGGAAGGATGGACGGGCGACGCGGCGTCAGCAGATTTACTAGTCTGACGCGGAGACGCGAAGATTGGTGATTGGCTTTTGAGTCTCTCGTTGATAAGCGTTGTCGAAGGGGATTGGAGTTGACGGGGGTAAAAAGTAGGATAGGGACTTCGCCCCGCGGGTGGGGCTGAATCGGGCGGAGTAGCTCAGTTGGTTAGAGCATCGGAATCATAATCCGAGTGTCGGGGGTTCGAGTCCCTCCTCCGCTACTTTCGCTATTTGGCGATCGACGTCCGCTGGCCGAAGTGGCAGCAAGTGCCGCGACCTGCGATGACGCAGTAAACCCTTGTTTTTCAGAGGTTTGCGGCACTCTCCGAGCACTCCCACGCAGCTCTAGAAACACCCTTTCGATCGCTCCGTCAAACCGGAGCAAGCCCGGTAAAGTGGTAGGATATTCCACCTTTTCTTCCACCTGTTTGCCGTCTTGAGGTCCACCTTTTACCGATTCGGCCTCCGGATGTATCCCTGCGGCCTTGGCAAAATCTCCCGGCCGCAGTTGCTGATAATGGAGCCGCTGAATTCTGACAGAATTCCCCAGCCATTTACTGACGGTATGCTCGTCCCATTGGTCCCGCTTGGTCAGTTCCGTGAACCGGGTGGATCGCATGTTGACGAATACCTGGGGCCAGCAGGGCTTTCCACTGGCTGTCTCGTATCGTTTTTTGAAACGCGTCGAGAGGGTCAGCCTGGAAATGTCCAATTCTCCCGATCGAACACGATCCCACTTCTCCCCTTTGAACAGATACCCTTCGGGGTCCGGCTCCCGCTCACAAAGTTGAGTCAGGACTTCTCGTAATTCAGGGAAGATGGGGCAGTGCCTCCATGCACGTTCTGGATGCCGTCGCTTCTTCCAGGCAAAGATCTCGATAGCCCCAGGGTTCCTGGCTGTTCCGTCACCTAGATCCACATGCTTGTTCTGCATCGCCACAACATCACCAGGTACTCGCAGGCCGCCATATCGTGCAAGCAGCACCAACGCCTTGTCCTGCATCGTGGGTTGGCAGTCGACAAAACAGTGGGCCTCCTCATCGGTCACAAAATGGAACTTGTCTTGATTGACGGTATTGGCCGCTTCAACGTCCTCAAACGGATTCACAGTCAGCAGGCCTACTTTTACGATCCAGCTAAAAATACCGCGTATCTTCTGGATCCGCTTGTTCACTGTACTCGGTAGTAATGGCTGAGTCCCAACAGTACGGCCGTGCTCAATGAGCCACTCACGAAAACTCTGAGCATCGGACTTCTGTATTGTCTTCACGTTACGAGTGTCACCGAAGAACTTGATGAGGTTAAGGAAGATCTTCTCCATCGAGACCCTCGTACCATGAACATGCTTTCCCGCCTTGGTGGATTCGAACCGCTTCAACACATTGCGGAGGTGGAAATCTTCTGGTGAACGAAGATACTCCGGTCGAGGTGCCAGTGAATGCTTGACGAGGGATTCGAAGAGTTTCGTTGAGATGATGTTCTTGAGCCAGGCGTCCTGTTCGGGCTTGATGTGACCGCCAGTGTAGTCACGGGCATAAAGCAGCTCCTGAATGTGCTCGTTGTAAGACCGTGCAGTTGTCTCATCGACCTTACTGGTTGGTCCCAGAGTAATGGTCACAGTCTTATAGCCGTCTTCGGCGGGAGCTTTCCATTCACATCTCCAACTGGTGCTTCGAAGGCTATTGGTCTTCTTTCGTAGCGTTACTTTTTGGACAGCCATACTTCTAGTTCTCCAGGCTTGCCGGTTTACGGATGACCTTGTTGCTCTGCACAAACTCCTCGATGTCGCAGAGCTGGAAACGAGTGCTCTTGCCCATTTCGATACTGGCGATTTTACCCTCGCGTTTCCACTTCCAGACGGTTGTTTCAGCAACAGCTAGAAAATCGGCAACGTCAGTAACAGTAAGTAAAGGATCCATTGGAATTCCTCCATGTGATTGATTCATGTCTGTTGTTTGGTCATGCGTCATGCACGACGGCCATCATCGCAAAGTCTCTAGTACGCAGCAGGGTGCAGGGCTCAGACCCTGCAACTATCGAGTGGGCCTGTTGGCTCGCAGTTAAACACTCATCATTCAAGCTGCCCTCCTCTATCTCACGAAAGAACGCCCTAGGCCACCTGCTGGTTATCTCTAAGCCAGGCCATGTGGAAGTTCTTCTAGTGCTGGTTAGTCTTGGTCCTAATGGGTCATCGGGGATGAGCCCAGGTGTCCTTCCGGTACACAGGGCTTGTTACGCCATCGCTATTATGCATAATAACACATAATAAAACATAATAAAAGCAGATGATTCGATCGACATCTTAAAGCGTTTCCAGCTGTTAATGAGACGGTTGTTTCAGGACAATCAATCAGAGGCTGCGCGCTACCTGCGTGTTTCGCAGCCTACGATTAGTCGCGTCCTCAATGGTCGGATGAAGCTGGGGCCCAAGCTAAACAAAGCGGTAGCTGCACATCCACGAGTAAACAGTGACTGGTTTGCAACGGGTAAAGGAGAATCGCTTAATGACGACGTAAGTACCGAATTGTCTGTATCGAAATTCCTGCTGCGCTGGATGCCTTCGGAGTGCATCGGGATTCTGTTGGGGTCGAGGCGACCTGTTGCGGCAGAGTATTACCGGGAATCTCGCTACTGGTATGAGGTTCCAATGGACACGTCGATTAGTTTTCGACATGGCATCCGACTTACCGTTCCTGATGACCGTTTCCCTCAGGCCACGTTTCTACTCGTTGAATCCGACAGGGATTTCATAGAGAGACACGTTTGGCAGGGGGCCTTGGTAGCTGTCAAGTTTGACGATCAAGTGCCGTCTTCGCCGATTTGGAACGATTTGGCGATGGATTTGCCGCTGAACCGAAAGTCGTACCTAATACAGGCGCAAGAGACGGTCTGACGAGTGGCCAGCTCGCGGAAGTCTACTTGGCAAGAGAGTCGCTTTCGGTTCCCAGCGAGTTCACAGAGGAGGCGCAGTCCGCCAGAGGGCTTCGTGACCTGAAGACGTGGATCAGTGAGCATCCGATCGAGGTCGCACTCGAGGAGATTGTCGGAATCCCCATTCTGTTCGAGCGACATTTGCTTTGAAGATCAGCGTAGAGCGCAGGGATGTGAAGTTGAGAAAACTGTATTGAGGAGAAAGGGACGAGTTTTGATAAACGTTTATCAAACCCCGCCCAGGTTCATTTAAGGAGAATTGACAATGTACACGAGCCTGAAAGTGCGACGATCCACAGGCTCTATAAATATGGATCAGCATTCTGTCCGTAACGTCACGGTTGACTCCCACACAGGCAGTTGGCTGAGTTTCGTTTACCGACTGAATTGCGAGCTTGAG
>Ga0115002_10000573_pt1 | contig 51691 bp, 36 predicted proteins | sample ArcticOcean_MG_C_8_FD_89576 | JGI IMG/M metagenome (GOLD analysis project Ga0115002, IMG submission 89576) | Marine microbial communities from western Arctic Ocean - ArcticOcean_MG_CB11_86 | ecosystem: Environmental > Aquatic > Marine > Oceanic | place: Arctic Ocean: Canada Basin | collected... | reverse complement strand
GATCTCAAATCAAGAGGTATGCTTGATGAGACGCTCGTTTTATTTACTTCAGAATTTGGAAGGACTCCTTTCACTCAGTCTGCCTCTGACAAGGTCGGCACGGGCCGGGATCATAATCAGGTAGGTTTCAGTGTATGGCTTGCCGGAGGAGGCCTTAAGTCCGGAATCAATTATGGAGCCACTGATGATATTGGTTATAAATCTATCATTGATCCTGTTCCCTGGCATGACTTCCATGCGACTGTATTGCATCTTTTAGGCATAGATCATGAGCGGCTTTCTTATTACCATAATGGGATTCAAAGACGCCTCACCAATGTGCATGGCAATGCTCTATCGGGTATACTTGCCTAATCGCTGAGAAGAGATGACCCCTAAGCAAATAGTTTGGTTATAGGGTTTCCGTGATAAATTGGATGTGGTCTCCCCGTCAGATCTTCCCAATTAGCACCCTGTGGAATTCCAAGTGCTTGGTAAATTGTGGCCGCAAAATCCTCAGGACTGTGTGGGTCACTGGCAGGATGGCCGCCATTAGAATCACTGGACCCAACTACAGCTCCACCAGTAATCCCACCTCCAGCAAAAAGCACTGTCTGAACAGCGCCCCAATGGTCCCGACCAGGAAGCTTTGCTTTTGGTATCTTGAAGATCCTAGGCGTCCTGCCGAATTCGCTGGCCATTACAACGAGAGTATCTTCTAACATGCCCCGATCATGCAAATCATCGAGTAAGGCTGAAACAGCACGGTCAGTTGGTGGTAGAAGAAAATTCTTTAGGCTAGGAAATCCTGCTTGGTGTGTATCCCAAGCTTCATTATTGCCAAGATTAACCTGAATTAACTTAACGCCTGCTTCTACTAATTGCCTAGCCATGAGTAAGGACCAGCCAAAAGCATTTCTGCCATACTTGTCCTGAAGCTTGGGATCAGCTCCATGCACATCAAAGGCAGCCTTTGTCTTTGGATCTGCAAGGAGCGATACAGCCATGTTGGTGTATCGGTCAAATTCTCTTACCTCGACTTCATTTTCAAAATGCTTTTGCTGTGAATCGAGGTACCGTGAAATGCCTAAACGATCCTGTAACCGATCAAGGCCCACCGCGTCGGGTAATGATAAATCTGGCTCAAGAAATTTTTTGGTAGATCCATCCACTTTTCCTTTAGCATGATGAAAGAGATAATTAGGATACGCTCCATAACTTGCTGCATTGTACTTAGAGCAATTTAAAAAAAACGGTTCCCACCGGTCACCCATGAGGCCCGAGAATTGTCCTGGCAAAGTTCTCCCAGTCCGGTGAACAATTTTTTCCGGAAGAATCATGGACGGCGGAAGCGCGCCTGAACCTTTTAAATAACGGTTCGCCATAGCCGCTATTGATGGATAGTCTTCGGGCCGCGGTTTATTAGGATCAAATCCTTGTGGAGCCTCTGAGCGTCCAGTAAGCATGATGTGGTGACCCTGAGAATGTTCATTCCAGCAATGTGTCACTGACCGGCAAAGAGCCCATCGATCACTCCTCTTAGCCAGTTCAGGTAAGTGCTCACAAATATGAAGCCCCGGTGTCTTGGTCTTCATTGGAACAAATTCACCACGTATTTCAAGTGGAGCCTCAGGCTTCATGTCAAAGGTATCAATCTGAGAAAGACCACCTGATAGAAAAATATAAATAACAGATTTTGCTTTTCCGCCTTCTTTCTGAGAAGAAGAGGCGAGGGCTCGTAAGAGACCTGCATCGCTTAACCCTGAGCCCAATGCTCCGATAGAACCAGCCTTGATCATGGTTCTGCGAGAAACTGTTGGGTGATTAGGGACTTTCATTCCTTGGAAATTCTTATCTGAATGATTATAAATTAGCCTAGATTATTCAATCCTAACAAATTATATTCCACTCTGTGCTATTGATGGTCAATCTATTATGGATTTTTAGGATTACTTGCGTTCTCCTTCTGATCTCTTCTACTCAGGCCTTTGCGGAAAAAAAACTTTGGTCTCTTAATTCTATTAAGGAAGTCAAAGCTCCTGCGAACAGTACGAATAATTGGTCACTCAATCCAATAGATGAATTTATTCTCAAAAAATTATCCAGTGTATCTCTAACTCCAAGCCCAAGAACGGATAGGCGCTCACTTATCCGGAGAGCCAGTTATGATTTAACTGGGCTCCCACCAGACCCGAAAACTGTTGCTAAATTCATTAATGATCCAAGCAGTGACGTGTCCGCGTTTTCCAAAGTCATTGAGAAACTACTAGGATCAATGACCTATGGTGAAAAGTGGGGCCGACACTGGCTGGATGTGGTCCGATACGCTGACACCGCCGGAGAGAATAGCGATCATCCGATTGAGGATGCCTGGCGATACAGGAACTGGGTCATTGAAGCCTTTAATAATGACAAGCCTTATGATCAATTTGTGCGGGAGCAACTCGCTGGAGATATTCTTGCCAAAGAAAAAAAAGGAAAAGAATTTGCTGATAATATTACAGCGACAGGTTACTTGGCTATCGCGAGAAGGTTTGGTCACGACATTGATAAGAGGATGTATCTCACTTATGAGGATGTCATTGATAACCTTGGTAAAACTTTCCTTGGCCTGTCCATTGCTTGTGCACGATGTCATGACCATAAACATGACCCTATAACTACTCAGGACTATTACGCTCTATATGGTGTCCTTGCTAGTTCACGACTTCCTTTCCCGGGATGTGAACCTAAACAGCAACCAAGGGACCTCGTACCGCTCGCTACTGTTCAGATTATTAAAGAAAATGAGACATGGGAAAAAGAACTTAAAAAACTTGAGAATGATCTCATTGCAAAGCCAAAGAAAGAACTCAAAAAGATTGCAACCAAAAGTCAACGGATCCTTTCCCGCGGTCATTTGCCTGTGGGGAAATCAATTGATCTTACAAATGAGCCAATAAAAATTGATATCAGCAAAGGTGAAGCTATACAGATTTCTATTGCCCCAAATGCAAATCACGGTGCCGATACCACATTGGTTGAACTAAAGATCACACACGAATCGGATTCAGGGACATTGCAATGGTCAACGGAGGACCTTTTAGATAAGCTGACAGATTCTAATCCACTTAAATCCAAAGGTGCAATTTGGTGCTTTCTTGACATTGGTTCAGAGGGACCTCGTTTTCTTAAAGAAAAAACAGAAGCAATCGATGGACAACCCACATTAAAAAAATGGTCACCCGGCAATCTTCCGTCCGTTGCAGTGAATACAGGAGAGGAACCAGTCAAAGTTTGGACAGAAATCCCGCCGAGAAGTTTTTTTGTTCATCCCGACAAAGAAAGTCCAGTAGCAGTGACTTGGATTAGTCCTGTATCAGGCCAGATCAATATCAAATTAAAAGTGAGTGACGGGCACGCTTTCGGCGATGGTGTCATTTGGCAACTCGAGCACTTTGCCAGTAAAAAAATGCAGACCGCCTATGAGAAGCTAGCAATCGATAAACTCGGCTTAGCAAAAATTGAAAAGCATAAGAATAAACGCCCCGTGGTGGAAAAAGCCTACGCGTATGCAATGGCAGAAGGAGTACCAAAGGATTATCCGATTCATAACAGAGGTGATAACAAGGATCTTGGCCCCATTGTTAAACGACGCTTTCTTTCCGCCTTAGGAGGAGAGGTGCTAGGAAATGATGTTTCGAGTGGAAGGTTAGATCTTGCTAATCTGATCGTGGATCCAAATAATCCCCTTACTGCACGTGTCATGGTGAACCGAATATGGGCTTGGCACTTTGGTCAAGGTATCGTAGAGACACCAAATGACTTTGGAACACATGGTAGCACCCCAACTCATCCAAAACTATTGGATTATCTCGCATCAGAATTTATCCAGAATGGTTGGAGCATTAAGCATATGAACCGCATGATCATGAGCAGTGCGACTTATCAACAATCCGCTCGTTCGGGACCGGGACCGAAAAAATATGCCGGGTTTGAAAGGCGACGACTCAGCGCTGAAGAGATTCGAGATACGATTCTTCATGTTTCGGGTATATTGGACATGTCACCTGGAGAAGGGCACCCGTTTCCAACTCGCAATAAATGGAATTTTACTCAACACAATCCATTCGCGGATGAATATGCCAGTAGCAAGCGGAGTATTTACCTGATGCGAAAAAGAAATCAGATTTCAACATTTTTCAGTCTCTTTGATGGTCCAGATCCCAATGCAAGCACTGCGAGCAGATCCCAGACCACGGTTCCTAGCCAGGCGCTTTACTTTATGAATGACCCATTCTTTCATGATTGCGCTGAACAATTTGCGTCGGATATACTATCAATCGGTCCGGATCAAAGGCTCGAGCGCGCATGCCAGCAACTCTTTTCTAGATCGGCAACTCAAACCGATCACGAAGACTTTGAAGCGTTTGCAGATGTGCTTGCACCAATTGTATCGAATAACCCTGAAGAACAAGACACTGAAATCTGGAGATCTTATGCCAGAATTCTAATGTCCAGTAATGAGTTCCTTTACCTAGACTGAGAAATGATTGCCCAACGACCAGACCGCAGATCCTTTCTCCGTTCCTTCGTGGCGGGGTCCAGCATGATGCCAGCTCTATTGCGTAATCTTGATGCAGTTTCAAAAAGTGGTGATCCTCTGTCCATAAAGAATCCTCACTTCCCTGCAAAGGCAAAGAATGTGATTTTTTTGTTCATGACTGGTGGTGTTTCCCACGTCGATACTTTTGATCCGAAGCCAAAACTCAAGGCTCACGTGGGTAAAGAAATCAAACTCGATCATCCTGAAATTGAAAACCGTTCAGGCTATGAAAAAATATACCTGAAGGCTCCTCAATGGGAATTCTCTGCTCACGGGCAATGTGGAACCGAAGTAAGTACATTGTTCCCGCACGTGGCTCAATGCGTTGATGACATCGCGCTGATCCGTTCCATGCACACTGACCATTCCAATCACTACAATGCGACATTAGGGATGCATACTGGATCCTTTGCATTTGCCAGACCCAGTCTTGGTTCATGGGTCAGTTATGGACTGGGCACTGAAAACCAAAATCTACCCTCGTTCATTACCATTGCTCCAAAGCAGACCTATGCGGGCACACAGGTATATGCGAGTGATTTTTTACCTGGAGCCCATCAAGGCACTTTTCTTAGACCCAGTAAAGATCCTTTCAAAAATATTAGTTCTAGGGTCCCAGTCTCCCGTCAAGAACTTGAGTTGGCAGCGCTTCAAAGATTAAACGAGCGTCATCTAATTGCCCGTTCCGGTGATGCTGAGGCAGAAGCCAGAATAAAAAGTTTTGAAACAGCATTTGGCATGCAAATGGAAGTGCCTGAACTTTTCGATTTCTCAAAGGAATCGGACGCTACTCACAATCTTTATGGGCTCAAAAAAGGGTCAACTGAAGGTTTTGGGTGGCAATGTCTAGCAGCGCGCCGTCTCGTCGAGCGGGGTGTTCGTTTTGTGGAGTTAATTGATACCGGCTCTTCAGGTAACTGGGACTCTCACGGCAACATGATGGACCATGAAAAACTCGCTAAGAACGTTGATCAACCAATCGCTGGACTCCTTAAAGACCTCAAGTCCCGTGGAATGCTTGAAGATACATTAGTAGTTTGGACTACCGAATTTGGCAGGACCCCCTTTAACAACAAGGCCGATGCTCCTGGCAGGGAACATCATAACTGGGCATTTAGTTCGTGGATGGCCGGCGCGGGAATTAAGCCAGGAACAGTTCACGGATCGACAGATCAATATGGTATTCGCCCGGACAAGGATCCGGTACATGTCCATGACTTTCATGCCACAATACTTCACCTTCTCGGATTAGATCATGAAAAACTCACTTACCGGCATGATGGGAGAGATTACCGACTCACCGACGTCTACGGAAAGATCGTCGATGATATTATTGCTTAAATAATACTTCTTAAGCCGTTTTATTTATCTTTATTCTTACTCTTGCCTAGTCGAGCTCCGTATTCATTGGTTGGGTCACGATACATCGAGTGAAGATGATTGTGAGGATCTCCACCGAGGTCCTGCCCTGCATATTCAATAATGATGCTGGGCCCCTGAATTCGATAGGAAAAATCTCCGCCTTCTTCCACGGGTCCCCACCAAGAAAATGACATTTTATCGATCTCAGAAGTAAGCTCCTCTATACGATGTTTATGATAAGGCTCCGGCAAATCACCAGCATAGACCCATATAACATCAAGCAGAGCCTCACGCTGAGCCTTATTAAAATCCTTACATGAAACGCCGATAGATTTTGGAACAAATCCATCTTTGCCCGCAGCAGCTATTAGATTTGCTCGTTTCTTTCCAATAATGGCACTATTTTTTTGTGCATCGTTAAGGCTCTTGTAAAGCTTTAGGCCTAATGGAGCCTCATCTAACATAGGAACAACCATATTCTTACCAAGCTGAAACTCACGAGGCTGAGTTCCAATAAATGTGGGCGACATAGACATACTGTCACCATGGAATGCGAGATTAATTGCAATATGATGCCCATCAAATTGTAACCCCCAAGGCTTATTTGGAGAAGGCTTACCAAAAATTGCTACCCAGTAGTCTTCTGCCCCAAATCCTGGACGGCGCTTACCGTTACGAAGGAGTCGATCATCGGCTAAAGGTATATTTATTGCCTTTTTATAACCTTGTTCACTTAAAACTGTACTTAACAAATTAAGGGCAGCTTTTATTTGTGATTCATTCAAGTCACCTAACCTTACGCCACCTTGAGGGCCACGTGGTGGGACATTAGTCCACTTTGCTTTTTCTGAGCTGTCAAAAGGTAAGGCTGCTTGCGCTCTTAATTCTTTATTCAAAGATGCTAAAAAGGTATTGGCACTCTTAGCAAAAGATTCAGGTGTCCTCTCTGAGGCACTGTTTGGATTATAATTGGATAGAACTTTACTGGGCAGAGAAGGATAATTGCCAACCGGTGCCGCTGATAATAATGAAGCGGTAAGTAGTATTGAACAAAAAACAAGAGAGGTAATTTTCATCTTGTTGGGATCATGCCTTGCTCATCAGAAATGTAAACTCCAAAGATTAGGATCTGTTCTTCTTAAGCGACATTGTGGGAATTGCCTTAAAAATAATTAATGCTCTATGAATGTAGAAGCTCCCTGATTGGAGAGCCAAATGGTAATATGGGCTGAGGCCTACCGCCATAATCTAAGAAGGTCTGACCCTGATCAATGCCCATGTGAAGAAGGATGCTCGCCCAAACATCATTAGGTGTCATGGCCCTGGATATAGGATGCTCTCCCTTATCGTTTGTCTCACCAATGACTTGGCCAGTTCGCATTCCTCCTCCACTTACCAGCATGGACATTGCCCCTGGCCAGTGCCCTCGGCCAGGCTGTTTCACTTTAGTGTGCGTTCCTGAATTGGTTTCAATTTTGGGAGTTCTTCCAAATTCACCGGTCACTACAAGCATTACCCGGCGGTCAAGGCCCCGGTCATATAGATCCTCAATCATTGCTGTGATTACCTTATCATATATAGGCAACCTGATCTTGGCTTCATCAAATAGATGGCAGTTAACAGCATGTGAATCCCAGTTATAAGTCCCATATTTGGGCATCTTGATACCCGAAACGTAGGGGTTCTCCATCACTATAGTGACGAACCGGGCACCAGCTTCAACGAGCCGCCTTGCCAAGATTGCTCTCTGCCCCCATGCATGCCGGCCGAAACGGTCTCGGATCGAATCACTTTCGAGAGAAAGATCAAAGGCATTACGAAAAGCTTTGGAAAAAAGCATATCCATTGCCTGCTTATTGAAATTATCCATTGATCCAAGAGCCTGGTTCGCATCAATGTCCCGTCTCAAATTATCGACCCCCTTAAGTAAGCTGACCCTGTCCTGTAACCGGTCCGCCATTACTTCATTCATTGAAAGGTTTTCAATCTTAAAGTCCTTCTCGTTCGGATCACCGTTAACAATGAATGGAGTATTGTGGTTTCCCATCCAAGCCGCTCCAAGCGCAAATGTATCTATGTTGTGCCTTCCCTTTTTAATTAAGCCAATGTTCGTTGGGAGCCCGCCTTTGGCTGCTCCTTTTTCACGCAGTGCTGCTTCAATGAATGAAGTCATTGCAGGTGAATCATTGAGTGTTCCAGTTGGCTCCTTGGGTCGCCTAGCCGTCATGAACCGCTTATGGCCTCCGCCATGATCTGAAAAGGTGTGATGAACTGATCGAATAATATTATAACGGTCCGCACACTTTGCGTGCAGCGGCATTAATTCACAGACCTGAAGGTCTGGATTATTGGTTCGGATCGGAGAAAAGATGCCACGGTACTCGGCCGGTGCATCAGGCTTCATGTCATACATTTCCATGTGCGGAGGCCCTCCAGGCAACCACACAAAAATAACAGCCGGGTCCTCTTTCTCATTACTTTTGGTAGCCTTTGCCAAATCACCTAAACCCAAACCACACAAAGAATAAGCGCCAAGCTCAAGGAATGACCGGCGAGTAGGGCCCGGACAACGTGAAGCAAAAAGTGACATAACGGAACTTAGTTCAAATATAAGATCCTATAAGCTTGATATTTGTCAATTTATAGGCTTTTTATGCGCACATTACGGAACTTAACAGGATCACTGTGACCTGCAAAACCGATGAATCCGGAACTACGCTTCACTCCCTTTGGGACCCGCTTCACCTTGCTCAGATCGATCTTACTAATGTCCTGATCTAGTATTGTCTTTCCATTCAGAATGACCTGGATGTGGCTTCCTTTGAAAATGATTTCCTGTTTGTTCCATTCTCCGACAGGAAGTAGTGCCCCGCGCTTTGCCGGAACCAATCCATACACAGAACCATGAAACTGATAAGGCTGTAATTTTTCGTACTTCTTGGCGGTATTATCAAGGACCTGAATTTCGTAAGCTTCCCAAGCAGGGTCACCCTTTCCAGGAGAACGGACCGCGATGCCGTTGTTTCCACCTGGTGGCAGTTGAAATTCAAACCTAAAGGCAAAGTCACCGTATTCGTCCTTTGCGTAAAGTGTTCCTCCCTTTCCTTTCTTACACATGATAGCTCCGTCAACGACCTCATAATTATTAACTGCTCCTTGCCAACCTGTAAGATCCTTACCATTAAAAAGGGTCTGGAAACCTTCTTCTCCGCCTGATGTAATTTCTTTAATGAATACATTCTTCCAACGGATTTCTCCACCATGAGTCTGTAATTGGATTGGCCCCTTTTCGAAAATAGGAATCTTACGATCAAAATAGTTTTCCATCACTACGTTATTAACAACTTTTTCCCCATTCAGATAAATAGTAACGCGCTCCCCGACCATGATGATACGGAACTTATTCCACTCTCCGAACGGCTTATCCATTAGCTTGGATGGGTCCTTTCCGGGAGCACCTTTACTGTTATTCCATAAGCCCCCGGATCCCTTATCAGCACCAATGTTCCATTTGCCCCCGGCCTTAGTTGTGTCCCAAATCTGCACCTGAGGCACACCGCGCAGATAGATCCCGCTATCGGCTTTCGCAACGGTCTTGTATTCTAGCAAAAGCTCGAAATCTCCATAATCCTTAAGAGTCGTCAAATAAAGCCCCTTCCCATCATTAACCAACTCGCCATTCTCAACGCTCCAGTGAGCATTGATATCTTTCAGTGTATTTTCTTGATGCGCTTTGAGTTCCTCGGGGGACATCTTCCATAATGTTCTAGGGTCCTTGGTTCCATGGCCGAACCAACCTTCAAGGTCTTTACCGTTAAATAAGGCCTTGAACCCTTCAGGAGGTACGTTCTGTGCAATGGAAAGTTGAGATAACGAAATTAGGCAAATGGCAGTTGATAAAAATAAATAGCGCATGGGTAATCTTAATATTTGTTCTTTGAACGAAAATGCACGGTTCGGACCCAAGAGACAAGAGTATTTAATACCCTTTAAAGCACTGTTGTGTTGTTTGAATGCATTTGTTAGCTTTTTGTTGATGACTTTTCCCTCTTTGCCTTTGTTCGCCTTGATTTCTTTTTTCTTTTTAGCTGCTGCCCCCAGTCCTGCTCAAGAAAAGATGCACTGGTTCAAGGGGAATACCCACACGCATTCATTATGGAGTGATGGAAATGATTTTCCGGAAATGATTGCTAAATTTTATAAGGATAATAGTTACCATTTCTTGGTCCTATCCGATCATAACATACTGAGCAGAGGTGAAAAATGGATGAATGTTGGTGCAATTGAAAAGAGAAGAAGAACGCTCGGTGTCGCAACATTAAAAAAATATATAAGTACCTTTGGTCAGGACTGGGTCGAACTGCGTGGAGAAGAAAAAAAACAAGAAGTTCGGCTCAAAACTCTGAAGGAAATCCGTCCCAAATTTGAAAAAGGGGGGGGCTTTATTTTTATCGAAGGAGAGGAAATCACCAATAGTTTTGGTGGATCTCCAGTCCATACAAACGGAATGAATCTCAAAGAGCTCATCGTTCCAAAGAAAGGAACTTCACTCCGTGACACGATGCGAAACAATATCATTGCGGTGAGGGAACAATCCCTGCGTTATAAAAAACCGATGCTTTCTCACTTAAATCATCCAAACTTTGGATGGTCAATTACTGCTGAAGATCTTGCTCATGTCTTAGAAGAAAAATTCTTCGAAGTATACAATGGTCATCCCGGGATCAATCATCTTGGAGACGCAAAGAGGCCCGGAGATGAAAAGATATGGGACATTGCAAATACCATCCGCCTAGCAACGCTAAAGTCCGATCCACTCTATGGAATTTCCTCTGACGATTCGCACTACTATCATGGAGGAGATGTAAAGCCCGGGAGGGGCTGGGTCATGGTTCAGTCCTCATCTCTCGAAGAGGATTCCATCGTAAGATCAATGGACTCTGGAAATTTTTATGGTTCGAGCGGAGTACATTTCAAAAATCTACTGAGGGACCAGACAAAGGGAACCCTCGAATTTGAAATTGAAGCGGATGCTAGTGCAGAATATGTGACGAAGATCATTGGGACCCGTAAAGGGAATGAAAATAAACCGGATCTTGTCGGAGAAACCCTAGCGACTATTAAAGGAAAGAAGGTCAAATATAAGCTCATGGATAATGAGTGGTATTTCCGAGCCACGGTCACTTCCAGTACAAACCATCCTCTTCCATCTTTCAGTGGACAAAAGGAACAGGCCTGGACTCAGCCGATCTGGGATTCTTCAGTTATCAGAAAAAAGTGATTTTTGAGAAGTTGTTTTTCCCTAGAAAAATACTATTTTCACTCAAATTAATTGGAAATTCATAGTTTTTTCTTGAATAGAAAAATCTTTTCGAGAGACTGGATTTTATGAAGAGAAGAAATTTCCTTAAAACCTCAGCGGCCAGTGCATTGGCTGCACCAACTATAGTACCTTCCTCGGTCCTGGGAGCCAACGCTCCAAGTAATCGTATTACCCTCGGCCTCATTGGTTGTGGCGGTCAAGGCACAGGTGACCTGCGGAACCTGATGAATAAGAGTGGTACCCAGGCCATCGCCGTTTGTGACCCTGACAAGAATAACATGAACCGAGCCAAGGATCATATAAATAAGCAATACGCAAAACAGACAGAGAGCGGCGAGTACAAAGGATGTGAAACGTTTTCAGACTATCGTGACCTATGTGCGATGAAAGAACTCGACGCAATCATTGTAGGTACGCCGGATCACTGGCACGCATTGGCAACACTCGAAGCGCTTCGAAACAAGAAAGATGTCTATTGTGAAAAGCCAATCACTCACCTCTTTGCTGAGGGTCAGGCCGTGTATAAAGAAGCTGCAAAACAAAAAGCAATATTTCAGGTAGGATCACAACAACGCTCAAGTTCTCGTATGCGGGTCGCTGCCGAAGCCGTCATGAATGGAGTCCTTGGAAAAATCAAGGAAGTCAAAGTTGGTCTACCCACAGGTAGTGGAACAGATGACGACGGTAAAGTGGCTCAAGAAATTCCTGGTCATCTTGATTATGACCTCTGGTGCGGACCAAGCCGCTTACTTCCGTACAATTCGAAACGTCTTCACTGGAACTGGCGCTGGTGCCTCGACTATGGTGGCGGACAGTTAATGGATTGGATCGGACACCACAATGACATTGCTCACTGGGGACTGGAGATGGACAAGAGTGGTCCAATCAAAGTCGAAGCCAAAGGATTCCGTTACCATGGCAAGGGTATGTATGACCAGCCTCTCGATTACACTGTCGTATCTGAATATGCTGGAGGGTACACAGTGACTCTTTCTAACAAACACAAGATGGCAGGCGGTCGAAACATGGGCACCGAATGGCACGGTGAAAACGGTTGGATCTATGTCGACCGTGGCAGAATTGAGGCTTCAGATAATCTTAAGCAATTCATAAGGGAAAGCAATGATCGTGGACCTAAGAAGGCTTATAAGTCTGAGGGTGGACATCACCAAAACTTCATTACAGGCGTCAAAACTAGAAAAGAATGCATCTGTCCTGCTGAAACCGGACACCGTTCAGCTACTCCGGGCCATATCGGATACCTCTCCGACAAGCTCGGTCGCGCAATCAAATGGGATCCGAAAAAAGAGCAGGTCATTGGAGATCCTGAAGCCGAAAAGCTATTAAAAACAGTTAATTATAGAGGAGATTGGAAGCTCGGCTAAGCTAACTATATTATTATCCTTAAATAGCAAGGGCCCGTCATGTTAGTAGATGACGGGCCCTTTTAGTTAAAAAGAACAGTACCTTATTTATTCTAACCGTTCTCCTTAATAAGTGCTTTCATGGCTCCAGCACTAGGGAGATCAGCAAGCAAAATTTTGTGATCCCATTAATCTTAAGGGCTTATATTTTCCTTTTTTAGTGATTACGTAAACATTATAATAAATACGATACTTGGTTAAATGAAGTTGTTCGCTCTCATTTTAATTCTCTCTGCCCTGTGCCGAATCGGAATCCCTGTAGCTGAAGCTCAGTCTACTGAACATACTGCTTACCAGATTAAGAACGGAATCGTTGGGAATCAGGAATTTGGTGGAGCGCTCGGGATGGACTTTATTGTCAACAGCGAAATCACCGTGAACAAGCTTGGAGCATTCGACAGCGGTTCTGATGGAATCAGTATGCCTCTCATCGTGCAACTTTGGTCCCGTAGCGATGGTGGCAGCCCAAACAACCCGAACGATGATACCAGCAAAGATTTAATGGTATCAGTAACGTTCACCCCTGGCGATGATGGCCATGCTGTAAAAGGAAGCAGGTTCAAGGATCTTGATTCTCCAGTAGTGCTTTCGAATGGGGCTTACACAATTGTTGCCTATGGTTACGGCTCCAATGAACCCAATTACAATCTAGGTGGTTCTCAGGGAGAACCAAGAGGCTTAACGACAGTTGATGTGAAGGAGATCACCTTTGTCGGGTCGTCCCGGTATGGATCATTGGCTGAAAATGGATTGTTCCCGGACACGCCGGACAACGGACCAGTTAACCGATACGGCGCAGGAACGTTCACTTTTCTAGTAAATGACGGAGACAACGACGGAGATGGTATGCAGGATGATTGGGAAGATTCTAATGGACTGGACAGGAACGATCCCAACGATGCTGACGGGAATCCCGACAGTGATGGACTCACTAACTTGCAGGAATTCGAACATGGAACTGATCCGAACAGTTCTGATTCCGATTCAGATAGTTTGTCTGACGATGTAGAGACAAACTCCGGCATCTGGGTGAATTCAGAGGACACCGGTACTGATCCAAACATGTCCGATACCGATGGAGACGGGTTATCGGACGGGGTCGAACACAATACCGGGACCTGGAACGGGACCTTTGATCCTGGGACTAATCCGAATGTGTCTGACAGTGACGGGGACGGGATCACTGATGGAACAGAGAACCCAGAACTTGCTTTCTTGGGGACTAACCAACCGGGAACTGATCCGAATAAATCAGATAGCGACGGGGACGGCCACAGTGACGGCAAAGAGGTGTCCGTCGGTAGCGACCCGACTGACTCGAAAGTTATGCCTGCGGCAACGGAAACATCAAATGCTATCGTGATCAACGAAATCCATTACGATCCAGAAATTGCCAACTTGCCTGCAGAATTCATTGAAATTCATAATCAGAGTGATGAGGCTGTGAATTTGATGGATTGGAAGTTTACTCAAGCCATAGAGTTCATCTTTCCTGATGTTTTGCTTCATGCGGGCGAGTATTTGGTCGTTGCTCAGAATCCGGACACGATACTTGCTGAATATGGAACCAATTCGCTGGGCCCTTGGCAGGGCAAGTTATCCAATGAAGGCGAAAGGATTGTGCTTGAGGATGGGGCAGGTAAGAAGATCGATGAAGTCGATTACGGCGTGAACTTTCCGTGGCCTACTGCGGCTCAGGGTGAAGGACCATCAATGGAATTGATACACCCTTCACTGGATAACGATCTCGGGGGTTCCTGGCGCAGTGCGTCGACGGGCTACAGTGGGACACAGCAAACTTTTGTTCCTCCGAACGACGTGGGTTGGAGGTTCCGCAATGGGCGAACTTTGCCTAGCGTGGATGCTAACGGTCGGAAGTGGTTTGAAAATGGTTACCAGGAAACTAATGATGGACAGTGGATCGACGGACACACTCCGATCGGATTCGGTGACGGCGATGATGTTACTGTTATCAGTGATATGAAGTCAGGTTATATCAGTGCATTTTTACGTTACGAGTTCAGTTTGTCACCTGACAGTGCTAGCCTAAGTAGCTTAGTCTTGCGTGCTTATTTTGACGACGGATGTGTGGGTTACATCAATGGGAAAGAAGTGCAGCGGTTCTCACTCTCTAGCGGTAACATTCCCTTCCCGCCTCCTTCTGGATTTGCTAAAAATCACGAGGCATCTTGGGAGGAGGTTGTACTTACCGGGACCGCTTCTTACTTGCTTCCTGGCACCAACACTCTGGCCATTCAATTCATCAATTCATCAATCGGGAGCAGCGACGTTTCAATAGACGCTGAACTGCGCACGCCTCCTTCTGGTGTGCATAAGTTGAGGGATCCGAGTCCAGGTGAACCAAACGCGGTTTTTGCGTTCAGCGCACCTCCACAAATTCGTCAGGTTGAGCACACACCAAAGATTCCCGTATCCGGTCAGAAGACGGTGGTCACTGCAAAGATCAGTGACTCTGACAGCGTCAAGTCAGTAACGCTTCAGTATCAGATTGTTAGTCCCGGAAGCTACATCCGTCTGACCGATGCGAAATATGAATCGGAGTGGACTGATTTAGTAATGCTTGATAATGGTTTGGGCAGTGATGAGATCGTGGGAGATTCCCGTTATACAGCCGTTATCCCAGGCGAATTGCAGAAGCACCGCCAATTAATTCGTTACCGAATCAGTGCCGTTGACGGATTAGGTGCGCATGTCCAGGTTCCGTATGACGATGACCCGCAACCGAACTTCGCTTACTTCTGCTACGATGGCGTACCTCCATGGACAGCGGCGAATCGACCCGGAGTGACTCCTAAAGTGACATTTAGCAGTGAATTGCTAGAAAAAATTCCCATTTATCATCTCATTGCAACCGGTCCCGATATTGCCAGCTGCCAATTCAATCAGAGTTCCCGCAACACCCGGTTTTTAGGAACAATGGTCTATGAAAATGAAATCTATGATCATATGGAGTTCAATATCCGTGGTCAGGGTTCAACCTACCGAACGGGTAAAAACAAATGGCATTTCCGTTTCAAGCGTGGACATCATTTTCAGGCCCGAGATAATTTCGGAAAGAAATACAAGAGCCGCAGAAAGAATATCAAGGCCAATGGAGGCACCGCCCCTTGGACTTACGTGAACCGGGGGATGGCCGGAGTTGATGAGTGCCTCTCATACCGACTTTTTGAGTTGGCCGGGGTTCCTTCGAGCAGGACCAACTACTTTCATTTTCGAGTCATCGACAATGTCACCGAAGCAAATCCGAATAATCAATACGACGGAGACTTGTGGGGCCTCTACTTCAGCATCGAAGTGCCTAACGGTCGCTTCCTTGAAGACCGCAATTTGCCTGCCGGTAACGTATACAAGCTGGAGGCTCCTCTCCTGCAACACAATCAAGGTGCTGATGAACCGACCGGACCAGACGACGTGAACGAAATTCGCAGGAACATGACCACTTCCCGCTCTGAGAAATGGTGGAGGGACAACGTCGATCACATTACCTATGGGCGGTATAAGGGCGTGGCCGAAGCCGTTACCCATTACGACCAGCGCGAAAGTCAGCAGGGTTATTATTACCACAACCCTGAAACTAATCAGTGGGTCCTGATGCCGTGGGATCTCGACACCATGTTTCAACTGACGCACAAATATTATACATGGGACAGATTCCGGCTATGCATAAATTCCCGCTATACGAAGAACTTTCTTGAAGCAAAAAACGAGCAAAGAGAAATTCTTGACCTGCTGTTTAACGAAAAAGCAGTCAACACCGTCATGAGTGAGTTCATTGATATCATCAACACTCCGGGACAAGCATTGACTTGGGCGGACGTCGATCAGTTTGTTTGGAATTATAACCCGAGGACTCCAAGTTTTTTTAAGGGATCCTACAATCGGAAGACTGGGAGTTCGGACCCAGCAAGTGTTAGATATACAAGGACACTGATCTCCGCGGATCACGAAGGGCAGATGGATTACATGCGAAAGTTCATGCAACCTGGCGGGCACGGTTATGATAGACTTGTCTCGGAAGCGTCCGATACTCGAATCCCAAACAAACCCGAAATCACTTATACGGGGTCGGCAGGGTTCCCGGTCAACGATTTACGTTTTAGTTCCAGTGCGTTCCGAGACCCGAACGGCAATTCAACGTTTGGAGCTATGGCGTGGCGTGTCGCTGAGGTATCGGATCCCTCCGCGCCGGGTCACGATCCGGTTAACGTTCAGCCCTACGAGGTAAATGCTTCCTGGGAGAGTGGTGAACAGACAGTATTTGGTGCCGACGTCATTGTGCCCTCAAGCATGATTGCTGCGGACCGCACCTACCGAGCTCGTGTGCGCCACAGAGACAGTAGTGGCCGTTGGAGCCACTGGTCGGAACCTCTGGAGTTCACTGCCACGTTACCTGACATCAAAGCCTACCTCGAAGGGCTGGTCATCAGCGAAATCATGTATAACCCGGCAACCGGAGAAGATTTGGAGTTTATCGAAATTATGAATGTTGGTCCGAACATACTTAACCTAAGTGATTTAAGATTTACCAAGGGTATCGATTTTGATTTTTCTGATTCCTTAATAACTGACATTGCTCCCGGAGCACGGGTTCTAGTAGTGCGTAATCTTGCGACCTTCGAAGCTCAATACGGAGCCGAGCTCCCAGTCGTCGGCGAATACATCTCCTCGATTTCAGCAAATCTCAGTAATGGTGGCGAAAGGATCAAACTTTCATTCGGTGCCGGCAGCCCAATACGTGATTTCAGTTATGACGACGAGCACCCTTGGCCGAGTTCTCCGGACGGCGACGGACCGAGCCTGGTGCTCATTGCTCCTGAGCAGAACCCGGATCACGGCAATCCAGTGAACTGGCGAACCAGTGCAGTGGCCGGAGGAAACCCCGGCACGTCGGATATGATTCCATTTCTCGGTGAAGACCCACTAGGCTACGCATTAGCTTCTTCTCCAATAATATCCGTTGCCGATGGTGTGCCTATCCTAAGTTGTGCTCAGGTTGTCGGTAGCGACGATGCGGAGATTATCGCCGAATGGTCACCGGACATGAAAAACTGGACCAGTGATGGGCTAATTTTCGCCGGGTCCTTGTCTGATGGTGATGGTAATGCTTTGCTTACTTGGCACCTCCCAGCTGGCAAGAGCACCTTCGCCCGTTTGCGGGTCATTATCCGATAAGCAACGTTTCAAATGAACAGTGGCTGCGTCGAAGTCCTTCATTTGTTCCAGCCGTTCTCCTCAATGACAGCTTTCATAGCTACAATACCAGGATGATCGGTAGGCAAAATTTTGTGCTTCACAAGATACTTTACAGCATTGTTTACCTGCATAAAGTCGCCCTTGCGGTCGTCTGGTTTTTCTGAGACCTCGTTGACAAATTGCTCTCCAAGTTCTTCGGTCTCAGCATAGGTCGCTGCATTGTTCTCATAATAAAGTGATTCCATTAGTCTTAAGAGCTTCTCTTTTCCTTTTTTAGTTGCCGCGTCCTTGCGAATCTTAGCAGCAATTTCTGCCCTCTTTTTCTTCGTTGCACCAGGAGAGAGTTTACCGTCCGTGCCGCCTTCGATAGGTCTGCTACGCAACTGGCGATACCAAATATTGCGAAACCTCACAGGGTTGCCGTGATCTTGTAACTTAAGCGGTCCCTTCAGGGGGAAGGCTTTGACGCGTGATCGTCCTCGATGGCCTCCTCCTCCTTCCAGAGGCGTCGAATCCTGAACAACTACCCCATTAATCAATACCGTCACGGATCCATCATCGAGAATCTTACCGTCCTTAAGTATGGGTCGGCGAAAGATAATATCATAACTTTGCCACTTGCCTGGAGCATTCAAGGAATTAGCCATTGGAGGCATGACGCCATAAATGGATCCGGCAAAGCCGTCAGGATATGTTGGGTTATCGTAATTATCCAAAACCTGTACCTCGGTCTGACCCATCAAAAATACACCGCTATTACCTCGTCCCTGACTGTTGCCGGCAACGTTGACTGGTGCGGACCACTCAACATGTAATTGGCAATCAGCAAATTCTGCCTTTGATTTGATCGTTCCAGCACCACCCACAGAGATGAGTGCACCGTCCTGGACTTTCCAATCCTTTTTGCGTTTTGAATTTTCATGGGTCCAATTTTTCTTGAAAGACTCCGAAGATCCATCGAAAAGAATTACCGCGTCAGAAGGTGCTCCACCCGGAGCCTTACCTGGTTCGACCCTTGGCGGCTGAGGTCTGTTATTATCATGGATGGCCCACGGATGTGTATCATCGGGGGGATCACCGTAAAACTGCGCTGCAGCAAAAGGAACAGAAAGGAACAGAAAAAGTACTATTCTTACTATTTGTCGAAGATGTTTAAGGTTTGAATTCATGGTTTTGGTTTAAACGATAAAATTGTTCCTAGCAAGTTAACCCTCAAATATCGGAAAAAATAAAGCTCTCTGAATTACGGTCCCTAACAAATAGCGGTAAAAATAGGAATTTTCCCGGTTCGAATGTGGCGTGTATATTTTTTAATTAAAGGAGCGTTTGATTCTGACCTTTTGAGGCGTTTTATCTTTGTTCTGAAGACCCAACACTGCAATAATATCAACTCATTACATTAAAGCTTTTAACAACATGATCAGAAAAATTCTCTCTGCTGCGATCGCAGCTTTTTTTACCATATCCATTTCATCAGCCGCTAATACTCTTATGCTCAAAGGCAAATCAGGCCCGGGCAAAGGGAAACACGTAGTTATTGTAACAGGTGACGAAGAATACCGTTCCGAAGAATCTGGTCCGATGCTTGGCAAAATTCTTTCTCAAAAGCACGGATTTGATTGCACTGTAATATTTTCTTGGACTGATAATTATATTGATCCTAATAACCAGAAAGGTCTTCGTGGACTAAAAGCACTTGATAGTGCGGACCTAATGATAATTGGGACAAGGTTCCGTCAGCCTAACGCCGAAGAAGCTGCACATATTACCAAGTTTCTTAATGCCGGAAAGCCGGTCATCGGATTCAGGACCGCAACGCATGCTTTTAACGGTGGCAATAAGTTTGGAACGGGAAATGGTGCAATTGGCTTTGGAGTATTCGGGCGAAAAGTTCTCGGTGAACAATGGATCAGCCATCATGGTGGACATAAAAGAGAAGGTGCACGGGGAGTCATTGAGAAAAAGAACAAGGACCATGCAGTTCTCAATGGCGTGTCCGATGTCTTTGCTCCTTCCGACGTTTATGGCGTAAGGAACCTGACCGAAGCAGATACTATATTATTGCGTGGCGCGGTTACAAAAACATTGGATCCAAAATCAGAAAATATTTCGGGAGGAAAAAATGATCCTATGCAGGCACTCGCATGGCTCCATCCATATCTTGCACCTGACGGAAAAACCAAGGGCAATTCATTCTGCACAACTGCTGGTGCCTCATGCGATTTTGTGAGCGCTGGACTCCGTCGTATTATTGTCAATGCTACCTATCACCTCACAGGTTTAACGGTACCAGCGAAAGCCGATGTCGACTATGTAGATCCATTTTTCCCTAGTTTTTATGGTTTCATTAGAGACAAGAACTGGTTCAAGGGACTGGACATGCAGTCAGAGGATTATGGTCTAGGAAAGACCCCTCATGCGCCTGATCCTTCAGGAAGTCCTGCATGGCCTCACCGTGCAACTCCCAAAAAGGGTTGAACTAAGGCCCGGTTCTTAAATTCAATTTAAATCCAAAAGAAATTCGATGTGGGCATGCACGATATGTCCCATCGTGGATGCTTTATCAAATACGGAAGATTTATAATGCTCGGCTAACTCTGATCGTAGCTGTTCAACCTTTTCCGGTGACGAAAGTTGTTCTTCCGACATTAGCCTAAGGAGAGCTCCTATCCGAAGTTTCGCACTTTTGTATCTCCGTGAAATGAGTGTTCTTTCCTCTTTCTGGTATTGCTCGATAGTTGTCTGGTTTAATAAATTCATTACCATTTCAACGATCGGATAATTATCGGCAAAAAACTGTGCCATATATATTTTGCGGCGGCCTTCGTATGATTGTTGATCAAAATCAATGGGTCTTACCCTGTACTGAACCTCTTCAAAGTCGGGAGTAACATCAACGACATAATTAACTGCCCTCATGTCACCCAGTAATCGTACAAAACAACGCTCGTTGAACTTCACAAATTCTTTAGCTATCCGAACTTCATTAAGCCCATCACGCTGTAACCAATCTCGCAAAAATACATTCCCAGGAAGACCTGCAATGTGTTCTTCTATTAATGTGCCGCCATTGACCAGATAATTGATTCTAGTCGGAGATAAAATATGCTCAAGCTCCAGACCATAGAGTCGAGACGCGTCCGCTATCTTAACGTAATAGTGATCAAAATTATCATTATAACGGTTAATGATCCGGATCCTGAACGGTCGCGAATTGCCAAAAACACCAAAATCTATTCTCTCAACATCCAAATGCTTGGTCTTGTTTGAATCACCTCCCATTTTAAGATCAGCATAGATTTTAGTCAGTTTTGGTCTGAGTTCAGCCATCTCATCAGGCTGATACATCAAGGTTTGCCAATTCGTTTCGGATCCATCAGGAGATTCATATGGAATCGCTTCACTGAACCGATGAAGATCGTTGTATATTTTGGGTATAGTATCTATGTAGCGGCTATGCTTGATCAGATAAGCCTCCAGTTCAGAACTTACAGGATACGCAATTTTCTTCTTTGAAATTTCCATCTATCCAAAACGAATGGTGTTATTGCTGAGGATCCTCTGATCCTTCCTTTTTATCTTTTGGTTCTTTGGCTTGATCCATGCGTCCTTCAATCGCGCGTTTGAGATAAGGCAAACGATCCACTGAGATTGGAGCAAGTGCAACGAACACCTTGCCTCCCCCCTGACATTGTATTTCCAGAGTTTTCATGTCTTCAGTAACAATTGCATTATCAATTTCAGTCCAATATATGACCTGAAGATTTTTACTGGGAAGCCAGAAAGGAAATAATTCAATACCTAGGGGCGTAAGAATAATAAAAGCGTGCCTGACGCAATTTACTGCAACCCAAATACAAATTAAACTCAAACAGAACAATATAATAGTAATTATAAATCGAATTGAAACTTCATTAATTGCCTGACCCTTAAGAGTGGTATTTGACAACCACATCCAGAATGTAATGCACAAGAAAGTTCCACCAAAAGCAACGAATGTCAGCGCTTGGCGTGCGCGGGTGAAGCGGAGCTCTTTTTCTGGTTCAGTTATTTTGCGTGGTTTGCCCAAGGTAATGAAATCATCAAAACGATATCAACAGAATCTGATCAATGCCATTATCATTCACAAAAGAACTTACTAGTAGTGCAGAAGCTTTAATTTTTTGCACTGTTAAGGGAAAAGAAAGGTTATTCTAATTTCCCTCTGCCTTCTGGGGCGCCTTAACATACAGGTCCTGCTTTGAATTAATGGTCGAACCATCGATGGCATGTAGGCCCAACAAAGACATAGCGAGATTACCAGCGTCTCCGTTACGAATTGGTTGCAGGCCATCAGATTCATACTTTGGATTCTTGTCCCCGGGATCCTTCCGGCTAGAAGGGTTGATCTTGTACAGCTCATTGCCAGGAGAAACATCCGGGCCCCAAACGTAAAATGGGATAGTGTAATTCAATTTCTCGTCAGCCTTAGTGTGTGTCTTCGTTTGCAATCTTCCACCATGGTCAGCTGTGATTATCAAGGCGGTTTTGCCTTTCATTTGTTCGTTAGTATCAATGAAATCAAATAATTTTCCTATAATCCAATTCATCTTAGAAACTGCAGAGATGTAAACAGACTTTGGCTGGATGTCCCACCCATTAGCATGACCAGCAGTGTCCGGGTCACGCAAATGCAACATGCTAAAACCATAAGGAGTCTTGGCGAGAGATTCGGTGAAGGATTTGATAAGCTCTTCTGTTTTCGCATTAAAATGGTAATAATCTATTTTATCTTTACCATTATCCTCACCCTGTGTGTCAGCTCTGCCGATCCGATCATTATAACTTAAGTCGTAGAGAATAAATTTTTCCTTACTGCTAAAAAGAGCCGTCTTTAATCCTTGATCATGGGCAACGTCAAAGGCACTGGCAATGTAAGCTTTTTTGTTTCTATGAAGTATTTGGCCGATCTTTGGGGTGCTGTTTTCGATCCAGGCGTGTCCTGCTTCACCCAAGACCCCACGTCCTGTCAACATGCATGTATGGTTTGGCAGCGTGACGGTATAATTAAAGTCAGTCCTTGCGTTATGGGTATGCGCGCCTTCCTTTATTATCCGATAAAAATTGGGAGCCCATTTTTCACCTAGGAATTCAACCGCATCCGGCCTTAATCCGTCACAACTAATTAAGATTACATGTTCCGTCTTATTTTTGTCTTGGGCAAAAGAGCACAACAGGCCGAAACAAAATAAATAAAACGTCAATAATTGACGAAAAAACTTTGGGGGATGGTTTCTCACAGGAAATTAATATGAAGGTTATTTGAATAAATAAAATAAAAATATTAATCAGGTTCTAAATCACATGTTTGCAGAAAAATTTCAAGCTCTTCGACCCCAAAATCAGAAAGGATTTTATCTACCATCCCTTCCATGTGAAAACGCAAACTAGGAGCAAAATTCTGCCCAGTGATTCGAACCATTTCTTCGAATTTCGCATCATCATCAATGACATCATATTCGCGATACCTATATCCTTTCTGATCGAGCCAGGCGATGACAGCGACGCACCAAGGGCAACCGGGCTTAACATAAAGATCAATGTTCGGGTCGGACATTATCTAATACGCCTTTGAAAAGACTACCCTGCGTGAACTCGATTGACCTGTCAGAATGCAGGTCCCCTCCTCGGCATATTGTTCCCCATGAGGAATGCATCGAATGGTAACCTTATATTCTTTCGCAATCTTTTCTTCGTCTTCATTTGAACCTGCCCAATGACACAAAGCGAAACCTCCATGAATTTCCGGTTTTTCAGTATTCGAAGGGGTAAAAAATTCTATGAATTCCTTCATACTATCAATTCTTTTCATGTTGTCTTCTTTGAGACGAGTCGCGCGCTCTAAGAGTGAGGACTGGATATCTTCGAGTACCTTTGCTACTTCCTGAAGAAATTCTTCGTTAGGTATAAATTCTTTATCCTTAGGTGATCGATCACGACGGGTAACCGCTACGCTTCCTTTTTCAATGTCACGGGGGCCAATCTCAACACGTAAAGGTACACCTTTTTTAATCCATTCCCAATTCTTCGCGCCGCCCTGCATGTCTCTTTTGTCAATCTCAACCCGAATGGGTAATTCTCCATAACTAGAGGAGCTGAGTGATTTTGCGAGACTTTCGGCAGCAGTTATAACTGCTTCACGATTTTCTTCTTTAGGAATTACAGGCAAAATAACAACCTGAGTCGAAGCAACCATTGGAGGAATTATGACCCCATCATCATCACCATGCGCCATGACCAAAGTGCCTACTAAGCGTGTACTAACGCCCCAGCTAGTGGTCCATCCAAATTGCTTTGTGCCATCACGGCCAGCAAAACTAATGTCTGACGCTTTACTGAAATTCTGTCCAAGAAAATGAGAAGTTCCTGCCTGAATTGATTTTTTGTCTTGAACCATAGCCTCAATGCAAAGGGTCCGGTCAGCGCCAGGGAACCTTTCATTTTCTGTTTTTTCACCAGTGATGACAGGTATGGCTAAATGTTCACGCGCAAACTTCTCATAAATGTCCAGAATTTTTTCGGTTTCCTCCCAAGCCTCATCAGACGTTTCGTGGACCGTATGTCCTTCCTGCCATAGGAATTCAGCTGTCCGTAAAAACAACCTTGGCCGCATTTCCCATCGCATGACATTGGCCCACTGATTAATTAATAATGGTAAATCCCTGTAACTCTCTATCCAACGAGCAAAGGCTGCCCCTATTATGGTTTCTGAAGTTGGACGAATAATTAAAGGTTCTGACAGCTCACCAGTAGGCACCAGCTTGGTCTTTCCACTTTCATCCTTTTGAGCTTCCAGCCGATGATGTGTTACAACAGCACATTCCGTAGCAAAGCCTTCAGCATGTTCCGCCTCCTTTTCCAAATAGGAGAGCGGAATAAGAAGGGGGAAATATGCATTTTTATGACCCGTTGCCTTAAACATTGAGTCTAGTTGACTTTGGATTTGTTCCCATAAACCGTATCCCCATGGCTTAATGACCATGCAACCACGGACTTCTGAATTCTCTGCGAGATCAGCTGCCCTTACGACTTGTTGATACCACTCGGGAAAATCTTCTTGTCGGCTCGGACTGATGGCATTTTGAGGTTTGGCCATAATTTTAGCCCATATGTTCGTCTCGAGATTGAGATTTGCAAATTCTTGCAACTTTGCTTGATGTAATTTTTGATATTTGACACGATAGAACACATGGAAAATCAAACCCGCCGTCATTTTTTAAGGCACTCCTCAATTGGAACCGCGGCAATTGCTGCTTCCTCATCCAAACTATTTGCTAACTTCGCTGATTCGGAAGAGGGCTTTATAGATCTATTTGATGGGAAAACATTGAAAGGATGGCACAAAAATCCTCAGAGGATAGGACATGGGACTGGGGGCGTTTGGAAAGTTGAGGATGGAAGTATCACTGGCGAACAAGATCCCCCTGGCTCAGGAAATGGAGGAATTTTACTTACTGATGCTAAATTCGGTGACTTTGAACTTAGGCTTGATATTAAACCTGACTGGGGAGTTTGTAGCGGTCTATTTCTTAGAGGCAATGATAAGGGCCAATGCTTCCAAATGATGGTCGATTATCATGATGCGGGCAATATAGGACACATTTATGGAGAGGGGACCGGAGGTTTTAATACTAGGCCATTCGATATTGATGGGAAAATGAAAGATGGGAAACTGATTGGTCTTAAGCCGAAACCAAAAGAAGAAAAACCAAAAATTAATTATTCTATTTCCGGTGAAAAGTTTTGCTCACTATATAATGTAAATGATTGGAACGAGGTCAGAGTCAAATGTGTTGGAAAGCATCCAAAAATCGAAACTTGGATCAATGGTGAAAAAGTTTGTGAATTTGATGCGGCTAGCTATACAGGCTCCGGATTTGACCGTGAAAAAATAGCACAAACTCTTGGAACTAAAGGAAGCATTGCGGTGCAGGTTCACGGTGGCGGTGGCTGGCCGAAAGGCGCCAAATGTAAGTGGCGCAATATTCGTATCAAAGAACTGTAAAATCCTTTAGGTTCTAAGGTTCAAGCCTTGGCGCGTTCAAGAAATTCCTTATAGAACAACGCACCCGCCGCTAGATCCGTCTCTTTGATCCATTCGTCAGCAGTATGTGCCTGGTCAATGTGCCCGGGCCCAGCTGCGACGGCTGGTATTCCTCCTTCCGCAGATAAGACAGCAGCATCACAGAACCAGGGAGCACCAACTAATTTAGGTTCATTCGATAAATTAGATAACCCTTTAATAAAAGGGTTATCAGCTGGAGTATTAAGTGGTTCACATCGGAGCTTGATGTCTATTTTAATTTCATTGAGCTTATGATTTCGAAGAAAAATTTTAAACAAATTTAGAGCATCTTCTCCTCTCAGTTGAGGCGTTAAGCGAAAATCAATTTCAATCGTACACTCTTCTGAAACAATGTTGGTGCGAGTTCCTCCTGCAATGACTCCAATGTTGATTGTGGGATAGCCAAGCAATTCATCAAAATATTCACTACTTGAAAGATCCGATCGAAAATCACTTTCTAATAATCTTATCAGTTCAACCATTTTACTTATAGCACTATCACCCTGCTCAGGCATTGACCCATGCGCTGCTTGACCCATTGATGTGATTTTTAACCATAGAGTACCCTTGTGCCTGTAGACCAAATCATTTCCAGTAGGTTCACCAACTAGGGCAAAGTCATATTCGCTACCATATTTTTTCGCAAAGTGCCTTGAGCCGGGCTGACCCGTTTCCTCGCCCATGAATCCTGCAAACGTAACTCCAATGTCCAAGTCTCTAATCTTTTCAGAACCTATTTCGGACAATGCCCAAAGCATTGCCGCTAAAGTTCCTTTTGTGTCCGAGGCCCCTCGGCCGTAAATTTTACCGTCGCTCCGTTGCCCTCCAAAGGGGTCCACTGTCATGCCTCCGACTCCAACTGTGTCAAGGTGCGGTCCAAGTAATATTTGCGGCTTTCCTTCAAAACCTGGAAATCGACCTATCACGTTTGGCCTGTCTGGTTCGACTTCATCGTACCAAACTTCAGCGCCAATTTTCTTCAAAAAATTGCCAACTGCTCTGGCCATTTCACGTTCTCCAGTATTTTCCAGCTCTGTGCCTGGATCTCCATCAGGATTGACGCTTGGAATCCTGATAAATGATGAAAGAAGCTTATTTAGCGTTGTCGGATCTGCCCAATTATCCATTCCTCTGACTTTCAGTGTTTTCTTATCCTATCTTGGTTTAGAAAATGCTCCAAACTATTAAAGGTACTTCCTATTATCAGGGCCAAAGAGGGTCTGGTGGAACAAAATTATCTTTTTTTTTAGCTAATTTCAGTTTTTCTCTGGAAAAAGCTCTACCGGGTATTTATTAAGGAAATCTTAATCATTAATATTAAAAAAATGAAACCATTGTTTCTTTTTTGCATTCAAAGAAGATTTTGATTTATTGAAATAGGCAAAAATCATTGACATTACGGTCAGAAATAGGCATTAATACTCTTCCCTTAATACATCCCCCCTATAGAAAAAATTTTAAATCATGAGCGAAGAAAATCTTAAAGCATCCGAGGGCTCAGCTCCGCCACCGCCGGCCCCTGCAGCTCCTAAGCCTGCAGCTCCAGCACAAGCAACTCAACCATTAGCTCCGGCTCCACCTTCGGGCGCAAAAACAGTTCCATTGAAGCCGGCGCCAGCAGCCTCGAGCCCCGCAACGCGATCTGCTCCACCTCAAGCCACTGTCAAACTTCAACCATCGCAGCCGGGTGCTGCAAGTACACCAGGTGGACTAGTGGCACCTATTTCAACTGGAAAACTTTCTGCTAGCTTGGATGATGATGGCGAAGAGGCCGGCGTCACTCCACTCGCGTGGGCTTGCGTCTTTTTAGCTTTCGCTGTACTTTTGATAGAAGCAGCAAGTTCTCCAACCTTGTCCCAACAAGATTCAAAGAAGCCGGATTCAAAATCATGGGGAATTCCTGACGATGATTATGGTCGTAAATACAATCCACAGGTAGACAATAAGGAGAACAAAGAAGCGAAAGCTTTCTGGTTCACTAAATATGATGAGAATAATAAGAAAGTCGCACCTAAGAATCTGTTTCCTTTAGAATACAAAAGAAAATTGCCCACCAAAGAGTATGATGCTTACAGGGGTGAACAGAATAATTAAGGTCTAACTTTTCATTATCGTATTTAAACATTTTTATACCAATGCCAGCAGCAATCATTCTTACACTTGTTTCTTTTGTAGTTGTAGTTCTTGAATATTTGGCCACCAAGGTCTAAGCTTTTTTTCATCTATAGGAAAAATGGCAGGAGTTATTTCGATTACCCAAGAAAATTTCGAATCGGAGGTCAAGCAAAGCGATGTTCCGGTCCTCGTGGATTTCTGGGCAGAGTGGTGTGGACCATGCAAAATGCTTGGCCCAATCCTTGATGAATTAGCTGATGAAAAAGGTGATTCGTGTAAAATCACAAAAGTGAATATCGATGATTGTCGTGATCTCGCTGTGACTTATAACGTGAAATCGATACCCATGATGCTTTTTTTCAAGGACGGCGAAGTTAAAGAGGAGGTTATTGGAATCATTAATAAAGAGGCTATTTCCTCTAAATTGGACGCAATTTCCTAGTTTTTCGTATAACTTACACGAAAATTTCTACAGGTATTATTATCTGCTTAATAATAAAGCGATTAGTCTGTGCCTGGGCAGGTTTTTCCTTCCCAAGACCCAAATACTTGCTTAGCTGAAATCCGAGATCCTATGTCTATTCCATACCAACGCACTCTTGCCTCAAGCGTTTCACTCGAAGGCACTTCGCTTCACACGGGTGAAAAAGTGACACTGACTATGAAGCCGGCTCCTGCCAATCATGGCATTGTGTTCCGTCGTATCGATTTAGATGATAAGCCTTTCATCCCTGCGATCGTTGACAACGTACAACAAGTTGAGCGGGCAACGACCTTGGCCGTCGGCTCTGTCAAAGTACATACGGTAGAACATGTAATAAGTGCTCTAGCAGGAATGAGCATTGATAATGCAATTATTGAGATGGATGCCAATGAACCCCCAATCGGCGACGGTTCATCAGCACCATACGTTAACTGTATACGTGAAGCAGGAACAGAAGAACAGGATCAGCTGGCAAGCGTATTCGAAATTCGTGAACCCATTCATCTGGAAAATGAAAATGGTTCCATCATCACCATTCTACCAAGCAAGTCATTCCGTGTATCCTGCACGCATGCTGGTGAGGGAGGAAGGATGACCCAGTATTTTTCAACTGAGATTACTCCTGAAATTTATGAAAAAGAAATTGCTCCTGCCCGCACATTTGTATTTTACGAAGATGTTGAGCCTTTGTTGGAAAAAGGACTGATCAAAGGCGGGTCACTAGAAAATGCTGTTGTTATAAGAGACGAATCTATACTGAGTAAAGAACCTCTCCGGTTCGAAGAAGAATTCGCAAGACACAAAATTCTCGACTTGATCGGGGATCTCATGCTCTCCGGTAAGCGTATCATGGGACACGTCCTCTGCGTAAAGCCAGGTCATGGGCCAAATACCCAAATGGCAGTCCAATTAAAAAAGGCATTTGGTGAAGTCATGTCAATGACACCTCGAGTTAATATTCCTACAGGTGAAGGCGCCTTGGACATTAATGAGGTAATGAAAATTTTACCTCACCGTTATCCTTTCCTATTGCTGGATAGAATTATCAAATTTGAAGGCGATAACAAATGCACGGGAATCAAATCTGTTACAATAAATGAACCATTCTTCCAAGGCCACTTCCCAAATCATCCGGTAATGCCTGGAGTATTACAATTAGAAGCGATGGCACAACTGGCAAGCATCATGCTGCTCCGAAAACCTGAAAATCAGGGTAAAATAGGTTATTTTTTAAGTGCCGATAGAGTAAAATTCCGCAAACCTGTAATGCCAGGCGATACTCTTTTTATTGAAGGTGAAGCCTTAAAAATAAAAAGTAGTGTTGCGCAGGCAAAGTGTCGTTGCTTTGTCAATGAGGCTCTAGTTTCAGAAGCGGAGCTTAAATTCAGTTTGATTTCGAGCTAATTTTTTATCTGTTACTATCTATGCAAGCATTGTGATACCAGCTTGCGATTTGGTCCTAAATGGATGATCTTATGCAGTGCCGAATGTTGACATTCATCCCACTGCAATAATTGATCCGGGAGCGATAATTGGTGATGAAACCAAAATCGGTCCATATTGCGTCATAAGAGAAGGTGTGGAAATCGGCCGTGGTTGTATTCTACACGATCATATTTCCATTGAAGGGGCTACCATTATAGGTGATCAGAATACCTTTCATCCTCATTCTGTGATCGGAGGCCAAAGCCAAGATCTAAAATATTCAGGCGAACCAACGCACTTAGAAATCGGTAATCAAAATACTTTCCGAGAATTTGTTACTGTTAATAGAGGCACGGATCCCGGTAGTAAAACTCAAGTTGGGAGTCATGGAACTTTTTTAGCTTATTCGCACATCGCTCATGATTGTGTTGTCGGTGACCATGTTATTTTTTCCAATAACGGAACCCTTGCAGGTCATGTTCAGATGGGTGACTATGCAATTCTTGGTGGATTAACTGCCGTTCACCAATTCTGTCGTATCGGTTCTCATGCAATCACAGGTGGTTGTTCAAAAATTGTTCAGGACATTCCTCCTTTCATGATCGCTGATGGTAATCCAGCGGAAATTCGAAGTATTAATGCTATTGGCTTGCAGAGGCGTGGCTTTGCTGATGAAGAAATACGATCTCTCAAAGAGGCATATAAAACTATTTTCTTGAGAAAAATGACAGTCTCAGACGCATTAGAAGAACTGAAAAATAATTCTGCGGAGCTGGCCAGTGAACATCCTGTGAATATCCTAATCACATTCATAGAATCCAGTGAACGGGGCATCATCCACTAAAATAGTTGATAAATAAAAGTGAAGCCCAGTATCAATCGACTTCGGCTTATTGGCTACATTGAAGGTATCTCTTTCCTGGTGCTTCTTTTATTTGCCATGCCAATGAAATACATGGCTGGAAAACCATCACTTGTGATGTGGGGTGGTTGGATTCATGGAGTGCTTTTTATTTTGTTTTGTTTCGCATTACTCGAAACTAAAATAAAAATGCATTGGAAAATTAAAACTGCCGTTGTTCCTTTGATTGCAGCACTTGTCCCTTGCGGACCATTCCTTATCGATCGTTGGTTAAAGGATTCTGATCGGAATCGTTCTTGAGGCTCTTAAGTTTTCAGTTCGTTGTGTTTGTCTAGGATATTTACTATCTTCTGTTTCAATTCACCAAATTCAAAGTCATTTAATGCTGAGACGCTTCCTCTTTCTTGATCCTCTGTGAACATAGGCAAATTAACCCACGAGCGACAGCCCCCATACTTTTTTTCATACGGTATTTTCAGAACCTCCTCAAATCGAAACGCCCTGATAAGAGCTGCACTAATTGAGGGCTGGTCATCTTTTTCTTTCCCCCAATTATATCTATCTAAGATTATTTGCTCATCCCAAATGTGGTATTCATTAAGTGCTTCTATACTTTTCCATTGAGATAAATGCCAAATCGAATCGATTCTTGCCCAGTACTGAATTGGTACTATTTCTCCGATCTGATATTCTGTTTTGGGCCTGACTGCTTTTTCAGAATCAATACGAACTCTTTCTTCTTGTTCGTGAAAGCGTGTAGGGAACAATGCAAATTTTTCGTGTTCAAATCGAAAGCCTTTCTTCCCCTCGTGAATTCCCCCCTTGCGCAATATCAAACTTTGGTTTCCGCAGCCAAGCGTATCGCATATGATCGACCATTCTTTAAAAGCCACATTCATTAGTTCTCCTGACATTGCCCAAAGAATGTTACTTAATGGTAATGCATGCAAGGAATTGAATATTTGTTTTAGTGCGCTTCTCCGAGATTATTTGTAACTTTATTTTTACTGATCTTCGCAATCCTCTCAGATTATCAGCCCCGATAAGCACGAACTTGTGGCTATTTCTTGTATTTACACTGTTTTACTGGTATTTTCTCATCAATAGCTCCCCTCAAAAATATACCCCCCATTTCCCATGCATTTTTCTCTGCTCACCAATTTAGGTGTTACTCTACTCGTTTCTTTAATTTTAGCCGTCACTGCAGATGCTGAGCGCGTCACTTTTAGTGAGATTCACTACGCCCCAAAAGATGATACGCCTGAATACATAGAACTGTTTAATAATTCCGGTTCCGCTGTTGATTTTGCATGCTGGGAATTTTCGGATGGTATCGATTATAAATTTCCTGACTTTTCAGCATCATCTCCACAGCAAACATTCATGTGCGCTTTCGAGCGCGTATTGGTCACAAATGTTGATGAGAAAACATTTCGCGAAAATTATACTGTGCCTGGGGATGTTAAAATATTCGGCCCCTATACTGGTTCTTTGAGTAATGCGGGAGAAGCACTAGAGCTGAGAGATAAAAATGGCGTTATGGTCTGCCGTGTCCGATATAATGATCGGGGCACCTGGCCTGTCGCTGCTGATGGTGCTGGTCATTCCTTACGTTTAATCAACAAGTATCTTAGTTGCTCAAAATTTGATAATTGGGCTGCAAGTGCATCTCCGGGGGGCACACCAGGAGCGGCCCCGGCAGGTTCGGACGGGCAACGGTTTTCAAATCCATCAGTGGATCTTGCGACTTCTTTTCCGATCGTCAGTCTTGGAGATGAATGGAAATATGATGATTCTGGAAATGATCTTGGTAGCGGATGGAAAGAATCAGAATATGACGATTCATCATGGTCCAGTGGTGGTGGAATTTTTGGTCGTGAAACCGCTTCACGTATAGCCGCAATGCCTGAGCCCAAAATTCAAACTGTATGGAATGAGCGTATTTCAACTCATTATATGAGGAAACAATTCGACTGGGCTGGAGGAACAGGGGCTGCTTTCTTTTCAATGGATGCGATGCTCGATGACGGATTAATTATTTATTTGAACGGAAATGAAATCGGACGCCATCGCATGCCCGCCGGAGATATTAACTATCAGACCAATGCATCCTCAGTACCTTCATCACTTGAGGCAAAGATCGAAGAAAGAATCATTGAGTCCGACATAAGTGGTCTGCTGATAAATGGCAAAAATACACTAGCTGTAGAGGTTCATAATAATAGTCGTAACAGCTCGGACCTTGTGTTTGGTCCGATCATTCGGGTTTCAGGTGCAGGGGGTGCCGCCATTATCAATGAAGTGAAGATTGGAGGTGATGGTGATGGATTTATCGAATTTTACAATTCCTCTGACAAAGAAATCAATTTACAGGGATATCATCTTAGTGATGATATCAATAATCTTATAAAATTTACCATCGGCGCTAATGCTAACATCTTAGCCTCGGGCTTCACGACCATTGGCTTTAAAGAAGCGGGATTCACCGTGGGTGGTGAAACAAAAATTTATCTGAGTTCTCCCGGTGCCGTTACAACACTTGATGCGTTCGAAGCTACGCTCGGAGCCGATGGTCGTTCCGTTGGAAGAAAACCAGCCGGTGGATCTGATTGGTTTGTTTTTTCTGACCCGACCCCAGGCGCTGCTAATATAGACAGCAGCGATCTTGCTGGATTGCTTGATCTCAATGAAATCCACTTTGATGCAGAAGGAAATGTAGATTGGGTTGAACTTTCTGCTGACAGTGATGCCGCTATTCCGGTTGAAGGCCTATCTTTAACTTCCAAGATTGATTTTTCAGATGCGGTCCCTTTATCGGGTTCTGTTTCAGGTAATTCTCCAAAGAGCTGGAATGTTAATTTTTCACCCGAAAACACAAATGAAATTCAGGTCTATCTAATCACTTCAGGAGGAACTGTGCTGGCAGCAAATTCTTTCCGTGTTCGCGATGGAGTAGAAAGCTATCAAAGTGATCCCCCCGGAAAGGAATGGTTTCGGGGTACTGGCAATACTAAAAATGCGGCTAACGAGCCAGTCAGGGAAACAAGTATCATCATCAACGAAATAATGTCCGATCCTCCAAGTGATGAAAGGAACGGTGAATTTATAGAGCTGTATAATAGGGGCAATAAGGCCGTTGATCTTAGTGGTTGGGAATTTGTTGAGGGCATTAGTTTTACTTTCCCGGCCGGTACAAGCATTGAGTCTGGAGCTCATTTGGTGGTCGCTGCTAACAAAAATTGGATCAAATCTAATTACGGAGATGTTCCAGTAATAGGAAACTATGAAAACAACTTGGCGAATGAAGGTGAACTTCTGAGGCTCGAGGACAGTGACGGAAATTTGGCTGATGAAGTGAACTACAAGGTTGGTGGAGATTGGCCACAATGGACAAATGGTGATGGAAGTAGTATGGAGCTCATTCATCCGTTTGCCGATAATGATCTTCCTAGTTCTTGGAAAGATAGTGATGAAAGTCAGAAAACAAGTTTTGAGGAATACAGCTTCACGGGCATCTACCACCACCTTTCGGTTCCGCGTCTGGATAAAGAATTGTGGATCCATCTTGTCGGAGACGCACATGTTGTTCTTAAAGATATTGAGCTTCTCAGAGGGGGGCAGGATATCATGCAAAATGCCGCCAAACGTACAACGAGCGGTCGAGGTGAGACTGGATGGTTGACTCAGGGAACGCATCATGCCAGTTATTTTGAAAATGGTGAATTTCACCTGATTTCTGACGGACACGGTGACAATCGCGCGAACAAAGCCGAAATTCAGGTTAATGCATTAACACGTAATGATGAGCTGACTCTTAAGTTCAAAGCCCGTTGGGTTACGGGCAAGCCCAGAGTCATTTTCAAAACATTCGAAGACAGCTTTGTTTCCACTTATAGATTGCCTATCCCTAATGATCTTGGCAGTCCCGGCAAAGCAAATGGATCATTGCGTTCTTCGGCTCCGCCTGCCTTGGGCCATTTATCACACAGTCCAGCAGTCCCTACTAGCAAGGAGCCTGTTACCGTTTCTGCTAAGGTATCCGGAGCAGCAGATTCTGTTAAACTCATGTATCGTCAGGACTCAGCAACAAATGACAGGGACTGGAAATCTCTTAACATGAATGACAATGGTGCGGGTGCGGACTCTCGTGCTGGTGATGGAATATGGTCTGCCCAAATTTTAGATCAGGGAGTCGATAATCGAATCGTGCAGTTCTATGTCCTTGCAAAAAATGGCGGACAAGAAGTCACCCTTCCTGCCCGTGCTCCTGAAATACCAGCAATGTATGTTATCGATAATTCTGAAATTAATACTGATGTGACGAGTTATCGGGTCGTGATTTCAGATTATGACCGCCGTTCTATGACAAGTGGAAGCAGTGCGGCCTGGGAATGGAAATTTCCAAACCTATCTAACAATTACAAAAAGATGACTCTGATCGTTGATGAAAAAGAGATATTTTATAATTGTGAAGTCCGATCCTCGGGGAGTCCCTGGCATGCTGGAAGCCGATCCAATTTCACACAGCGCGGAAAATTTAAATTGCCCCTAGACAAACGGCTCCGCGGTCTTTCAAAAATTGCGTGGGATAATACCCCGGCAGCAGAGGGTGCCGCTAACATATTTAATAACAAGGTTCCCAGATACATGCTTTATTTGATGGGGCATGAAGTGAACGAAAACGAATTTGCTTCAATGATTGAGAATGGAGGAAATCCTAAACATTCGGTAGAATTTTTTGAGCCTGTCGGTAATGATTTTCTGGAGAGAAATTTTGGGGATAACGGTCCGCAAGGAGAACTTTACCGGCAAGATGATATATTTTTCTTTGATGATAATTACAGCAAAGACCAAATCACTAATCGTTACTGGTGGTACGCTGGTGATGACTGGCCGGGTCCAGGAAGATATCACAGCCAGTGGCTAAAGCGTTCGAGGGAAACAGATTATGATTATACAGCTTTAATCAACCTACTTAAAACAGTAAAGAACTCCAACGGATACACTGAAGAGGAAATAAATCGCCTCGTTGATGCGAGAAGAATATGCATGATGGCTGCTGTAAGAGGCTACATCGGGGACTGGGATTCTTTCACATTGCGGCGACCCAAGAACAGTTTCTTTTACAGGGGCCCGGGAGATGGAAAATTTCATTTCTTCTTCCATGACTCTGACTTGGCTTTTCAAAATACTGGAGAAATGATTTTCAGTGGGGGAAATGAATTCTCAGCTTGGCTTCGAAAGCCCTATAACCGGCGTATTTTCCGATACTATCTAACAGAAATATTAGATAAATTTCAAGCCAATGGGCCACGTGTAGATGCTTGGTTCGACTGTGAACAGGCAGTTTCCAGCACCTATAATCCAAATCAGAACAAATATATCGGTTGGGACAGTGGCAGGCGTAATCGTATTTTGAGCGAACTTTCAAATGGGCATACCAAAAAACTGGATGTCGACCCAATTGCCAATACAGCTAATGATACTATAACAATTACCGGAGAAGCTGGATATAGGGTCTGGGAAGTTGCTTTAGAAAACCACTCTGAAGGTCAATTCAGCTGGATCGATGAAACAACTTGGAAAATTGAAGGGGTTTCCTTAAGTAACGGATCAAACTCATTCCGAGTCATCGCATTGGATGATGATGGCAAGCCTGCACATGGAGAAGAAACAGATACCTTTACGGTAAACAAAACCACTAATGCAGCTCCGCACATAGTCCTTGATTTGAATCCTGGTTCTGGAAACGTCGAGCTGTCCAGGACCCTTGTCCTTGATGCGAGTGCAAGTTACGATCCAGAAGGTGATGCCCTATCATTTGTCTGGAACGCTTCGTCAGAAAATATCGTTTTAACAACGGATGGCCCGACCGCAGTTATCAGTTTTGCTACTCCTGGACTCTATGAAATATCTTTAGCAGTAACAGATCAGAAAGACAAAAAATCCACAATTTCAAAAGAAATATCTGTTTTTGGGCCTAAGGGATTTTCAGCATTCAATGATGTTTGGATTGCTCCATGGATCCAAGAACATGACATGGAGCAAAAGGATAATTACTCGCCTGGGGCCTGGTGGTCTCTCAGTGAATCACTAGGAAAATTAGTTATTCAATTGCCGGATGATAAGTCCTACCCGTTAGGATTACCCCCCGGCATTGCTGACTCAAAGAGTTACATCCAGTTAGATCATACTTGGCAATATAGCGATGCAAATATCGACTATATGTCCGAATTTGCGAAAGTGGACTTTGACGATTCGTCCTGGAAAACAGGCAGGGGTATGTTTGGAAAAGATTCTGGAACCATACCCGAGCCAGGTATAAATACTCCACTTCAGAGCAATGCGGCAGAGAACTTGGTAAGTTATTACTTTAGAACAGAATTTGAATTCTCTGATGATCCGGTCGGTTCAAAAATTGATCTCCGCGCTGTCATAGATGATGGAGCTAGATTTTGGCTCAATGGCATTGAAATTGATCGCGTCCGGTTACCCAATGGTCAGATAGAACATGGTACCGGAGCAAGTAGTAATACTGCCTCGAGAGATGAAAAACAATCACGGCAAGTAGGTATTTATGATGGTACCGGATCCTTAGTGAATGGAAAAAATATACTAGCCGTTGATCTTCATAACCGTAACGCTAGAAGCTCTGACTATCTGTTTGCCGCAGAACTTGATATCACAGCTCAGCCAATCACCGAGGGCGGTAATCTGGATGGAACTACACATCCCTGGCTTAAACGAGATCTGCCAACTCGTTCCGATTGGGCATTACAAACTGATCTCGAGCTATGGAATCTCCAATTTGATGAATTTATGGCTGGGCTAATGATCGAAGTAGATGAATCCGCAAAGCGTTCACGTTATGCATTTGGTTATAAAGACGGAAGACGTTTAGCAATCATTAAAATTACCTCTTCTGGGAGTGCTGGAACAGTACATAGTGTTCCATTTTCTTCATCTGATGATGTTGTTATAAGAATACGCCGCGCAGAAAATCGGCTCTTTTTTGAAAGATCTCCCGAGTCTGGGATTTGGGAAATTATTCATCATCTTGATCTTCAGCCTAATTGGGAATCGATACATGGTGGAATATTCACAAGCACAGAAGCCGCGCGCAGCTTGAAGGTTAGCTTTGACTATATGATGCTGGTTTCCCCAGAAGAATCTTCACCTTCTAGTGGGGATATAATTGTTTCAGAGGCGATGTATAACCCCTTAGAGGGTTCTGATTATGAATTTATTGAACTTTATAATGCGGGGCAAAATTCTGTCGATCTGACTGGTTTTTCACTCCCTCAAGGTAAACCTGTTAATGAATTTATCTTCCCTGAAAGATCAATAGCTGCTGGTGAATATCTTCTAATTGTAGCTAATCGTGAATCTTTTTTAAGTAAGTATGGTCAGCAGATTAATGCCCAGATAGTGGGGAGTTGGTCTGGTGGTAAGTTAAATAATAATGGCGAGGAAATTATGCTTTTGGATAGAGATGGAAATCTTGTCACAAGCTTCATCTATAACAATAATGATCCTTGGCCCACTCAGCCTGATGAAGATGGTTATTCTCTTGTCTTATTAAATCCATTATTGGGAAACACAAGCGATGGCTCTCTGTGGACATCAAGTGCTGCAATTGGTGGATCACCAGGAAAGGCTGAAACAATAAACGAAGCATTTGCTTCTTGGATGGAGGCTCGAGGAGAAACTAATCCATTAGATATTAAGGGGGGTGATTTACTCAATAATCTTCTTACTTATGCTTTTGGAATTGATCTCATCAATGAAAACCCCCAAAGCGGAATTCCTTCCTTAGACATAGTGGAATTAGAAGGGAAACAGTACTTCGCCCTTGAGTATCGGGAAAGAAAAGATGCACTAGGTATGGAGTTTATCATTGAAACGAGTAATGATTTAATCACTTGGTCACAGGATCAGAACAGTGCGGTCGAAATTTCTAGAGCTGCGGATGGTGATGGTGGTGAACGAATTATTTTACGCTCCAAGGATGCTATAAATAATACAGATTTAGGGTTTTTGCGGGTGCGTGTCCTTTCGCCCTAATACAAAATGATTCCAAAACCAAATCATTTTGGGATTTTAAATGCATCTCGTTGACTAGGTGAAATGTTTTGGTAGTGTCATAAAACCTTTCGCGCTGGTGAGCTGTTTGTGTTTTTCGTCTCACCTGCGCGGAAATTATAGAAATCATTTGAAATGGTGACCGTAGCTCAGTTGGTAGAGCCCCGGTTTGTGGTATCGGTTGTCGCGGGTTCAAGTCCCGTCGGTCACCCCATTTGATTTCTGAATCTGATATTTTTTATTTTTTAAAAAAGTATGTTTAATCGCGCAGATGGATTCTATAGAGAAACGAATAGGCTACAGTTTTGAAAATCCTGAGCTTCTCTCTGAGGCTTTAACACACCCAAGTCTGGCTTATGAAAACCAGGATAGTGGTTCGGACAATCAACGATTAGAGTTTCTTGGTGACGCGGTTTTGCAACTTGTACTGACCCATGAATTATTTTCAATGTTTCCTCATTTTTCCGAAGGTCATTTGACCAAATTAAGATCTCGTTTGGTTTCCACTAAAGCTTTGGAAGAATATGCGCTAGGAATTGATCTTGGTACTTTTGTTTTACTTGGTAAAGGTGAAGAGCGCACGGGTGGCAGAAGCCGTAGGGGCGTCTTAGCTGATGCTTTTGAGGCTCTCATTGGTGCTGTTTATTTGGACAACGGATTTGATTGCGCTAAGGAGTTTATACTAGACTCTTGCAAAATAAAATTTGCTCAAATTGTTGCCGAGCCCATAGAGAAAAACCCAAAAGGTGAATTACAGGAAGTTCTCCAAAAAATATCTCAAACTGCTCCCACTTATCACGTTTTGAACCAGGAAGGTCCGGATCACAACTGTTCATTTGAAACTGAAGTAGAGTGGAATAGTATAGTCCTTGGCGCCGGTAAGGGTAAAAACAAAAAAGAATCTGAGCGATCCGCAGCTCAAAATGCCCTCGAAAAATCCCTGTGGGTAAACACAAACAATTGTGAGTAACTTGTTAATTGGTATTCCCAAAACCAATTGTTCTGGTTGTGAATAAACTGGATCTTATGTCTGTAAGTTTATTTATAGGAACATATTCACTGGTGTGGCTTGCTTATTGGGGCCTTATTCACTATGTGTGAATAGTAATCCGGTACTGTGGAACACGCTTTTTTTACCTGTGGAATATCCTTTTCACGCTTTGTTAACATCTAGAAGAAGAAGAAGAAATTATATCCCTTTAAATTAATTTTAATAGAGTGTTGTGAAAACTATATAAAAACAGTTCTCTCTTTCTACAATAATTTGTTTCTTTATGATAATAGCCAGAGGACTCGTTGCTTTATTTCTTATTCCACTAGTTGGTCTTCTCCATTTTTTATTAGCTACACAGTTTGAGATTTACGAGCATAGACCCATTTGGAGTGCTGTTGTAGTATTAGCTTCATTGATAGTTCTTGGTAGATTATTAATGAGAGCTACCAACAATCACAAAACACTCATTGTGCTAAATTTGTTGGGTTGGGTTCTAGCACTGGCCCTATTTTGGTGGATTGAAGTTTTCACACACTACCCCCCACTTAAAGTAAATCACAAATTGGGTCAGAAAATTGATTGGTCCAACGGAGAAAATCTCCAAGACAGTCAAGGGAATTCATTCAATATAGATTCCCAACTCAATAAAACAAATCAAACGCTATTGGTTTTTTATAGAGGCCATTGGTGACCCTATTGTGTTGCTGAGCTCGTGAAGCTAGAAAACAAAATAGACCAACTCAAGTCAATGGATGTACAGGTGATTGCTATTTCAAAAAGCGATCCACAGGATTCTCAAAAAACAAAAAATAAAACAAAGGGATTCTTTACTTTCGTTTCTGATCCCAGGGGATCTTTTATTAATAGTCTTGGATTATTAGATAAGGGGGGAAATCCTTTTACCGGCGACGACTCTGCACGAATTAGTAAAATGTTAGTTAATAAAGAAAAGAAGATATTGTGGGTTAGATTCACTGAAAACAATAGAGTTAGAATTAAATCAAGTAACCTAATTTCTGAATTAATCGAAGCAATAAAGAAACATAAATAACTTAAAACCAACGGGTTACAATTTACTTTTGCTTATCCAAATAGTCAACACAGCTATATCCGCCGGAGTTATTCCACTAACACGAGAGGCTTGACCCAATGTTTTCGGTTTAATTTTGTTGAGACGAATAACAGCTTCTTTTTTTAAACCATTAATTAAATTATAATCGAGCCCATCAGGAATGGACGCTCCTTCCATATTTTCTGCTCGTGCAATCATTTGTTCTTGGCGTGCAATGTATCCAGCATTTTTACATTCTATTTCAACCAACCCCCAAATCTCACTGCTAAACAAAGATAGTAAATCTTCAGGCAATTTACTTAATTCATTTCCTGGTTTGCGAAACCATACATTTATCTTTAAACCCTCATGGTTTTTCTTATGAGCTAAGTCTAAAGCAACATTGTAATCTTCTTTTTTCTGCTTTGCTCTCTTTAGTCTTTCCCCTTTTACTAAACCACAATTTGAAGCCCACTCAGTTAGTCTAAGATCGGCATTATCTTGTCTTAATAAAAGTCTGTATTCTGCCCGGCTAGTGAACATCCTATAAGGCTCAGTTACTCCTTGAGTTACCAAATCATCAATCATTACACCAATATATGATTTGGATCTTGATAATATCAGCGGCTCTTTGCACTGACACTTAAGCGCCGCGTTAGCACCAGCAAGCAAACCTTGTGCCGCCGCCTCTTCATAACCAGAGGTACCATTAATTTGACCGGCAAAATAAAGACCCCCGATAATCTTTGTTTCTAGTGTTGGCTGAAGTTGTGTTGGTGGACAGAAATCATACTCCACAGCATATCCGGGGCGTATAATTTCTGCATTCTCTAATCCCTTAATGGATCGTATAAATTCATATTGTATGGAATATGGTAAAGATGTGGATACACCATTCACATAATATTCATTTGTATGCCTACCCTCCGGTTCTAGAAAGACCTGGTGACGTTCTCGATCTGCAAATCTTACAACCTTATCTTCTATGGATGGGCAATATCTTGGTCCAACACCCTCAATAATCCCACTATGCATCGGTGATTGATCCAAATTGGATCGAATTAAATCATGCGTGGATCCATTTGTATATGTTATCCAACAAGGTAATTGTTCCACGTGGAACATCGGATCTGACCAATTATTTAGGGTGAAAGTATTTAAACCGGACAAAGATCCATTATCTTTAACAATTGTATCCGCAAGAAAACTAAACTTTGGTGGAGGTTCATCACCATCTTGCCTCTCACAAAGATCGGTATTAATAGATCTGCCATTCAAGCGACAGGGGGTCCCTGTTTTAAATCGTTCAATCTTGATACCCAAATCCCTCAGAGAATCTGAAAGTGTTGAAATACCATCACCCATCCTGCCACCAGCTTGATTTTGTTTACCCACATGCATCAAACCACGCATAAACGTTCCAGAACTAATTATGATCGATTTGGTATGATATTCGACACCAAGATTAGTACGGATTCCATAAACTACATCATTTTTAATCAAAAGATTTGCTACATTACCTTGGTGTAAATCCAAACCATCCTGACATTCCAATTCAAATTTTATTCTAAATTGGTACGCTTTTTTGTCACATTGCGCCCTTGGTGCTCGCACACTTGGTCCCTTAGATGCATTCAACATCCTAAACTGAATACCAGTTGCATCAGTGTTCAGCCCCATTAATCCGCCTAGCGCATCAATTTCTCGAACCATATGCCCCTTACCCAATCCCCCAATAGCGGGGTTACATGACATCTGCCCAATAGTATCAAGATTCTGAGTAATAATGGCAACCTTGCACCCCATGCGGGCTGCAGCCATTGCCGCCTCGACACCAGCGTGACCTGCACCAATAACAAGAACGTGATATTCTTTGGGATGGATGAAATTACTCAAAATCAATAGTTGTTAATTGTTTAAATTTTGATTCGAAGAAGTTCGAAAGCAACGCCTTTTCGATAATTACCCAACGAAAACAGAATGTTCCACGTGGAACACAAAAACGCCGGAAATTATTTTTGGAATAATAAACAATAAAAACAAACATTATATTCTTGTAAACACATGGTTATAAGGTGATTACAACACTAACACAAACACAGTTAACTTGATAATTACCAATCAATTTTTATTCATTAAAAGCCACAATAGATTATGAAGCTACAATTTTTACAACCCGCTCTAGCGGGGAGCAAAAAATGAGATACTTTTCTATTAAAAGATGCTCAAGCGTACTTCATTAATCTTATTAGTTCTAATCCTGTTCGTCGTTGTTCGAGTAGTCCCCGCCTATCTCGGTCAAACAACAGCAATGGCATTTGCCAACATTTCACCCCTAGCAGCACTGGCTCTATGTGGTGGCATGATGCTACCAACGAGAATCGCTTTCATAATTACTTTTGGAACTTTTATTACAAGTGACATTATGCTCAATCTTAAATATGAGCAGCCAATCATAAATTACTATTCACTTTTTCTTTTAGCTGTATTTGCTGCTATTTTCACTTGCGGATACTTGCTGAGAAAACATAGAAAGATTAATGTTCTGTTAGTCTCAACCATTGCATCCAGCGTTCTTTTTTATATTCTTTTAAATACAGTATCCTTTTTCATTGATCCACATTATTCCAAAAATATAACAGGTTGGTTTCAAGCGAACACAACAGGCCTTCCAGGATATCCTCCGGCTTGGGTATTCGGCATTCGGACACTGATTAGCAATTCAATATTTGCACTAGTCTTTTACTTTGCCTTAAGCCCCAAATCTGACAGATTAATTGAAGAGCCCCACCTTTCTCAAACCACCTAGATTCTTTGCAAACTATGCTAGAACAAATTGAGTCCCATAAATATAGCGAACTAGAAGTGAACAAGTCACTTTCTAATGAGGACAAGATAGAATTTTTACGCCAAATGGTACGCATACGGCGTTTTGAAGAAGCATCCTTAAAGTATTATAATGCAGGCAAAATGGGCGGATTCTTGCATCTATATATAGGTCAGGAATCAATCGCAGTTGGCACAGCATCCTTATGTGGTGACAATGATCATATGATCACAGCTTATCGCGATCATGGCCACGCGCTTGCTGTTGGGATGTCTATGAATGAATGCATGGCTGAGCTTTATGGAAAAAAAACAGGATGCTCAAAAGGAAAGGGAGGATCCATGCATTTTTTTGCACCTGATAAAAATTTTTGGGGCGGACATGGAATTGTCGCTGGTCAGACACCGCTTGGGCTGGGATTAGCATATGGACTGAAATATAACGGAGAGAAAGGAGCCGCTTTGTGTTTCCTGGGAGATGGAGCCGTTAATCAAGGATCTTTCCATGAATCTCTTAACTTGGCTCAGTTGTGGGAATTGCCGGTAATTTACGTCATAGAAAATAATGGATATTCAATGGGAACTAGCCAAAAACGTTCTTCAGCATTTAATAACTGTTTAGCACAAAGAGGAGATGCATACGGAATAGAATGGGATGTTGCTAAAGGCAACGACATCTATGAAGTCAGAGCCAAAACTAAAGAAGCGATGGACAGGGCACACAACGACTCACAGCCCACGATATTAGAATTTGATACTTATCGGTACCAGGGACATTCGGTAGCAGATGCTAACACTAAAAAATACCGCTCCCCGGAGGAGATAGATTATTACAAAGAAAATTATGACCCAATTAGCGTTTGGAAAAAACGTCTTTTTGAGGAGAGCGTCATTGATGAAAACAGCTATAAAGAACTAGATGATGCAGCAAAGAGCGAAGCTAAGGAAGCAGTAATTTTTGCTGAAGAAAGTGATTTTCCTGATCTTTCAGAAATAACGGATGATGTTTATTATGAGGTGGATAATCAAACAGAATCAGGAAAACAGGGAAAATATTTTTTTCATGATTAAAATCCATTTTGCTCGATAGCAAATTAGATTAAAGAAACTAATAATATGGCTTTAACATTATACCGCCAAGCACTTAACAGGGCACTTGATGAAGAACTGGCCAATGACGATAAGGTCGTCATTATTGGTGAAGAAGTGGCAGAATATAACGGTGCTTATAAAGTTACTGATGGATTATGGAAAAAATGGGGGGACAAGAGAGTAGTTGATACACCCATATCAGAAGCGGGATTTATAGGCATGGGAATAGGAGCTTCCATGTTGGGAGTTCGACCCGTCATGGAACTAATGTTTTTTAGTTTTGCATACGTTGCTTTGGATCAAATGATTAATAACGCTGCGTGCATTCGATACATGTCCGGTGGTTCAATAAATTGTCCAATTGTTGTTAGAGGCCCTTCAAATGGTGGCACGAGTGTTGGCGCGACACATTCACACACACCTGAAAACTTATTTGCTAATATACCTGGGCTTAAGGTTGTAGCTCCAGCAACAGCCCATGATGCGTATGGTCTAATGAAATCAGCGATCCGGGACAATGATCCGGTCTATGTAATGGAAAACACATTGCTTTATGGAGACTCTGCCGCCGCTTCGGATTTGCCAGATAAAGAGTTCACTGTACCGATTGGCTCTGCAGAGGTTAAGAAAGAAGGAACGGATGTTAGCTTAATTGCTCATGGCCGTTCAGTCATTGTTGCTCTTGAGGCAGCAAAACAATTAGGTGAGGAGAAAGGCATTAATGCAGAGGTAGTTGATTTGCGTTCGATTAGACCTCTCGACGAAGAAACAATTTTAAAGTCTGTGGAAAAAACCAACCGCGCTGTATTAATTGACGAAAATAAACCATTTTGTGGAGTCAGTTCACAAATTGCGGCCACTATTCAGGAAAAGGCATTTGATAGTTTAGATGCTCCCGTTTTAAGAGTTACCTCAATCGATGCTCCAGCAATTTACAGCCCACCTCTCGAGAAAGAACAAATTCCAAATGTTAGCCGAGTAGTTGATATGGTTCAGAAGCTCGGCTAAAACTTCAAAGAATACCAAAAGACAATAACATGCCCGATTTTGTTCAAATGCCTCAATTGAGTGATACAATGAAGGAAGGCACTGTTGTTAAATGGCTAGTCAAGGTTGGCGACAAAGTCGATGTGTCTGATCCCTTAGCCGAAATAGAGACAGATAAAGCAACGATGGAAATGGTTGCTTTTGATGAAGGAATAGTTGGTGCTATTTACATAGAGGAAGGAACCACAACACCACTGGGTGAAGTTTTAGCTGTGATTGTAGAGGAAGGTGAAGAGGTTCCTGATAAACCGGCCGCCATTGCGACATCAGAATCTGAGCCCGAAAAACCAGAAGAGACCAAAGAGGATCAAGATCAGAACGCTACAATCAAATCTGAGGAAGAGAAACCTGAGCCCGCGGTAAGTGATGAGAGAATTAAAGCTTCTCCCTTGGCAAAAAAAATAGCCAACTCTAAAGGCATTAATCTATCTGAAGTGAAAGGTACGGGACCAGGTGGTAGAATTGTAAAAAAAGATTTAGAAAATCATAAAGTCTCAGGAAGCCCCACAGCCGTATCGACCCCTAAAAGATCACAACCTTTAACAAGTGAAGATCAAAGAATTCCTCTTACGGGAATGCGCAATATTATTGCCCAACGATTGCTCGAATCTAAGACGCAGATTCCACATTTTTATCTTAACGTTGAATTTGATGCCGCTCCCCTAATGAATCTGAGAAAACAGGCAAATTTCGCCGCAGGAGAAGGAGATAATAAGTTCACAGTAAATGATTTCATTCTTAAAGCGGTGGTAAATGCCGCGGCTTCTGTGCCTGAAGTTAATTCCTCCTTTGATGGAGACGCCATTATCCAGTATGGATCCGTTAATCTTTCTGTGGCGATTGCGGTGGAAGATGGATTAGTCACACCCGTAATACGTGATGCTCAACAAAAGAGTCTGCTCGAGATTAGCTTGGCAGTAAAAGATTTAGCTGAGAGGGCACGCGCGAAAAAACTCTCCCCTGATGAATTTTCTGGAGGAACCATAACAGTTTCTAACTTAGGCGCTTATGGAATTGATAGCTTTGATGCCATCATTAATCCTCCCCAAGCTGCGATCCTTTCTATTGGTAGTATCAAGAGCATGCCGGCAGTTGATGAAGAAGGGAACCTCGTAGCTGGTCTGCGGATGAAAGTCGGCATGAGCTGCGATCATCGGGTGGTTGATGGTGCGGTAGGGGCAAGGTATCTCACAGAGCTCAAAAGACGCATCGAAAATCCGGCCAGTATGTTAATTTAGGATTAGCCCATTAGTGGTTATCCAAATTGGATTAAAGAGACCGAAGGAAATTTAGAACCAAGGAACGTTCATTCTTAGAAAGTCTTGAATATGTTTTTTTGGCAGAAAGGCCCTCTCCACCATAAACCAAAAACTCGCTAAGCGACAACCCCATCATTATCATCATCGAGCATAATCAGAGTCCTCAAATGAAGATTTTCAGGGTTTTCTATATTAGGATCTAACTTGATTAATGCAGAAGAAAGGGACCGAGATTGTTTTACCAGTTCCGTTTCTGTGATCAGATCACCGAGCTTGAGTCTATCAATACCGCTCTGTGCCTTGCCGAGCAATTCTCCTGGTCCTCGAAGTTTAAGATCTGTTTCAGCGATGACAAACCCGTCTGAGCTTTCTTCGAGGGCCTTGAGTTTTTGTTTTGAATCGTCAGTTACTTTATCGGTCATGAGGACACAATAACTGTTGTGCTTTCCTCTTCCGATCCTTCCCCTGAGTTGATGGAGTTGTGCCAACCCAAATCTTTCAGCATCAAAGACATACATAATTGTAGCATTAGGAACATCAACGCCCACTTCTATCACGGTAGTGGAAATGAGAACATGGATAGCGCCGTCTCTAAAACGATCCATTATAGAATCTTTTTCATCAGGAGCAATCCTGCCATGTAATAGTTCACACTTGAAAGGTGATAAGTTTTCTGACCAGTTTTGAAATTCACCTTCGACAGAGCCAACCTTAATTTTTTCTGAATCTTCTATCAGAGGATAAACGATATAGGCTTGCCGCCCTTCACCGAGTTTAGTTTTGAGGAACTTCACTGAATCGGAGAGGTGCTTCTTTGATTGCCGGACATATGTGTTAATTTTGCCCCGCCCGGGTGGCAGTTCATCTATTACAGAAACATCCAAATCGCCGTACACAGTGAGTGTTAAAGTACGGGGAATTGGGGTAGCCGTCATTACAAGGACATCAGGACAGGATCCCTTATTAATTAATTTTTGTCTCTGACTCACTCCAAATTTATGCTGTTCATCAATGACTACAAGACCGAGGTTTTTACTATTTGATGAATCATACAAAAGGGCATGCGTGCCGACAATAACACCGGGTGAATTTTGTTCAAAAAGAGGCAAATCAGAGCCTGTTTTCTTTTTTGCAGTACATAAACCAATATTAATTCCAAGCGGTTCCAACCATTGGGAAAGCACAGCATGATGTTGTTCGGCCAATATTTGGGTTGGAGCCATGAGGGCGGCCTCAGAACCTGCTTCTACGGCAAGCAAAATAGCACAAACTGCTACAAGAGTTTTTCCGGATCCAACGTCTCCCTGGAGGAGTCTGTTCATTGGTTTTGTGGAAGCAAGATCAGAGCGTATTTCATCCACGCAACGAGACTGTGCAGCAGTCATCTCAAAGGGCAGCGAGGAAAGCAAATTTGATAGCAATTTCCCAGGCCCACAATTTGCGGATCCGGGCAACGCATTATGCTGTGCTTTTCTGTAAGCAACATTGAGCTGCAAAATAAAAAATTCCTCGCAAGCTAAGGCGCGCCTTGCTTCAGCCAGCTCATTATCTGAGGCCGGGAAGTGAATGGCACCAAGAGCTTTAATCCTTGGCATTTCTACAAAGTCATTGGGAGGTAATATTTCTGGAAACCCGTCCCCTTCTAAATTTTCAACAATGTTGAAAAGAGCTTCACGCAAGGGCCTTTGGCTTATACCGCTTGAGAGTGGATATATAGGCGTAATGCGTTCAAGATGAACGCCCGAGTTTGTATTGTTGGTTTCAACAATTTCAAATTCTGGATGATCAATTATTAGCCGCTTCCCGCTTTTTTTAACCTTTCCGTACACTATAATTTTCTGACCGACTATGATTATCTTGTGAATGAAAACCATGTTAAACCACCGCAATGTAATTTGGTTTAACCCTGTTCCCTCTGAGTCACTTATTAGAGCTTCAAAAAATCGGCGCCTTCCATAGAACTTTCTTGAAGAATCAATTACTTCACCCTTAAAGCATATTGGAGACTCAGTAGGTTCATAAGGAAATTCATCGAATCGTTCACGGTTTTCATACCTTTTTGGATAATGTGAAAGCAGATCATTTACTTTCGTATATCCAATCTTTGTAAGATTCTTAAGAAGCTTTTTATCCAGTGAAGCTATTTCAGCGATAGGAGTTTCCGCGGTGAAAGACATGCAGTGGTTTAACTAATGGCCGAACGAATGGATTTAATATTCATTTGTATACTGATCTTTCCTCTGAAATCATTTCGCAGAATCGTGAAAGCAATATCCCAGGGAGGTTTAGGAAGATTATAGTCAGTTCCATTGAAATAAATAGCATCACAAATAGATTCACGCTGACGCAAAGTTATTCTAATATGTTTCTCCTTAAGAATTCTTGGCTCGGAGGTTGGAGTGACTCCGCGGCAGAACAGTAAAGGTTCAGGATTTTCGCACCCGAAGGGTTCAAGTTTTATGTAATGATCGAGTAAATCCAGATGTAATTCACTAAGGGGACATTCGGCGTCTAACCTCAGTTTTTGGGTAAGGCAATCCTGATCACTATTTGAAGAAACATGAGCACAAAGGTGATCATGGAATGCAGTTATTTGATTTTCATGAATTGAAATTCCTGCAGCCATATGATGGCCGCCACCAGATATCAGGAATTGACGCCCATCATTGATGACATCAATTAATGAAATCCCTTCAATGCTTCTGCCACTTCCCTTTCCAATGCCATCCTCATCAATAGCAACGACAAATACAGGCCGATGAATTTTTTTCGAAATGCGAGATGCGACGATACCAACGACGCCAGGGTGCCACCCTTGTTTTCCTAGGACGAGCCCCATATTATTTGTTCCGAACTGACCACTATCAATCATTTCAAAGGCTTCTGCGGTGGTCCTCCGTTCCAGATCTTGTCTTTGACGATTTCGTTCCTCCAATTCGTCAGCCATTCTCATAGCTTTAGCTGAATCAACGCACAGGAGTAATTCAAGAGCCTTTTCTGCAGTATCGATTCTTCCTGCCGCATTTAAGCGTGGTCCGATACGGAACCCAATGTCCATTGCACTGTAAGGGGGGCGAATATTAGCTAATTCGATGAGTGCAGCGAGTCCAGCATTTTTGGTTCTACCCAGTTCAACTAACCCACGCTTTACCAAGGCACGGTTTTCATCAGTTAATGGGACCAGATCTGATACCGTTCCGACAGCAACCAGATCAAGAAATTCTCGCAAATCAAATTCCTCTAATGGCCGGCGCTTCAAGAGAGCGTGGGCAAGTTTAAATACAATACCAACACTACAAAGATAATCATAACTGTAGTCTGAAAGATCCCTCGTGGCCTTAGGGTTGACCAGAGCACAACAATCAGGCACGCCTAGGGGCGAAGCTTCATGATGGTCTAAAATAACAGTTTCAACATTCTTTTCATTGAGCCACGAAATTTCTTCATTTGATGTTGTTCCGCAGTCGACAGCTATAATTAAAGACGGTGAACATTCATCCAGACAACGAGTCAATGCATTTACAGAAAGCCCATACCCTTCATCGATTCTATGAGGCAAGAAAGGTATCGACTCGTTCCCATATGCCAAAAGAATTTTTTTGAGCAGTGTTAATGAAGTGACGCCATCAACATCGTAATCCCCGTAAATGACAATGGACTCTTTTTTGTCTATTGCCTGAAGGACACGATCAACAGCCGCATGCATGTTCGGTATCTCAAAAGGGTCACTGAGAGTATTAAGTTTTGGATTCAAATATGCATGGCTATCAGTGATGGAATTGATGCCACGGACATTCAAAATGGCCTTGATGACAGAGGGCATGTCACTACTTGGAATACCAGCGTTATCAGAATCCGGAAGGATCCACTTACGAGCATCAAGTTTATCGGTGTTCTGTTGTGACACTTAGCGTTTTAGCTTTTAGAAGTTAATTCTTGGGCTCGTTTTCTTTAAAACCTATTAGCTTTTGAAATTCTTGGAGAGGCGGATCAGGACCAATATATTGTGTGCCTCCTTTATAACTCTGCGCCAAGATTAAGCCCCGACTATCGAGCACAGCTAAGCTAGGCACACCTCTCACTGACACTGATTTGAGAAACTTTAAGGTTATCAAATCTTCGAAGCGGATAGCAGGCCAAGGCATTTTTTGCTCTATCATGTAATTGAGCATTTCCTTTTCTGAATCATCGCGGCTCACAAAAATAACTTCGAAATTTGCGGCTTCCTTTTTTGCTTTGGTGTAAAACTTAATTAATTCAGGAGTGAATTTACGGCAATTCGGGCTCCAATTTGCAGAATAGTAAAAAAGAAAATGATCAATGGCTTTTTCAGGGTCGAGCGCATGGCCTTGGAAAGAACCCTGATCTACAGAAACAAGCTTACCCGCAAGTTCTTTAGCGATGATCACGGTCCCCGGTAGTCTTGGACTCTTCTTTTCATTCTGTGCGATAGAATTTCCGAT
>Ga0115002_10000572_pt1 | contig 51805 bp, 48 predicted proteins | sample ArcticOcean_MG_C_8_FD_89576 | JGI IMG/M metagenome (GOLD analysis project Ga0115002, IMG submission 89576) | Marine microbial communities from western Arctic Ocean - ArcticOcean_MG_CB11_86 | ecosystem: Environmental > Aquatic > Marine > Oceanic | place: Arctic Ocean: Canada Basin | collected... | reverse complement strand
GGTTTTAGCCTTAGAAGCAGGTGTGACATTTTTCTTTATTGAAGTAGCTGTTTTCGTTTCTTTGGTTTTAGCCTTAGAAGCAGGTGTGACATTTTTCTTTATTGAAGTAGCTGTTTTCGTTTCTTTGGTTTTAGCCGTAGAATCTGGCGTGACATTTTTCTTTATTGAAGTAGCTGTTTTCGTTTCTTTGGTTTTAGCTTTAGAATCTGGCGTGACATTTTTCTTTATTGAAGTAGCCGCTTTCGTTTCTTTGGTTTTAGTCGTAGAATCTGGCGTGATTCTCTTCCTCGAATTTGATGTGGCAGGGTTATCATCTCCTAGGACTGGTGTTTCTTGTCCCCATAATGATTCAGCCTTACGTATTGCCGCTACGGTCATAATGATTCGGTCATAGTTTAGAAGGTCTAGTACGTTAAGGTTACTAGCGGGAAGAGTTTTGATATCCTGCAAATTCTTAGCAGACTCCACTACAGGCTTTTGGAGTTCAGGTGTAACTATTAGGGTCTTCGAGTTGACGTTCATGGTTTCTAGAAAACGTTTCATATCCTTAGTCTTGGATTCTGGTAACTGTAAGTCTTGGATAATTGACAGCCGATCTTCCCGTACTTTATCCGATAGCAGGCACCGTATTGCCAGCCGGCGCATTTTCTTAGGCATTCGCTGTCTATAACTGCGTGGATTGGGGCCAAACACAATGCCTCCTCCTCGCCATTGAGGTGACCTGATTGAGCCCTGACGGGCCCGGCCAGTTCCTTTTTGTCTCCAAGGTTTCGCCCCACCACCTGAAACATTTGCTCTCGTTTTTACGTTTGAGTTACCTTGGCGCATGTTTGCCCGTTGCCTCACCATTGCCTGATGAACAACTGACATATTCATTTGAATCCCAAATAGATAATCACTTATAGCAAGGGTGGCAATAGCTTTGCCTTGCATGTCTAGGACGGGGAGTTCCAAAGTTTTATTCATGGAGCCCCCTTCCAGTTTTGTTTATAACCAACAGACCGTTTCGAGATCCAGGAACAACACCTTTTAGAAGTAGGAGGTTTCGGTTGGGATCAACCTCTATAACTTCTAAGTTTTTTACAGTAACTCGACGATTCCCCATATGGCCTGCCATTTTTTGACCCTTGAGTACCCGACCAGGTGTCGTGCCGGCACCGATTGATCCTGGAGCACGGTGACGGTCAGATTGACCATGTGTTTTAGGCCCTCCGTGGAACCCGTGTCTCTTTACCCCACCAGCAAAACCTCGGCCTATGGAAATACCTCTTACATTTACTATTTCCCCAGGAGAAAAAAGGCTGACATCAAACTTTTGCCCTATTGTTATAGCGGCCCCTTCTTCGGCCTGTACTTCACGGAGATAACGAAATGAACCAGTTTCTCCCAGATGGCCAGATATTGGCTTAGTCAGGTTTTTCTTGTTCCCAAACCCGATCTGGACAGAGTTGTAGCCATCCCGATCCGTCGTTTTGAGCTGAGTGATTACGCAGGGCCCTGCCTCAATAGCCGTTACTGCTTCCGCGTGGCCATTTTGGCGAAACACCTGTGTCACCCCAATCTTTTTTCCTAAAAATCCTTGAATCACAGTCTTCTTACCATCCTCTAAAGTTTAATCGTGATATCGACACCAGCAGGCATATTTAATCGAGACATGGCGTCTATAGTTTTTGATGTTGGGGCTAAAATATCTATGAGACGTTTATGAGTACGCATCTCAAAGTGCTCACGTGAATCTTTGTCAACATGTGGCGAACGAATAACACAGAAGCGCTTTATGGATGTTGGCATAGGAATAGGCCCCGCTACTCTGGCTCCCGTTCGCTCAGCTGATTCCACAATTTTCTCTGCAGACTGATCAATGATTTTATGATCAAATGCTTTAAGAACTATACGTATTCGTTGTCGGTGTGTTGAAATTGGTTCTGTAGTCACGAGCTATGTACCGCCTCTTTCACTAATTCTGTTGGGGCTTTCTCATAATGGTCAAATTCCATAGCGTAGCTAGCTCTTCCTTGGGTTATAGACCGTAGTTGCGTTGCGTAGCCAAATACTTCTGCTAGAGGAACATCTGCTGTAGCTATTTGGGTATCACCTTGACCCTCAATTTTTTTAATCTGGCCACGTTTACTACTTAGATCTCCTAATATATCGCCCAGGAAATCTCCAGGGGTTACGACTTCGAGGGCCATCATTGGTTCTAGTAAAACAGGCCGCGCTTTTTCCAGGGCGGCTTTCATTGCCATAGATCCTGCAATCTTGAAGGCCATTTCTGAAGAATCTACGTCGTGGTAACTTCCATCTACCAGTGTTACCTTCACATCCACGACTGGAAAGCCTGCAATAGTACCGCTCTGGAGAGCTTCTTGGATTCCTGTCCTTACTGCGGAAATGTATTCTTTAGGTATGGCCCCTCCAGATATACGGTTATCGAACTCGAATCCAACCCCCCGCTCTTGGGGCTCCACCTCTATCTCAGCGTGACCATATTGCCCACGTCCTCCTGATTGACGAATAAATTTACCTTCTGCTTTTGCCGCGATCGTTATTGCCTCTCGATATGATACTTTCGGACGACCAACGTTTACTTGGACGTTGAATTCTCTACGCATCCTTTCCACAATCACGTCGAGATGCAATTCTCCCATTCCAGAGACAACGGTCTGGCCAGTTTCATTATTATATTTGACGCGGAACGTGGGGTCTTCTTCAGCTAATTTAATTAAGGCATCCGTGACCTTTTCTTGGTCTGTTTTACTTCGGGGTTCCATAGCAACAGATATAACTGGTTCAGGGAAAGAAATAGACTCAAGTATTACGGGGTTCTGGGGATCGCTGAGGGTGTCTCCCGTGAATGTGTTTTTCAGCCCAACTGTTGCAGCGATGTCGCCTGCACGCATTTCCTCTACTTCCTCACGACGGTTGGCGGACATCCTTAGCATTCGGCCCATACGTTCTCGTGAGTCCTTAGTAGTGTTAGAAACGTTACCACCGCTTTTAATCTTACCCGAATAAACCCGGAAATAGACCAATCTCCCTGCATAGGGATCCGTCATCACTTTAAACACCAGTGCTGAGAACGGAGAGTCAGTGCGTGCTTCACGCATTACTTCCTCTTTAGATTTCGGGTCAATTCCACTTATAGAAGGTATGTCGAGAGGTGATGGGAGGTAATACATAATTGCATCTGCTAGAGGAGGAATTGCCCAATTCTTGAGGGCGCTTCCACAGACTACAGGAACAATTTTATTGGCTATTGTAGCTCGGCGTAGCGCACTACGAATATCTTCACTAGAAATAATTGCTTCCTCGAGGTATTTCTCTAAAAGCGCATCATCAGCCTCAGCGACTTTTTCGATCATGGAATTTCGGAATTGCTGTGACTCGTCTCTGTAATCCTCTGGTATAGGGATATGACCGCCTTCTTTAGACTGATTCTTATCAAATAGAATAGCCTCTTGTTCTACCAGATCAATCACTCCCCGAAATTCATCTTCACTTCCCAGAGGTAGCTGGATCGGTACTGGATTAGATTTGAGTCGATCACGTATCATTTCTACTGTTCTTACGAAGTTTGCTCCCACTCGGTCCATCTTGTTTACAAAGCAAATTCTAGGAACGTTATATTTATCCGCTTGTCTCCAAACTGTTTCTGATTGAGGCTGAACGCCTGCTACCGAATCAAAAACAACGACACCGCCATCCAAAACACGGAGACTTCTTTCGACTTCTGCCGTAAAATCAACGTGACCCGGAGTATCAATCACGTTGATTTGATGGTCTTTCCAATAGCAAGTGGCAGCCGCGGCAGTTATCGTGATGCCTCGCTCCCGTTCCTGTTCCATCCAATCCATATAAGCAGTACCTTCATGTACAGTTCCCACTTTGTAGGTTTGGCCAGTGAGGAAAAGAACCTGCTCTGTGACAGTAGTTTTGCCAGCATCTATATGAGCAATAAAGCCCATGTTACGTATATGTTCTAGGGGTATTTGGTCGGTATCCATAACTAATTTTCCGAAGTTTCCGGGCTAACGCCCTGGAGCATCAATTACCATTTGTAATGAACAAATGCCTTATTGGCATCTGCCATCCTATGTAAATCCTCTCTACGTTTTACTGCCGCACCTTGTCCTCGGGAGGCATCCAGTAATTCCTCATATAGTTTCTCAGACATTGGTTTACCTGTACGGGCACGAGCAGAATTAACAAGCCATCGCATCCCTAATGCTTCCCGACGCGTACTTCTCACTTCAATTGGAACTTGATAAGTCGCTCCTCCAACCCTTCTGGGCTTCACCTCTAATTGGGGAGTTGACCTTTGCATGGCGGCTCGAAATACATCAAGTGGAGATTGCTTCGTTTCTTCTTCTAGAAGATCCATGGCTTCATAAACTATACGCTGTGCAGTTGTCTTTTTCCCCCCCATCATCACTTTATTGATGAAACGAGACAACTCATCGCTACCGTATCTGGGGTCGGGAGCAATTTTCCTCTTGTCTGGTCTCCTTCTTCTAGGCATGTGTAGCTATTTCTCCTAAGTAATAAATGTTAAATATAGTCTAAAACGGGAGCATTCGAAGCTATTCTACAGAGTAGACACCCAAGCTCCAGCGGTGCACGTTAGTTTCTTTTGGATCCATACTTGCTTCGCCCCCGTTTCCTATCTGTTACGCCAGAAGCGTCTAAGGTGCCCCGGACGATGTGGTAACGAACACCGGGTAAATCCTTAACGCGTCCTCCGCGAATCAAGACGACTGAGTGTTCTTGGAGATTGTGTCCCTCTCCAGGAATATAAGCAGTCACTTCTAATCCATTAGTGAGCCGGACTCGAGCGACTTTACGAAGGGCTGAGTTAGGCTTCTTTGGTGTTACTGTTTTGACCTGAATACATACCCCACGCCTTTGGGGGCATCCAGGCCCTTTAGTTACTCGGTTGCTTAGCGCATTATGAACAAACCGAAGAGCCGGTGACTTTGACCGTTTTTCCGAAGAAACTCTTCCCTTGCGTACTAATTGATTTACTGTCGGCATTATCTATTCCTAAGAAAATAAAAAACGCTATGGGCTACCTCTGCTATATAGTCAGCAACCCCAGCGTTGCGCCATGGCCGGATTCGGCAGACACGAGTTTTGCCCGTGTTTGGGACGCTAGGGCGGTATTGTATCAATGTGTGAATGGTATGTCAACGAGGATTTCCATGAGAGGCAGGTTGCCCCTGAGCCTTCGGGCTTTGTGGTTTGCTTTATACTAAGGTGGAAATAATTCAGTCGTAGACAACGATTTAGTCCTCTAGATGTTGTGGAATAATTTTTCCCCTTTCCAGCATGTAGGTTGCAGATGGAGGTATTGGAGAGTTTTGAATCAATAAACGTTCAGCAGTAGTAGCAAGGATTTGCTCGTATTTCCCTGCCTCTTCCAGTACCCGATGGCGGCGCTTTTTATCCAGTTCTGATAAAACATCATCCAGTAGTAAGAGTGGTTCTTCTCCACGTTCTCGTTTCAAGAAAAATGCCTCTGCTAAACGGAGTGCCAGCGCAATGCTTCTTGCCTGGCCTCTTGAAGAGTAAGTTGCTGCATTCATTCCATCAATCTCCATTAATAAATCGTCTCTGTGGGGCCCAAAAATTGTCATCCCTGCGATGATTTCCCGTTCACGTTGAACCCTGAGAGTATCCTTCAGGCCCTGTACTGGAACCGCCGCTTCAAACTGTAAATCAAGATTTTCATCATGGCCTGTAAGTTCAAAGTGGGATTTCTGGGCCATAGGAGTGATATCTTCAAGCACTTGGCTGCGTCTCGAAGATATCACAGTAGCTTCTTTAACTAATTCTTCGTCCCAAAAGTCCAGCTCATCCCGAGACCCTTTCTTGTCTCTAATCAAACGTAAAAGGTGATTTCGTTGAGTAATAACTCGGTGGTATCTCTGGAGAGTGTGTAAGTAATTGCGGTCCACCTGAGAGATTAAGATGTCTAGGAATCGACGCCGTCCTGACGGAGGCCCAAAGACCAGGTCGATATCATTTGGAGTAAAAAGGACAGCATTAATGCAGCCAACGAGTCTTGTTACAGTCGTAGGGGATCCGTTTACTCGTATTTGTTTGTATGCCTTAGTTTCTTGCCCTCTGTCGTTGGTAAAAGACTGTAAACCAACCATTGCTTTTAAGGTACCATTCTTATGTTTTACTTCTCCAGATACGAGAGTTTGAACTTGCTTGAGTGAGGGAATTTCTTGGAACATCAATTCCTTATCTATATTTGTACGGTATGACTTACCGATCACAAGAAGGTAGATAGCTTCCAGAAGATTACTTTTCCCTTGGGCATTTCGGCCGAAGATAAAAACCATGCCACTAGGTAATTCAAGATTCATATCTTGAAAATTACGATAGTTGGTTAGCGAAAGGTGAGAAAGGTACATTTGCTATCCTTAGTGGAATTGTAACATTTCAGGACTGGTATAATTAGATAGTCAATTATCATATACGAGAGAAGGAATCCTGCATCATTTGCAAGCGAGTTGACGCTTGGTTGTCAGTTTTTTAATAAAAGGCAATGTCTAATATAAGAGTTATAACCCTAGATCTTTGGCAGACCCTTATAATTGATAGGCCTGAATTAGGTAGGAATAGGATGAAGTATCGCATAAAAGGCACATTAGATGTTCTTAGGGAAGCTGAGGAAGATTTTACAGAAGAGCAAATAACAGATGGGTATATAAATTGCTATTATAAATGTAGGGGTATTCGTGAAAAAGGAAAAGATATTTCTTTTAATGACCAGATAAGGATCTTTATTAGCTGTGTTGATGAGTACCTGCTGTCTCGTATTAATAAGGATACCCTTGTTAAAATAGAAGCCAAGTATGCTGATTCCTTTTATCGGGGCCCTCCAAAATTGGTTCATGGCGTTAAGGAGATGCTTGCTATTCTGAAAGACTATGGTTATTCCCTAGGGCTTATATCCAATACTGCCATGACGCCAGGATCGATTTTTCGGGCATACATGGAAAGCTTAGATATTTTGTATTATTTTGATCATCTAACATTCTCTGATGAGGTACTTCTTGCTAAACCCTCCCCTGATATATTTTTCTATTCTTTAGGACGACTAGGGTTTTCTCCGGATGAGGCGGTTCATGTAGGCGACCACCTTCGTTTAGATGTTTTGGGTGCACAACGCGTAGGAATGAAGACAGTTTGGGTCGGAAATGCTGAAAATAAGAGTGAAGAAATAGCGTCAGATGCAACAATCCTGAGTGTGACTGACTTACCTCAGGTACTAGATAAATTAGGAAACCTGACTTCCGAAATAAGATAATAGCTACATGTCGACAGAGTCAATCTAATTTAATAGGGCTCAAAGCCTTGAGCGATGAGCGACCTAGTAGAATTTCGCATATAATAGAGGTTTTAGTGGTTATTGGAGATACTAACCTTAGTTATATTTGAATGACGTTAAACTAATTGACCGTTCGAACAAATGACTTTTAATGATTAACTAGATTGCAAATGCTATCAACGTTATCGCTTAGGGAATTATAGGTATACTCATTATATAAAAATATAAAATTGTTTATCTATACCACCTTACGTATAAATGGAGAATTCTGATGGAAGAAGTTGGGAAAGTTGGGTTGGGTGATCGTGTGGTTCGTCATCCACGCCAACAGGAGCTAGAGCCCATACATATATCTTCTCCAAGACCGCGGAGCACATCTCGCAGGTTTGATTCCCCCTTTGTCTTGATTTATGTCTTTGCATTCATGATCGTCGTTGGGACAGTGGTGTTATGGTTGCCTTTTTTTAATAATGATGGCGGGTTTACCCCTATACTGACTGCTCTTTTTACCGCTACATCAGCTGTTACTACCACTGGATTAGTGGTAGAGAACAGTGCGACCTACTGGAATCGTGGAGGGCAGGTGGTTTTGATGTTGTTATTGACAGTAGGTGGACTGGGTTTCATGAGCACAGCTACTTTCTTACTTATCGTTATTGCTCAACGAATCTCCCTGGCTAATCTACTGATTATGAGAGAGAGTACTGGCATGAGTCGGCGTACTGATCTTTTTCGTCTTACCATTCAGGTGGTGGCAATCTCAATTCTTATTCAAACTATAGCTTTCGGGATGTTTTTTTGGAGGTTTGGATTTGCTCAGGATGCACTATTCCCGGAATCTTTGAGGGAGGCAGCTTGGCATGCTGCCTTTTTATCTGCGTCTGCATTCAACAATGCAGGTTTCAACATACTTCCCCAGTTTGCGAGTGAGAAGGTGTTTGGATCGGAACTATGGATATTAGGCGGTATGACTATTCTGATCATTTGTGGTGGAATCAGTTATGCGGTATTGGTGGACATCGTGCGCTTTAAACGTTTTAACCGATTCCGTTTGGATAGTCGCCTAATCATCATCTTTAGCCTTGCACTTTGGACCCTTGGCGCGGTTGCAATTTTGGGCTTCGAGGGCAGTAACCCTGAGACGCTACAAGGATTTTCTATCGTGGAACAAGTTCCCCACGCTATTTTTCAGTCTGTGAGTGGACGTACCGCTGGCCTATCAAGTATCAACTTTGCAGACACCGAACAACATACAAACTTCTTCTTTATTGGTCTTATGTTTATTGGGGGAGCTTCGGGTTCTACAGCTAGCGGCATAAAAATAAATACTCTTGCTATTATTTTGGTTGCTGTTTTAGCATCTATTAGGGGACGGACTCAGGTAGAAGTGTTTGGACGAGAAATTATTCAGGAACAAGTACAGAGAGCTTTAGCTATCGGGGTTCTAGGTTTGTTAGCTGTTTTTATCATTGCTGTTTTCCTTACGCTGGCTGAGGGATTCCCGTTCATCAATATTTTGTTTGAAACGGTGTCTGCGTTAGCTAACGTGGGGCTTTCTAGCGGAATTACGGCTGATCTCTCAGCTTGGGGGCGCATTATATTAGTGGTAGCTATGTTTATTGGCCGCTTGGGCCCGCTGACGTTTGCTCTTGCTTTTGCCAGACGAGAACCTCATGCTCTGTATCGATACTCCGTCGAAACGGTTAAAATAGGATAGGAGGACTTATGCCGAAGCAAGCGGTTGTTATTGGAATGGGTAGATTTGGAACCAGTTTGGCTCGTGAACTTTTTAAAATGGGGTACGATGTTCTTGCCGTTGATAAAGAGGAACAGGTTACTCAGGACTTAGCAAGTCACCTTACTTATGTAGTTAGGGCGAACTCCACAAGCGAAGCTGTTTTGAGAGAATTGGGAGTTGCCCAGTTTGATCTTGCTGTTGTTACTATTGGGAAGGATATTCAAGCGAGTATTTTGACAACAGTGTTACTGAAGAGTATGGGCATCAAAGAGGTGATTGCTAGGGCTAATAATACACTCCATGCCCAGACACTGGAACGTGTTGGAGCCGATAAAGTGCTCTTTCCTGAACATGAGGAGGGTATCCGCCTTGCCCACACGTTGTTTAATCCGGATGTGCTTGAATATTTGGAAATCGCACCTGAGTTTGGCCTTAGTAAGGTGCGTCCTCCAAAGAGTTTTATAGGAAAAACATTGGAAAAGGTTGGCTTGGGTGGTACGAGAGACAGGTATGGTATTTCTGTTGTTGCTATACGTAGGGGAAATGAACCTATATTACTTCCGGCTAAGGATGAGCAGATTAAAGAGGGTGACATTCTCCTTGTCGTTGGCAAGGATCAACTATTAGATAATGTGCGGGAAAATGAAAAAAGAGAGACACAATAGGTACACAGCATTTTTATGTGAAGATATCTGAAGAGTTATATGGAAATCATTTCGGTTAGTTCTTATAATTGTGGCATAGTGATCGTGTTTTTTCTTAAAAAGGTGGTTTAGAGGATTTAATGGAAGCCAAAAGCGTACTTTTGCCAGTTCACGGGGATACGTTTAATAATACTCCATTGTGGCTTGCCTGTAATTTAACGAAGGCTACTAAAGGTAAAATATACGTTATATACGTGATAGAGGTTTCCCGAGAACTTCCAATAGATGCCGATATCCCTTTTGAGATCCAGAAAAGCGAGGATATGCTACGCCGAATCGAGGGACTTGGTAAGAAATATCGAGGAAATATTGAAGCGAGTATTCTTCAAGCGAGAGATGCGGGCCCTGCGGTTGTTCAGGAGGCATCAGAGCGTAATGTGGATGCTATTGTAATTGGGCTTAATTATAAACGTCGATTCGGCATATTTGATCTTGGTAAAACTGCACCTTATGTATTAAAAAATGCGTCATGTCCAGTCTTCCTTTTGCGGGCAAGACGTGAGACTAATGTGTCGAGTTTGGTTCCTTAGGTCGCTAGCGGGGGTTAGAACTGTGAATGTACTTATTATGGGCTGTGGACGGGTGGCTAGGATTGTGGCTGAATCCTTGGTAAATAAAGGACATACGATAACCGTTATGGATATCGAAGAGGAAAGCTTTCGCTATCTTCCGGAATCACCAGAGATAACACCGATAATTGGAGATGGGGTTTTTGATAAAGACTTAAGAAAAGCAGGTGTGGAATATGCGGATGTGTTTGTTGCTGTAGACCCGAGCGATGCGAGGAACGCACTCGCTGCTCAGAAGGCGCGTTATGTTTTCAACACCCCAAAGGTTGTATGTCACATGGATGATCCATTGCGTCAACAGGTTTATAGCGATCTCGGGCTACTGACTGTTGGCCCAAGTCAGGTCGTTTCAGATCTTATTTTAGAGGCGATTCATAGTAGCAAGAATAATAGTTAGTAATATGTATATTGTTATTGTAGGTTGCGGAAAAATCGGCTATCACCTAGCCAAGGCATTACTTTTAATTGAACATGAGGTAGTTATCATTGAGAAAAATTCTAGGCGTTATGCTGAGGTATTTGAAGAATTTGGAAGTTCTGTTATGGTTGGCGATGGGACTGAACCGGCATTATTGGAGAAAGCCGGTATCCAACGTGCCGACGTTCTTATTGCAGTCACCGGTAGAGATGAAGAAAACTTAGTAGCTACTCAGGTTTCCAAACACCAGTTTAATGTTCCGAGGACAATTTCGTTAGCTAATAATCCCGAAAATGACAATTTGCTACACGACCTAGGGGTTGATGTGGTTGTAAATAGCACGGAGATTATTTTGGCACATGTTGAGGAAGAGTTACCAGAAAATGTACTTGTTCACATACTTCCAATCGTTGGTTCCGAACGTCAGCTGGTATGCGTACATATTCCGGCGTATGCTCGAGTTATAGGAAAATCTTTACGAGAAGTTATATTACCGGAGGGTGTTCTTATTTCCATGTTGGTGGGTTCTGATGGAGAACCTAGACTAGCGAATGATAGTGAGGTTTTTAGATTAGAGGATCAAGTTATAGTGCTAACAACACCACAGAACGAGAAGGCACTGCTGGATGTGCTAACAAGGATTGTGTAGGTATGCCGAATCGAGTAGCTTACTTGGGTCCGAGAGGTACCTATACCGAAATAGCTGCTATTAAGTATGCACCTAGTAGTGAGCTTATTCCGTTCCTTACTGTTGCTGCAGTAGCCGCTTCTGTAGACAATGGTATGGCAGAGGAAGGTGTGGTTGCGATTGAGAATAGCTTAGAAGGTTCTGTTACCGATACACTAGACCTTCTAATTCATGATTCGTCTCTTTTCATTCGTCAGGAGATGGTGTTACCTATTAATCATCATCTCCTAGTCCAATCTGGCACCATAGCTTCTAATGTGAATATAATACTTTCTCACCCGCAAGCTTTAGGGCAGTGCCGTAGGTTTTTGGGGCATTTTTTCCCAAACGCCAAGATGGTAGCTTCTCTAAGTACTGCAGCGGCCGTCGAAAAAGTAACAAGCGGTAGTGGTGATATGGCTGCAATTGGGAACCTTAGAGCAGCAGAAATATACGAAGCCGAAATATTGGAGTCAAATATACAAGATACTGATCAAATCAATCTAACTCGATTTGTTGTTCTAGATCACGAGGATCACCCAGTTACTGGTAACGATAAGACATCTCTATGCTTTAGTTTCACCGATGATAAACCGGGATTGTTATATAAGTCTCTAGGTGAATTCGTTAGCCGTAACATTAATTTAGCTAAAGTAGAGTCACGTCCGACCCGAGAAAGTTTAGGGCGTTATATTTTCCTTGTTGATCTGCATGGGCATCGTCAGGATCCATCTGTAAAAGAAGCACTCAAAAATTTAGAGGAACAGGCTTCTATGCTAAAAATCTTTGGGTCGTATCCTCAATATACAGCTAACTTTGTGTAGCCTTTCATGGGAAACACCACACAAAAGCTACGAATAAATCTTAGAAATATTTATCGCTGATTCACCTTATATAGAGTCACTTCTTGGTTTTTGTATACTATATCGATTTGCCTTTCTTTTTCCATACGAGTAAATTTTTCGAGCCCGACTTCAGGATAATATAGGTGCTCAAGTTGCCCTACGTAGATATACCGTACGTTATATTCATCTAAGATATTAAAGGCTTCCTCTTCACTTTCAGTTGTAAAAAGGCGTTCTACTTGGTTTATACGTCTTTTTACCTCATGTTCATAATCGAACCTTTGTTGGATTTGATGCCACTCCCATCCGATAATCGTTGGTAATCCCGTATATACTGACACCCTAGAGCCCCATCGATACGCGGGAGTGTGTCCTTCTGCAACTATAGGTGATCCTAATAAATTAGCTCGCATCCAATCGATGGCTTGATGGTCCCATTTCAACGTGATGAGTCCCTGGTGATCTCGATATACTGCTGTATCCATGTATCTGGTGCCGTCTAAACTTTGGAATTCCGTAGAAAAGCGATCTGCTAATCGCGCCTTTGTACCAAGCGTTGGGTAGATTGCAGCACTGATTATCAAAATGGTCAAACAGGGGAACCATAGAGCTTTTTTAACAGAGAAGGTATGTAATGGTTTATTCCAGCTTGTTAGCAGGTACCATAATATAGAGCCACTTGCCAGGCCGTATAAAACCCAGCCTTGAAGATACAGTTTAAAGACTGTGTTCATTCGTTCGATATCATTGTTAACAGTAATAATATCTACTCCTATACCCAGAGCCAGCGCTCCACCAGTTAGCCCCATGATAAAAAGATGTTGGGGGCTTTCATTGTTGTTTTCCTTAAGCCGGGTTATAGCAAGCAGGATTAAAGAAATTGCGAGTACCGATAGGAAAGGAATAGTCATGTAAGTTAGACTGCGTTTAAAAATAGACAGGGTGTCTGCAACTAAGACATCTAGGGTTAACATGAGGGCGCTTGTAATAGCTATAAAGGCTGCTATGAGGATACAACTGAAATGAACTGTATTGTTTCTGAAGAGCCTTCTCGTGTTTGTTCTCCATTCATATATTAGGTAGCTCATCACAATAAATAAAAATAACCCGTGGATTGCCAAGTATTGATGTAGATTCGTTTGTGTTGGACTCAATCCGAAACCGAGAGAAAAGGTAACATATCGTTGATGGAACGGTAGGAAAAATAGATAGCTTATTGATGCTAGAAAAACCCCTCCGATTGCTGTGATAGCTAGAAGGCGTGCATTTAGGGCTTTGTTGCAAGTATGGTAACTAAGTGCTATGGCACCAATGCCGATCAACAGGTAGGTTGGGTAGTCCCAAGTATTGATGGTGGCCAAAGCCCCGATGGCTATAGCTAATCCTAAGAATGGAAATGTTAGATTTGACCAATGGAACCCTTTCTCCTGAGCACTTAAGACCATATTAAGGGTAAGCCCAATTGCCAATAAAGCGAATGGTATGGCAATTAAGTGTGCATGTAGGTCGGAGAAAAGGAATGTAAAATATGGAAACTCTGTAATCTCGTGACCTGGCGGGTCTGGTGGCATCATACGGCTGGATTGCCAATAGTCGAAAATAGGGAATGATTCTCCTAAAAAGAATACCTTGCCAGCCCCTTGGATTAGCTGAATCATTCCGTCGAGATTTCCTAGGATTACTACCAAAAAGGCGGCTGTTACTCCAGCAAGAGCTGGCCCCCATATTGCTCCCCGGTTTGACCACCGATTCTCACGGGTTCTTTCCGTAAGGTTGTATACGATCGAAAAGGATCCTCCGACAGTTAGGGCGAAGAAGAGCGGGATGGCAAGGTTGTAAGCAATTTCTGGAAGAATTCCAGTGGCTTTGATCATTGTGCCGACAATGAATTGGCCGAAATAATAATAATTGAGGAAGCCGCCTGCAAACCATGGATCGTAAGGAGGTACGATAGTCGAATGGACAATAGCATTAAGGTAAGCGAAGTCCATAGGCTTTTCCCCTCCACGGAAGGGGTGCCATAGGTCGGGATTCCCCCATCTTATTGCGAGGAAGCTGAAGAAGGCTATGAGGAACAGAAATTCTTCAAATACAAGAATCCGCCACCTTTGTGATAAGAAATCCAGAATTTCCTTACGTTTTATCATGAGAATGATAAAGGAAAAGATAGACATAATCAGCAATCCGAGATAGATCGATGTTGTTCCGAACCCGATAAGGCCTTGAGAGGCCAGAAGCCATGGAAAATATGCGAGTAGCAACAGGCCAACTATCTTCGATAGGAGGTAACCTCTATCTGGTAGTCCCCGGAAAAGCATGAAGCAAATTGGTAATATTAATAAAGAAACTAATTCTACGAGAAGTAGCCACGTTATCACCGGAAATTGGTTGCTTATGCTATTGGCGTGGAATTTATCCGAGAACGTACCGCCATTCCTTTGTAATTCAGCTTCTTGATTTGTTAGTAATAGGCCAAGCGGTTTGTTTTTACTAGGTGTGGTTAATATTGACAAGAGCTGGTTTTTATCAAGTTGACCCATGTTTTTAAATATCAGAACTTTAGGATGGTCGTATACAGTAAAGCTTTCGTCTGCGAAGCCTAAGTTGATTCTTAAATAGGACGAATTTTCTTGCTCTTTATATTTTGGTTCAGGTAGATTTGTTCGGGATAATGTCGAGTCTTCCAATTCAACGCCAAATAGATTTGGATACGATGTGAACTTTTGTTCCAATTCGTAGCCTAAAGACCCGTCAAACAGATTATTGTAGTATTCGGTTGTTAATGGATATCTTTCTGGTAAGCGTGGTATGGTTCCATATAACCGATGGCTATAGAACAACAAGTAATCTGCCCTAGAGAGAGCACTTGCTAACATTTCCATTTTGTACACCGTGTCGGGATCGTATAGAGGTAATTCTTCAATTCTATGCATGTGTAAGTTTGGGATGCCTTCTTCCCAGTGTTCTTTGAGTAGCAGTGAATTTTCGTGTACAATATGTTCTCTTAACCACTCAGAAGCTTCTGTAGCTGGGTGTGGTTCCGCATAGATCCGGTCGTAGGATATAACGTAGAGTGCAGATATTCCGAAAATCACCGTAACCAATCCGGTTATCCAAGAAGTACGGAGATAACGACGTAAAAGAGACATGTCCTTTAGGGAAAAAAGGAATCTTGCGCCCATCAGAACCAAAATTGGTGTAATTGGCAGAAGGTATCGCAAGAATTTTACTTCTTGTCCACCAACGAGGATGAATACAGGGAGCACCCAAAATAGAAGCAGGATGTCTCCAGAGTGACGTTTTTTAAGTGCCATCCATCCACTTAGTACTAGTCCTCCGATTGCTGCTAACCCTAGAGGTAGTCCGAGTCCCCAAACCCCAAGTTGTTGGATATAGTAGAAGTAAGGAGTTGTACCTTCATACTGACGAGTATATGGGTAGTCGAGTATACGTTGTGACATTAGCCATTGCTCTCCGACGTCTCCTAGGTAAGTCTTCCAATCTAAGAATGCATATGGCATTGCTATGAAAAAGAATACTATCGTTGTGGCGATAGCTATTGTCATACCTATAATTGGTCGAGGTAAAATTGTTCTTACTAAGTTAGAATTCCCCTGGGTTGAAAGGACGTGAAGTATGTGTGCCGTTGCCATGGATGTAAATAGAAAGCCTACGATAGTTAAAGTTAAAATTCCTTTGCCTGGAAGAGCATCATTCCTTGGAATTGAACTATAAGCATGTTCCATAAAAATCCAGATCAACATGGATATGCCAATGGCTAGCGCACCGTCCATAACGAGACCAGGAATGGCTCTGCGTACTTCTCTCATTGATATGTTTGTAATACGAGGCATTTCTTTTCCAGAAATGCATAGCGGAATGAGATGAGCTACGACCAATGGTAATAACAAGGCCGCCGCACTGGCCTTACAGGCTAGTGCAAGTCCAAAAAACAGCCCCGTAAATGCTGAGTCCGATAACCGGCCATTTTTGATGAGGCGTGCCATGAAGAGAAGAGACATTAAAACAAAGAATACGAGGAAGGAGTCAACAGTAAAAAAATGACTTATTTGGACATGTATCAATGTTACTGCAAGCAGTGCTGAGGCTAGTAGCCCTACCTTTCGGCTGTATAGTAGGGTTCCGAGAGCCATGACGGCGATCACTGTGCCTGTATCCGCTAAAGCGGATAGGATTCTACCTGGTATGCGTAGTTCGAAAACATCTAAGTCGGTCCAAATTTCTACGACCGATTCAACCAACTTCAGTAAATAAAGAGGGAATGAGCCATATGGAAACCAGGCTGGATTTAGAGGGCTCTTATTTTTATCGAGGAGGTCTCCTAGATTCGTAGTGCTGGAGAAATTGATTTCTTCTACGTGCATAAGTAGTGCACGTTCATCTGGGTGATATAGGTGACCTTGATCCCAATCGATACCGTAGAGTCGTAAAGCTAGAGCAACCACTACGATCAACGCAGGTAGAAACTTAATAAGTACCTGGCTATGTTGAGAAGCCCACCCACACGGGTTCAATTTTAGATTCATATAAGACTATTGTAACAAGCGTTCTATGTATCTGGAACCAGGGCTGAGTGACTGAACTTTAGTTCTTTGTGATATGCCACAATTTTCTTATTATGACCAGAGATGTTTTTCCTATGGTAAAATCACTTATTTATATAAATTTATAGCCCTTTTTCAGATATGAAAGCGGCTAGGTCAGATGTCCGGCAGGAATATCCCCATTCATTGTCGTACCACCCAAGAATCTTCACCATGTTTTTATCTATAACCATCGTCGATAGCGAGTCTATGATGCAGCTATGAGGGTCGCCTAAAAAGTCACTACTTACCAATGGTTCGTCTGTGTAGGCGAGAATTCCTTTGAGGGGACCTCTCGATGCATTTAAGAAAGCGGTATTAACATCCTCAGGAGTAACCTGTTGGTCTAGGTCAACCACTAAGTCAGTTACAGAAACGGTGTTCAGCGGTACTCTTAGAGACATACCGTGAATTTTCCCTTGAAGTTCTGGGATAACTATACCGCAAGCTTGAGCTGCACCGGTCGTTGTTGGGATAACGTTCGTTGCAGCCGAGCGAGCACGACGTAAATCGCTATGGAATTGATCCAGAATACGTTGATCGTTTGTGTAAGAATGGACTGTAGTCATTAGACCTCTTTTAACCGTGAAGGCATCATTGAGCACCTTAATCATTGGGGCAACAGAATTGGTAGTACAAGAGGCATTTGATATCACATTGTGGGATTTTGGGTCGTATTTATGATCATTGACTCCAAGTACAATGGTAAAATCTTCGCCTTTAGCCGGTGCTGATATGATTACTTTTTTTGCTCCAGCGTTGATATGGCTTATAGCTTTTGTAGCGTCAGTGAATAGGCCTGTAGACTCGATCACGATATCTATTCCCAGTTCTTTCCATGGTAGTTTAGCCGGGTCTCTTTCTGCGAGGACTTTAATCTCATTACCATCAATAATCAAAGAATTTTCCGTCGCCTCGATGGGTTTCGGATAACGACCATATGTGGAGTCATATTTGAGTAGGTGGGCATTTGTTTTGGCGTCAGTGAGGTCGTTGATGGCAATTACAGACAATGTTTCCGGATGCCGTTCAGAGATAGCTCTCAAGACCTGTCGTCCAATTCTCCCAAAACCATTTATACCGATTCTTATAGTCATTTCGTTTCCTCCCATGTCATATTGGAAATGCCTCCCGCCCTGCATAACTAGCTTCCCTACCCAACTCTTCCTCAATACGGAGTAACCGATTATATTTGGACACTCGTTCGCTTCGAGCCGGTGCACCAGATTTAATTTGTCCTGCTCTTGTAGCTACAGCAAGATCAGCGATAGTTGTGTCTTCTGTTTCTCCCGAACGATGGCTGATGACAGAGCCCCATCCGGCTTGCTGTGTTACGGACACCGCTGAAAGGGTCTCACTCAAAGAGCCAATTTGGTTGACTTTAATTAAGACTGCATTGCTGTTATTCCCTTTGATACCATGTTGTATTCGGTCCTTATTAGTTGTATACAGATCATCGCCAACAATTTGTATATGGGAGCCTAGTTTGTTTGTGAGAGAGCTCCAACCTTGCCAGTCGTCCTCTGCCAATCCGTCCTCGATGCTTAATATTGGGTATTCTCTTGACCATCTTACGAGCAGATTAATCATCTCTTCTGACTTTAATCGTGTTCCTTCATGCTCAAGTACATATAGGCCGTTAGTATAAAATTCAGTCGCTGCTACATCTAGAGCTAAAAAGCAATCTACTCCTGGGCGATACTTTGCTAATTCAATTGCATCTGTAACCACTTGAAGGGCATCTTTGTTAGACTTTAGGGACGGTGCAAAGCCACCCTCATCCCCCACATTTGTCGATAGGTTACGTTTCTTGAGCAGTTTCTTTAAGGCTTGGTAAATCTCTGCCCCACATCTTAAAGCATCTCGGAAAGTTGCTAATCCAACTGGCACAATCATAAATTCTTGGATATCGGTAGAGTTATCAGCATGTTGCCCGCCGTTTAGAATATTGAACATTGGAACAGGCAGGTTGAGGGAGGCGTCACTAGTTTTTAAATATCGATAAAGAGGAGTATTTTTACTAGCCGCAGCTGCGTGTGCTATCGAAAGAGATACTCCAAGGATTGCGTTTGCACCAAGATTTGATTTATTCGGTGTCCCGTCTAATGCGATCATTTGTTGGTCTAAGTCTTGCTGTTCAAACGGTGAAAGGCCGATCAAAATTGGTGCAATTCTATTGTTAATGTTATTGATTGCCTTAAGGACTCCTTTACCTCCATATCGTTCCATGTCTCCATCTCGGAGCTCCATGGCTTCATGTGTACCTGTACTGGCACCTGATGGAACACCGGCGACACCACAAGAGCCATCACTCAATTGTACTGACACCTCTACAGTTGGGTTTCCGCGAGAATCCAGTATTTCTCTTGCGTGGATGTTTTCAATGCTAGTCATTATCGTATGCCCATACGTTGCTTAGCTAATTTTATGGCTTTTTCAACGGCTTCACGTGGGTTTGAAGCTTTGGTCATGCTGTCGTCATGTTCACCGTTTCGTGTTAAGGACCATGTGTTTAGCGCTACTACTGGAATTCCATCTCCTAGCGCATGCCCTATTTCTGAGAGGGTGCCAAATGCTCCACCAATTGCGATAACAGCTCGTCCGGATTTAACAACGATAGCATTTCGCGCGTAGCCCATACCAGTACATATTGCGTAATCAACCCAAGGGTTTGCTGTGAGGGGATCGTTGTCTGGGAGGATGCCAATCGTAACTCCTCCTTTAGCCTTAGCACCTTTGCATACTGCTTCCATTACGCCCTTAAGTCCGCCACAGACTACTATTGCGCCTCTTTCTGCTAACTCTCTGCCAACCTCCTCGGCCGCCCTGATTAAAGTAGCAGAGAAGGTTTCCCCAGCACCGATAACCGAAATCATCATATGTTCACTCTAAACATTCAGAAACTAGTGTATAAATATTTCGCACGGTAACCGATGGTCGTTATAGCGTGTGATTCATGTTGCTGGCAGGATTACTTTTGTTGCCGTTTCAATAATATCTACTAACGGACCTGGATATATTCCTATAATAATTGTACCCAAGACAAGGAATATTAGTAATCCACTGTTATGTGCAGATATTTTTAGATCACCATCATCTTTTACGGGGGTTATATACATTTGCTTGATAATTATCAGGTAGTAGTAGAGCGATATCAAGCTATTCACCATTGCTATTCCTGCAAGCCAAAGGAGATCCTCCTTAGCGGCGGCTATAAATAAGTAGAACTTAGTAATAAAGCCAGCAAAGAAGGGGAGACCGGCTAGAGAAAATAAAGATACAGTTAGTACCATAGCTAAGAACGGGTTGCGTTTGGCAAGCCCTGCAAAGTCGTTCACATTTTCTTTACCTGTTGAGTTATAAAAGATAGTAATCACGGAAAAGGCGGCCAAGTTGGCAAGCCCATATCCTATTATGTGTAGGATGATGGAATTTGAAGCAGCCGTAGATAAAGCTGCTATACCCACCAAAAGGTATCCTACTTGTCCGATACTGGAGTATGCTAATAATCGCTTAATATTGCTTTGCGCTAGTGCAGATAGGTTCCCGAATGTCATTGTCACTGCTGCAATTACAGCTATAACTAAGTGCCACTCTTCGATGCTTTGCATAAAGGAAGTAGAGAATAGTCTTAGTATCAAGGCAAAGGCTGCCGCTTTCGATCCTATAGCGAGGTAGGCGGTTATAGGAAGAGGTGCTCCCTCATATACATCTGGAGTCCACATGTGGAAAGGCACAGCGGCAATTTTAAATGCTAGCCCGGATAGGATAAATGCCATGCCTACTAGTAGATGTGGACTAACAGATAGACCGCTACCCATTGCCTGGCCTATTCCTTCAAAAGTTGTTGTACCTAGTGTTCCGTAGATTATGCTGACGCCGTATAGTAAAATCGCCGATGCAAAAGCACCTAGGATTATATATTTTACACCTGCTTCGTCGGACTTTTGGTTATCACGTGAGATAGAAACAAGGATATACAGGCTGAAGCTAAGGAGTTCTAGACTGATATAAGCCGTTAACAGTTCGTTTGAAGCGGCCATTAACATCATTCCCAGAATGGAAAACAAGATAATACCGTAGTATTCCCCTGGGTGATGCAGGTGTTTTTTGACAAAATCAATCGATGCAAGAATCACCAAGGCACCCATTCCTAGAAATATGACCTTGAAGACAAGTGAATACCGATCTATAACAAATATACCTTCATACAAAGAGGCATTCTCTTTTCCTCCTAAATAGATTATGGAGAATATCCCTATGATCGCCAGACCTAAGACAGCAATGACGGCCAGAACATTCTTCCGTTCACGTGGAAGCAGGAAGTCGATAGTAATTACCAAAAATGCTAGTCCAGCAATAAGGAACTCTGGTAAAAGCAGATGTAAATTAGCGGTTAAGTTATCAGTTGCATACATGTTCTATGTTCCAGAAAATGGTTTTAGGAAGGTAACAACGCCGCTGTCGATTAGATTCAGAAAATATGTAGGATACACTCCCACAAGTAACAGGGTGAATGCGAGTGATCCCGCCGCAATGTTTTCAATCCGTGTTCCGTCAGTTAGCTTTTCCCACCGTTCATCCATGGGTCCAAAGAATGCCTTAGCAATTAATCGCAACATGTAAATTGCTGTTATTGCGGCTCCAATAATTCCTAATATCCCTAAGAGTGGGTATGTTCTGAAAAGCCCTATGAATACTAGTAATTCTGCTATAAAGCCACTCAGTCCTGGTAGACCTAACGATGCAAGGCCAGCTATCACAAATAAAAATGTTGTTAGTTTCATTCGTTTTGCAAGCCCACCTAATACGCCTATATCTCGAATATGAGTTCGGTCATAAATAATTCCAATAACTGCAAAGAATAGAGCAGTCATAATGCCGTGGGAAAACATTTGCAGTATGGCTCCTCCCACTCCTAGAGTATCTAGGGTTGCTATTCCCATAATCACATAACCCATATGACTAATGCTTGAGTAACCTACCACATACTTCAAATCGCGTTGACCCATTGCAGAGATAGCCCCGTATATGACATTAATTGTTCCCATTAGTACCATGGGAAGCATCCAATCTGCTGCACCTTCAGGGAGTATTGACATTGAGCGGATGATGCCATAGGCCCCAAGCTTCATAAGTACACCTGCGTGGACCATGCTAACCGATGTTGGAGCTGATACGTGTCCATCAGGTGACCATGTGTGGAATGGCCATAAACCAGCTAGTAATCCAAAACCGATCATGAACATAGGGAAAAATACCCTTTGAAAATTCAGGTCATAATTAACCTTGGCTGACTCTAGAAAACTAAACAGGAAACTGGCCTCTTGGCCACTTGTAGGTGCCTGTACGTATACCGCTAGGATAGCTATCCATACAAGGATGCTCCCGGATACCAAGTACAACACTAGTTTCATTGAGCTGTATTCCTTGGATCTAAAGAACGTTCCGAAATCCGTACTGCTACCCCATACCCCTATTAGTAGGTACATAGGTACTACAGCTAGTTCGTAAAAGAAGAAAAAGAAAAATAGATCCTGGGATTCGAATACGCCGAATACACCGGCTACTAGAAATAGGTACAGGACAAAGAAGTCCTTTGGACGGTGTGTAACATTCTTTGAGACCAATATACCTGTTAGGAAGACAATTCCTGTAAGGAGAACCATCACCACAGAGATACCGTCTACGCCGAGAGTGTAAGTAATTCCTATAACGGGGAGCCAGTCGACACTTTGGGTAAACTGAAAGCCACCGGCGTTATAATCATAACCAATGAATACGTATAGAGATAAAAGGAAACACAGTGAGGCTATTGAAGTCGCGAATCCATATATTACGGTTTGGTACCGTGATGGGAAGAATACCAATGTGATCCCCCCTAGGAAAGGCAGAGCTACTAGTAGGGATAAGGCCCAGTCGTCCAAGATTCCTCCAATTTTCTACTATTCACTAGACTATTTGTGGGATTATTACCCACCAAAAAACGGCTATAGCCACTATGCCTAGGACCATGGCGAGAGCATAGTTATAAACCATACCAGTTTCCATATAACGAATCTTATTGCCAGACATCTTTACTGAATCCGCTGTTCCGTTAATACCTTTATCGTTAATAACAACCCTATCAAAGAGAGCAACCCCACGAGCGGCTACAAGGACAATTCGATCTATCACCCATTGATAGCAGGTATCAATATAGTATTTATTGGCGATAATTTGGTGTAGCCAGTTAAACCGATCACGTAAAGCTTCACTTGAATAGCGGCGTTGATGATAGAAGGCCAAGGCTGTGGCCGTACCGGCTAATGCAGTAATGATGGAAATCACCATAAGTGCAATATTGAAATCAATTGTATGATGACCTTCAGTTAAGAAGTATATGAGCCCATCGTAGCCGTTAGCTATTTTTAATCCTGAAAACCCAATAATAATGGTCCCAAATGCCAGTAATATCATGGGTATTGTCATCGTTCTTGGTGATTCATGGCACTTTTCATTCTCTTTAAGTAAGTTGCCATAGAATACTAGTAATGTTGCTCTCATGATATATAAGGCACTAATAAATGCTATTAATAGGGTTAAGAGAAAGAAGAATATATGTCGTCCACCCAGAATAGCATTCAGTATTTCATCCTTACTGAAGAATCCTGCAAGTGGCGGAATGCCAGCTAGGGAAATCGCACCAATAAGAAATGTGGTTGCAGTGACTGGCATACGATTACGTAGACCACCCATTTTCCGAATGTCTGTTTCGTCATTCAGAGCATGCATTACACTTCCTGCACCGAGGAAAAGCAGTGCTTTTGAGAACCCATGGGCGACCAAATGGAATATTGCTGCAGCAAATCCACCGGATCCAAGTGCGAGCATCATGAATCCGAGATGGCTGATAGTTGAGTAGGCTAAAATCCGTTTCAAGTCAGTCATTACCAAAGCCATCGTAGCTGCTATGCCAGCGGTGATAAGTCCAATCGTTGCTATTATAGTCATCGTATTTGGGACGAGTTCAAATAGTGGAAGTGCACGTGCAACTAGGTAGACCCCTGCTGCCACCATTGTTGCCGCATGGATAAGAGCACTTACAGGAGTGGGTCCCTCCATTGCATCTGGAAGCCACACATGGAAGGGAAATTGGGCTGATTTCCCCATCGCGCCCAAGAAAATAAGTAGTGTTGCCCAAGTTAATGTACTTGGAGCGATATCACCATTCACCGCGGCTTTGAATGTTTCAGCCATATCGAACGTTCCAGTAGCTTTGAATAGGATAAGGATCCCTATGAGCAAACCAACATCTCCAATACGTGTTGTGATAAATGCTTTTTTTGCTGCTTCGGATGCGGATCTCCGTTCATACCAGAAACCGATCAATAGGTAAGAGCCAAGTCCAACGAGTTCCCAGGCCATATATAAAAGTAGCCAGTTGTTCACTAATACTAAAGCTAACATTGCTCCAGCGAACATTGCATGAGCAGCAAAATACCAACCAAATCTTTGTTGGCCGGCCATATATCCTAATGAATAGATTTGGACGAGAAGCGCCACTAGGCTAACCAGTGCAAGCATAACCACCGCCAGAGGGTCAATGGTCATTCCCCAGCGGAATGTTACATCGCCTATTTCGAACCAGAAGAAAGAGAAAGTGCTGACACCTTTATTTAACAGGTCGATGAATACGTAAGAGGAGACAGCAAACCCACCTGCGATAGCCAAGATGCTCACTGAAGAGCCCTTACCAGGCAGATAACGCCCTGCTGTGATAATTAGTACGCAGGCGATAAAGCTAAGTGCAGGAGCTAACCATGCCCACTCCATTCGCAACCTCCTCTTTCATTATCTTAATATGATTGATAGAACTATAGTGCGTTCTTTTACCATTTCATTATATCGAGTTCATCCACGTTTACTGAAGAGCGTTTTCGGTAGAGCCTTAATATGATCGCTAGAGCTAACCCCACTTCTGCTGCTGCGACCGTAATTACGAAAATTGCTATGATTTGCCCGAGCATTCCTTGAGGGTCAGAGAACACTGCAAAGCCGATAAGGTTTATATTGACAGCATTGAGCATTAGCTCAATGCCCATGAGAATGAGCACCGCGTTACGTTTTGCAAGAACTCCATATACACCTATGCAAAAGAGTGCTGCACTCAAGATTTGGAGGTGCATTAGTTCTATCAATCTTCTTCTCCCGACCGTGCTATGACAATTGCACCGATCAGTGCTATCAAAAGGATAAGAGAAGCTATTTCGAAAGGTATTGCCCATTTAGTGAAGAGGGATCTACCGATTTCTGTAAAATTTGCGTGGATTGGTTTTTCAAAACCACTTTGGGGATCGGCGAATATACTTGCGGTGATTAGTACAAAGAGTCCTAAAGAAGCGATTGCAGCTAGTGGCCATTGAGCGTTCTCCATGCGGCCGTGAAATTCATCACGCTTTGTTAGCATTAACGCAAACAGCAGGACGATAATGATGCCTCCACCATAAATAAGTATTTGAACCAGGGCGAGGAATTCTGCAAATACTAGTACATATATACCTGCTACTCCTATCAATGAACCTAAGAGAAAAAGTATTGCATGCACCATGTTTCTAGTCCCTACCATGCCTAGGGCACCACCGATAACAATTATTGATATTATGTAGAATAGGATAAGGGAGGTCACGTTTTCACATTCTCACCCTCTTGATCCTTTTCTGTGGGACTCCAACCCGTATTTTCCTGGTACTCGTAGCCTAGTTGCAGTAATCGGCTCAAGTCAGCCCTATTATCGTTTCTTGCAAATACTGAAAGCTCATGCTCCTGACTCATTTCTATCGCGTCGAAATTGCAAACATCCACACATATCCCACAAACGATACATCGTCCATAATTAATTTCAAAATCCCCAACAATTTTTCGGCGTTTGCTTTTCCCTTCAGTGTGGAGAGGATTGTCTTTCATTGTGGCGCTCATGCACTCTGTAGGACAATATCGTATGCATACCATGCACCCTGTGCAGTAAGGTTCACTTATTTCTTTATCCCAAGTTAGTACAGGAAAGCCCATCCATCGTGGTGCTATAGGTAAGTGTTCTTCAGGATATTGGACTGTTACGACAGGCTGGAAGAACTCGATAAAAGTTGTCATCAACCCCTTGAGGCTACCGAGCATCGCTCACCTCCGATTGGCCTCTTGATTGGTTATATGATTTTGCATAAGCTAATCGTTCTTCCAGAGTCCGTAAGGCTGGTCGAGTTATCTTACGATATAGCATGTAGCTAACAGTAACGGTGATAGAGAGAGATATTAGTGTAAGGATTGGCCATGCCCATCCGTAGTAGAGGTAAGTTGCAGTGATCATTATGTTCACAAAGGAGAGAGGGATGATGACTTTCCATGCTAGTGACATTAACTGATCGACTCGTAACCTGGGCAAAGTTCCCCTTAGCCAAAAAATCACAGCAATAACAAGATAGGTTTTTAGTCCGACCCATAGAAAACCCAATGCGGAAATTTCTGGCATTAAGGGAAAGCTCCATCCTCCAAAGAATAGCAGTGCCACTAGAATCGCGATTGCGAAAGTGTTTATGTACTCAGCAAGGAAGAATACTGACCAGTGAGCTCCGCTGTATTCAACAAATGGCCCCCCTACTATTTCTGACTCGGCAAAATAGATGTCAAATGGTGTGCGTCCTACCTCTGCAACACCTGCGATTAGGAAGATTGCAAGCGCTAATGGTTGAAGTAGCGCATAAGGAATATTGCTTTGGGCCTCCACTATCACCTGTAGATTTAGCGATTGGGACATCATTGCTATAGAGATGACTGCCATAATGATTGGAATTTCATAACTTATCAATTGAGCCGCTGACCTTAGTCCGCCTAAAACCGCGTATTTACTTGCCGAACTCCAGCCTGCCATTACTAATCCAGTTATAGATAAGACTGCGAATGCTATTATATAGAATAGGCCCATATCTAAATTTGCTAATACCAAATCATGAGATACTGGAATCGTGATCCATATCATGAAAGAGGGGACAAAGACTGCAAGCGGTGCAAACCAGAATAAACCTTTGTCTGCAGAACCTGGGACCACATCTTCTTTCAAAACTAGTTTAAGGGCGTCCGCTATAGGTTGAAGGATTCCATGAAAACCAACTCTCATAGGGCCCATTCGTCCTTGAATGCGTCCTAATAACTTTCTCTCCATCCATGTTAATGAGAGCACTACTATGCTCAAGGCAGTTAAAAGACCGATAAGCTCGATTGTGAGCCCTATTATCTCACCCCACGGCTTGCCGAGAAGGTCTGTTAATATGTCACGAGCAAACATTATCGATCTACCTCTCCTAGGACAATATCAAGGGATCCTAATATCATCACGGCGTCTGCGATATAGGCGTCTCGCAGCATGTGCCGTAGTGCCATCAGGTTACAAAATGATGGAGGGCGCATTTTTAATCGATATGGCTTGTCGCCGCCAGTACTTACTAGGTACACCCCGAAATCGCCCCGTGGGTTTTCAGCATGAGCGAACACCTCTCCCGCTGGAGGGCGTGCGATCCTTCGCACAGGGGCCATGATGGGGCCTTCTGATATTTGCTCTAAACATTGACGAATAATTTTAATAGACTCGTACATCTCGCGCATCCGTACATAGTGTCTATCCCAGCAATCCCCTCGATCTCCCAAGGGAATGTCAAAATCAATACGGTCATATACCTCATAGGGGTCGGATTTACGTACGTCATAGTTCACTCCGGTGGCACGGAGATTTGGGCCACTAAGTCCATATGCGATTGCATCTTCTGCGCTAATGATGCCAACATCTCTAGTGCGTGCAAGGAACACTTCATTGAAGGTGAGTAATTTGTCGGCTTTTTCTGCTCCTTTTTGAAGTTCATTTAAGAGTTGGGTGATTCGCTGGTTAAAGTCCTCGGGGAGGTCATATCGAATGCCTCCTATACGGAAGAAATTGTGCATCATTCTCGCGCCGCTAATAGATTCGAATAGTGACTGTATCCGCTCACGTTCGCGGAACCCATACATTATTGGAGTCATTGCTCCAGCATCCAGACCGAAGGTACCATAGAAAAGCATATGGCTTGCTAGTCGGTTCAGTTCACACAGGATCACGCGTATATATTGAGCCCTGTCTGGAACTTCTAAACCCATCAGTTTTTCCGTGGCTTTGCAGATCACAAGTTCATTGTTGAAGTTCGCAATATAGTCCAATCGATCGAAAAGCGTAATGATTTGGCTATATTGTTCGTGTTCGCATAGTTTTTCTGAACCTCTGTGGAGATACCCAATATGCGGAACCATATCTATAACTCGTTCCCCGTCGATGGATAACACCATTCTGAATACGCCATGCGTAGCAGGATGCTGGGGCCCCATGTTCATCATCATATCAACTGTACCGGGCGTACCGGTTTGTGGTTCAGATGTCATATTATTGTGTTACCACTCTTTATAGTCATTTAGAGGATAGCTTTTTCTTCCTGGGTATCCTTCGAATCCTTCATACAGAATCAATGGCGTTAGGTCTGGGTGGCCGTCAAAGATGATACCAAAAAGGTCGTGACCCTCTCGTTCGTACCAGTCCGCGCCTACCCATACACCCATAACAGATGGTATATGAGGGTCTTCGTAAGGAATATCGCTCTTTATTACCAACTGGTGGTTTTTTTGTGTGGAGTAGAGGTGGTAAACGACTTGGAAGTGATCTTCGTAGTCCACAACAGATAAGCAACGGAGAAAATCACATAAGGTGCGGTAGTCATCTTTAAGCTTTCGCCCTACTTCCACAATTAATTCGCTAGAGACAGTCGCTATTGTATCGTCCAAGGATGAACCTATTCGTGGCTTAAATTCCTTGAGACATTCCACCAATAGAGACTCCATCCCCGTATCCTTTACGTCAGAGGAAGGCTGAGTCTTTCCAGTCTCTGTATGGTTGTTAGATTGGTTGGTTGCCACCCGATTTGGCGTCCTGCTTAATTTTCTCTTGGAGCTTTAGGATACCTTCCATGAGTGCCTCTGGTCTAGGAGGACAACCTGGAATATAAACATCGACCGGGACAATATGATCTACACCCATCACTACCGAATAAGAGCGATAGTAAGGGCCACCATTAGTGGCACAACTTCCCATTGCTATTACCCATTTTGGGTCAGGCATCTGTTCGTACAGTAACCGTATTGGTTCTGCCATCTTTTTCACCACTGTGCCAGCTACAATCATTACATCTGATTGTCTTGGTGATGGCCACGTGACAACACCAAATCGATCCAGATCATGGTGGGCCATATATGTGCTCATCATTTCGATAGCACAACAGGCTAGGCCAAACGTGAGAGGCCAGAGAGATGAAGTTCGTGCCCAAGCGAACAACTCAGAGGCTTTGGCAGTTATAACACCTGGAGCTCCAGATGGTTGCGATTTACCGAGCTTATTTAGGATACTCTTGGCTGGACGGTTTCCCTCTGGGGTGCTTGCCGGCCAGAATGTTTCGGCGTTCTCTAAAGGGATTTCCAGAGAGTGTCTTCTCTGAGGAGACCAAGAGTCCGGGTCCATAGGATGTTTTTTTATCGCCATTGTAATGCACCTTTACGCCAACCATATAAAATCCCAAAAAGCAAAATCCCTATAAATATTAGCATTTCGTAGAATACAGCTGGGGTGCTATCCAAAAAAATCACAGCCCAAGGGAATAAGAAAACTGCTTCTACGTCGAAAATCAGGAATAAAATCGCGAAGATGTAATATCGAATGTGTAGCTGAGACCGACCAAAGGGAGAAGGTTCAATACCACATTCAAAAGCAATGCTTTTACCTCTCGTTTTTCGTCGAGGAGACAGAATAGCGCTAGCCGCAAACATTATGCCCATGGCAAAAACACCGACGGCTGCTGCCAGTATCACAGCTGCCCAATTTATCGCATATCCTTCTGGCAAATTGACCCTCTCTCTCGACTAAAGGAGACTATAAATATGCTATGGGATCGGTACGGCTAACTTTAGCACTGGCTCTTTAGTAGTGTCAATTAGAGATGTAGCTAATTCTTCACCATTAATTTTACGAGTTCGCCTATGTTTTGTAGATCTTGGACTTGATATATCATCTCTAGAGCTTTGTTCATATATTCCTCGGACAGTGTGTTTTGTGTACAGTTAATAAATTTTCCTTTAAGCTCTTCTTTGGTCATCGGGCGATCAGGTTGCCCACGTGATGTAAAGGCTTCTTTTTGGAAGGTTTGACCATCCTTAAGCCGAATTTCTATTGAGCTACGCATTTTATCAGCGCCTTTTGCTTCGATATCTGGACTATGATAAGTATGTATTCGTTTCATCATCTCGCGCACTGGCTCGCTTTGTACAACGGCGTCCGTAAACTCCTGAAGACCAGCTCGTCTACGGATAATCAAGATGCCTAAGCAGAACTGGAGGCTAAACTTCGCCTCAAGCTCGTTTTGAGGGTTTTGATATCTCAGGGGGTTGAGGATATTATGACCAGCGCCTAATCTTACTTCTGCAACCTCATCGGGAACAATGTCTTGTTCAAGGATAATGTCTAACAGTGTATCCATTGATGGATGCGATAGCGATCCACACGGATAAGGCTTAACCGAGACTCCTGGATTGATAATCGTATAAGGGTTACCTAGTTTCCCGATTAACCTTTCTGAGTCACTGCCGCCACCTTTTACTTGAAAGTAACCCCACTGCCCATCTAAGGCCATTGGGTCTGCCTCATACCCTAGCTTAGCCAATTTTGCAGATATAATACCGTTTTGAGCCGCTGCACCTGCGTGGTATGGCTTGGTCATAGTTCCGAAATTGGCTCGAATACCGGCGCTCTTAGACGCAGCAATTCCGATTGCGAATCGAATTTCCTTTGACGTTAGCCCCCAAAGCTTGGAGGCTGCGATGACGGATGCAAAAGTGCCTATCGTACCTGTGGTATGGTGACCTTTTACGTAGTGATCGGGGTTGATAGCTTCTGCAATTTTACACTCTACTTCGAATCCAGCACACATGGCCGTTAAAAAATCTTTTCCGCTTGCTCCTATCTCCTGAGCAACGCCCAGAGTTGCCGCAAGGACTGGCGTTGTAGGGTGGGTTAGTAGACCGTATAATCGATCTGGAGATGTAGATAGTTGAGTGTCATCGAAATCTTCTGCATGACCTGCAACACCATTGGCCAGAGCTGCTAGCTCACTCGAAGTATTTATACTTGTTCCCAACACGGACGATTTCCCGGTAGTCGTAGATTCAGAGATGTATTGTTGGATAATCCGAGAAGAGGCCGCCGGTACTCCCGATAGAATTACACCAAAGCCATCGACAAGACACCTTGTAATCTCTTGGAGTACATCTGAAGGGATTTTATCGAAAGTAAATCCTTCGGTATAGTCGACAATTGCTTGTGTCATAGTAAGCTTCTGAACGCTCATGTTCGCTCCTTGTTGTTTTTGGTACTAGCGGTGATATAAGGCATTATATTAACATTGGATTGGATGAATCATATACGTTTTTGTCAGCATTGCGGATCCAGTGTGACTTTTCAAGCCTACGAGGGGAAGATGAGGCCCATATGTACGTATTGTGGCTTAGTTGTATTTGTAGACCCAAAGGTGGTTGCAGGTGTAATTACGTCTATCGATGGGATGATTGTAATGGTCCGCCGTGGTATCGAGCCAGGTATTGGGAAATGGACGTTTCCTGCAGGGTATGTCGATCGTGGAGAGAGTGCATCGACAGCAGCCATCCGTGAAATGGAAGAGGAAACTTGTTTGAAGGTAAGACTTAATAGACTGATAGGAGTCTACTCTGATACGGGAGAGGTTATAATACTGATAGTGTATTCTGGCGAAATTATTGATGGAATACTGAAGGCCGGTTCTGACGCTCAGGAAGCTGGGTTGTTTGATATAGATAATTTACCGCCTCTTGCGTTTAAACGTGACAAAATTATCATGGATGACTGGATGCGTCTCATACGTGAGTAGCATTGTTGTAATTACTTGACCTGTCTGTTACCCCATGCTAGGCTTTCTTTCGAAGGTGCAGATGGAGAAGAGTGAGCGGAAATGTCCTGGTTCAGCGAGTTCGGTATAGTGGGAGAGAACCTAGGATCCAGCTAAAGATCCCTCAAGAGCCGTCAGATGAACCCCTTTGAGGCCATTTTGGGGTAGTAGGCCTGATTGGATTTGTCACTCGTTAGAAGTGGCGGGGGTGTTTTTATGACTCGAGTTATCGAGGCATAGGGGTGGTACCGAGAGGAAAATCCCGTCCCTTCTTGGACGGGATTTTCTATTTATAATATGTGCTGATTTAGATGTGAAAGCTAGTCGCAAAATAGATGTAGCATATTAAAGGTAGCTATGACTAGAATCCAAAATTTTGAAATTATTCAATTCAAACCTGTTCCATCCAAGGTAGACTTTCCTTCTATGGAAAGTGACATTTTGAATTGGTGGGAACAGGTTGAAATTGTTGGCAAATATCTCAAGCGTAATAACTTTTCAGATAAGAGGTACTCATTTATTGATGGTCCTATTACTGCAAATAATCCTATGGGGGTTCATCATGCTTGGGGCCGTACTTATAAAGATTTATATCAACGTTATAAAACCATGCAGGGCTTTAAACAACGTTATCAGAATGGTTTTGATGGCCAAGGCTTATGGATAGAAGTAGAGGTTGAAAAAGAGCTTGGTTTTTCGTCTAAGCGAGACATAGAGTCTTTCGGTGTTGATAAATTTGTTGAGCGTTGCAAGGAACGGGTAAGAAAGTTTGCTGCAATTCAGACGGAACAATCTGTACGCCTTGGTTATTGGATGGATTGGGAAAATTCCTACCATACGATGTCTGATGAAAACAACTATACTATTTGGCATTTCCTGAAGGTATGCAATGAGCGTGGATGGCTCTATCAAGGGACTGACGTTATGCCTTGGTGTCCGCGGTGCGGGACCGGTCTTTCAGAACATGAGATCGTTACAGAAGGATATAAGGAAATTACCCATGAAGCAGCCTTTGTAAAGTTCCCATTGGAAAATAGAGATAATGAATCACTGTTGGTGTGGACAACGACGCCGTGGACCTTACCTTCCAATGTTGCTGCAGCGGTTCATCCGGAACTTTCCTACGTTAAAGTTAGGCAAGATAATGAAGTATTCTATTTAGCTAAAGCTTTGATACAGCTTTTACGGGGTGAGTATCAAATTTTGGAGGAATTCCCGGGGAAAAATATGGTTGGCCTTACTTATAAAGGGCCTTTTGACGAATTGCCAGTGCAGAAAGAAGTAAAGCATCAGGTACTACCGTGGCTGGAGGTGACAGAGAGCGAAGGGACAGGCATAGTTCATATCGCACCTGGAGCCGGTAAAGATGATTTTGCTTTGGGTAAATTACATAATATTCCTACGATTGCTCCTCTCGATGAAGCTGGAATTTTTATCGATGGATTTGATTGGTTAACAGGTCTGAAAGTCGGTGAAGTTAATCAACGGATATTTGAAGATCTTAGTAATAAGGGTCTTTTATATCATGTTGAGCAGTATTCTCATCGATACCCGGTATGTTGGCGGTGTGATACCGAGTTGGTATTTAGACTTGTTGACGAGTGGTTTATTTCAATGAAGGAACTTCGTCACCTTATTGCTGACGTTACTCGCAAGATTCGATGGATACCTGAATTTGGGATGGACCGGGAACTGGATTGGTTACGCAATATGGATGACTGGATGATATCGAAGAAACGTTATTGGGGACTTGCACTACCTATCTACAGTTGTAACTGCGGGCATTTTGAAGTTATTGGTAGTAAGGATGAACTTAAAGAGCGAGCAGTCGAGGGGTGGCAGTATTTTGAAGGACACTCACCACATAAGCCATGGATAGATGCTATTAAGATTCTCTGTACTAGTTGTGGAAATCTGATATCCCGTATAAGAGATGTTGGTAATCCGTGGTTGGATGCAGGGATTGTTCCCTTTTCTACGTTGTCTTATTTGGATGATAATAATTATTGGTCTGATTGGTTTCCCGCTGATTGGATATCCGAGAGCTTTCCCGGCCAGTTCCGTAATTGGTTTTATTCTCTCTTAGCACAAAGTACGGTGCTCGAAAATAGAGAGCCATTCCGGACGGTTTTTTCTTATGCATTGATGCGAGATGAAAAAGGCGAGGAGATGCATAAGAGTAAGGGAAACGCGATTTGGTTTGAAGATGCTGCTGAAAAAATGGGGGTTGATGCCATTCGATGGGTGTATGTACGCCATAATCCGGCTGCGAATCTTAACTTTGGTTACAATGCGACTGAAGAGGCTCGCCGTCGTTTTTTTATTCCTCTCTGGAATGTTTACTCATTCTTTGTTACTTATGCCAATATTGATCAACTTAAGCTAACTGACTTATCAGCTTCAGTAAAGAAATCAGTATTGGATAAGTGGATATCTTCTGAACTCAATAGCCTCATTCAAGATGTTTCGTACGCATTGGAGAACTATGATTCTGTTGAAGCAGGGCGTCGTATGGAAGAGTTCGTTGAATTATTATCAAATTGGTATGTTCGTCGTAGTCGTCGTCGTTTCTGGAAAAGTGAGAGTGATGAAGACAAACTGGCGGCTTATACTACCCTATATACATGTCTTAACACATTTATTCGTCTCCTCGCGCCCTTTACGCCATTTATAACAGAAGAAATTTATCAAAACCTGGTGCGTTCAGTAGATCAAGATGCTCCAGAAAGTATTCATCTTACAGATTTCCCGGTGGCTGATGCTCAATTAATAGACACTGAGCTTTCTAAAGCCATGCGGTTAACTATGAATGTGGCGAGATTGGGTAGAGCTGCACGTCAAAAGGCAGCCGTGAGAGTTAGACAACCCTTGGCGAAAATGAATATTAAGGTTAAGGACAAATCTGACTTTATTGTTATGAATGAACCACGTTCATCGGATGAAATTTCCCGTGAGATTAGGGATGAGCTTAATATTCAGCAAATCGAGGGGAAAATCATATTTTCCGATGATGAAATGTCAGAATGGTACGATTATGAAGTTATGGCAAAGTTAGACACGCTAGGTCCGAAGTATGGATCCAATGTAGCAGCGATTGTGAAGGGATTGGCTAGACTGGATCCTAAGACAGTGGTTCAGGAAATCAATCAAGGTAATAATATTCATGTCGGTGCCTACGAACTTCTCCCGGAGGAGATCGGGGTTAAAGCTACCGATAAAGTTGGTTGGGTTAGTGCGTCAGCTGGTGGGTATGTGGTTCGGGTTGCTGTTGATCTTACACCTGATCTTATTCAGGAAGGGCTGAAGCGTGAAATTGTCCACGTTATTCAAAACATGCGTCGCTCTGCTGGTTTTGAGATTACGGATCATATTGTCACATGGTACTCTGGTGATCAGAATATCGTTGGGGCAATTCGAAATAACAGTGATTATATTTGTCAGGAAACTCTCTCAAATGAACTTCGAGAGGCTGCTCCAAACCCACCGATCTACATAGAGGATGTGAAATTAAACGGGGAAAGATTGAGTTTGGGCGTTGAGCGGATTTAGGATTAGCGCTGCTATTCTGAATAATAGAACCTTCATATGACAACAATCGCGGTCAATTCCAGGGTACCCCCCCTAATAACGGTATGTATAGATTTCGAGGTGGTTATCTAGGGAACTCACCCAAGGTTACTTCTAGTTTCAATGGAGAACTTTTTCCTTTCCTGATTAACGTTGTAGTTATTTTATTTCCAGGATTAAAGTCGATTCTCAACATACGTTGGAAGTCGCGAATATTATTTACCTTTTGTCCATTTATCTCGATGATAACATCGTTGGGTTGGATAGTGGCCTTTTCTGCAGGACCTTTGGCCATAACAGACGTTACTAGTACACCATAGCGGGTTGGTAAATCCATATTGGTTGCTATAGCTGAATCGAGGTCTTTTACTCCAACTCCTAACCAAGGCCAGACGACTCGTCCATTAGCTACAAGTTCGTTAGCTACGGGAAGAGCTGTCTGAGTGTTTACGGCGAACCCAATTCCTTGAGCATCATTACTACGATCAACAAGCGTATTAATTCCAATAACTTCACCTTTAAGATTAACTAATGGCCCTCCGCTGTTACCCATGTTGATTGCGGCGTCAGTTTGTATAAGATCAAACAGGGTTACGTTTGGGTCAGGAGTAGGGTGACTACGTTCAAGAGCACTTACAATTCCAACCGTTACCGTTGGACTTCCTTCCAAACCTAGGGCATTTCCGATTGCGATAACCCATTCTCCAACGCGGGTTTTTGTGAATTCGGCAAGTGACGCTGTAGTCAAATTTTTTGCATCGACACGAATGACCGCGAGATCAGTAAGTGGGTCCGTTCCGACGAGTTCGCCTTTCCTCTCAGTTCCATCGAAGAAAACGACGGTAAGGGTTTCTGCTTTCTCCACTACGTGATTGTTTGTGAGTATATAACCATCGTCTCTAAAAACTATACCTGAACCAGCGCCTCCTGTTCTCCTAGCTCTTCCGAAGAAATCAACAGAGGAACCTTCTGCAAATATAGATACGACAGCTGGTCCAACTTTTCCTACCACATCTGCCACATTTGGATAGGGTGAATTTATTTGAACAGCTGTCGTTTTTTCTGAAGTTGAATTAACTACTTCTGATACAAGTGTGTTTGGAGGAGGGATCTTGCTATCTTCGACTCTGCATCCTGTAAAAAGCAGCATGCAAATTCCAAGGATATAGATCACACTGAATCGGCTTAAACGAAAGAAGATAGTACCAAGAATATCATTAGACAGAATTTCTCTTCTCGCCATTTTCGATTCCAAATTACTCACACTCTCGAGATAAGATTTTCATTATAGTACATAGTACACTTCAAATTCGAAGAATTCGTGAAGGAAGTTCGAGAAACTTTAGAAGGTCTGTTTCTTAATAAAAGTTCCGTCCTTTGCGTGGCAATAACTCGTGTTTCAAGGTGCAACAGTTGGTTATGGGGGTAACATCGAGAACTAGACAAACTCAAAGTTTCTCGATTACAGACCTTTGAAGTTGAACAAGTGACTCGATCCCACTCCATGCGGTAGTCACAAGGTTATTCATAGTCTCGTTGTTGAATGTATTCCCTTCGGCTGTTCCTTGGAGTTCAATAAACTCTCCTGTATCAGTCATTACTACGTTAAAGTCGACGTCTGCCTTGCTGTCTTCGGCGTAACACATATCCATCAATATCTCTCCGTTTACGACACCGACACTTATAGCGGCAACCGCACCTTTTAGAGGAATAGATGGAATAGCCTTGTGACGAACTATTTGAAGCAGGGCTTGATAAAGGGCGATATAGGCACCGGTGATCGCTGCAGTTCGTGTTCCTCCATCTGCTTGCAAGACGTCACAGTCCAGTATAATCGTTCTTTCCCCTAATGCCTCCATATTTGTAATAGCACGTAGTGAACGGCCAATAAGGCGTTGAATTTCAGAGGTGCGCCCTCCAGTCTTACGGGGCGTTCTAGAGAGAGTAGATCGTGGGAGCATACTATACTCCGCGGTCACCCAGCCCCGGCCTTGTGATCGGAGAAACTGAGGGACTCTTTCCTCAATGGTGGCAGCACAAAGCACTCTCGTTTGCCCCATTTCGATTAATGCTGAACCTTCGGCAAATCCCTGAATTCCTGGGGTTATGATTGTCTTCCGATGTTCATTTGGCTTGCGACCATCAATTCTTTTCACTTCACTCCATTCAATCTTGGATTTTTCCTATTATATCAGGTTGGCGTGAACACTTTAGAACTTGAAATTCCAGAGGATATGGCAGTTAATTTAGTCTTTCTGGCATTAGTTTTACGAGTTGATTGGTTGTACTCTTAAAAACATTGCACAACACAGGCAGGATACGATGGGTCTTCTATTATCCAGTAACGAGCTGACGGAAGGTGCTAACTTTGTTTCTAATAAGCAGTATGTGGAGCATTTATAGGTTGCCCATAACTATGTAGCTGATTATAATACGATAGTTCGTGTTTGGAAAGGAAGTGAGTTATATGCCTCAGTTGGCTTTTCATAAAGGGGATTATATTCCCTTGGAGCAGGCATCGGTTGGTATTATGACCCATGCTTTTCATTATGGTACCGCCATCTTTGAAGGGATCCGAGGGAATTGGAATGCTGAGGAAGGGCGGGGATATATTTTCCGTCTTCGTGATCATTATGAGCGGATGCTTAGAGGTTGTGCGGTACTTCATCTTGAGCTTCCTTACTCTGTTGAAGAGCTCTGCAACATTACAGTGGAGATGGTAGAACGCTGTGGTTATTCTGAGGATATATATATACGTCCTTTGGCGTATAAGAGCACTGAGCGAGTAGCAACTTTGAATCTTAATAATTTGGACACTGGTTTCACAGTATTCGCTATACCATTTGGCGCCTATATGGATCTTGAGGCCGCTGCACATTGTTGTACTTCCTCTTGGAGGCGCCCTGAAGACAATATGATTCCACCAGGTATAAAGATCAGTGGTGGATATGTGAATAATATTCTTGCGAAGACTGATGCGGTCGCTGCAGGTTTCGATGAAGCTATTCTTCTTAACCAAGCAGGCTATGTTTGTGAAGGCACCGGGGAAAACTTATTTATTATTCGAAATGGCAGGTTGATCACACCTCCTCTAGAGGACAACATACTTCCTGGAATTACTCGCTCAACAATAATAGATGTTGTTAGAAATGAGATAGGGATTGAGGTTGAAGAACGCCATATTCTGAGGACTGAGCTTTATGTTTCTGACGAAATGTTCTTAACAGGTACAGCCGCGCATTTAACTGCTGTTGGCAAAGTAGATAATCGTTCGATTGGCGATGGTACAATAGGCCAAATAACAAAAGAATTACAGAAGATATATTTTGGAATAATACGTGGGAGGAACCCTAAATATTTGCATTGGTGTACACCAGTGCCCAAAAGGCTAGAAAAAGCCTAACCGGGTTACGATCTCCATGTTGGCTGGGATGCTTACAGCTTTTGGTCTTGACTACTTTTTATTAGTTTTCCTTTCTGCAATTGGTATTCTCCAAATTGTTGGAGCGTATCGCTGTAGGAGGGGCCTCTTATTCTTTAAACGTACTACATCATATATTTTAGGCATAGGGGTGCTTCTGGTTTCATTCATTTGGTTTTTCGGCTCTCAGCCTAGGAATATTCCAGACACTTCAGCGGGACTTGATGGGAACCAGCAAGCAATTCTCTTTTGCTTAGGAAGTATAGCTGCATTAATAGCAACGCTTACGGTTTCCTCATTTTTGAATTGGTCTGTATTGAAAGAAGAAGAACAAATAACGGGCTTAGATGCTCTGAATCGAAATACGTATGCTCGTGTAATGCTAAAAGGAATGAAAAGCCGTTGGAGACACTATATAAAATTGATGAAGGAATTTTTATCTGGCTGAATGGATGGGTGGGTTATTTTCCCTGGTTGGATTTCACTGTTGAACTGGTCATAAGCGATTATGCAATACCGGTTATGGCCTCACTAGTCATGTTTGGCCTGTGGTTTTCTAGTAAGGTTGGAGACAGTAGTGGAATTAATCAGATGGCAGTTCTCAATGCCATAGGGGCGTTAGCAATAGCGAATATGATGGTAGATTGGTTGATAAACTCTTTTTATTTTAGACCTAGGCCTTTCATCAATCATGAGGTAAACTTACTTTTCTACGAGCCGACGGATTCATCGTTCCCGTCGAATCCTGCCGCCGTGTCATTCGCAGTTGCTACAGGAATATTTTATTGGAATAAACCTATAGGTATAATCTTATATTGTTTGGCAGTTATCTTCAGTATTTCTCGTGTCTATGGTGGGGTTTCCTATCCGTTCGATGCTTTCGGAGGTGCTATGCTTGGAGTTACTTCTGGTGCTGTTGTCACAGTCGCAATAGTGAAGTTTCAAACAATTCCACAGTTTGTTATCAAGATTGCTAGAAGCTTACACCTTGGTTAAGTCCGGAACTCAATTTTACGGAATGCTTCTGCGTATCGAAACCCACTTTTCTCACCAAACATAGTAGCTGTTTGCTTCATTAGTTCTACTGGTTGATGATTAGCATCTATACTTGGTCGATCAACGAATTGACTTCTATGACATAACATGGATTTGGCTTTTAGTTCGATTACGCTTCCTATATCCACGTAATCTGTTGGTTCTTTGGCCCCCCAACACAAAACAGTTCCTACTTTATGCGGCTTCAATCCTTCTTTAGTAAGTTCCTTAAAGTGTAAAGGGTCACGGGCATATGGAAATAATGCATCTAAGGTGACCATTCCTGCTATACGATGGTCCCGATGGTTGTGTGTGCTGCGCGAAAGCGTATCTTGGCAGAGTACTGTTTCTGGACGGAAGCGACGAATTTCCTTTACTACCTGACCACGAAAATATCGTGTGTCTTCTAGTTCACCATCTGGGTAGCCAAGGAAGACTATTTCTTGAATACCCAGTGACTTAGCTGCATTTCGCATTTCCCGTTCCCGAATCTTAGCCATTTCTTGAGTAGTCATCTCGGGGTTCTCTGTTCCTTTATCGCCATTTGTGCATACTACAAAAAGAATCTTGGTTCCCTCTTTGATCCATGAGGCTATCGTTCCACTGCACCCAGTTTCATCGTCTGGGTGAGCGAAAACCACCATGGCTCGTCTAGGTTGCGTGATCAAGGTGAACTCTCTAACTTTAGGCAACTGGCTGTGATGCTAGGATGTCTACGCATAATTTCTTGTAAACGTTCATTATAGAAAAAGCTGTTCGTCCCCATCCCATTTCATTGGCAAAATCTCTGGATGTTTTACCCATGTTTAGGCGTAAAGCTTCATTGTTTAGCAGTATTTCAAGCCGATTTGCAAAGGCATCAGGACAATGTGATTGAACCAAGTAGCCGGTTTGATTGTTTTTAACGATTCCTGGAAGTCCACCAACTCTGGATGCTATAACGGGAGTACCGCAAGCCATTGATTCGAGGGCAACAAGTCCGAAGCTCTCATAATAGGATGGGATAACTGTAACATCTGCTGCCTGATAGTAAGTTGGAAGAAGGTGGTGATCAACTCTTCCAATGAAGCTTACTTGCTTATTGATGTTAAGTATTTGACTAAGGCGTTTGAGTCGTTCAATTTCTTGATCTTGCGAATCGTTTCCTCCTATAACTAGCAATCGTGTTTTTGTACCTTCGTTAAGATTAGCCATCGTGTACAGGATCAACTCAAGTCCTTTAATCGGTTCCATCCTACCAACAAATAACATTATATGGTCATCCTTGAGCCCTAGTTGGGCCCTTGATATCAATTTATTGCTTGGACAAAACATATCAAGTTTCACTCCAGGAGGAATGACCTCCACGCGTTCTTTTTGTACTTGGTACAGATTTCGCAATGAAATCTTTTCGTGTTCGCTTGACACGATTATTTTGTCTATAGAGTGAGTTATCCAATGCTCTGAGTGTATTCGTAGCTCAGGTTCGAACTCGCCAATTCGGATTCTCCGTTTGATTTCTGCCAATGTGTGAAACGTTGTTACGTGAGGAATGTTCCATTCTTTAGCGAGGGTGGTGGAGGGTATAGCCGAAAGCCAGTAGTGGCTTTGGATAAGGTCGTAGGTAAGCGCATTCTTTCTGCTGAATTCTCGGATACCCTGTAAGAAAGAATCTAGATATTGTGGTAGTTGGTGTTTTGATGTTTTGCTAAGGCCAGCTTCAATATGTATTATACGGACGTTATATGCCAGTTGTTCTATGATATTCTTTTCATCCTCGTGTATTCGCGTGTAAATATCAACCTCAATGCCTAGTTTACCCAGACCTATGGCAATTTGGTTTATATATACACTCATTCCACCTGTGTCTCTTTCGCCCATAGGCGCAAGGGGGCAGCCCAACATACTAATTACTGCGAGACGCTTCATATGCCCTCAAATCCAACAGGTTTAGTTCCTTTGACAAAAGTTATTGTATTCTAGAGGTGTTTTATTAGCGGTGGACCACAAGGTTATATAGTTGTACGTCTTTTGCTCCAAAGTGATACTTATATGGTTCTACACCTCTTAGGAAATCATAGTAAGTTTTTTCTGACTCTATAGCATCTTTTATTGATAGTGCCTTTAAGAGCAACCCAACACTGAGGGCCGAATAACTTGGGTCATACCCACTGTTATACAGGAATCTCGAATTTCCGTAGTCAAAACACATAGCAGTTGCTATTCTAATCCCTGATACTTCCATGAAAAATAACTTCAATGACTCTATATCGTTCATTGTTTTCGCCATACGACGGAAAAACCTCTCTCGTTCCTGAGTAAGAAAAAGAGTTTTGCCTTCGTGGCTTATTCGCATGAGATTAAAGAAATCATCAAGCACATCGTTGATGGGTCCTGCGTCAACCGAGTAGCTTTTATGAACCACTTGGGCGTCAAGTTTTCGGAATTTTCTTCTAAGTTCGTGGCGATTCTTCTTTGATAGGCTTAATAGATAGTCATCCCACGTTTTTGGCAAATTCATACCAGGTGAAACATCCTCTTGAGTGATATCAACCGTATATCCATATTGGTTAGCAAGTTTTGGGAGATAGATCATAGTAGGAGAAAATTCGGGAATTGAACGGAAATCTAGAGTGTCCCACGGATGCGAACTTAAATCTTCAAACATACTAGGGTAGAAATTTTCTTCCCTTCCATTTTGAATTATGAAGTCATGATAGTCCCATAGATCTGTGTCCCCTAAGAAGAGGATCGTATTGTCAATAGACATTAATGGCGCGATACCAATCAGATGTCCCTGATCTCGAATAGATCTCAGATAGAGTGTGGCGGTTTCTCCATATTCTTGCCACCAATCATATTGCCATGACGGGGTCAGGAAAGTTGTTTGGAAAGTGCTTTGGGTTAGTAATGATTCCCATTCTGCCCAAAGGTGGTCAAAGGTTTCCTCAGTTACCTTGTAGCTCATGAGTGTTTGATTCCTGCTAAAGTCAAGAATTGGTCGAGTTTAATTTTACCTCGTTCTACAGAGGTAATGAGCCGTGTTCCAGGTTTCTGAGTTCCTCGCATGCTCATGCAAAGGTGTTCCGCTTCTATTACAACAGCGGTTCCCACTGGCTTCAGAGTCTGATGAATAGTATCAGCCAACTGTTCGGTTAATCGTTCTTGAATTTGTGGACGCTTAGCTAAAATATCTAGAGCTCTTGCCAGTTTACTAGTTCCAGCCACTTTTCCATTTGGTAAATATCCTATATGAGCGAAGCCAAAGAAGGGCAGCAGGTGGTGCTCGCATATTGAATAGAAAGAAATATCCTTAACAACCACGATGCCTTTATAGCTAACCTTATATGTAACAGAGAGTTCAGTGGCTGGGTCTTTAGATACACCTGAGAAAAGTTCGGAATACAGTTCAGCGACACGGTTGGGGGTGCCCTTTAATCCTTCACGGTTTGGGTTTTCCCCTATGCCCTCAAGGAGTTTAGTTACGTATGTTTCAATATTTCCATATTGGCTCATGTTTATCTCTCAGAATCTTTTTAGAGCGTGGCCCCTGGTTTCCTACGATTGCTTTTCTGCGATTACGTTGGTTGCAATTAAATTCAGAGAAGCCTCTACTGCTTCAAAGCTAGCATTTACTTCGTAGCTTTCAGATTCCATGTGAATTGGTGCAAGTTCTGGTTCTTTTAAACCAGTTCCGGTTATTACGCATACAATGGTTTTCCCCTGTAATTTGTGCCCTTCACGGGACATTTTTAGAATACCGGCTACTGAAGCGGCGGATGCAGCCTCGCAAAACACACCCTCTCTTCGAGCTAAAAATTGTTGTGCTACCAGTATTTCATCGTCACTTACCGTTTCTATCAGCCCACCAGAAGCATCTCTAGATACTAATGCTTGTTTCCAGCTTGCTGGGTTTCCTATGCGAATCGCTGAGGCGATAGTCTTTGGGTTTTCTATGGGATACCCCTTAACAATTGGTGCGGCACCTTCAGCTTGGAAGCCTATCATAACAGGCTTTTTATTAGCTAGGCCAGCTTTGTAATATTCCTCAAATCCCATCCAGTATGCGGATATATTGCCTGCATTTCCTACTGGTATAGATAGGTAATCCGGAGTAAATCCCAATGTATCGATAATCTCGAAAGCAGCCGTTTTTTGTCCATGGAGCCTGTAAGGATTTAAGGAGTTAACTAGGCTAATAGGGTGTTTTTCGCTTACACCCCTAACCAGTTCTAATGCTTGGTCGAAGTTACCGTTAACTGTTATGATTTGAGCTCCATACGCCTTGGCTTGTACAAGTTTACCTGTCGCTATCGCCCCCTTAGGAACGAGAACAATTGTTTTTAGACTACAATGGGCACCGTATGCTGCGGCTGAGGCACTCGTATTACCAGTGGATGCACAAATAATAGTAGTGCTTTTTACTTCTAAGGCTTTAGCGATTGCTACTACCATACCTCGGTCCTTAAACGAACCAGTTGGGTTACAGCCTTCAAGTTTAAGGTATACTTGGGCACATCCTACCTCGTCCGCCAGATGTGCAGATGCTATTAAAGGCGTATTTCCTTCCCCCAGTGTGATTCTTGGAGTTTTCCGGGTTATTGGTAGGAAAGCTTCGTACTGACTGAGTACTCCTAATTCCATGGCCTGATTCTCCAAATAGTATTGTTGTTTTTCACAATTTTCCTAATGTAAGCCGTGATGACTCAAGCTAGTTTTCGATACGGATTAAGGATCCGATTTCCTTAACCATTTCGATGCCTTCCATATTGCCGAAGGCTTGCTGGACGGTTTTTTCTTGTGCTGGGTGTGTGGTGATCACAATTTCAACGCTCTTAGCTGAGGGGTCCGCACTTTTTTGAATTATGGAGGCTATACTTATTCCAAGGTCGCTAAGTATAGTGGTCATGTTTGCTAACACCCCGGGACGATCGGCTACTATCAGTCGTGCATAGTAACTGGTTGTAAGGTCTTGCATTGATGAAATTTGAAGTGTTCTCGAGAAGCTAACTGGTTTTACTGAATTCTTCCGCATCATCATTTCATTGGCAATCTCCATAATGTCTCCAATCACTGCACTGCTAGTAGGGAATGGGCCTGCTCCCTGACCATGGAAGAGAACTCGTCCTATCAGGTCACCTTCAATCTCTATAGCATTAAACACGCCATCTGTTTTAGCGAGGAGATGGTTATGGGGGACTAGCGTTGGATGAACTCTCAAAGAAAGCGTGTCTTTGAAATGTGCAATCGCTAGCAATTTAATTGCGTAGCCAAGCTCTTCTGCATATCGAAAATCTTGCGACACCAGTCCTTTGATTCCTTCTCTATATACGTCTTGCAAGTTCACACGTGTATGGAAGGCAAGCGACGATATAATTGCTAGCTTGTAGGCTGAATCAAAACCATCTATGTCGTTGCTTGGATCACTTTCCGCAAATCCGGAAGCTTGTGCTTGTTTTAGAGCAGAGTTGAAGTCCAGACCTTCTTTTGACATTTTGCTTACGATGTAGTTTGTTGTTCCATTTATCACGGCGGATATATGCGTTATATGGTTTGCTAGCAGGTCCTTTTTCAATGGTCTGATAATTGGAATACCTCCACCAACACTTGCTTCGTACATCAGTTGAACTTTATGTTGTTCAGCCATTTCGATTAGCTCTGGGCCCTTTTTGGCCATTAGTTCCTTGTTTGCAGTGACCACATGTTTTCCTTGAGATATGGCGGCCGATATAAAATTAATCGATGGTTCCATCCCACCAATAAGCTCTACTACAATGTCCACTTCCGGGTTATTTAAGACATCCGCAGCATCCGTAGTGAGCAGGTGGTTAGGTAGCCCCGATGATTGTAGTTTTCCTACATTCGTGTCAGCTGCCTGACGCAGGATCATTGGACTGCCGACCTGTAGGGACAGTCTCTCTATCCTGTTATTATCGAATAGGGCTTGAGCGACCTGGCTACCTATAACGCCTAGGCCGAGAATCCCTATACCGATGCTACGATTTTGATGCATCTCGGTCTCTAAACCCAACTATATACTTAAATCGGACTTTGAAACTGTTGTCCAGGTAGCCCAGGTGTCGCTGTTGGTTCTGGTACAGCCTCACGTGTTTTATTTATCAACCAGTCGTATTCTTCTGAACCAAAATCTACATTAACAGAATTGGCTGCACGTAGTTCGTCCACCCATTTCTTGAAAATCGATTCCTTAACCAGTTGACTCATTTCTTTGGAGACTTGGCGTGTTTCCGGATTCCCTGTAATTCTTATTACATAATAGCCATCCCCTGCGAACATCGGTTCACTGGGTGTATTTGGTTTTATAGAGAAGAATGTTTCATCAAGGTCAGGAAAAGCACCTCGTGGCACCCAACCCACGACTCCCTTGAGATCAGCATGCCTCTTATCATCCGAAAATTGCTGCGCTAGGACCCCGAAATTAGCCCCATTTATAAGTTGTTCGTGGATTCCCTCCAGAGTTTGCAAAGGACGGTCGCCTTCCTGACCTATTCTGATCCACTCAACAAATGCATGTTCCTCGATTGATGGGACCCTATTTTCAAATGTCTCGAGAGCCTTGGCTCGCATAAGGTCTCCCCGGATAATTTCCCTGTAAGTGCTTGCTGAATATTGGGCAATTGCTAGGTATCGAGTATATTTTTCCCTGTATTCGTGTTCTAGCTGCTCTTCAGATGGTTTTTGCCCTTCCGGGGGCGTAGGATAGAAATTCTCTCTTAATCGGTTCTCGATTTCCTGATCAGTAACTGATAGTCCTAGACTTGGACTGACTTGATTGATAAGTTCGCCCTCAACTAAATTATCCAAAACTTGGAACGGAAATGTACTTATACCACCTTGGGCACCCGTTTCAGCTCTAAATGCTGCATTTGCTTTAATGATAACGTCCATATCTCCCAAGGTGAACTCGACCCCGTTAACGTGTGCGACAACGTGTTTAGGAGGAACAACAAAAGTTATGTAATAGCCAACCAGTAGGACAAGAGAAATTATAAAGAGAAGGGCAGCAGCTATAACAATGGATAGAGGTCGTCGACGGCTTTGCCGATATTGTGCCATTCTACGACGTCTGGGAGATAACCCAGCGTCAATCCCATTGGTTGTTGTCATTGCCTCAACTCATCCTCTTTGTGGAAAAGGTGTTGTCCCTTCGTGAAGTTCCGTGAATACTGTAGGCAAGAGATATAATGGCCCAACCGACTCCGTTCTTTATATGGCCAAAAACCTCCTGCCTAACGCCTAGGCGGAAGCTCCCCTTGTTAGGTAAATGTGTTCTGCTGTATAGGGTAGGAGTGCTATATGTCTGGCGCGCATTAGCGCTGTTGCTAATGCTCTTTGGTGTTTTGGACAGGTTCCGGTTCGTCTTGGACCTTCCATTTTCCCTCGTTCTGATATAAAGCGGCGAAGGATACCTACGTCTTTGTATTCAATGACTTTTACTTTGTTAACACAAAAGGAGCACACTTTTCGGCGGGTGAAGTAACGTGGACGTCCTTCCCTGTGTCTGGGGGTTTGGTTTCTATTTCCGGTTGTCAATCTTAGAACTCCTGATCAAGATAATTGTTAAAAAGGTAGATTCTCTACGTCAATACTGGGAGATTCTGGCGATGCAGCTTCTGCCGGGACGGGGAAGTCCATTTCTTGCCCCCCTCCTCCTCCTTGAGCACTGCCGAGAAAAACTACTTCTCCGGCCGTAATCTCATTTCTGAATCGTGTCTGACCGTCTGGACCTGTCCAAGTAGTACTATGAAGCCTTCCCTCAACGTAGGTTTGCCTACCTTTGCTCAGGTATTGGTTACATATTTCAGCAAGTTTATTCCAAGCTGAAACTCTGAACCATTCTGTTTCCTCTTTTTGTTCGCCATCTGAAGTTGTATACCGTCTATTTGTAGCTATGCTAAACGATGTGACAGCAGACCCATTTGGAGTATATCTCATTTCAGGGTCACTACCTACGTTCCCTATTACCATAATTTTGTTTAAGCTTGCCATTATGTTTTCACTCTACCTGTACTGGCTCACTTGTCGTCTGGGATGCCTGCTTTTTATCTTTCTTTACCAATAAGTGTCTGAGTATTTCTTGAGATGAACTTACCGTAGTTTCTAACTCCAACGCTTCATGAGGGCCGATTGTAAATTCGGTAAAAAAATAATTACCTTCGTAAAATTTCTTGATTGGGTATGCGAGTCTGAGCATTCCCCATTGTTCGTGATTAGTTACAGAACCACCCTGATCTGTAATAAATTTGGAAATCCGATCAACTGTATCGCTTGTTTCCTTTTCTCCTACCTCCGGACTGACAACAAAGACCAATTCATAATCGCGCAATTACTGTTCGCCTCTTCCCCCCAGATTTTCGCCAATTATAGCACCAAACCTACGAGGGGACAAACTGAATGTCATCAGTTAAATCAGAGAAAAGGAAAATTTTAGCGTAATGAGGTAGATAATTGTGTTACATCATAGTCCAGGGACTGGAAATCCCGATGTTAAATCTAGTACTTCTTTAGCTACTTGTTCCTCAACATTTCTGTTCCCAAGATCCTTTAGCGTTCGGACTATTAACGAAGCCACGGTTTCCATCTCTTGTTCCCTGAATCCTCGACTAGTCAGGGCTGCTGTTCCAAGGCGGAGACCGCTTGTGACCATTGGAGGGTTGGTATCAAATGGGATAGCATTTTTATTTACAGTTATATGGACTCGTCCAAGAGAATTTTCTGCATCTTTACCAGTAATGTTGAGTGGCGTGAGATCCAATAGCATCAGATGGTTATCTGTTCCACCAGAAACGATACGTATTCCACCTGATTCTAACTCACTTGCAAGCTTTTTGGCGTTGCGCACGATGTTTCTTTGGTATTCCTTGAATGACTCACTAAGTGCTTCTCCAAAAGCTACGGCTTTTGCTGCGATCGTATGCATCATTGGCCCGCCTTGAGAGAGGGGGAAAATGGCTCGGTCTATAGACTTTGCACGCTCGCTATCACATAGGATTAAGGCACCTCTTGGACCACGTAGAGTTTTATGTGTAGTGGATGTCACGACGTGGGCGTAGGGTAGGCACGATGGATGTACGCCTGCAGCTATTAATCCAGCTATGTGAGCCATGTCAACCATTAGCAGACAACCCACCTCATCCGCGATTTTACGAAAACGTGCAAAGTCTATGGTTCTTGGGTATGCTGTAGCTCCTGCAACTATCAATTTTGGTTTATGTTCCTTGGCCAGCTTTTCCACGTCATCGTAGTCGATATATTCTGTTTCCCGATCCACTCCATATGAGACGAAATTATACAGTCTTCCAGAGAAGTTAACTTTACTTCCATGTGTAAGGTGCCCACCTTGGTCTAATCGCATTCCAAGGACTGTGTCACCAGTTTCGAGCAGGGCAAAATAAGCCGCCATATTAGCTTGTGACCCACTATGAGGTTGAACATTTGAGTGTTCTGCACCGAAAAGCTTTTTTGCTCTGTCGATTGCAATCTGCTCTGCGATATCAACATATTCACATCCACCATAATATCTGCGGCCAGGATAGCCTTCGGCGTATTTATTTGTTAGGTGTGATCCTTGTGCTTCTGCGACAGCATGACTGACGTAATTCTCAGATGCGATCAAGACGATATTTCTTCGCTGTCTTTCAGCTTCTTGTTGAAGAACTAAGGCAATCTCTGGATCCTTCTGAGCCAGTATTCCTATGGCACACCCCCGCACACAAAATTTTTTAGTGATTCCCCCATAGTGTATTAGTACTTGCAGTGAAGTCGCAAGGTGTTAGGTTGGCATACCAAGTTAAATCCATAACGTATTTGATGCCAAGGCATACATTAGGCGTATCCAACCATTGGGTTGTGTGCGATAGGCTTGGATAAGATAGAAGAACAGCTAGTCTTCTATTGGGATCATCTAATGTATTTTAGGGAGGCCGAACATGAGTATCACTTAGCTAGAGGTTTATCTTTATGAGTATTAGGTTTACGTAAAAAGGAAAACTTATTTACAAAGGTACCTCTAGGTAAGCGGTTGGCAAACGACAATTTCACTCTAATTTGGAAATTTCGTATAGCGTTTGCCCACTGGGAGTAGAAACCTCCACGGTTTCCCCCAAAGATCGACTTACCAGGGCTTTTCCAACCGGAGATTCTACAGAAAGTTTTCCTTTTGATGGGTCTGCCTCATTCGTATTAACCAAAAGATAACTTGTCTCACTTCTGGTCTCTTTATGTCGAATCGTCACTCGTGAACCGAGTGTCACTTTTCCTTTCCTTAGAGTCTTCTTGTCTATCTTTTCGAGCAACGTTGCTCGCCTAAGAGTATTTTCTAGTTCACGAATTCGCGCTTCAATATGACCCTGTTGCTCCCTCGCAACATCCAAAGGCGAATTCTCCGAAACATCCTTATCTGCAGCCGCATGACGAATCTCCTTAGACACCTTAACGCGCGCCTCTTTTAAACTTGAAAGCTGTTCTTGCATGACTAAAAAGTGTTCTTCGGTCAACTGCAGAACCGGAAGACTGTTTATTTTTATACCTCGAGATCGTGACGTCTTTGCGCTACGGCGTATTCTGGCATGTCTAGAAAGATCCGCGACCGCAAGCCCAGAACGGTAAAGGTGAGAAAGAAACATCTTAAGGATCGCCAAACGGTGGGCCCTGTCATCCCCTATCCCTTCTAAGGTAGTGCAAAACCCCTCGATCTCTGATGGGGTGAGTTTTGCTACATCCTTCTCTCTGCCACACCATCGAACGAACCTATTTAGTTCTGCTTGGACCGCCTGTCCACCCGTTCCCTTCACTATTTTTAGATATTCAGCCAAAACACTCGACAATTCCACGCTAGTCCGTTGGGTCACAGATACCTCCTAGGTCATTATGTAGGGGGGGAAACCCCTACTTGGGGACTCTATTCTATGCACCAATTTTACTTGGTGTCAAACAAATATCATCAGCAACTTTTACTTTTACTTCTTTTCAAACTACGATTTTCCTTTTATTAATGGGTTTAACTCGAGCGAAGTCTGGGGTAAAATGCGTGAGGGGGATAATGGAACTACTAGGTAATAATTTATGAATACCCGTTGGCTACGCAATAGCTTTGTATACATACTGATTGTCATTGCTTTAATGGCAGTCCTCTTCACTTTCTTCCCGAGTAGGGGGTCTAATAACACGATCCCTATCAGTGAAGTTGTGTCTTTGGCTCAATCTGGAAAGGTTCAAAAATTAGTTGTTAACGGGAACTCTCTAATGATAAGAACTTGGGATGAAAAAGAATTCAGCTCAAGGAAGGAAGAGGGTTCGAGTGTTGTAGAGTTACTAAGAGATGCTGGTGTTACCTCAGGTATTGATGTAGAAGTAAAGGGCTCAAGTGGCCTATCAAATGTTCTAAGTATACTGTTTAGTTTCTTACCGCTAATCTTCTTTGGTGGAATTCTGCTTTTTATGATGCGTCAAGCACAAGGGAGCAACAACAGCACCCTCGGTTTCGGACGAAGTCGTCCTCGGATGAGTGTAGGGAATAGGCCTACAGTTACCTTCGCAGATGTGGCTGGGGTGGATGAGGCCAAAGAGGAACTACAGGAAGTGGTTGAGTTTCTCAAATACCCTGAGCGTTTTCTCTCTTTAGGAGCGAGAATACCTAGGGGGGTGTTGTTAATAGGACCGCCCGGTACAGGCAAAACTCTCATGAGTCGCGCTGTAGCTGGAGAAGCTGGGGTTCCCTTCTTCCCAATTAGTGGTAGTGAATTTGTTGAAATGTTCGTTGGTGTGGGTGCTTCACGAGTACGAGACCTATTCGATCAAGCTAAGCGCAGTGCTCCTTCTATAATTTTCGTCGACGAAATAGATGCTGTTGGCAGGCATCGAGGTGCCGGGTTAGGGG
>Ga0115002_10000569_pt1 | contig 51940 bp, 47 predicted proteins | sample ArcticOcean_MG_C_8_FD_89576 | JGI IMG/M metagenome (GOLD analysis project Ga0115002, IMG submission 89576) | Marine microbial communities from western Arctic Ocean - ArcticOcean_MG_CB11_86 | ecosystem: Environmental > Aquatic > Marine > Oceanic | place: Arctic Ocean: Canada Basin | collected... | reverse complement strand
GGCCTCGAGGTCGTGCTCGTTCCGGGTGACATCGAAAACTTCAAGATCACGAACAGTGCCGACCTGTCACGTGCCGAAATGATGCTATCGGCACGTCTCGGCGATATCCGGGTCGGTAACGGTATTGATACGCATCGGTTCGAGTCAGGTGATCACGTCATGTTGTGCGGAGTCGCTATTCCCCACGACAAGGCACTTCAGGGACATTCAGATGCAGATGCCGCCCTGCATGCGGTCACCGATGCACTGCTGGCGTCAATCGGCGCCGGGGACATCGGCCTACACTTCCCACCATCAGACGAGCAGTGGCGGAATACTGCCTCCGAGGTATTTGCCTCATTCGCAGCCGAGAAGATTCGTGTCGCCCGGGGAATCATTGCCCATATTGACGTAACCATCGTCTGCGAAAGCCCTCGGATCGCGCCCTATCGGGAAGCCATGCAAGAACGCCTCGCTACGATCACGGGAATCGACCCTTCACGCGTCAGTGTCAAAGGCACGACGACGGAGCGTCTCGGTTTTACCGGCCGAGGGGAAGGCATCAGCGCCTTCGCGACGGCGACGGTTCGCTTACCGTTCGTGCGTTCAGACCGCGCTTTGACCAATGAGTCTCCCGAATCGTGACTCAATCCGGTCCATCAGATCAACGTGATCCAGCCGGCCTTCGGTTCAGTCATCCGGTCACTCTGATTGTCACCTGGTTCGGCGCTGGCTTGATCCCTAAAGCGCCGGGCACCTGGGGATCCCTGTTCGCGCTGCCCTTCGCAGTTATCATTTACTACCTCGCCGGAAGCTATGGACTAGTTGCGGCTGCCGCCCTCGCCTTCTTCGCGGGTTGGATCGCCTCCAACATCTATCTCAAGGCAGCACGTCAGGCGGGTACCGAAAATGAAGATCCAAATGAGATCGTCATTGATGAAGTCGCGGGGCAATGGCTGGTTCTGGCTGTCGTTCCTGTTGACCCCCTACTTTATGGGATAGGACTCCTGCTGTTCCGATTCTTCGACATCGTGAAACCGTGGCCAGTGAACTTGATCGATCGGCGCGTCAAGGGTGGTCTGGGTGTGATGCTCGACGATATTGCGGCAGCGATCTACGCTGCCGGTTGCCTCGTGTTGTTCCAATATTTTACCGGTGGTAGCTGATGTTCAGCGAAAAAATACGCGAATTGTCACGGACCCTGCTCGATGCGTGCCGGACCAAGGGTGTTCATATCGCCACGGCCGAATCATGCACGGGCGGATTGATCGCTGCTGCTTTGACGGAAATTTCCGGCTCCTCCGACGTATTCGAACGTGGGTTCGTCACTTATCAAAATGAGGCAAAGGCTGAGAATCTTGGCGTGCAGGAACAAACGTTGCTTACCCACGGCGCCGTCAGCGAGCCCGTCGCAAAAGAGATGGCCGAGGGAGCTTTGAAACACTCTGCATCCCAGGTCAGTATCGCGGTAACAGGAGTGGCCGGGCCGGGCGGTGGCTCTGATGACAAACCTGTTGGACTGGTCCATATCGCATCCGCGTCAACGGAAGGCGACACGCTGCACCTCCGATGTGAGTTCGGCGATATCGGGCGCGAAGGCATCCGCGAGGCCACAGTCTCGGAAGCACTGAATTTGCTCACCGAGGTCGTCAACCGTTATTCATCAAACGCCTCCGCTTAAAGCGTGCCTGATACGCAAACAACTCCGCCAACACGGCTAAGCGGACGAGATGTCATATACGTAACGCTAATCGGCGCAGCTTTGACGGCCGTTGGTATTGCGATCCTGCTCGGCCTGGCCGGTGACCTAGCAGTACGTCCGTCGGGCCCACGACCGTTGAACCTTGGTGTTCTGTTCGGGAGCATCGTTGTCCTCAACAGTGCAATTGCCGCTGCAGTCGGCCTGATCCTGATCCGTAAGAGGCGCATGACCTGGCGAAAAATTGGTTTCGGCAGGCCCAACGTCCACTGGGTCTTTGCCTCGATCCTGCTGGGATGCATTCTGGTTGCGACAATTGAGGGAATCGAGCGGGTCTTCGACTTATCTACCGGGAAATTGACCGCAGGGTTGATCGCACCTGACGGCTTCTCCTGGTTCGGATTGCTGGGTGGTGTAGTACTGGTCGGGTTTCTCGCACCAGCGGGCGAAGAGCTGTATTTTCGCGGCCTGATCTACCGTTGGCTCAGAGATCAGTGGGGACCCGCACCAGCGGCACCACTCAGCGCCTTGCTCTTTGCAGGCGCGCATTTCTACTACCCTCTCCCGCATATGCTGCTCGTTGCACTGCTCGGCCTGGTCCTGGCAATTGCCTACGAACGTAGTGGGTCGTTATGGGTCCCCATCGGCATTCACGCAGCGCAGAACACGACGGTCGTCATTCTCATCTATTGGGCGCTAGCGTAACTCTGATTCCTAGAAGAGCAATTGACGTTGCTTAGGCCGTGTCCTCCGGTGGTGGCACGTCACTACCGAAAAGTTCATCTGCCCGCCGCTCAAAGGCGTGAACCATGACTTTCACCGCCTCCCCAAAGACTCGCTCCACCATCAGCTGAAGCATGCGGGAATAAAATTCGAAGTCGACGAAGAAATCAATGGTACAGGAGGCCGCCCCTTCCGGAATGAAAATCCAATGATTGTTCAAATACCGGAAGGGTCCATCTGAATACGACACGTCAATGCGGTTGGGACGATCGAGGGTGACCGTGGATGTGAAGCGTTCGCGGAACATCCGATACCCAATAACCAAATCCGCCACGACCAAATTTTCTTCGCGTCGCCGGATGCGCGCATCAACGCACCAGGGCAGAAATTCGGGATATTTATCGACTGCCGCGACGAGATCGAACAATTGTTCGGGGGGGTGATGTAGGACCCGCACCTCGGCGTGCGTCGGCATGATGCCCTATGCGGGAGAGGAATGCGGCGGCGCGGTCTCTGCCAGCAATGCTTCTCGAGACGTTCGTAACTTCTTGAAATCGTCACCCGCAAGATATGACGAACGCGTCAACGGCGACGCAGAAACCATCAGAAATCCCTTGGCCCATGCGGACGTCTCGTAATGTCCAAATTCTTCCGGTGTAACGAAGCGATCTATTGGCGCATGCCTCGGCGTTGGCTGAAGATATTGACCGATCGTCATGAAATCCACGTCGGCGGATCGCATGTCGTCCATGACCTGGAAAACCTCGGCGTGATCTTCACCAAGTCCCACCATCATCCCCGACTTGGTGAAGATCGACGGATCCATCTCCTTCACCTGATCAAGCAATTTCAAGGAATGGAAATAGCGCGCGCCGGGCCGAATCGTCGGATATAGCCGTGGCACCGTTTCCAAATTGTGATTGAAAACATCAGGTTTCGCCGCGACGACGGCTTTAATGGCGCCGGGCTTGCGCAGGAAATCAGGCGTTAACACTTCGATCGTCGTCGCGGGCGCATGTCGCCGGATCGACTCGATCACCGCCACGAATTGTTGAGCACCTCCATCATCGAGATCATCGCGATCCACAGAGGTAATTACGATGTGATGAAGGTTCAAGTGGGCTGCCGCGCGGCCGACGTTTTCGGGTTCCGTAGGATCGACGGCATTTGGACGTCCCGTGGCGACGTTGCAGAAAGCGCAGGCGCGCGTGCATATGTCGCCGAGGATCATCACCGTCGCATGACCCTGCGTCCAGCATTCACCGATGTTGGGACAGGCGGCTTCCTCACAAACTGTATTCAAGCGCAAGTCCCGCATGAGCTTGCGGGTTTGGTGATATTCGGGCGATGTGGGCGCCTTGACTCTGATCCAGGGCGGCTTCCGCAGGGAAGGACTCTCCGGGCGATTCCGTTTCTCAGGGTGCCGAAGTGCGGCCACATCGCTGGTTGAGTTATTTACCATCCTGAATCAGAAGTGGATCACACGGCCGAGAGCGTCAAGCACCGATTCATGCATCATTTCCGAGAGCGTCGGATGCGGGAATACCGTATGGACCAAATCTTCCTCGGTGCATTCGAGCGTCCGGGCGATGGTATAACCCTGAATGAGTTCAGTGACCTCGGTACCGATCATGTGTGCGCCCAGCAGCTCACCTGATTCCGCATCGAACACCGTTTTCACCAGCCCCTCTGCTTCACCCAAAGCAATCGCCTTGCCGTTCCCCATGTAGGGAAATTTTCCGACATGCACCTGATGTCCTGCTTCGATCGCCGCGGCTTCTGTTAATCCAACGCTGGCCACCTGTGGTGCGCAATATGTACATCCCGGGATCTTCGTCGTATCCAAGGGGTGCAAGCCGTCGACGCCCGCAATACGCTCTACACAAAGGACGCCTTCATGGCTTGCCTTGTGCGCCAGCCAAGGCGGTCCCGCCAAATCCCCGATCGCATAGACCCCTGGCGCACCGGTTTCACACCACTCATTGATGACGACGTGCCCCCGGTCAGCTTTCACACCGGCATCCTCAAGCCCGAGGTCTTCAACGTTTCCGGTGATCCCGACCGCCATGATCACGCGATCGAACTTGAGATTCTTTTCGCCTTCATCGCCAAGTTTGATCGTCGCCGTAATGTCGTTCTTGCCCTTTTTCAGCGCTGTGACGGTCGCTCCCGTGTGGATCGTCATGCCTTGCTTCTCGAATGACTTGCGGGCGAAATCCGAGATTTCCGCGTCTTCGACGGGAAGCACCCGCTCGAGGACCTCGACAACAGTGACCTCGGACCCTAATTCATTGAAAAAGCTGGCAAATTCGATTCCGATGGCGCCCGAACCGACGACTAAAAGTGATTTGGGCAATACGTCGGGCACCATCGCCTCACGATAAGACCAGATAAGCTTCCCGTCCGCCTCCAGTCCGGGAAGATCCCGGGCCCGGGCGCCGGTGGCCAGAATGATGCTCGTCGCCAAGATTTCCTGTGAACCGCCAGCTTTGAGTGAGACTGCCAACTTGCCCGGTCCCGCGAGGCGGCCACGACCTTCGATAACATCGACTTTGTTCTTCTTGAGAAGATGGGCCACGCCGCCTGTAAGCTGCCCGGCTACCTTCCGGCTTCTTTCGACTATTTTCGCAAGATTGATCTTTAAGTCTTTGGCAGAAAGACCAAATTCTTCCAAGCGAGTCATCAAATGATGAAGTTCAGACGCACGCAAAAGTGCCTTGGTCGGGATACATCCCCAATTGAGACAGATTCCGCCGAGATGCTCGGCTTCGACCACCACAGTCTTCATTCCCAATTGCGCCGCGCGAATCGCGGCAACATAGCCGCCGGGACCACCCCCGACGACCGCAAGGTCGTACACGTTCTCTGTCATATGACTGCTTCTGATCCGGCTATAAGAGCATTGTCATGGGATCTTCGATGAAATTTTTGAAAACACCGAGCAATTGGGCCCCCAAGGCGCCGTCGACCACGCGGTGATCGCACGACAGTGTGCAGCTCATCACGGTCGCAACACTTAGCGCGCCATCCTTTACGACCGGGCGTTGCTCTCCGGCGCCCACGGCCAATATTGCAGACTGAGGCGGGTTTATAATCGCGCTGAATTCACGAACACCGAACATTCCCAGGTTCGAAATGGAAAACGTTCCGCCCTGATACTCCTCGGGCATCAACTTGCCTTCACGGGCGCGAGCCGCCAGGTCCTTCATCTCAGCCGAAATTTCAGCCAGACCCTTTTGATCAGCGTTGCGGACGATAGGCGTGATCAACCCCGCGTCGATCGCGACGGCAACAGAAACATCGACCGAGCCATAGCGGATCATCCCCTCTTCCGACCAACTCGCATTGGCGTCAGGGGTCTTGCGCAATGCGAGCGCCACGGCACGAATGACGAAATCATTGACCGAAATCTTGTAATCGGCCCCATCGCGGTCGTTGAGTTCTTTCCGTAGCGCCAGGAGGCGATCCATCTCGCAGTCAATGGTGAGGTAGAAATGGGGAACCGTCTGCTTCGACTCCAACAGCCGCCGTGCGATCACCTTGCGCATGTTGGTATGCGGAATGAGCTCGCTTTCGCCAACCGACACGGCTTGGGCCGCCGATTGCGGTGCAGTTGCCTGGACGGTTGAGGCTTGTGGCTGCGGCGCTGTTGCAACAGGCGCACCCGAGAGCGCCGCCTCGATATCAGCCTTGACGATTCGACCCCGCGGCCCTGTTCCCTGGATCGCTGCAAGGTCGAGCCCGGCTTTTTCCGCCATCCTCCGCGCCAGCGGACTGGCAAATATTCTCTCACCAGGCGCTGCAGAGGGCGCGGAAACCGGGGCTGGCGACGGCGCAGGTATAGCCGGCTCTACGGGAGGTGCTGCGGCGGCTGGCGTCTCCGCCGGAGCTGCAGCAGGAACCGGCGCCTGAAAATTATCCAATGACGAGGCGTCTTCACCGTCCTCAAGCAAGAGCGCGATGGGCTGATTGACGGGAACTCCCTCTGTGCCCTCAGGCACGAGGAGTTGGCCGACAGAACCCTCGTCAACGGCCTCGACCTCCATCGTTGCCTTATCCGTTTCGATTTCGGCGATAATATCACCTGCCGACACGCTATCACCTTCCTTGATGAGCCAGCGGGCAAGGGTTCCCTCAGTCATTGTCGGCGACAAGGCCGGCATGGTGATGGTGGTCGGCATACGGACTCCTAGGGCTTATTAATCACAGTTTTGACGGCCTCAACAATATCGCTCACTTGAGGCAGGGCAAGTTGCTCAAGGTTGGCGGCGTAAGGCATGGGCACGTCTTTGCCGCTGACCCGCAAAACCGGCGCATCAAGCCAATCAAATGCCTCTTCCATCACGCGTGCAGAAACTTCTGCACCAATGCCGCATGACGCCCAGGCTTCCTCGACCGTCACGAGGTGATTGGTTTTCTTCACGGATTCCACAATCGTTTCGGTATCCATTGGTCGAAGAGAACGGAGATCGACGACTTCAACGTCAATTCCTTCGGACGCGAGGAATTCCGCCGCCTGTAACGATTTCTCCACGCCGATGGAATAGCTAACGATGGTGACGTCTGCACCCTGGCGCACGACATTTGCCCGGCCAATCGGGACGACGAAGTCGTCCCACACCGGGACCTCCCCCTGGTGACCGTAGAGGAGTTCGTTTTCCAGAAATATGACGGGATTCGGATCGCGAATTGCTGCTTTCAGAAGGCCCTTTGCATCCGCCACAAAGCATGGAGCGACAACCTTAAGGCCTGGGACATTCGCATACCAGGACGCATAATCTTGACTATGCTGGGCTCCGACGCGCGAAGCCGCACCGTTGGGGCCCCTGAACACGATGGCACACGTCATCTGTCCGCCCGACATGTACAAGGTTTTGGCGGCGGAGTTCACGATCTGGTCGATTGCCTGCATGGCAAAATTGAAGGTCATAAACTCGATGATCGGTCGCAATCCATTGAATGCGGCGCCGACACCGATTCCGGCGAATCCCTGCTCTGTGATCGGTGTATCGATGACACGCCGTGCACCAAATTCCTCCAGCATTCCCTGGCTGACCTTATAGGCGCCCTCATATTCAGCGACCTCTTCGCCGATCAGGAAAACACTCGGGTCACGGCGCATCTCTTCAGCCATGGCGTCGCGTAAGGCGTCGCGCAGGGTAACCGAGACCATCTCGGTTCCCGCAGGTATCTCGGCATCCGGAAGACGGACGACAGCGGGTTGGGATGGCAACTCATGCACGGCTGCCGAAGGGCCCAATTCATCAGGCAGGGCACCACTGTTTGGCAAAGGTGGCTTAGACTCGACCGCCGGTGTCGCGCTGTCCATCGCCCCCGCTTTTTCGCCTTCGGCGAGCAGTATCGCGATGGGTTGATTGACCTGGACGCCGTCAGTTCCGTCGGCCACCAACAGCTTGCCGATCGCTCCATCGTCGATCGCCTCAAGTTCCATCGTCGCCTTATCCGTCTCGATCTCGGCAAGAATGTCGCCTGACGCCACAGAATCACCTTCCTTGACCAGCCAACGGGCGAGGGTACCTTCCGTCATGGTGGGAGACAGTGCCGGCATGAGAAGTTCGATTGGCATTCTTGATCTCCCCGCGCCTCAGGAACCAATTAGAATATCGGTGTAAAGCTCGGCGGCATCCGGCTCAGGGCTCTCCTGCGCGAAGCTTGCTGCATTGGCCACAATTTCCCTGACCTCACGATCGATTTCCTTCAAAGCATCCTCGTCCGCAAATTTCGCCTTCAGTATGAGGTTCCGCGCGTGATCGATGGGATCACGCTCCTCCCGGATCTTCTTCACTTCCTCCCGCGACCTGTATTTGGCCGGATCAGACATCGAGTGCCCTCGATACCGATATGTCACCATCTCGAGGAGCATAGGACCATTGCCTGCGCGGCAATGTTTCACCGCACGGTCACCTGCTTCCTTGACCGCTAGAACGTCCATTCCGTCAACCTGTTCACCCGGAATGGTGAAACTTTCTCCGCGCCGAAACAATTCCGTCTGCGCGGAAGATCGCGCCACGGACGTTCCCATGGCGTAATTATTGTTCTCGATCACGAAGACGACGGGAAGGCTCCACAGTTCAGCCATATTGTATGATTCATAAACTTGGCCCTGATTAGCAGTTCCGTCGCCAAAATATGTCAGCACGACATTTTTCGTGCCGTTGTATTTTTCCGCGAACGCCAAACCCGTGCCGAGCGGTACCCAGGCACCAACGATGCCGTGGCCGCCGTAAAAATTCTTCTCACGGGAAAACATGTGCATCGAGCCACCCTTGCCCTTTGAGTAGCCACCACTCCGTCCCGTTAGCTCTGCCATCACGCCCTTAGGGTCCATGCCGCACGCAAGCATGTGTCCGTGGTCGCGATATCCGGTAATGACGCTGTCAGCCTCAGTGATGGCGGCTTGGAGACCCACAACAACTGCCTCCTGACCGATGTAAAGATGGCAAAATCCACCAATCAATCCCATTCCATAGAGCTGACCCGCGCGTTCTTCGAAGCGCCGGATCATGAGCATTTGACGGTAATATTCGAGCAGGTCCTTGGGAGGGGCCGATGATTTTTTCGAACGCGTCGAACCACTTGCGGTCTTGGCACGCGATTTACCGGCGGCGCCTGCCGTCGCGCTACCTGCTTTTGAGCGGCTCTGCGCCATCATCATTCCTCAACCAAATTGCTCCACAAGCGCCACCCGACGATCGACGCTCAAGCGACAAACTTCAGATTTGGGATACGCCATCGATACGAGATATCTACAGCAGGATGATACCGCGAGTGCAGTTTGCCAAGGAACAATTATTTGTGAATCGAGGCATCCCCATAAAACATTGCTGTTTGGGCAAAAATTCGCGTCCGACAGCGAATCCGAAAATTTTAACTCGCCGCCCACCCGAGCATCGAGTGGGCAAATTCCAAGATAGTGTATCGCAGAGCACTGCCGGTTCAGCGTGTGAGAAATATAAGCTCGTCCGGGTGAGCCAAACCTAAAACGATGCGGGCACGCTCATCAAGCATGTCTCGGTCGAGACCGTCTGCTTGCAGAAGAGATACGCGATGCTCCAGTTCCAATCTGGTTGCCCGGACATCCTGAAGTTTTGCGGACGTCCGATCGATTTGCTGGCTCAGTTGCCGCCACGCCGCCAGTCCCCGGTCACCCTGTACAGCGTGATAACCGATGTAGCCAATGGTCGCCACGCACAGCAGTGGCAACACGCATTGGCGCAGCCGACGGGTCAAGTCGTGGCTGGTATTCATGACGGCAACGAATCACAGGAGATTCCGTGACGTCAAGGAAAATCTTTAAGAGTCTGACGGTTAGCGGGGCTAGTTGATATTCGGAATCACTTATGTGAATGATCGCCTCTGACGCGATCATTCACATCAACACAGAACGTCCCGCGTACGCGGCTGATCTTCCCAACTGTTCCTCTATTCGTATGAGTTGGTTGTACTTGGCCACCCGATCCGACCTGGATAACGATCCGGTTTTGATCTGACCACAGTTCGTCGCGACCGCCAAATCCGCGATCGTTGTATCTTCGGTCTCGCCCGACCGGTGCGACATAACGGCCCGGTACCCCGACCGGTGGGCCGCTTCCACAGTTTGAAGTGTCTCAGTCAATGTCCCAATCTGATTTACCTTGACCAGGACAGCGTTGGCCACGCCGCGTTCGATACCTTGCTCCAACCGGTCTCTGTTGGTGACAAATAGGTCATCGCCAACAAGTTGGACGCGATCTCCGATCGCATCGGTCAAGGCTTTCCAACCCTCCCAATCGTCTTCGGCCATGCCATCTTCGATTGAAATAATGGGGTATCGGCCGACTAAGTCCTCGTAAACCTTCACCATACCGTCCGCATCCAGTGTCTTGCCTTCACCTTCGAGGACATATTTTCCGTCATCGAAGAATTCTGTCGCGGCAGAATCGAGCGCCAAGTACACATCTTCGCCCGGCCGATACCCGGCAGCCTCTATGGCCTTCATTACGAAACCGATGGCCTCGTCGGCACTGCCGATAGATGGGGCAAATCCGCCTTCATCCCCAACGTTCGTGTTATGGCCTGCCTCACTCAAACCCTTCTTCAAGGACTGAAATATCTCAACACCCACACGGATCGATTCAGCACCACTTTCCGCAGCAACGGGCATAATCATGAATTCCTGGAAATCGATCGGATTGTCGGCATGCGCACCCCCATTGATGATGTTCATCATTGGGACGGGCAAGGTTCTGGCCGCAACACCGCCAACGTATGCATAAAGCGGCAACTTTGATGCGGAAGCGGCCGCCCGCGCAACGGCCAAACTTACACCGAGAATCGCATTGGCCCCGAGGCGGCTCTTGTTGGGTGTCCCATCCAAGTCCACCATTATCTCATCGATGCCAGCTTGTTCACGCGCATCCAGACCGGACAACGCATCAAACAGTTCCCTGTTTACAGCATCGACAGCGCGCAGGACACCTTTCCCCAAAAATCGCGCACCCCCATCGCGCAGTTCCGTGGCCTCGTGAGTTCCGGTCGACGCCCCCGACGGGACTGCGGCGCGCCCCAAGGAGCCGTCCGCCAACTCAACGTCCACTTCGACTGTGGGATTACCCCTGCTATCCAGAATTTCGCGCGCTCGGATATCGACAATCTCTGTCATTCAGCCCTCACCCGATTCAAGTCTCAAAAATTACTCTTAGCGCGACTGAATGACACGCGTCGAGATACCGGATTCAATTCAGTTCAGTCCTTTGGCCAAACGATCAAATTCCATAAGTCTGCCGACGATTGCCTCAATTTCATCCAAGCGCACCATGTTCGGGCCATCCGAGGGAGCGTTGTCCGGATCTTCATGCGTTTCCATGAAAACGGCGGCCACGCCCACCGCGACAGCGGCGCGCGCCAAGACCGGGACCAACTCGCGATCTCCGCCGCTTCGGGTCCCCAATCCACCCGGTTGCTGCACGGAATGCGTCGCATCAAACACAACCGGATATCCGGTTTGAGCCAGAATAGGAAGTGATCGCATGTCGCTCACCAGCGTGTTGTAGCCGAAGCTGGCCCCCCGCTCGGTCAGCAAAATATTCTCGTTCCCGGCGCTACTGATCTTTTCCGCGACATTCTTCATATCCCAGGGCGCGAGAAATTGTCCTTTCTTAACGTTGACAACGCATCCCGTACGCGCGGCAGCGAGCAAGAGATCCGTTTGCCGGCACAAAAATGCAGGGATTTGGAGGACATCGACAACCGTTTTGAGCTCGGCGCATTGCGATTCGGTATGAACGTCGGTCAGTACGGGACAGCCAATAGCATCCCGAATCTCGGAGAAAACTGGCCGCGCCTCCTCCAATCCAACGCCGCGGGGGCTGACGGAACTCGTTCGATTGGCTTTATCAAATGAGGTCTTGTAAATGAACCCGATTCCCAGGTTATCGGTAATTTGTGCCAGCCTGCCCGATACGTCCAGAGCATGCTCACGACTCTCCATCGCACAGGGTCCGGCGATCAAAGTTAGTGGAAGGTCGTTACCCAGCGTCAACCCGTTTACCGCGACATGGCGGGTTTCGCCTGCCATCAAACCAACCTCGATTGGGCGACGGCTGCTTCAATGAAAGATGCAAAAAGCGGATGCGGGTCAAAAGGCTTGGATTTCAATTCCGGATGGAATTGCACACCGATGAACCATGGGTGATCCGGGACTTCCAATATCTCAGGAAGAAGTCCGTCTGGAGATTTGCCTGGAAATATTACACCGGATCTCGCCAGCAGGTTTTCGTACGCCAGATTGATTTCGTATCGATGACGATGCCGCTCACTGATTTGCCCATGTTTGTAAATCTCGAAAACCTTGCTCGTGGGGCTGATGACGCAGTCGTATGCGCCCAGACGCATTGTGCCTCCCGCATCGCTGTCTTCATCACGATGCTCGACTTGCCCTTCCCTCTCCCACTCGGTCATCAAACCCACGACCGACTCCTCACATGGGCCAAATTCGGTCGATCCAGCGCCAGGCAAACCGGCTAAGTTGCGCGCGGTTTCGATCACGGCCATCTGCATTCCGAGGCAAATCCCAAAATAAGGAATCCGACGCTCGCGGGCGATTTTTGCCGCGGCAATCTTTCCCTCTATGCCCCTCTCACCGAATCCACCCGGAACCAAGATGCCGTTGATACCCTCCAGATAATGCAGATTGCCATCCTGCTCGAACTTCTCAGACTCGATCCATTCGATATTGACCTGCACTTTGTTGGCGATTCCGCCATGCACCAAGGCTTCATCCAAGGACTTATAGGCATCCTTGAGTCCGGTGTATTTACCGACGACGGCGATTTTTACTTCGCCGTCCGGCGCGGAGAGCCGACTGGTAATTTCCTCCCAGGTACTCAAGTCAGGTTCGGGCACGCTGGTGAGCCCGAACGCCTTAAGAACTTGGCTATCGAATCCCGCTAAGTGATAGCGAAGTGGAACTTCATATATCGATTCGACGTCGAGCGCCGGAATCACCGCCTCATCGCGAACATTGCAGAAAAGCGCAATTTTACGCCTCTCATTCGCAGGAATTTCACGATCACACCGGCATAAAAGGATGTCCGGTTGAATACCGATGCTGCGCAGTTCCTTCACCGAATGCTGCGTCGGTTTCGTTTTCAACTCCCCCGCCGAGGCAATAAACGGGAGAAGCGTCAAATGCACAAAGAGAGAGCGGTCCCGGCCGAGTTCGTTTCCTAGCTGCCTGATTGCCTCGAAAAAAGGTAAGCCCTCGATATCGCCGACAGTGCCGCCAATCTCACAAAGAACGAAATCAAGGTCATCCACATCATCACAAACGAATTCCTTGATCGCATCCGTCACATGCGGGATCACTTGGACCGTCGCTCCTAAGTAATCTCCCCGACGTTCTCTGGCGATGATGCGCTGGTAAATCCGGCCCGATGTAATGTTATCGGTTTGGCGAGCCGCAACTCCGGTAAAGCGCTCATAATGGCCAAGATCCAGATCGGTTTCCGCACCGTCATCGGTGACATAAACCTCCCCGTGCTGATAGGGGTTCATGGTCCCGGGATCGACATTCAGGTACGGATCGAGTTTGCGTAAACGCACTTTGAAGCCGCGTGCTTGAAGTACGGCACCAAGCGCCGCAGACGCGAGGCCTTTTCCCAGGGAGGACACGACGCCACCGGTAATAAATATGTACCGCGTCATGGACGGTAAACATATATGAGAGACGCCGCACCCCCAAGCAAAAGAGGCAGGAGACGGCGAAATAGTTTCACAGGGTCGGCACTTACTGTGAGAGAGGAACCGAAGGTCCGCTTCGTTCCTGCGTCGGTGCGTCGGATGCAGGAGACTGGGGGTCGGTCGAATCGATCACCGATGACGGCCCGTCCGAACTGCCAGAAAGAATGGCAAGCGTGATGCTTGTCACGATAAAGCATGCCGCAAGGACGCCGGTTGCACGCGTGAGTAAATTGGCTGCTCCCCGGCTGGACATCATGCCACCACCGGCTCCACCACCACCACCGCCAATGCCCAAAGCTCCGCCTTCACTGCGCTGCAACAAGATGACTCCAACGAGCGTGAGCGCAATCAGGATGTGGGTCACGAGAATTACGGTAACCATGGGGCATTCCTAGACGAAGCAGCACCGCGAAGCAATCGCCGCAAATATGCTCAGGCGAACGCTTGGACGATGGGCCAAAAAGTTTCCACTTTTAGGCTGGCGCCCCCGATCAGGCCGCCGTCAACATTATCAATGGACATAATTTCTTCAGCGTTTCCGGGATTAACGGAGCCGCCATACAGAAGTCGAAGCCCATCCGAATCGGAACCGAAACGCGCAACCAACTGATTCCTCATGGCTGCATGAACGTCAGCAATTTCCTGTGATGTCGGTGTCCGTCCGGTGCCGATGGCCCATACGGGCTCATATGCAACCACGGTGTTCGAACTGCCCACACCATCGGGCAGCGAGTCTGCGATTTGACGTCCAACCGTTTGAAGCGCTTCTCCCGCATCCCGCTGTGTTTCTGTCTCACCCACACAAATGATCGGAATTAAGCCTGCACGATGCGCTGCCATCGCCTTTTCACAGACCATCCCGTCTGTTTCTTCATGGTTTGTTCTTCTTTCCGAATGACCAACGATTACGAAAGAACAGCCAACGTCCATAAGCATCTCAGCGCTCACGTCGCCGGTGTGGGCGCCTTTGGGCTCGGCGTGACAATCTTGCCCGCCAAGCGCGACGTTGGTGCCTTTGACAACGTCAAGGACCGGCAAAAGCAAATGCGCCGGCGGACACACCAGGAGTTCGCACGGAAGCGGCCCTTGTGCCACGGTTTGATCAACCAAACCCGTAGCCAGTTCGACAGCACCAGACCTAGTGCTGTTCATCTTCCAGTTGCCCGCGATAAGCGGGCGTGGCGCACTTGTCATGAAAAGATTTTCCACTAGTTCGTACTGCGACGGAGTTATAGGCGCGATCGCCATCCCTGACCACACACCGCGGAGACGTCAGCAAACATTTTATCTGAACACCACCGCGGCAGTTGACAAAACATCAGGTTTGCGCCGCTATCCGGGTCTGGCCGCGAGTGATCGCAACACACTCGCGCAGAAAATTGCAAAGCCGACAAACGAGATCGTCAAAAATGCTGGAATCACTTCGCAAACAGACTGGCTCCTGGGTCGTAAAATCCTTTCTCGGGCTGCTCATCCTGAGCTTCGCGGTCTGGGGTATCGGGGACATATTCCGTGGACCCTCTGATGCCACGGTGGCCATGGTTGGCGACATTGAGATCACTCGCACAGAATATAGCGATGCATACCGTCGAGAACTGGATCGACTGAGTCAGCGGACCGGACAGCAATTAGACGCCGAACAAGCCCGGTTGCTCGGCGTCCAAAATTTTACTCTTCAACGCATGATCAATCGGGCGCTGTTCGATCAAGTCGCCGGCAGTTATGGACTGACCATATCGGACAATGATTTGGCCAACGATATTCGCACAAACCCGACGTTCTTGAATAGTTTTGGCAGGTTCGACGCCCTTAACTATCGCGCCACCATTCGGCAACTGGGTTATTCACGGGAGTATTTCGAGTATCTTCGTCGCGCCGATTTGAGACGCAATCAGTTGATGAACAGTATCGCCCGCGGGGCGGATACGCCGAAACCAATCTTGGACGCCATTTACCGCTACAGGGCCGAACGGCGTGTCTCTGACACCGCCGTGATTGCCAGTTCGTCCATTCCCGAACCCGTGACGCCTGACGGCGCCACGTTGGAAAAATTCTATCAAGAGTCGTCTCAGTACTACATGGCGCCAGAATTTCGGACGCTCACATTCGTTTCATTGACACCAGAACAACTTCTTGACGAAGTCACGGTGGCTGAGAATGAAATCCAGGACGAGTATGAATCGCGACTTGATGAATTTATCGAACCGGAACGGCGAGATTTGTCGCAGATCGTTCTTAGCGATGAAACCATGGCCAGAGATGCACTCCAAAAGCTGAAGCAAGGTGAGGCGTTTGAAGATGTGGCACGTGACACGGCCGGATTGGAACCGGAAGACACGGCGCTCGGACTGATGAGCATCGGCGACATTCCGGTCTCTGAAGAGGCCGCGAACTCAGTGTTCGCCCTCTCAGAGAAGGAGTATTCGCCTCCCCAACAAAGTGACTTCGGTTGGCATATCTACCGGGTCAATGAAGTGATTCGTGGCAAGACAACGACATTCGAGGATGCCAAAGAGGCATTGCGTAAGCAGTTGGCCTTGAGACGCGCCTCAGACACACTGTTCGAGATAGCAAATAAGCTTGAAGACGAACTCGCTGGTGGCGCGACACTGGAAGAAGGTGCGAATCGCTTGAATCTGAATTCCAGCCGAATCGATCAGATAGACGCAAGTGGACGAGGGCCGGACGGTGCCATTTCAGCCCAGAAGCCTTCATTTCCGGAGTTCATTCAAACAGCGTTTGAAATCTCGGAAGGACAAGAGGCTGCGCTTACTGAAAGTTCGGCCGGCGGGTACTTTATCGTTCGCGTGGATAGCATCACGCCAAGTTCTTTAAAACCCATGGAGTCGATCCGGGACCAAGTTATTAGCGATTGGAAAGCGTCCGAGAAAGACCGGATTGCGCGTGACCGCGCGACAGCCTTCGCTGATCTCGTGCGCCGAGGTGAATCCCTATCTGCTCTTGCAACAAAAGAAAGGCTGGACGTCCGGGCGACTAAAGCCCTCTCCCGCTACGATTCCCGAGCAAATATCGATATTTCCGGCGAATTGCTGGCGCAGATATTTTCGCTAGGAAACATCGGCGAGGTTGCCAGCGGCCCCACCGCACAGGGGACGGGACACACCATCGCAATACTTCGTCGCATCGACCGCGTCACCGACGCTTCGGACGACCAGCCCGATCGGCGTGAGATGCACAGCAACCTGAAAGACGCGATTGCCAATGATATCCTGGCGCAATATCGGGTCGCATTGGGCCAAGAGTACGATGTCGAGGTCAATCAGCGCGCGATCGACAGCCTTTTCTAAATATGACGGTCTCGCCCACCTTCGAAGAGTTTGGCAAGCTCTATGATTCGGGGGAAAGTCAGGTTGTTTGGACAAATCTGGTGGCCGACCTGGAAACACCGGTCTCTGCGATGCTCAAGTTGGCAGAGGGTTCCTGCAACAGCTTTCTTCTTGAATCCGTCGAAGGCGGTGCCGTACGCGGTAGATATTCGATTATCGGGATGAATCCCGACCTCATTTGGCGGTGCCATGGCAATCATGCCGAAATCAATCGCCGCGCGCTCTCAGACGCCAAGAGCTTCGAACGATGCGACGAAGGGTCGCTTGACGCATTGCGGGGTCTCATCGACGAGTCACGCATCGAATTGCCCGAGGAATTGCCTCCGATGGCGGCCGGGCTTGTGGGATACATGTCCTATGACACCGTTCGACTGATGGAACGACTACCGGAACCGAATCCGGAAGTCATCAAGATTCCTGACGGCATATTCTTGCGCCCGACTATCATGGCGATATTCGATTCAGTGAAGGATATCGTCACCTTTGTCACACCGGTTCGCCCCGGCCCAGGAATCAACGCACAGCAAGCTTATCAAGACGCCATCGATACCCTTTTCGAAGCGACGGCCGGTCTTGAAAACAGCTTGCACCACGCGCACGGCCGGCACGAGGGGCAGCTCGAGTTGCCCGAACCCTCTTCCAACATGACACGTCAAGCCTATTGCGTGATGGTCGAGAAGGCGAAGGAATACATCGCCGCCGGTGATATCTTTCAAACAGTCCTGTCACAACGATTCAGCCTGCCCTTCTCGCTTCCGCCCTTCGCTCTTTATCGGGCGTTACGCCGGACCAATCCCTCGCCCTTCATGTATTACCTGCAATTGGATGGATTCTCGATCGTCGGATCGAGCCCGGAGATTCTTGTGAGACTACGGGACGATACGGTCACGGTCAGGCCGATCGCCGGCACGCGGCCACGCGGTATTGACCGTGAGGAAGATGAGGCGCTTGCCCGCGACCTGCTGTCCGATCCCAAAGAGTTGGCGGAACACTTGATGCTACTCGATCTTGGCCGCAACGATGTTGGCCGGGTTGCCCGCATCGGGACCGTCGAAGTGACCGAGCATATGGTCATTGAAAACTACTCACACGTGATGCACATCGTCTCCAACGTCGAGGGCACCATCGACGAGAATTTCGATGCCATGGATGCACTGTGTGGCGCCTTTCCTGCGGGAACCGTAAGTGGAGCTCCGAAGGTACGCGCCATGGAGATCATCGACGAACTGGAGTCGGAAAAGCGTGGGGTCTATGCCGGTGCGATCGGATATTTCTCAGCGAACGGCAGCATGGATACCTGCATCGCGTTGAGGACCGCTGTGGTTATGGACGGAATGATGTATGTCCAAGCCGGCGGCGGTATCGTAGCCGACAGCGACCCGGACGCTGAATTCGAAGAGAGCTGCAACAAGGCCAAGGCTCTCATACGGGCGGCAGAGGAAGCGGTTCGGTTTGCGACCGAACCGGCGATCAGCAACGGGCCACGGGCCGTCACAGGCCTGCGTTAGGCACCCGTCGTAACAATCTGGCGCCCAAAGCGGCTCATCCAGATTCCCGCGGCTGCAGCAAGAACGCACTTAGAGGAACCAGTGTAAAACCACGTGTTTCCAAGCTAGGGAGCCAGGCTTCAAGTGCCTCAATCGTACCCTTGCGGGGATGAGCGATCCCCACGGCACGCCCATATAGCCGAGCGATTGTCTCGAGTTCATCAAGTCGTATGCGCACATCAGCCGCAACCGGCACGTTATCCAGGAATACATCGCGAGCGACAAACGGCACGCCATAGCGGCGCGCGAGAGGACCACTCACGCTGCCATGAGCCGTGCGTGAGTCCAAGAACATCAGACTTCGAGAACTGAGCTCGTTCATTACCAGCGCCATGCCCTCTTCATTCCGCGTAAAGCGGCTACCCATGTGATTGTTCACACCGATGTATCCTTCAAACCGTCCAAGAGCCCATCTCAATCGCCTGAGATTCTCTTCAATCGGAAGTCGAGTCAGTAGAACGTTCGGTCCAGGATCTTCAGTCTGGTCCTCAGGCTCCATGGGTAGGTGCAGCATGAGTTCGTGGCCTGCCGCCCGCGCCGTTTCCGTTTGCGCCTTGAGGTTTCGCGCATATGACATGAATGAAAGGGTGAGAGGACCGGGAAGTGCGATGGTTCGAGCCGCGTTCCTGACATTGACACCCAGATCGTCGATCACGATGGCGATCATGGGACCCTTTGCCGGCAGATCCGCTGCCACCGCGAACCGCTGCCACGCAGGAGGCCCGGGACTCTGTTGTGACGCGGCCGGAACGGACCGCGTAGACGTCGAAAGACGGGCTTCTTGGGCGTCCGCGCTTAGTAATTTTTCAGAATGATCATCGGAATTAGTTGTGGGTTCACCCTGACGACCAAGTCGAATGTCATTTGTCTCGAAAGGGAGAGAATTTTGGGCAAAAGTTGAAGCACCGGAATTCCCAAGAGCAGGCTCATGCGCATTCTGCTCAACGCTGATATCCGCCGCGCTCGAAATTTCGGCGAGCTCATTGGTCTTTGCGAATTGTGACGTCGTCCACTGGGCACCTCCCACTCCGACCAAAATGCCCACACCAAGTGCAGCGAACGAAATCCAGACGTGCCCAGCTTGGCTAAACGAGACAATGCGCCTCAAGGCAAACCTGACGCGAGCGCAGAAATAGGCAGCTAAGACGACGCCAAGTTCACGTATCAACCTCAGTTTCAGCGCCATCAATTACCCTAAATAATTTGGGCGTACTTGATCAGCATCTTCCAGGTGGGCCACTTAGGTCCTTGCTAACCAACTGAGCTGCATGGGCAGAATCATCAAGCCACCGACGGTAAGACTTGACGGCTTGGATATTGCCCTGTTTGTTGCAGCTCTCGAAAAATCATGCAAAACACTCCTCCAATACAATGGTTTAATAATTCCCTATAGTCATTTGAAATGCTTGTCATAATCGATAACTACGACAGCTTTACCTATAACCTCGTCCATTTCCTGGGTGAGTTGGGTGCCGAATCGCGCGTGTTCAGGAACGACGCAATTTCGGCCGCGGATGTGCTTGCGCTGAAGCCCGCTGGGCTCGTTCTCTCGCCCGGCCCCTGCGATCCTGATCGAGCGGGAATTTGCCTTGAACTGGTAGAAAAATCTGCAGGCTCAGTGCCCATGCTTGGTGTTTGTCTGGGGCATCAATCGGTCGGGCAGGCGTTTGGTGGCCGCATCGTCCGGGCTCCCAATATCATGCATGGGAAACTCAGCATAGTTCGTAATGACGGCACTGGGGTGTTTGCGGGTCTGCCACCGCAATTTCAGGCGACGCGCTATCATTCCCTGATGATCGACCGTGACACGATCCCCGATTGCTTGAGAGTGACAGCCGAAACAGATGATGGCGTGATCATGGGCGTGACTCATGTGGAGTACCCAATACACGGCGTACAGTTCCATCCTGAGAGCATCGCTTCCGAGCACGGACACGCTTTGCTGGCCAACTTCCTGAAGTTGATCGGAATCAATGATATTCAGCCTGTGAAACCGCTAAAACGTGCCGCCCCCCTGGAGATACTCCCATGACGGACGCGCAACTCGACATGAAACAGATCATTGCGCTGGTGGCTGACGGGCATCATCTGAGCGTCGATCAGACACACCGCGCCTTCGACATCATGATGTCAGGGGATGCCACGCCTTCGCAGATGGGCGCACTCCTCATGGCATTGCGCCTTCGTGGGGAAACTGTCGATGAATTGACGGGTGGCGTCATGACAATGCGGGACAAGATGACTCGGATCGGGTCTCCTGCTTCGGCCATCGACGTCGTTGGAACCGGCGGAGACCGGTCCGGAACCTACAATGTATCCACTGCTGCCGGAATTGTGGTGGCTGGATGCGGCGTGCCTGTCGCCAAGCACGGAAATCGGGCAGCCTCATCGAAATCGGGCGCCGCAGACGTACTCACATCACTCGGCGTCAACATTGAATGCGATTTTTCGTTGACCAGAAAAGCGCTGTGGGAAGGAGGCATGTGTTTCATGTTTGCGCAGCGCCATCACGGGGCCATGCGGCATGTGGGCGGCACCCGCGTGGAAATGGGCACGCGCACGATCTTCAACATGTTGGGGCCACTCTCAAATCCTGCTGGCGTCAATAAACATCTCATTGGCGTGTTCTCGAAGGAGTGGGTGGAGCCGCTCGCTCAAGTGCTCAAAAACCTGGGCTCTCAACACGTTTGGGTAGTTCACGGCAGCGACGGTCTTGATGAAATTACGACAACAGGTTCCACGTTTGTCGCGGAACTGAAAGACGATGAAATCAGGACGTTCGAGATCACGCCCGAAGATGCCGGATTGTCACGATCCGATGGTGAGTTGCTGAAAGGCGGCGATGCGGAAACCAATGCACTGGCGATCAGTGCCCTGCTCGACGGCCACGAAAGCGCCTTCCGCGACATCGTTGTGCTCAACTCCGCGGGCGCGCTGATCACGTCGGGAGAAGTAGATAATCTCAAGGATGGCGCGGTCATGGCTGCCGAGGCCATTGATAGCGGCAAAGCCCGGGCCATTCTCGACCGGTTGGTTTCTATTACGAACGAGCCCATCGCGGCAGATGAGTGACATCCTTCAGAAAATCGTTGCGGACAAACGCACCCATGTGGAGCGCCGCCGAAATCTGGTTTCGGATGGGCAGATTCTCAAAGCAGCCAAATCAGCGCCAACGGTGCGCAGCTTTGCAACCGCACTGAAAGACACCGTTCGGGGTGGCAACTACGGCTTGATCGCCGAAATCAAAAAGGCGTCCCCTTCAAAAGGTCTGATCCGCCCCGACTTTGATCCGCCCGCGTTGGCACGCGCCTATGCGGAGGGGGGCGCCACGTGCCTGTCCGTCCTTACTGATCGGCCATATTTCCAAGGCGCCGATGAATTCCTCCGGCAATCCCGCGACTCGGCCAATCTTCCAGTCCTGAGAAAAGACTTCATGATTGATCTCTATCAGATTGCGGAGTCCCGGGCACTCGGCGCCGATTGCATATTGTTGATTATGGCCATCCTCGATGATGAGCAGGCTTACACCCTTGCGACAGCGGCACGCGGTCTGGAAATGGATGTCCTGTTCGAGGTCCATAACGCCGAGGAACTGGAACGTGTGACAGCCTTGGATCCCCAATTGGTGGGCATCAACAACCGAAATCTCAAGACATTCGACGTCGATCTGGCCACGACCGAAAATCTGGCACCCCTCGTTCCCAAAGGTGCGGTAATCGTCAGTGAGAGCGGGTTGTCCGCCCCCCACGATCTGAGTCGAATGAGTACCTCGGGCGTAAACTGCTTTCTGATCGGTGAATCGTTGATGCGGGCTGATGACGTTGCCCGTGCGACCGCCGAGCTGCTGACGCCATTCGATTCTCCTGCGATCAACGGTTGAGCGTAGCGAAAGATGGCCGAATTGACGCATTTCGACAATCAAGGCAACGCCCACATGGTGGACGTGTCCGCCAAAGACGAAACGGAACGCACGGCCGTCGCGGAGGCAACTGTCCGCATGAGGCCCAAAACCTTATCCATGATCTTGGAAGGTCGTGCTGGCAAGGGCGATGTCCTCGGTGTTGCCCGAATCGCGGGAATTATGGCGGCCAAGCGGACCTCGGATCTTATCCCGCTCTGCCATCCGTTGCCGCTGACGGCGGTGGAAATCGATCTCGCCTGCGACGCTGAGCGCAACGTTGTGTCCATCACGTCAACCTGCCGGACAACTGGACGCACTGGGGTTGAGATGGAAGCGTTAACCGCAGTCTCGGTCGCAGCCCTCACCGTCTATGACATGTGCAAGTCCGTGGACCGCGGCATGGTGATCGAATCCACCCGCCTGACGTTCAAGAGCGGCGGCAAGTCCGGCACATTCCGGGTGGATTGAGGTTGACATGATTTCTGTCACCGAGGCACGCCAGAAGATTCTCGAGCCACTTGGCCCGACCGGCATCGAGACAGTTGGCCTCGCTGACGCTTTGGGTAGAGTCCTCGCAGAGGACGTCCGTGCACGCGTCACGCAACCGCCCATTGCTGTCTCGGCCATGGACGGCTACGCCGTGCGCGCCGAGGACGTCGCGGAGACACCTGCAACGCTGCAACAAATTGGCGAGGCGCCGGCAGGCGGCGCCTTTGACGGCATCGTAGGGCAAGGCCAAACCGTTAGGATCTTTACGGGCGGTCCCGTGCCGTCCGGAGCAAATACGATCGTCATTCAGGAAGACGTCGAGGCAGACGGCAGCACCATCACGGTCAAGGAAGGTGCCGCGGAAGGCAAATTTGTACGGCCGGCCGGACTGGATTTCAGCGAAGGCGAAATCGGTCTCACGGCCAGCCGTTTTCTCGGTGCACGGGATGTTGCGTTGGCGGCATCAATGAATTGTCCCTGGTTGCGCGTGCATCGCAAACCGCGAATCGCGGTACTAGCCACCGGCGACGAGCTCGTCATGCCGGGCGAGCCCATAGGACCAAACCAGATTGTCAGCTCCAATAATGTAGGGCTCTGCGCCTTTGTTCGAGCCGCGGGCGCCGAAGCCATCGATCTGGGTATTGCGCTGGATACGGAAGAATCGTTGAAAACACTGGCCGCGGGTGCCAGAGGCTCAGACATGCTTGTCACCATCGGCGGGGCGTCGGTTGGCGATCATGATCTCGTACAGAGTGTGCTTGGCGAAGTCGGTCTCGATGTTGATTTCTGGCGTATCGCGATGCGACCGGGAAAGCCCCTGATGTTTGGCCGTTTTGGCGAAACCGCGATGTTGGGCCTGCCCGGAAATCCGGTCTCGGCGCTTGTCTGCAGCCTGATTTTCCTGCGACCGGCCATTTCGAAGATGCTGGGATTGGGGGATACGCCGAAACCGTATGGCAAAGCCGCACTGGGATCTGACATCGGAGCCAACGATCGCCGCGAGGACTACCTGCGCGCAACTCTCTCGCGGGACAGCTCAGGTACGCTGGTGGCCACGCCGTTTGAGATTCAGGATTCCAGCATGCTGTCCCGGATGGCCCATGCGAATTGCTTGATCATCCGGGCCCCTCATGCGCCAGTGGCGCCAAAAGGAACACAGGTCGACATAATTCAAATGGATGCAGGGGCCACGGGGTATTAGGGCTTTGAGATCGGATCTGTGCCCATTCCCGACAATGTGACGCTTTTGCGGAGTATTGCGTGGGTTGGACGCTGCCGATCCTGTTTCACACCGCAGCTGAGCGTCGAAGCATTCCTCTTGAAATTCGATGAGAACTAAACTAGAACATGTGTGAGTGTTTTTGTTTTGTTCCACATCTTGTGCCTCACGGTTGCCGACGGGATTTAATCAATGTTGACACGAAAACAACACGAACTCCTCCGATATATTGATGAACGCCTCTCCGAGGATGGCGTTTCTCCCTCATTCGACGAAATGAAGGATGCCCTGGGCTTGAAATCAAAGTCAGGCATTCATCGATTGATCACCGCTCTCGAAGAGCGAGGCTTTATCCGCCGGTTACCGCATCGCGCACGGGCACTTGAAGTACTTAAACTGCCGGAGAAAGCCGCTACGAATGCGAATGCGCCGGAGTCCGATTTTTCAGCAAGTGTCATTCGAGTAAATTTCGCTGCCCGTACCGCCGATTCCTCAATCGCCGAAGCCTCGGACAGTCTCAGTTTGCCCCTATATGGAAAAATTGCCGCTGGCACGCCGATCGAGGCGTTGAGAGATCAATCAAATGCGATTAACGTTCCAGCTTCGCTCCTGGGACGGGGAGAATACTACGCGCTTGAAGTCGCAGGAGATTCAATGATCGATGTCGGAATTTTCGACGGCGACACAATTGTTATCGAACGGGGCGAAGTCGCCGAAAATGGCGCCATTGTCGTAGCTTTAATCGATAACGAAGAAGTAACGCTTAAACGTCTGCGCCGAAAAGGAAATTCTGTGGCATTGGAAGCTGCTAACGAGGCCTACGAAACGCGAATTTTTGGCCCCGACCGGGTCAAGGTACAGGGCCGTCTGGTCAGTCTGCTGAGACAATACTAGAGCAAGCATGCCAATTCAGGTGAAGTTTGCTCCACTAGAGTAAGATCGGGCCTAAGTGGAATCATTATGTGGTCCCATTTGGGCGCATGAATCTGCTCTAACATCTTGATATTAGAGCAAATCAGAAATGTCATTTGCTCTATCGGGACCACGGTCGTTTTCCTCTGTATTGCCGAACTGTATCTACCCGCATCCTCTCTTCGTTGACATAGATGGCGTGCGCTCCGTCGCGCCATAGATCAAAGCGATCGACAATCACTTCCGGTGTCGGACAATTGATCTGAACTGGAGTCGAGCTAATAAGAATTTCCGCGTTGGTGCAGTCTTCAGGGTGAGATCGTGGGTCTGCCGAAATCGCCAGATGCCAGCCCTTCAGATTGAACCGACATCCGAGCAGATCGCATCGGGCACGAGCATTCGCATCGGTTGAGGCGGCCGGCCAGGGCATCGGATCGGCCACGGCAAGGCGCCGAAGCCAGGAATCGCGCACAAAACCTGGCTTTCGCGAGGAAATTGCGTAGTGACCCTCTTCCAGTCTCACCGCATGCATATTGCCGCGTTCACTCACCAGAATATCGGGACCATCCGCAAACATGGTGATCACGAGGCCGGCCGCCAATCCGCCCAACCCCAACAAGCGCATCCGCGTCGTCCAAATACACAGCCAAAGCCCACCGAGCGCTGTCACTACGAGATAGGAGACAGGCATGGCCGGTGCAAGCCTTACGGCACCGGGCCAGGATGCCACTGCTTGGGCGACCTCAAGGACGATACCAATCCCCCAAATCATTGGCGTGAGTGCCAACTCGTACCAATCCGTCGGGAAGAGAAGATACGTCACGAGTGCCCAAGGCATGATCCAGAGCGCCATGATTGGTACGGCGACCAAGTTTGCAGCAAGACCGTAAATCGCGATTCGGTTGAAGTGGAATGCCGCAAACGGCGCCGTAGCAAGGCTTGCAATCAACGTAGTCAACAGAACTCCAGCCATATACAGGGCGATTCGACGCCATGCGCCCGTTCTGGAGCGGAACCGGCGGATATTGGTGCCCAACACCTCGTACGTTGAAATTAGTGCCACAACCGCCGCGAATGACATTTGGAATCCAGCGGAGAATAAGCTTTCCGGAGACACGAGCAGAAGGCCGATTGCCGCCCACGCGACAACGGTCATGGAGATAGGCGTCCGGTCGAACACAATGGCCAATAGGCCCAGAGTGATCATCAAAAATGCACGTTGTGTGGGAATTGTGGCACCCGTCATTAAGAGATAACAAAATGCCCCGATCAGGCTAAATACGGCGGCTCACTTTTTGGCAGGGAAGCGCAACGCCAATGGTATCGCCAAGGCAAGCAAATTTCGTGAAATTTCCAACAAAAGGCCGGCAAACAATCCGACATGCAGACCCGAGATCGCGAGTAAATGAGCAAGACCAGAATCTCGCATATCAACAAGGACTCTTTCAGGAATCGCGCCCCGATCACCGATCAACAGTGCGACGGCAACGGCCCTGCGTTCGTCGGGTACGGCCTCGAGAACTCCGCTCGAAATATTCAGCCGCTGGGTGGAAATCCAGTTGGCAAATTGGTCGACAATTCCTTCGGAACCGTTTGAAAGGACTTGAACAGGCCCGGTGGCATATCCCACGGCACCGAAACCTTGGGAAAAGGCCAATCGTCCGAAATCGAACGCATTGGGCGCGGCGGGCCGCGGTGGTGGCCTGAAACTGGCGCGAACCGATACAACATCTCCGGGTCGAAGGGCCGCAGTCCCACGCACCGTTATGCGGATTCTCTTCGGTATGGCTTTCATGGGCCGGCCAACCACGGCCGGACCGGTAAGAGTCGGATTCTCGAGCACGATCCGAATGCCCTGCGGGCGGTTTTCTATCTTCCGGACTCGACCGCTGACATGGACCGATCGTACGGAATATTCGAGGATGGGCGTGATGACCAAATACGTGCGCGCCTGAGCGGCGGCCAAACCTGCAGCAATCACGACGAGACCGATTGCCATCAGGAACCCGCGAGGTTCGTCTCTTTGTACCCAAAGACAAGACGCCGCCGCTATGAGTGACTGCAATCCCAGCCATTTAGGAGGTTCAATCGGGAGGGCAAAATAAATTGAAACCCCGATCCCGAAAAGCACTGGAATCCAGAGTGGCCAGCGATCCCGTTCGATGAGAATAGCGTTCTCGAATGCCGCGCCGATACCCCGATATCCGACGCACCAGACATCTCGAAAGATTCTGCCCAGACCCGCGACTAACTTTTCGATCACCATCTCTACGCGGGTATGGAAGGCTTTGGCGCTACTTCCGCACGTCGAACTGGATATTGAGATATGTTACACATCGCCACCCGCCACCGACAGATTGAGAGATGGGCACGAGTTCATGACCGTTGTAACCAGATTTGCCCCGTCTCCAACGGGGATCCTTCACGTGGGCGGCGCCCGCACAGCACTGTTCAACTGGCTTTACGCCCGACACCACAAGGGGAAGTTTCTCCTCAGGTTGGAAGACACCGACCGGAAGCGTTCAACAGAAGAGGCGGTCGCTGCCATTCTCGAGGGGCTGCAATGGATCGGTCTCGATTGGGACGAAGAGCTTGTGCGCCAATCTCTTCGCGCGGAGCGCCACGCATCAATCGCACAACAGTTGCTCGATGAGGGCAAGGCTTACAAATGCTATTGCACCCCCGATGAGTTAGCGGAAATGCGAGAGATTGCGCGCAAGAACGGCGATCCCGTTCTTTACGACGGCCGCTGGCGGGATCGCGAGCCTAAAGAGGCCCCGCCGGGCATCCAGCCCACCATCAGAATCAAGTCCCCCCTGGATGGTGAGACGATCATCGAGGACGAGGTTCAAGGGCCGGTCAAATACGCGAATACCCAACTCGACGACATGGTTCTCTTACGGAGCGATGGCACTCCAACTTACATGCTGTCCGTGGTCGTCGATGATCATGATATGGGCGTGACCCACGTCATTCGAGGAGATGACCACCTCAACAACGCTGCACGACAGGCCATGCTCTTCAACGCATTGGGCTGGAATTTACCGGTTTTTTCCCACATCCCCCTCATTCACGGACCGGACGGCGCAAAAATGTCTAAACGCCATGGCGCGATCGGGATCGCGGCATATCGGGATGAAGGGTATTTGCCCGAAGCGATGCGCAATTACCTCGTCCGCCTGGGCTGGAGCCACGGGGACGATGAATTATTCACGACGAACCAGGCAATTAATTGGTTCGATCTCGACCACGTCGGCCGAGGGGCAGCACAGTTCGATTTCGACAAACTGCAGAGCGTGAATGCCCACTATATCCATCAGGCAGATGACGCCCGCCTCGTGGAAATGATCCAGGAACCGCTCGGGGAATGTTGCGGACGAGAGCTCATTCCTGCGGATATTAACCGCCTTGTCACGGCAATGCCTGAATTAAAACAAAGAGTTAAATTAATCCCTCAACTAATTGATAGTGCATTGTTTATCGTTCGAAATCGACCTTTGGATATCGACGAAAAAGCAGCGAAACTCTTGACCAGTGACGCGAAGTCGCTTCTCAAGGAGATTTCCCAAATCCTGATCGACATCGCTGATTGGGACATCCCATCGATCGATTCCACACTTCGGCAGTTTGTAGGGTCTAAAGATCTGAAACTCGGATCCATAGCACAGCCATTGAGAGCTTCTCTTACTGGAAAGACTACATCACCGGGAATTTTTGAAGTCCTATCGATACTAGGACGAGAGGAAAGCTTAGGGCGTATCGATGACGTGGTGGGTACCTAGGGCGCTCCGCCTTTCGCCTTCATTGCTTCTCATCGTATAATCGCGACAACAATATGCGCCGTGCGCCCAGCCGGCCGATTCCACAGTAGGAAGGACGAATGCATGGCTCAGAACTCTGAGAGTCAGACGGATGGCGGTGACTTCAAACTAACCTCCGGTAGAGATACTTCGCTTGATCTGCCCCGGCTCCAAGGCACCATCGGCCCAGACGTCGTCGATATCCGCAAGCTTTACTCGGAAATTGGGTGCTTTACCTATGACCCCGGCTTCGTCGCTACGGCAAGCTGTTCATCGGAGCTAACCTACATCGACGGCGAGGAAGGGATTCTTCTGCATCGCGGTTACCCCATCCAACAGCTAGCTGAGCACAGTACCTTCACCGAAGTATCGTATTTGCTCTTGAAAGGAGAATTGCCGAGCAGCACTGAACTCAGCGTCTTCGAAGACGACGTAAAGCACTACAGCATGATCCATGACCAACTCACCCGGCTGTTCACGGGATTTCGGCGGGACGCACATCCAATGGCGATCATGGTTGGTGTCGTCGGGGCACTCAGCGCCTTCTATCACGACAGCCTCGACATCAACGATCCGCTGCACCGAATGGTCGCTTCCTATCGGTTGATAGCCAAAATGCCGACCATTGCTGCGATGGCATACAAATATTCCATCGGCCAACCGTTCATGCATCCGCGCAATGCGCTTAGTTATCCGGAAAATTTCCTTCACATGTTATTCGGCGTACCCGCCGAGGAATACGAGGTTAATCCGGTACTCGCCAAAGCAATCGACCGAATTTTTATTCTTCACGCCGACCACGAGCAAAACGCCTCGACATCGACGGTGAGACTGGCCGGCTCATCCGGCGCCAACCCCTTCGCCTGTATAGCGGCCGGTATCGCATGCCTTTGGGGTCCAGCCCATGGGGGTGCCAATGAGGCCGTACTGGCAATGCTCGGCGAGGTCGGTTCGGTCAAGAACATCCCCGAGTTCATCGATCGTGCCAAAGACCGTGACGATCCATTCCGTCTGATGGGTTTCGGGCATCGCGTATACAAGAACTATGACCCCCGGGCCGCGGTACTGCGAGAAAGCGCTCACGCGGTGCTGGAGGAACTTGGCGTCAAGGACGAGCCATTGCTGGAGCTCGCCATGGAGCTTGAGCGGATTGCTCTCGAAGACGACTATTTCGTGGAGAGAAAGCTTTTCCCGAACGTCGACTTCTATTCGGGCATCATTTTCCGTGCGATGGGAATACCGGTTTCTATGTTCACGGTTCTGTTCGCACTCGCGCGGACGGTGGGGTGGATTGCACAATGGAATGAGATGATTGAGGATCCTGACCAACGGATCGGCCGACCACGCCAATTGTACACCGGGCCCGCCGAGCGGGACTACGTACCCATGGATAAGCGGTCCTGATCTGGTACAGCGGCTCTGGGTCACCCAACTGAATTGCGCGCGGCAAGCCCAATGTTCTGAGGTGATTGCCGAGCACCTTCGAACTGCAATCGACCACCTGTGACGACTGCGGCCCCTGGTACAGATGTTGATATTCGATGGCGTCGCGGCGCGACCGCCACACACACTCTGTGAACTTCGGACGACGCCGTATAGGAGTTCGCGGTCCGGTCAGGTCACCTGAGTCTGCTTTAGCACACTGATACTAGGGCAAATGACACTGTTGAGATGGAACCGTTTCCGTTTCCATCTCAACATAATTCGCTCTAGATACCCGTCTGAATCAGCTCGATAGAGCGACCATCCGGATCTTCGACGAACGCAATGATGGTCGTCCCACCTTTGACCGGACCGGCGGGACGTGGAACGGGAACGCCTTCTTTCTCAAGCGCTGCGCACGTAGCGGCAACGTCGGGGACACCGATGGCCAAGTGCCCAAAAGCCCGCCCCAATTCATAAGGTTCTTCCTGGCCCCAGTTGCAAGTGAGCTCAAGCACGGTGCTGCTGTCCTCACCCCCATACCCGAGAAAGGTATTCGTATATTTGCCGACCTCATTGTCACTTTGGCGCAGCATCTTCATGCCGAGCAAGCGACTGTAGAAATCCACTACCTTCTCTTGGTCCTTTACGCGGACCATCGTGTGCATGAATCGGAACTCATCTGACATGATTTTGCATCCTTTTTCTGTTTGCCAAATTTTGATGTATCTCGCACAAATTCAACGCGAATTAAAGCGGTTACCCAACGATTGCTATACAGCGTGATCAGAGATTGCCATTAACTGTCACCGACATTTTTCGAGACCACACCCACAACAAACAAGTCAGCGGCATCTGCACTTTCAATCACGGTATCGCGCCCCAAGACGATTGTTTCCCCTGCTTCAACTGCAATCCCAGCGAGGCGGGCGGTCGCCGCATTCCTAATGGTGTCGATCCCAATTGTCGGAAGATCGGCACGTCGGTCTTGGCTCGGCTTACTGAATTTGATCAGCACCCCACCACGATCTTCGCGCCGCAGCGATGCGGCACGCTCGATCAAAGCATCTGTTCCTTCAGCTGCCTCAACTCCGAGGACGTAACCACGATGAACTATGGTCGCCTGACCGACGTCCATGGCCCCTATCGCGCGAACTACTTCGATTCCCCGGCCGATGTCACCCCAATCATCTTGATCCGGCACACGGGCTCCGAGCGCTCCCTCGGGAGCCAATAGCTCAGTCAACACGTCATCGGCGCCGATGACGTTGAACCCCTCCCTTTCGAGCTCTCCGATCACCACGGTCAGCAGCGCGTCATCTCCTTTTGCACGAAGCAGTTTAGGCAACATCGCAGCGCCGCGACGATCCAATCCCAGCGAAGTCAATTTCGGGCGCCGAATCGGCCCGGCCAGCACAACGTCCCGGCATTCCGCATCCCTTAGCGCTTGAATCGTGCTGCCCACCGCGCCGAGGTCGAGCCACACATGAGACACGTGGCCTACGGAATCGGGGTTTGATTCGCCATTGAAGGCGACCACGAATACGTCGCGCCCAGTAGCCCGACATACGTCTACAAGCCGGACCGGAAGTTCCCCTTCGCCGGCCAGGATGCCCAGCCTATGAGCCACGGTCCACCCTGGGTAAACAGATCGATCGAATCGATTCGCCAGCAAGAAACTTCACGATATCCATGACTTCCGGTGTTTCCGCGTACGAGGTTCCAACTTGTTCAACCCGTTGCTTGAGCGTTCCCTGCGGATCGAACAGCTGACGGTATGCATCTCGCATGCTTCGAATGCTGTCTCGCGTGAAACCCCGACGTTTGAGTCCAACCAAGTTGAGACCACACAGCGCCGCGCGATCACCCATCACCGATCCATAAGGTATGACATCCTGTTCGACCCCGGACATGCCACCAATCATGGCGTGGGGACCGATTCGGACGAACTGGTGGATGGCCGCAAGCCCACCGATTATCGCGTGATCACCAACATATACATGGCCTCCGAGAGAGGCATAATTCGCCATGATCACGCCATCACCGATGACGCAATCGTGGGCAACGTGGGCCCCAACCATGAATGTGCCGCCGCTACCGACCCGGGTTATCATACCCCCACCTTCGGTGCCTGGGTTCATCGTAACGTACTCACGAATGGTGTTGTTCTCACCAATCTCGAGGTGGGACGCTTCCCCATGGAATTTCAAATCCTGAGGCTGCTGTCCAATGGAGGCAAATGGAAACAGACGACATCCTTGGCCGATCCGGGTAAATCCTCCGACAACGACGTGAGATTTAATTTCGACATTGTTTCCCAATTCAACATTGCCACCCACGCACGAGTAGGCGCCAATTTTGACGCCGTCGCCAATGATCGCGCCGTCCTCGACCACGGCCGTCTGATGGATCTCCGCGCCCATCAGTCGCTCTGTTCGTTCATGATCATTGCGGTGAAGGTGGCTTCCGCAACACGCGTGTCATCGACCGTTGCCTGGGCTAAAAATTTCCACACATTGCCTCGGCTGTGTTGCTTGGTGACATGAATCCGCATTGTGTCACCTGGAACAACTGGCTTTCTGAAGCGGGCATTTTCAATCGCCATGAAATAGACCAGCTGCCCTGCAGTGACACCGCCCAACGTATGAACGACAAGCACCGCTGCAGTCTGCGCCATGGATTCGACGATCATCACGCCTGGCATGACAGGACGTTGAGGAAAGTGCCCTTGAAAATGCGGCTCATTGATCGTGACGTTTTTGATCCCAACAGCGGATTCGTCAGCAACTATATCGACGACGCGATCCACCATCAGCATCGGAAAGCGATGCGGAATCATGTCCATGACGCGAAGGATATCGGCCGCTTCCAATTCCACCGCGTCTGGCCCGTTATTAACCATCAGCTGATCTTCCCTTCGCCCGTATCAATTGCCTCAGTAACACGGTTTGTCGATGCCAGTCTCGGATCGGCTGTGCAGGTATACCACCGACCGTCGCCCCAGCCGGAACATCCTGCATGACACCGCACTTTCCAGCGATTTGAGCGCCCGCACCAATCGTTAGGTGCCCTGCGATTGCTGCCTGCCCTCCCATCATAACCTGTCGCCCAAGCTTTGAGCTCCCAGAAATCCCTGCCTGGGCAACGATCACACACCCTTCGCCGAGCGTCACGTTGTGCGCGATCTGAACCAAATTGTCGATCCAACACCCAGCACCGATCACCGTATCGGAGGCGCTTCCTCGATCAATCGTCGAGTTTGCGCCGATCTCTACATCATCATGGATTATGACCCGTCCCAATTGAGGAACTTTCACGTATCCTTCAGGATCAATTGCAAATCCAAACCCATCCTGCCCGATCCGTACACCTGGATGGATTGTCACGCGACGGCCAATGATACAATGGCTGAGGGAAGACCCTGAATGGATCGTTGTGCCCTCGCCGATTGAAACACCATCGCCAATCACTACGTTTGGCCCGATCCGGCAGTGCTCGGCAATTTCCACGCGATCGCCAATAACTGCACCCGATGAGACGTCGCAACTGGCACCAAGAACAGCACTGGGCGCGATTTGAGATCCCGAAGAAATTTGACCCTCAAAAGCCGCCGCGGGATAGAAGGCTTGAGCGATCAACGCGTAGGCCTTGTACGGATTTTCGGTGAGTAGAAGCCCCATTTTTTCGGGGGCACGGTTCGCGTATTGCGGTCGTACGACGCATGCTCCCGCGGCGCTGCGTTCGAATGTCTGCAGATACTTTGTGTTATCCAAAAACGACAATTCTCCAGGCCCTGCCGTTTCCAGCGGGGCGACATCCTGAATCTCGATTTCGGATTGCGAATTGGTGTTAAGGGAGGCCCCGCCTATTTCGGCGAGGGTTTTCAAGGAATACGGTCCGCTAACCAGATAAAATCGCGGATCGGCCATTACTCGCCTTCAGGTGGTGGGACCGTGACCTGAGGCAGACGCTCATCCAGCCGCTGCAACACGACCGGTGTGATGTCGAAGCGATCATCAATGTAGCGTACCTGGCGTTTGTCCAAAACCAACGTAAAACCGAACTCATTGGAGAGTTCTTTAATAATCGGACCCAAAATCTTGTTCACTGATCCCAGCGACGCCTCAATACTACGTTCAAGGCGCCTGGTACGATTCTGCACTTGGCGTTGAAGTTTGGCAACGTTGTCCTCAAATACGCGCCGCCGCTGGGCAAACACCTCGGGTGACAAAATCGCGCGCTGGCGCTTGAGCTCCTGCTCCTGCTGGCGAAGTTGTTCTTCTTCCTGATTTATGGTTTCCGCATATTGTGCGCGGTAGGACTCGACTTGCGATCTGATGTTTTTCGCTGCAAGCGAGTCGCGTTCCAACTGCTGAAAGTCGATTACGGCAACAACTGTTTCAGGCAATCCCTGAGAAATTGCGGCAATGGAGTTCGCGCATACCATGCAAAGAACGACAAGACCCTTTGCAATAGTCGATGCAAGTAAACGGTTCGATTTCATTTAAAACCTTGTGCCAAAACTGAATCTAAAGGATTCCTCGCGATCAAATTGTTCTTTTCTTAGGGGCCAAGCAAAATCTAGCCGGATGGGACCGAAAGGTGATCGCCAAGATACTCCAAACCCGGAAGTTACTCTCGGTTTACCAACGTCAAACACGTTCACCTTCGAGTCAAGATCAGGATCGGCGAGACTTCCGACCTCGGTGAATAACCTGCCGAACACGCCGAATTCCTGAAGAATACCCAATGGAACAGACGCCTCAGCCGTGCCTACGTAGTAAACAGTACCACCGAGAAAGTCGAGAGAACTGGTATCGCGGGGACCGACGCCCCCGTCTGCAAATCCGCGAAAATTATTGCCGCCAATAAAGAACCTATCGGAAAGGCTCACATTTTCGCCGAGGCCGAGGATATGTCCTTCTTCAATCGACAGTCCTCCAATCCACTCTCCCCACAGTCTCTTGTAGTACGCATAGTTGAGAACGTGCCTGAGATAGTGGACGTCTCCACCCAAGCCCGCCAGATCCTGAGAGACACGCAACAGGTAGCCCTCAGTCGGGAAAAAGCGATCATCTCGTAAATCATAAGATATCGTCTGTCCGATCGACGACGTTAGCCGCGTTCCTTTTTGATCTTGAATGAATCGAGATGCACTTGAATCGACGTCTTCAATTTTGTCGTTGCGCAAGGTGTATCGGACCGAGTGACGCAATCTTTCCGCAAATGGATATCCGACACGCAATGTGAAGCCCGTCGAACTCCTTTCGAAGGCTATATTCTCTTGGTCGCGCTGCCTGTTAAACAGATCGAATCCGGCGGCGACATCTCGATTCAGGAAGTAAGGTTCAGTGAATGAGAGATCGATATCCTGACGACGCGTAGAGAGGAGCAGCGTCAAGTTCAGATCTTGTCCTCGTCCGAGTAGGTTCCTTTCACGAATGCCGATCTCGCCACCTATCTTATCACTCGATGAATAACCAAGGCCGAACGAAAGTTCTCCGGTGGATTGTTCCTCTACTTCGATGGTGATCGAAGTCCGGTCGTCAGCAAAATTATCTTCGGCTGCGCCTAGTGCCTTGTCATCCAAGCGCCCTTTTTCATGCCGGACTTCAACTTTCTCGAAGAATCCTAGTCCTCTAATCCGTTGCTGGGATCGACGCAATTTTGCGGCATTGAATGCGTCACCCTCGGCCAAGCGCATTTCGCGCCGCAGGACCCGGTCCAATGTTCGTACATTGCCGACGATGTTGATTCGATCGACATAGACGCGAGGACCTTCGTCGATACTGTAATTGACTGCTATCCAACGGCCTTCACGGTCACGCTCAATTTTCGGCCGAACATCGACAAAGGCGTACCCCAATCTGCCTAGTTCAAAGGTTAGTTTTTGGATGGAGTCTTCGATTTTGTCGGCGTTGTAAGTCTCACCGGAACTGGTTGTGACCAGCGGTCGCAAAAATTCGGCATCCACTCCCCGCAAGTCGGACGATACTTCGATATCACCGAATGTGTATCGCTCTCCCTCTTCGACGGTGATTGTGATGAAGAAGTCGGCACGGTTTCGGCCCAGTTCGGCGACGGCAGAAACAACGCGAAAGTCGGCGTAGCCATTTGCAAGGTAGTGCCGGCGCAGCAGCTCTCGGTCAAAGTTCAAACGGTCGGGATCGTATTTGTCCGCGGAAGTGAAAAATCTGTACCACCTGGCCTCCTTGGTGGAGATCGTCGACCGCAGCCGCCCGTCTTGAAATATCTTGTTCCCAATGAACGTAATCTTTTGAATTTCGGTAAGCGGTCCCTCGGAAATCTCGAACACAAGATCAACGCGGTTTTGAGGAAGTTGTATGATTTTGGGTTCTACGGTCGCCGCAAACCTTCCGCTGCGTCGGTAGACTTGGACGATCCTCTGGACATCGCTTTGAACTCGAGAGCGCGTGTAAACGATACGTGGACGATGTTGTACCTCGGTCTCAAGGGTTTCATCCTTGATGCGGCGATTACCCTCGAAGGCCAAACGATTGATGATAGGATTCTCAACAACCCCCACAACGAGAGCGCTCCCCTCTCGTCGAATATTGAGGTCCGCGAACAGGCCCGTCGCATAAAGCACTTTCAGAGCATCGTTGACCGCCGCCGAATCAACACGATCCCCGACCGCCACCCCAATATAAGACCGCACCGTATCTCCTTCGATGCGCTGATTGCCTTGCACGAGGACTTCTTCAACCACGAAAGATGAGTTGGACTGCGCGTCCGCTGAGGACGGCAACAATGGTGTCAATCCAATCAGCATCGCCACGACGATGGCGCGGCAATCGCCGAAAGAAAGTTGCCGCCTCAACATCACGAGAATAACCGAGCCACGTATTCGATAACTTCCAGCTGAACGAGATCGTTCCAAGTCGCTATTACCATTAAGCCGACGACAAGTGCGAGCCCTACCCGAAAACCGTACTCTTGCGCTCGCTCACCGAGCGGTTTGCCCCGCACGGCCTCAAATGCATAAAACAGCAAATGGCCTCCGTCCAATATTGGAATGGGGAAAAGATTGATTAGTCCCAGGCTAATTGACAGCACCGCCATGAATTGGATGACAGACGTTACCCCGATCTGAGCTGCTTGACCTGACATTTGAACGATCCCGATGGGACCGCGCAAATCGTCCGAGGATCTCAGCCCGACAATCATTTGGCCAACATACCGCAAGGTCATGACGGTAAACGTGTATGTCTGCCTAACGGCATACCAAACGGCGCTCAATGGATCGTGCCGGATGAATTCGACCCCGCTTCTCTGTACGCCGAGGTACCCAACATTGTGAACGTTCCCAAAACGGTCGGTAAGCGTCCGCGAGCCGGGAGTCACATCCAATTGAAGTTCGCTATTTTCTCTTTCGACGATCATGACGAGAAACTGACCTGGGCTCGCCATGATCACCTGTTGCATCTCCTCGAACCTGTCGATGCCATGACCGTCGATTTCCACGATCCGGTCACCAGCCTCAAATCCTGCCGCGGAAGCAGCAGTATTTGGTAAAACCTCATGGATGACCGGTGGGGTAAATGGCTGACCAACGATGGCGAATAAGCCGGCCAGGAGCACGATTGCCAAAAGAAAATTTGCAATTGGGCCGGCGGATACAACCGCCGTTCTCACACCCAATGACTTTTCCTGAAAGTAGTTTGCACGTTCTTCAGGGGTAGCATCTGAGACATCCACGCTCCGAACTGAGGCTGCATCCGCGTCACCCAAAAATTTGACGTACCCACCCAACGGTATCCATCCGACTCGCCACCGTGTGCCTTTGGCGTCATGCCAATGAAACATTTCACGCCCGAAGCCGATCGAGAACGTTTCCACGGCGACTCCGCACCAGCGTGCCACCAAGTAGTGACCCATCTCATGGACAAACACCAGCACCGTCAGCACGAACAGGAACGGTACGAGATAGGTCCAAAGGCCGCTCAGAAACTCCATTTAATTAGCTTTCTTCCGCTCAAACTCAACATCTGTATCATGATGGAATCGGGAGTTCCTATTTCGAACTTTTTCTTTAGCAATTCTTCGCGCCTCGCTATCAACGCCGAGGACATCTTCCAGTGATTGCGGATCGTTGCCAACCTCTACAGTCAGAACTTCCTCAATAATTTGGGCGATTTCCAAGAAACCAATTGAGCCTTGGAGAAAGCCTTCTACCGCCACTTCATTTGCCGCATTGAGCACGGTTGGTGCAGCGCCGCCCTGTTTCAAGGCCTCGCGCGCAAGTCGCAGTGCCGGGAAACGATGCGGGTCTGGCCGTTCAAATGTCAGTTGTCCCATTTCAGCCAAATCAAGCCGCGCGGCAGGAGTCGCCATTCGGTCCGGCCAGCCAAGCGTATAGGCAATGGGGGTGCGCATGTCAGGCATGCCGAGCTGCGCTAAAACCGATCCATCAACGTATGCGACCAGGCTGTGCACCACGGATTGAGGATGAATCAGGATTTCGATTGTCTCCTCAGGCATCTGAAAAATTTGATGAGCTTCGATTAACTCAAGTCCCTTATTCATCATCGTCGCGGAATCGACTGATATTTTGGCACCCATGTTCCAAGTTGGATGTGCGACTGCCTGGGCCGGAGTGACATGCGCCATCACTTCCAGATCCAAGGTTCTGAATGGACCGCCGGACGCAGTCAATATCACTCGATCGATCGCATCGCGTCTTTCATAATCGAATACCTGAAATATTGCATTGTGCTCGGAGTCTACCGGAAGAAGCGTCGCGCCGCTGGATCGCACTTCCTCCATCAGCAGGGGGCCCGCACAAACCAGACATTCTTTGTTGGCCAAAGCGACAATCGCGCCACGGCGGGCCGCCGCCAACGTTGGTTCTAATCCCGCAGCGCCTACAATAGCGGCCATGATCCATTCGGCAGGCCGCCGCGCAGCCTCGATAAGTGCCTCGCGTCCGGCCGCCACCTGCAGCCCCGTACCTGAGAGTTCCTTTTTCAGGGATGAATATTTAGATTGATCGGCTATTACCGTGAGAGCGGGCCTGAATTGGCGTGCCTGTTCCGCCAAGAGCGTCACGTTCGTGTTGGCGGTGAGTGCCACAAGGGAATAAGCACCGGGATTCCTGGAGATAAGGTCCAGGGTGTTGCAACCCACGGAACCTGTTGATCCCAATACGGTAACCGTGCGCACGGCATTTGCTGCCCTTGGCGACGTCACGGCCATAGAGGAACGGTTCCTTCGAAAACGAGAGCTAGCGCGCTAACTGCGATAGCGCCGAACAACAGGCTGTCCAAACGATCTAGAACCCCTCCGTGTCCTGGAATGATAGTGCCCATGTCCTTTACGCCGAAGTGCCTTTTTACCGCGGATATGGCCAAATCGCCGCCTTGTCCTGCAAGCGAAACAAAAACACTGGCCAATACGGTCCTGATTATTGATAAATCTTGGACGAGGATTGAGATGGCTAGACCAACCAACGCGCCAGACGCGGTCCCTCCAAAAAATCCAGCCCAGGTCTTTCCTGGGCTTATCCGAGGCGCAAGACGTGCACCACCTATCCACCTGCCAACGAAGTATGCGCCGCTATCGGTGGCCCACAGCACGAGCAGGAGCAACACGATCACCGTCATACCTGAGTCTGCCTCCCGCAACCAGATGAGGCAAACGGCCGGAACCGAGAAGGCCATCACTCCAATAGACGGCCAACGCGAATGAACCCCATCATGTCGCGGTAATACGAAGCCGGCGACCGCACCAAATACAACTATAACCAGGGCAACATCCAAGCGGCCGAACGAGACAGCTGTCAGCGCGGTCAACCCAGCAGCCACGTTAAGATATGTATGGCGTCCTGTCCGCGCGCCCCCGGTGGCTTGTTCCCACTCGGATGCCATCAAGACGACGGCAACACCCGCCAAGGCAGAAAACATCCAGCCGCCAACGTAAACAGCGCTAAGCGCAACGGGGATAAGAACTCCCGCGGCAACCACGCGCTGAAGCAATTCACTCGACACACGTTCAAGCATTTCTAGCGCCGTATCGCCGATCGCGTCCGTGATATTCGCTAACGGCTTCTTCAAGTTTCCGTTTCGTGAAATCCGGCCAAAACGTATCCATGAAAACGAGCTCAGAATAGGCGAGCTGCCAAAGGAGAAAATTACTCAGGCGTTGCTCACCACTGGTGCGGATCAACAAGTCAGGCGGCGGCAAACTCGCCGTGTCAAGGTAGCGCTCGAATACCTCCTCTGTAATTGAACCGGGTAATAGCGAACCATCTGCGACAGCCTCCACAATGTTCTTGCACGCGCCGACGATTTCATTGTGGCTCCCGTAGTTGATCGCAATGGTCAGGGTTAGGCCGGAATTAGTCGATGTTTTCGATTCGGCTTCATCGATCAGAGATTTGATATCTTGTGCCAGCGGAATGCGGTCGCCGATGAAGCGGACACGAACGTTGTTGCCGTGAAGTTCGCTAATTTCACGCCTCAGGTAGTGGCGCAGCAAAGCCATGAGATCGTCCACCTCTGAGGGCGGACGTTTCCAATTTTCAGATGAAAAAGCGTAGAGCGTGAGATAGGCAATCCCGAGATCGCGGCAACTCTCGACTGCCACCCTTACGGCTTCAGCGCCACGTTGATGGCCGGCCACTCTTGGCAACCCTCTGGCAGAAGCCCAGCGTCCGTTGCCATCCATGATGATGGCAACGTGGGTTGGCGGCTTTGCAAACTGCTCGGAATCAAGCGCCTGCATATTCTAGACCTGCAGAATTTCCTCTTCCTTTGTGGCCGCCGCTTCGTCGATCTTGGCCACCAAATCGTCTGTCATTTGCTGAACTTCATCGGACCAGGCTCTCTGCTCGTCTTGCGACATATCGCCGTCCTTCTCCATCTTTTTCAGCATCTCCAACCCGTCTCGACGAACGTTGCGAACCGCAACACGTGCCTGTTCAGCATACTTACTGGCGATTTTAGTAAGTTCCTGGCGCCGTTCTTCGTTGAGTTCAGGAATCGGCACACGAATAAGCTGCCCGTCGACCGAAGGGTTAAGCCCCAATCCAGACGTCTGAATAGCTTTCTCAACGGCCTTAACCATTCCTTTGTCCCACACTTGAACAGTCAACATTCGTGGCTCCGGGACATTGATGTGCGCGAGCTGATTCAACGGCATGTGACTGCCGTATGCGTCGACCGAAACGGGTTCGAGCAGGCTTGCCGAAGCCCGTCCCGTACGGAGGCCCGAAAATTCTTGCTTCAACACCTCCAGGGCGCCCGTCATACGTCTCTGGATTTCATCAATATCTGGATCAGCCATGCCTTTTTTCCTCCTCGCTGATCATCGTGAACTTACCTTCGCCGCACACCACGTCGGCAAAGGAACCGGCCGTTTGGATGGAAAATACAAGAATAGGAATCGAATTTTCGCGGGCAAGGGAAATTGCCGCCGCATCCATTACCTTGAGATCTTTGGACAACACGTCCAAGTAGCTCAACGTGTCATACCTCTCGGCATTTGGATTAGTTTGTGGATCATCCGAGTAAACACCGTCTACCTGAGTTCCCTTCAGCAGAGCATCGCAACCCATCTCGGTCGCACGAAGCGCAGCCGCCGTATCCGTAGTAAAGAACGGATTCCCGGTGCCACCTGCAAAAATTACCACGCGTCCTTTTTCAAGATGACGCACGGCTCTGCGACGGATATATGGCTCGCAGATCGTAGTCATCGGAATGGCCGACAAAACCCGCGTGTATACGCCAAGAGACTCAAGCGTACTCTGTATCGCGACCGCATTCATGACGGTCGCGAGCATACCCATATAATCGGCACTCGCTCTATCTAATCCGGCTGTCGCGCCTGAAATTCCGCGGAAAATGTTTCCTCCGCCGACGACGACGCTGACCTCGACATCGAGATCCTGTACAGCCTTTATATCGCGAGAAATTCGGTCGACTGCGGCAAAATCCACCCCGTAGGTGGAGTCTCCTAAGAGCGCTTCACCCGAAGCTTTGAGCATTACTCGCCGAAACTTGGCAGCACGCGACATGACGCTCCCAGGTGGAAGTTTCTCAGGTCGTACCGGTCAGGAAAGTGACCGGTCTCACCCGGGCACGAACCATACAGTACTCGTGTCGATCTGGTAAGAGAATCTAGGCTACCGTGGAGTCATCCTGAGACTTGAGCCGCAACTTCTGCGGCAAAATCCTCTTCTTCGCGTTCGATGCCTTCGCCGATCGCATACCTGACGAACCCAGTAAGCTTGATATCGGCGCCAATATCCTCCGCGGCCCGCTCTACAACTTTGGCAATTTTTGTCTCACCATCGACGACAAAAACCTGTTCGTTTAGAACGGCTTCCTCATAAAATTTCCGTAACCGCCCCTCGGTCATCTTGGCGATGATCTCTTCGGATTTTCCGGACTCGCGAGCTTGCTCAGCCAGTACCGCGCGCTCTCTCTCAATGACTGACGGATCGAGCGACTCAATCGAAAGCGACAACGGATTCGCTGCCGCCACGTGCATCGCGATTTGCTTTCCAAGTGCCGTCAGTTTCTCGACGTCGCCATCTGACTCAAGCGCAACAAGCACGCCAATTTTGCCTAGATTCGGCGCCACCGCATTATGCATATAGCTCGCGACGGCACCGGCGGTCACGGAGAGACCATCGGACCGGCGGAACTGTATGTTCTCCCCGATCGTGGTAACCATGTGTTGAACCTGCTCACTCACCGTCCGGGACTCACTCGGATATGGAGTTTCCAGCGTTCCGGCGTAGTTACCGCCATTTCCCAAAGATACATCAGCAACGGATCGCACAAATTCTTGGAACGACTCATTTCGGGCGACAAAATCCGTCTCTGAATTGATCTCGACAATGGCCGCGGATTGTTTGGACACGGCCACGCCAACAAGTCCTTCCGCTGCAACACGGCCAGCCTTCTTGGCGGCGGCGGCCAATCCTTTGGTCCGAAGCCAATCGATAGCGGCATCCATGTCGCCATCGTTTTCTGCCAGCGCATTCTTACAATCCATCATCCCTGCTCCTGTGCGCTCACGCAGGGTTTTTACTTCAGATGCGGTAATACTTGGCATTTATCCACCTAGATACAGATAGTACTTATTTTGATCTGATACGTACTGCGACAATATTCGCTTAAGTTGCTACGCCTTGAGCAGCTCCTTCAGCAGCGGTTTCATCGCTTGGGCTCGCGACATTCTCAGCGCCTCCATTCGGAGTGTCGGCTTCCGGAGTTGTCTTCGAACTCGCCGAATCCGGCTGTTCGTTAGCTGGTTTCTCTGCAGCCGGAATTTCTTCGGCGATAGGTGCTTCCGCGCCGCCCAGATCTTCGCCCTGCCCGGCCATCTCTTTCTGAAGCCCACCCACAACGGATTGAACCATCAAATTGCAGTAAAGATTAATCGCGCGAAGTGCATCATCGTTTCCCGGAACAGGGTAAGTAATCCCGAGCGGGTTCGAATTGCTATCGACTACTGCAACAACAGGAATTCCCAATTTTTGGCCTTCCTTGATCGCAATATCCTCCTTGTTCGTGTCAATCACGAACAATAGATCCGGTATCCCGCCCATCTCCTTGATCCCGCCAAGCGCACGTTCAAGCCGGTCACGTTCCCGTGTGAGCCGAAGCAGCTCCTTTTTCGTCAGGCCAATGTTGTCGGTCGCCAGCATTTCGTCCAGGTCTTTGAGTCGCTTAATCGAGATTGAAATGGTGGTCCAATTTGTGAGCATGCCACCCAACCACCGATGATTGACGTAGTACTGACCACAGCGCTGTGCCGCCTCCGTTATCGGCGTTGAGGCCTGGCGCTTGGTACCCACAAACAGCACGCGGCCACCCGACGAAACAATATCGCGAACCACTTCCAGTGCCCGGTGAAGCATCGGCACGGTCTGCTCGAGATCGATGATGTGGATGCCGTTCCGAATGCCGAAAATGTACTGCGACATCTTCGGATTCCAGCGATGGGTCTGATGCCCAAAATGCACGCCAGCTTCCAGCAGCTGGCGCATTGAAAAGGTTGGTGCAACCATTGTCGTTTCCTTCTCCGGTTAGTCCGCCGCGGGGTTCGGTTCACGTCTTGCATTTTCAACAAGGTGAACACCGGATCGACCTTCCGGTTCTTAGAGTTCGGAAGACCGTATCCCGCGTGAGAATTGCACGCTGACCCATTGGCCAGCGCGATGAGCCGCTAGATAGCGCCGAGGGCCAACATATGCAAGGGAATTCCGTCCGAATGAAGTGTGTCAGACTTCCTGAACTGCGAGAATGCCCGGCGTGCGAGTCAAGTTTTCCCGCACCTCGGGAGACACGATGAAAGTCTCTGGAAGTTCCACCTCGACTTCAGTGAGGCCGTCCTCCAATTTCAGCACCAAACTCACCCGGCCGCCACCTCCGTTTACTCCTCGATCCAGAATGCCGCTCAATTGTGCGAACGGCGTCTCGTCGTCAACAGTGATTCGAAGACCTGCCACGGCCTGCGCGGCCATCTCCTCGAGCCGCCGGACCGACTGTACCGTCAACCGAGGGGCGTCTCCAACCGAGCGACCTTCAACGTTGAGAAGAAGATTTGTACCCGGCTGCAACAATTCACGGCATGACGTCAGCAACTCCGAAAACACGGTGACTTCGTAGCCGCCGCTAGAATCTGACAACTGAATGAAGGCATACCGATTGCCTCTCGCAGACGTCCGCTCCTGAACACCTTCTACCGTGCCGGCGAGACGCAATTGCCTGTCGCTTCCGTTCAACGCTTTTGCAGCCTCATCGAAGGTTCGTACTCGGAGTCTACCCAGCGCACGTTCATAAGCCTCTAGAGGATGTGATGACAGATAGAATCCTACTGCATCTTTCTCGTGGGAAAGGCGCTCCATAAGCAGCCAATCCTCAACCTCGGGAAGCGGGATCGCAGGCATATCGCTACCGGTCTCTGCAAACAAATTCTCTTGTCCAGTAGAGCGGGATTCCGATGCCGAATTGGCATGGCGAAGTACTTGTTCGACCGCCCCCACGATCTGTGCACGGTTTTGATTCAACGAATCGAACGCCCCGGCTCTCGCAAGATTTTCGAGCTGCCTCTTGTTTATGAGTTTCGGATCAATGCGACTCGCAAAATCTGAAATGCTCTGAAATGGCCCATTTGCCATGCGTTCCGCGATGATCGATTCCATGGCCTGTCGTCCGACGTTCTTAATCGCGGCAAGAGCGTATCGAATGCCGGATTCATCGGATTCAGCAGCCTTACCAGAGCTGTCGTCGAGTTCGACTGAAAATTCAACCTCTGACTTGTTGATGTCAGGGTGGCGGAGTTGGACACCCATCCGCTCAACTTCCTTCTTGAATACGCCCAGCTTGTCGGTATTCCCCATATCGAGAGTCATAGACGCTGCCAGGAACTCAACAGGATAGTTCGCTTTTAACCAGGCCGTCTGATAGGCGATCAACGCGTAGCAAGCGGCATGAGATTTGTTAAAGCCGTACCCGGCAAACTTCGCCACCAGATCGAATATGTACTTTGCCCGGCTTCGATCGACGCCGTTGGCGACTGCGCCATCAACAAAATTCTCAAGCTGGGCATCCATTTCGGATTTGATCTTCTTGCCCATCGCTCGGCGGAGAACATCCGCATCGCCAAGGCTGTATCCGGCAAGCACCTTGGCAATTTCCATAACTTGTTCTTGGTAAATTATGACGCCGTAGGTCTCTTCCAGGATTGGCGCAATCATCGGATGTAGGGTTTCAGGTTCCTCTTTTCCCTTTTTGCACGCCACAAATCGGGGAATATTCTCCATCGGGCCTGGCCGATAGAGGGCAACCAAGGCAATGATGTCTTCGAAGGCATCGGGTTTCATATCGACGAGCACCTGGCGCATGCCGGAGCCTTCAAGTTGGAAGACACCCACGGAGTCACCGCGGCTCAGCAATTCGAATGTCTTGGGATCGTCGAGAGGAATATCGAGCAATTCGATCTCCACGCCCCTCTGCATGAGCAGCCGAAGAGTTCGGCTCAGGACGGTCAACGTCTTCAAGCCCAGGAAGTCGAACTTCACCAGACCGGAAAGTTCCGCGTACTTCATAGAAAATTGTGTGACCGGCATTGTCGATTTTGGATCACGATAGAGCGGTACCAGTTCGTCCAACGGTCGATCACCGATGACCACGCCGGCAGCATGGGTGGATGCATGCCGGTACAAGCCTTCAAGTTTTAATGCGATATCGATGAGATGCGCGACCGCATCGTCGGAATCCCGCAATTCCTGTAACTGCGGCTCTCCGCTGATTGCCTCGCCGAGCTTTACAGGATTGGCTGGGTTGTTGGGCACCATCTTACAGATGCGGTCAATCTGACCGTAGGGCATCTCCAACACGCGACCCACGTCGCGAAGCGCGGCCCGTGCTTGAAGCTTACCAAACGTAATGATCTGGGCGACTCGATCCCTGCCGTACTTATCTTCGACGTATCGAAGGACTTCGTCTCGGCCTTCTTGACAGAAATCAATGTCAAAATCAGGCATCGAGATACGTTCTGGGTTCAAGAATCTCTCAAACAGCAATCCGAAACGTAGCGGGTCGATGTCAGTGATTCCCAACGACCAGGCCACGACTGAACCCGCACCCGATCCACGTCCCGGCCCCACGGGAATTCCTGATTTTCGCGCGAACCCAATGAAATCAGCCACGATCAGGAAGTAACCCGCGAATCCCATTTCGATGATCACGGAGAGTTCGAATTCCAAACGCTCCCGGTAAGGGGCCGCAACTTCTTCATTGTGCTCACCGCCGGCACCGGTTCTAAATACTTGCCGTTCCAATCGATCTATCAGACCAGCTGATGCCTGTTCCTGAAGTACCGTCTTGACGTCGATGCCAGAGTCCAACGGATAGGTCGGAAATATTGGATCGTGGGGTAGTGGACGGTAGGCACAGCGCCGCGCGATCGTCAGTGTGTTGGCGACGGCTTCAGGCAAATCCTGGAAGAGTTCTTGCATCTCCCCCGCCGACTTGAAGCGGTGGTTCGCCGTGAAGCGTCGGCGGTCGGTCTGGCTGAGATATGTGCCGTCCGAAATGCAGATGAGTGCATCATGCGCTTCCTGCATGGTCTCGTCGGCAAAGTACACGTCATTCGTCGCGACCAGAGGGAGATCGAGTTCATAGGCAAGATCGACCAAATGCGGCTCGACACGCCGTTCGTCCGGCAGGCCGTGCCGCTGTAGCTCGACATACAATCTCCCGGGAAAGATTTTCGCGAGCGCACGCAGGTTCGCATCCGCGGCAGGAAATTGTTGGGCGGCAAGCAATTTGTCGATGGGCCCGGATGGTCCTCCCGTCAGCGCAATAAGCCCCTCGGCATGACCCTCTAATTCCGAGTAAGAAACGCACGGCACGCCGGCATCATCGGCCTCGAGGAATGCGGTGCTCGAAAGCGACATCAGATTGCGGTAACCGGCCTCGTCCTGAGCGAGCAGAACCAATTGGTCCGCATCGATCCGATTTTGATTTACACGCCGCTCGCCAGTCTCGTTGAACGGCAGAATGCCCAAGACCGTCCCGATAACGGGCTGAATCCCGGCATTTGCACATGACATCGAAAACTCAAGTGCCCCAAACATATTCGCGGTATCGGTGATCGCGACGGCAGGCATATCCTGGCGTACACACAAGCCGACAAGCTTATCGATGGTGATTGCACCCTCAGATAGCGAGTACGCGGTATGAGCCCTTAGATGAACAAACGTTGCGTGCGCCATAATTCCCACGCCAAATTCGGGCCAGCATCATCCCACAATCAAGTATATGGGATAACTAGAACGAAAAGTGAACCTGCGCAAATGTTGTGGACTAGACGGTGACTAACACCCCATCTTGTAGCGTGACAACACGGTCCATGCGTTTGGCCATATTGAAATTGTGGGTCGCTATGAGCGCCGCGAGCTCATGTTGCCGCACCAATTCAACCAGATTATTGAACACCGTATCGGCGGTCTGTTGATCGAGATTTCCGGTCGGCTCATCGGCCAATAAGATGGCCGGCTGGTTGGCGATCGCACGAGCGATGGCAACCCGCTGCTGTTCGCCACCAGACAATCTGGCTGGTTGATGTTCCAGCCTTTCTCCCAGGCCAAAACTCTGGAGAAGTTCGTAAGCGCGGCGCCGCGCTGCATCCTTCCCTTGACGTTTGATCAACATAGGCATCATAACGTTCTCCAACGCGGAGAACTCCGGCATGAGATGATGGAATTGATAGACCATGCCGAGACGGTCTCTACGGACTAACGTTCGCGCCCCGTCTGACATTCCGGAACAATCCGTACCACAAACACGAACCGCTCCTGCATCCGGTCTCTCAAGCAATGCCGCAATATGAAGAAGCGTGGATTTTCCCGATCCGGATGGACCAAGCAACGCGACGGATTCTCCGGGCTGTATTTGAAGATCTATTTGGCGCAACACCCGGAGCACGACACCGCCCTGCTGAAACGACTTGGCAACTGCGCAGAGATCAAGCGCGGATTCCGAATCATTCATATCGCAGGGCCTCGACCGGATCGAGACGGGACGCTCGCCAAGCGGGATAGATTGTTGCGAGCATCGACAGGCCGAGCCCCATCGCCACGACCATGACGACCTCGCCCGAGTCGATTTTGGCCGGTAGATGGGACAAGAATCTTATTTCAGCGGCCCAGAGTTCGGTACCCGTCAGTCCTTCAAGCCACACCCGGACAATATCGATGTTGCTCGCAAACGAGGTTCCCAACACGAAGCCGGTCAATGTTCCGAGTACGCCAATACTTGTTCCGCAAAGAAAGAAGATGCGCATGACCGTGAATTTGGTGGCGCCCATGGTGCGCAAGATCGCGATGTCGCTCCCCTTTTCTTTCACCAGCATGATCAGGCTGGAGACGATGTTAAATGCGGCGACCAGAATGATCAGTGTCAGAATCAAGAACATGACATTGCGTTCGACTTGCAGTGCCGTGAAGAAATGCGAATTCGTCTGCTGCCAATCGAATATCCGGACAGGGTGCGACGCCGCCTCGAATATCCGTTGTCGAGCTATTGCCAGATCTTCCGGATCTTCGAGCATGACCTCGACGGCCGTGACACCGTCCCTGAGGCGGAAGAATATTTGCGCGGCTTCCAGTGGTACGAACACGAATGTCGAATCGTACTCGTACATACCGACTTCGAACGTCCCCACAACTCGGTAACCACGCGTACGGGGCAATGTCCCCAACGGGCTCACGTTCCCTTGGGGTGCAACGAGGGTGATCGTATCGCCGATTACAAGACCCAGCTTGCGTGCAAGGCGTCCCCCGATGACCACAGCATCTTTCCCTTCAAACTCCCGCAGCGATCCACGCAGAATCTTGTCCGCGATGATGGGGCGGTCCCGAAGGTCTCTGGGGCGTATGCCGCGAACGAGAGCGCCGCTCGCCACGCCGTTCGCCATTGCCATGGCTTGTCCTTCAACGATAGGTGTCGCCCGGTTGACCCCTTCAACGTTTGCAAGCGAACGCGCCAAGGCATCGAAGTCTCCTGTCTTCCCTCCCGTCTGTTGGACTATCAAATGCCCGTTCAAACCCAGTATGCGATCCAACAACTCTGCCCGAAATCCGTTCATGACGGCCATGACAACGATGAGTGTTGCGACACCAAGCGCGATGCCGATGAGGGAGAATCCCGCTATGACGGAGATGAATCCTTCCTGTCGCCGCGGCCTCAGATACCGTGCAGCGATCATCCATTCCAGGCGGGATGCCATGCCGCGGTCAGCCGGTAAATCGCGAAATTACGGAATCGATCGAGATCTCCTCGTTGACGTCACCCTTGCGCGATTTAACCTCGACATGTCCTGACGCGACGCCCCGCGGGCCCACGACCAATTGCCACGGCGTCCCGATCAACTCGCTCGTTGCGAACTTCACCCCCGCCCGGTCGTCGGTATCATCATAAAGGACTTCGACACCTGCAGCCGTGAGTCCCGAATAAAGGCGTTCACAGGTTTCAGACGTCGCCGAGTCATCAACCTTCAGATTGATAAGCCCGACACGAAAAGGGGCAACGGATTCCGGCCATATGATTCCGGCTTCGTCATGACTGGCTTCGATAATGGCGCCGACCAGACGCGAGACTCCAATGCCGTACGATCCCATTTCCACAGGCACTTCAGAACCGTCGGTACGCTGCACGGTGGCGCCCATCGCTTCGGAGTACTTGGTCCCGAAGTAAAATATGTGACCAACCTCAATTCCACGTGTATGCATCGCCTTCTCAACCGGCACCTGGTCCGCAAATGCAGTCGGGTCATGTTTTTCGTCGGTCGCTGCGTAGAGGCTGGTCCATTCGTCCACCACCGGCTGCAGGTCGTCGTCGTAATCGACCCCACTCATCAATGGATCAAAATCGAGGTAATCAGCGTGGCAGAAGACTTCGCTCTCCCCAGTATCCGCCAGAATGATGAATTCATGACTCAGGTCGCCGCCTATGGGGCCTGTATCCGCGGCCATCGGAATGGCTTTGAGGCCCATGCGGGCGAATGTACGGAGGTACGCGACAAACATCTTATTGTAGGCCCGCCGCGCACCCTTGTAATCAAGGTCGAAGGAGTAGGAATCCTTCATTAAGAACTCGCGTCCCCGCATGATCCCGAAGCGAGGGCGCACCTCATCACGAAACTTCCATTGAATGTGATAGAGGAGTTGCGGCAAATCTCGATAACTCTTCACCGAATTCCGGAATATATCGGTAATGAGTTCCTCATTGGTCGGCCCGAAAAGCATGTCCCGGTCGTGCCGGTCGGTGATCCGCAACATCTCCTTGCCGTAGTCGTCGTAACGACCACTCTCCCGCCACAAATCGGCCGGCTGTATGGTCGGCATCAGCAGTTCCTGACACCCGGCGGCGTTTTGCTCTTCCCGTACGATCTGCTCGATATTCCTGAGAACACGAAGACCTAATGGTAGCCATGAATAGATTCCAGCGCTCGATTGGCGAATCATTCCCGCCCGCAACATCAGACGATGAGACACGATCTGCGCCTCGGTCGGATTCTCCCGCAGTGTCGGCATGAAATACCGTGACAGACGCATGATTTTACCCATTCGCGCGCTGTTTGGATGCGCGCTGTTCCACCTAACTTACTGGTACCAAGAAATTTTTTCCGGTAGCCTCCGGCTTGCTCCGAATGTAGGCAAAGGGTCGTCGGAAGGCAATGCCACGCCTCTCGCCGAGGCGATCAATCGCTAGAACGACGCTACTTTTGCTTCATCAAGTCCTGGCAGGCCTCGGCGATCGCCGCTTCTTCCGCGTTACCCAGAAGTTGCCCGTTGAACGAGACATTTCCACGTTTGTCCACGGAAACGGTACCGATTTTGAGTTCACTTTCATCGAGCCCGACGGGCGCCTCAAGACCAAGCCGCTTAAACACCTGCAACGTGATATCGAACTCGTATACATCGGGCAGTTTCAGACGCTGGGAGCCCGGCAAATCTGCGGGCGCAACCGACTTCCCACGGACATCGGTTCCGGGTTTGTATTCGACGTCAGCCGATGGGTGATGGCGAACGAGGCGCTTGCAATCTTCCTTGCTGACGATGACGCGCGACTGCTGGGCAACGACCGGCATAACCAAAAGGCATGTCAGCGCCAAGAGTGTG